>Ga0247666_1000338_pt1 | contig 13499 bp, 11 predicted proteins | sample CNK07_metaG_FD_183025 | JGI IMG/M metagenome (GOLD analysis project Ga0247666, IMG submission 183025) | Soil microbial communities from Purdue University Martell Research Forest, Indiana, United States - CNK07 | ecosystem: Environmental > Terrestrial > Soil > Temperate forest > Bulk soil...
CCAGCGATGGCGTTCCGCCGACAAGAATCCAGCATTTCGATTACAGCCAGTATGGTACGAATGTAACCTTTACCGCCCTTTCCAGTACCGGACATGGGGGCCAGTTCACGCTCTCCGGGCAAAGTGCGCTTTCGTTCAACGCACGCTATGCCGATTACGGAACCTATTTGCCGCTTGCCGTGGTGCTTCCGAACGAAGAAGCTAGCTTGACTTCGCAATCGTCGATTCCGCTCGACACTATACGTCGCGTGCAGGAATTGTTTCTTGCTTATAACTTCACTTATCCGCAGGTATGGCATCACACCGTCTTTGACCTGCTCATCAACAACAGCGTTACGAATCCGGTCAACGGCCGTTATCAGGCATGGATGCGTTACGTTGACAAAGACGGCAACTTTAGCAACCCTGGGCCGATCTCCGCTGATCTGGTAATTACCAATTCGCCGTTCATCAAGTACACCGGCATCGAGGCTGTGACCGATGGACGTGTGGCGCGCAGGCAGATATTTCGCAACACGGATGGTCAATCGGACATCTTCTATCTCGACATCGATTCGGATGATTTGAGCGCGACCGAATACACGTCTTACCTTTCTGACGATCAACTCAAGCTCCAACCGCCGCAAGCGATGTTCGACAACGACGGCTTTAGCTTGGCGTATCTCTACAGTGAGCCGCCGACTGATAAACCGTTTATCGCTGAGTTCAATACCCGCATTTGGGCGGTTGGTACAGTCGATTACAAGACTGGCCATTTGGAAGTAACTAACGGCTCAACAACCGTTACCGGCATCGGCACGAATTGGAATGTCAGCATGACCGGCTGGCAACTTGCCGCCTTCCGCTCGACTTATGCGGTGCTTTCAGTCAATCCAAGCACAGTGCCGCAGACTTTGACGATTGATCGGCCTTACGAGGGGCCGACGAACAACTACGTTTTGTATTCGCTGCAGCCTTATCGCGCGAATCAGAATCTCATTTACTTCACGCTTGCGGGCTACCCCGAGGCGTGGCCGATTGAGAATGTCTTCGGCTTGCCGCAGGATGAGGACGAAGTTACCGGCATTCTTAATTTCTCCGATGCCCTTTACATCCTCAAGCAGCGACACATTTACCATATCGCTCAGGGTGCTGATCCGCTCCGCGATGCGGAAATAAAACCGTTTGCAACGCGCGGTTGCGTCAATCAACGCTGCGCCGTGCCAGTCGATCACCACGATTGTTACATGCTGGATCGGCAAGGCATTCACAAATTCACGCCGCACGTTCATGTCATTTACACGCAGGACGCGCCGGTTAGCTTGCCGATTGCCGATCTATTCCGCGAAGATGGTGAATGGCTCCGGCTCAATTGGAATGCCGATACCTGCTACTGGCATGGCATCCGCATGGAAGAGTTGTCAATCATTCGCTGGTATGTGGCCCTGGAAGGCCATCGTTATCCCAAGCACGCTATTTGCCTGGATTACGTTCGTAATCGCTGGTGGGTGGAAGAATACCCAGTTGCTATCACGTCGAGTTGTTTGTCAAAGGCCATTATCGGCAGGCCGATTCTCGGCACGGATGACGGTCGGATTGTGACCAGCGATGTTGGAACGCTCGATCTGAACGATAGCACGGTGCAAAACAATCGTCTTGGCATTTCTAGCGTGCCAAGCGATTACACGGCCATCACCACTGCTAACCCAGGGACAGGGACCGGGAAGCCGGTAGCAGTGGTTGATGGACCGGGACGCGGACAGATGCGAACCATCGTAGCCATCAATCCCGGCTTCGAGATTGAAGTTGACCAGGCGTGGAGCGTGCGGCCGACCAGCGATTCCGTTCTGCAAATCGGTGCCGTTCCCTATTACGCGCAAAGCGGTGACTTCAACCTCATCAAGTTAGAAATGGAGTCATCGCAAGGGCTGATCCTGAAATACTCTTCGACCTTCGCAGCCATTGGCATGTATCTCTCTATCGTTCGCAACGGTCTGACTTTGCGTGAGAACACCGTGGCAACGCAATGGGGAGCGCTCAAGAGCGACCCGAACGATAAGTTCGTCAAGCGCATCGATCTATCGAATGATCTGGAATACGCTGGGGATAACTTCGACTTGGCCATCGATCGAGACACGCCGGCCAAGTACAGCACCGGCTTTATTCTGCAAGGCCATTCTGGGCCTGAAGTCGTTAAGTTGACCGAGGCTTACGTTACGGGCGCCAGCTCGGAAGTGGGGGTGGGCTAATGGCTCTAGCCCTCGAACGTATTGCCAGCAAAGCCCGCTCGCGTCAATATACGGACGTGAACGAAGCGATGGCCGATCTGGCTACCGCTCTCTCCTCCCAGGGCAAACTGGCTTCCTTTGGGCGTGGCATCGATGCAGGCGTGATTGCCGGTCAATCGGGCGGAACGACGCTTGATGTGGGCGATCCCTCGGCAGGCCGCATTTCCAAGAGCCTGCAGCCGCCGCAGAAGGGCGTGCCGCTCCAGCAGGGAGCCTTGCAGGTCCGCATGCAAGCCAATGTCGAGATTGATACCAAGACGGTCCCAGCCCTGGTGATCGATTCAGGGTTCTATACGGTCGGCACGCAGCGGTTTATGAGAGTCCATGCCGTTCTGGCTGGCGATCAGCCATACCTCGCCAAGGATGCCCTGACGAACCAGAATGTGGCCAACGTCAGTCCGTTTACCCAGCTTTCCAATACCCAGGGCAAGCAGACTGAGATTAACATCCCGGTCGGTGCCGATCAGACGGCTATCAGCGGTGGATCGATCATCAACGTGTTTACGACCAAACAGTTCGATGTTCGCACAATCTGGACGAACAAGGAAGGCAGGCGAATCCCTGTGGTGAAGCGCACGCAAACGGTGGATGACAAGACGCTGGTGGTGCAGGGAACGACAACGCCGATTCAGACCTGCACGCCGCTCTTGCTTTCGAATCAGGCCATGAGTTATTTGTTTAGCGAAAGCGGGGGTCATTATCCGCCTGATCCGGCGACCGATAGTTTCACGGTCAGCCTCTTTCCATGGCAAGGCAATAATATTGCATCGCCCAATTCGTACTGGCGGATATTGGAAACTTCTGTTGCATCCCCTGGTGGCAATTACGGGGGCCAGGGTGGTCCGTTCGATCATTACCCCTGGGGTGGTGCTGGGCGAATCGATGCCAACGGCAAACTGCTTGGCCTGCCTGATGACTATCATTCCAATGCTGCGCTGGCCTGGGAGATTTCTTTTAGCGGCGACCTTCCGCCGAAGAAGCTTTTTTCAAAAGGCTTCCTGTTACAGACCGGATGCGGGGGCCAGGACAACCTGGTTCACTGGCATGTAGACACAGGGGAGTTCTTTTACAACACGACATCGCCTACAAGCGACTTCCCGTAGAATGGGAAAGAAGCAGGAGAGAAAATATGCCAGGTTTAGCCTACAACCCGAGTGGTGGTCCTGTTCAATTCAATCAGGTTTACAATCCAGCGATGGCGGCCGATCCCGCTTCGTCTACGCCTTATTCAACGATAATGCAGCAAGGGCCGTCGCCAGAAGATATGCAGGCAATGCAGCAGCAAGCGATGAATATGAGGCATTCGCAGGAGATGTTTCCCGGCCAGTTGCAGCAACAAGGTTTACAAACCGGGATGATGAAGGCAAAATCGGACTTCTTAAATAAGTTGCTCGGCGGCATTGGCGGAATGATGACGGGGGGTGGCCGCTTCGGTGGTGGTTTTGGCCTCAATTCAACCTTTGGTGCGCCTCCTGCTCCGAACTATGTAAGCGGTGGGCCCGTTTACACGCAAGGCCAGATCAACGCACAATCGAATCTGCAGCGGGCTAACTTGCAGCAACAGGGAGCAAGTACGGCTCATCAACTCGGCAACCAGTATGCCTCGCAAGGCTTCTCGCCAGTGGCCTCGCCATTCGTTTCGTATGCCCAGCAGAATGCCATGCTGAAAGCTAATTCGGGGGCAGCACAGAACGAAACGAATTTGAACTGGACAGCGGCGCAAGCGAATAAGAATGCTGAGTTGGATGCGGCCAAGGTTAATGCTTCGCTCTACGGCGATTGGCTCAATAGCTTGATGCAGGGTCAGAATCTCGGCATTCAGGAACAGCGCACGCAGCAAGATTACTTCTTGGGATTGCTGAATGCTGCTCGGGGCATGTAAGGAGAGCCGGCATGATTATCAAGCGTTACGGCATGGATTACGATGCTGTAAAGACCGACTACTTCTGCATGGTCTGCGGTAAGAAGAACGTCTGGACTGCCAACGCAACCGACTTCTACGAGGGCGACGATTACAATTGCCTAGAATGCGGATCAGCTTGGAATACCAAAGGGCCGAATAACGAAGTAGAAAAGCAGCCTGTCATTGCGAACATGACTCTTGCCGAAAAAATCAATTGGCTAGAAAGTCAGTCGAATGAGATAGCGTTTGGATACGATGACAGCGGATGCTTTTGGCGAATCCAATATGGTCCGCGCGGCTGTGGTGGCATGATGGAAAATTTTGGACAGAAATTTTGCAGCGAGAGCGACGTATTCGAGGAAGCGATTGATGAATTTATCGCTCATCTAGGAGAACGGTCATGATGACGATGCAAGACTTTCTGGATGCGGCATCGCCTGACGATCCAGAAGAAGAATTGCGCAAGCGCTTTGGCATCCCTGCCGGAACGCCTGCTAGTGGACCGGGAAGCAACGTACTGGACATGAACAACAAAGTCAGCCCGGCGAATCCAGCGCAGATTGTGCCGCCAACAACGGGGCCGGGCAGTCCCATTATGAACATCAATAACCCGGTTACGCCTGCTATTCCGGCTGGCATTAAGGCAATGCCTTACTCGTCAGGGCCGGGTAGTTCGATTCTTGACATCAACAACAGTCCGGCTACGGTGCATGATGTCGGCCAGTCGCCGCAAGAACAAATTGCGAATCATTTGCTCGGGTTGTCCGGCTTTGGCGCAGGTGGTTTAGGAGTTTCAAATCCTGCAACTCAATTCGGTCCTAGCATGGCACCATCATCCGCTATGCAAGCAAGTCCAGGCAATCCTCCTGGGCCGTGGGAAAAGAGTACGCTGCCATACATTCCGCCCGGCGCTGGCTGGGGTACTAATCCGCATCCTTCGGATGATTTATTCAATGCGCGAGCAAACCAGTTCTTTGCAAACGATGCGAACGCAGCCGAAGCTCAAGCAGCTAATCCTGGTGCTTTTTTCCGCAACGTCCTTAATGCGCAAACAGAACGAGATCGTCTGAGCAATCAGTTGGCTACGGCTCGTGAGGGAATGGCGAATCAATTGCAGATTGAGCGAGAACGGGGAGCGACGGATATACAGAAAACTGGAATGCAGGTTGGAGCGGCGCGGCCAGCCGATGAGAAACTTGCTTTTGGCCCTGGGCCAGCATCATTAAAAGATAGCGCACAGCAGAAAATGGTCAGGCAAGGTACTTTTACGCAGCCTGAAATTAACAAGTTCAATGTGGAGAGTCTTTTTTTTGACGATCAAAATAAGCCAATAACTCACTTGCAACCAAGTCAGGTTCCGGCCATATTGAGCCAAGCTGGATCATTACCGAGGCTTGATCCAACTGAGCTGTATTCGCAGCTAAGCAAGAAGGGAGTTAATGATAACGAACTGAGAAAGCTGATGATTGATATTGCTTTGAGTGGTGAAGCGCACAATCTGAAAAAACTTCCTTCTGGTACCACCTTCCCATCGGAATTGCTTTCTACGCCGTATGCCAACGTACAAAAAGGATGGGATATTTTTAATCCCGCAGCGAATTATCGTTCGGTCAAGAACGACATTTATGGTCATCCGAATTACGGCATTCTGAAGCCGGAGCAAATTCAACAGCTTGACCTATTGAGCCAGATGTATCCGATGATGAAGGACTAAATCAGTGGTATGGAATCCCGACGACAATGTTGGCATGGGGGGCCAGTTGCCACAAGGCGATCCGCAAGACGAATCGTTTCTTTCGTCCATCGCTCATACCGCGCTCTCTCCGCTTGTCTACTTGGGCGAAAGTCTTTCCAAGCCGGGCTACGCCGTTCGCGGCCTGCTTGCCGGTCAAGGTCCATCATCTTTACTCAATCTGATTCCCTTCTCTGATGCGATGGGAATAACCGATCCGGCTGAGCATGTTACAGGCCGCGATTTAGCGCGCAAGATGGGTTGGGCCGACCAGGAAGATACCTGGGGCAATTTCTTTGGCGGCATCGGTCTGGACATCGCTACTGATCCGCTGTCGGCTCTTTCCTTTGGTGGAAAAGCTCTCACGCAAGGCGGCTTGGATGCACTCAAGGAAGGCACGTTAGCCACGACCAGGGCCGCTCGCATTGCTAAAGGTCAGTCTGGATTGCTCGGGCTGCATACTCCGTGGTTCACGGATATGCTGGGTTTGCCGAAAGCACAAACGGCAATCGGCACCGGCGATTCTGCTCAGTTTCTCGCTGGCCTGATGGACAAGGCTGGCACGGCCGTAGCCAGTACAAAGCCAGGGGCATATCTGCGTTCGATGTTTGATCCGCTCGCGGGACATACGACCGATCCGCGTGTTCAACAGGGAGTTGCCGAAGTCGGTAGAGCGCCAGCCGAAGCGTTCAATGCCAAGTTCCGGCAGCAATTACTTCCGTACATCGATATGCAGCAACAGGCCGATGCCTTGATGAAGGGCGCTGGCATGAGCGCCGAAGATAGTGCCAATATGTGGGGTAAGCTGACTAACATTGCTGGTGAAGGTACGCCGGTTCCGGCTGATTTGATGCAAGGATATAAGGGCGTTGACTCGGTTGCGATCCCGAATCTGCACGATCAAATTAGCGATTTGGCCGATCAAGCAGGCAAGGGAGTTGCCGGTCTTGTTAGTTCGGCCAGGCAAGAAGCGATCGATCACGGCGTGGTTGTTCCAGAATTGCAGGACTTGTTTAGGGGCTATTTGCCGCAACGTGGTATCGCGTTTGGCAATACCATGAAGTCGCAACAGCAGGCTCGAACATTGATTCCTCCGCTCGGCGGCGGTGCCAACGAAATGAACGACATTGCCGCGACGGAAAAAGTCATGCTCCCCAACGGGCAAAGCGTGCCGCTAGCCGGTCTAAAGAGCAGCGAAGCGGGCTGGGACAAGAATCTTTACGACAACCTGATAGCGCAGAAGACGCAAGATTTCGTCCAGCGCGACCTACAGAAACAAAAAGAGTTGCTGAATGCAGGTGGCTTGGCACCGGAACAAGAAAACTTCCTTCGCAACCTGACCGAAGAGAAAATAACAGCCAACGCCAAAGATCGGGCAAGCTATTTCGCTGAATTGTCTCCCGATGTTGTCCAGGCTGGCAGGGGTATTTACGATCCTGACCTACTCGGCAGGGCCACGAACTACATCAACAATCTGGCACAGCAGGTTAAAACGTCAGAAGGCATCACGAATACGCTCGCTCGGGAAGCATTGCCGATGGATGCGGCCAAAGCGGCTAACATCGACCGTGGCTCGTACATGACTGCTGGTGAAGCATTAGATCGGCTTAAAGTTAATGCTAAAGATGTTGTGGACCAGGGCGGTGTTGATGTTTACAGTTCTGGCGGTAGAGCTTCCTTATTCAATAAATTGTCTCAATTAGGCAAGGTTCCTGCAACAGGAGAAGCCGGTGTAGGACAAACGGTTTATCATTCAGGGCCAGAAATAAAAGGGGCACTAAAGCCTTATCCTGGAAACTTAGGGCATGAGCCTACGGGCATTTACTTTGCAGAAACGCCAGAGGAAGCATTAGCTTCGACTACGCATGTAAAAGGTATCCAGTCAACCGTTTCTCCGTATCAGGTTAATGCCAAGAATATTCTTGATGCTACTACACCAGAAGGGATGGCTATTCGAAATCAGTTATTGCGGTCAGCTCAAGACGAAGCGATCTCAATAGCCGAAGCTAAAGGGCTACAGCCAGCCAACACAAAATTCAACACATCGTATCGTGATCGAATGTTGCAGGCCATTGACGAGCAAACGAGGCCGCTTGAGCAAACACTTAATAGGGCATCTCCCGCACTAAGAAACAATCTTTTATCTGCTTCTCCAGTTGAAAAAATACCGGGTATAGTTAGCCATCAAGACTTGCTCACGCAAAAACTGTTGAACTCTGGCTATGATGCCATGAAGACTGTTGGTCAAGGAGGTACAGGTGCCGACTGGCTTGTAGCACTAGATCCTGCCATAGTCAGACCATCTAAGACCGTTGATACGGTCAACAGCCTACTCAACAATCAGCTCGTCCCCAAGGATTTAGTTGCCAGTCTGACCAAAGAAGCAGCAGGCTCAGGCCAGGGCAGCGCATTCGGGCAGATGCTTGACAAGATTCTCACGCCTTACAAGTCGTTCGTTACAGCATTCCCCGGCACACATTTCCGCACGAACCTCGATCAGATGGTATTACAGCCGTGGCTCAGCGGAGTTGGTAGCTTTGAGAACGCTGCGAACGCTGAAAAGTATCTGGCAGGGGCATTGCCGGAAGGGGCAATGAATGAAACCGCTCGCCAGGCATTCGTCCACGGCGCAGCGATGGACAAGCAATACCTCGGGCAGATCGGAGAACAAGCCTTAACTCGCGGCAAAGGCTTGCAACAAGTCTTCCCGCAGCAATCACCGGAGTCTTCGCTATTCAATAGCCTAAGCGATTTCTTCAAAGGTTACGCCGGCAAAGAGGGAGAAAGCTATTTCAGCAAAACAACCGGCCTGAACTTCAATGCAGACACTAATCCATTCGTGCAGCGAAGTCTCGAAGCCCACAACACGCAAGGCCAGGCGGCTCGGCTCACGCAGTTCCAGGGATTGCTCGATCAGGGCTACAAGCCGGAAGTAGCGGCAAGGTTAACGAACGTAGGCCAGATTGATTACGCCAATCAATTGACGGACTTTGAAAAGAACGTGATGCGGCGGATATTTCCCTGGTACGGGTTTACTAAGGGCTCTGCAATCCGCATGGCCGATCAGCTTCAAGATCCCGGCCGCACTAGCGCATTGCTCGATCTGGTAACATCAGGCGCGCAAAAGAACGTGGTGCCGAACTACGTCAGTCCCGGGGCAGCAATACCCATTCCCGGGGCCGATGAAGGCAGCCAACGCTACATCAGCGGCTTCGGCCTGCCGCAAGAGAACGAGGCCATCCTGGGACTGATAAGCATGCTGCATGGCGATATTAGCGGCGGGGCAAGAAAGATACTCTCAGGCGTCAATCCGCTGGCTCAGATTGCCATTGAACAAGGAACAGGCCAGCAGATATTCACAGGCCGGCCGCTCGATGAGCTGCATCCGTCCTCGGTGGCTTCTCTGGGTGGCTTATTGCCGAACCGCCTTGCTACGCTGGCTCAAGAGATTCTTGGCGCAACGCCAGCGGCCAGGGTCACATCGACCTTGGATAAGGCTTTAGGCGGAAGAGACGTTGATCCGGTTCTGAATGCCCTGCTAGGTATCCGCACGACCGACATCAACAATGCTACCGCATCCAAGTACGGTGCCGAAGACGCCCTCCGCGAAATGCTGATGCAGACCGGCGAAGCCAAAAGACAGAATGATGTATATTTGCCCAAGGCAACGCGCGATCAGGCATCGCCGCAAGCCCAACGCCTCTATCAGCTCCTTACTCAGATTCAACATGCGAAGTAGCAGACTTCTTGATGTGAATGTAAACCGCCACCACAGGGATCAGGCAGAAGTAATACAAGGCATGTTTCGCGTTAAAACTCCACGACAAACCGAAGTCAATTAGCAGCCAAAGATGCAAAGCAAATAGCCAAGTCGTCAGTCCTAAGTAACGCATGTCATCCTCCGTGAAGTGAAACGCAGCGGCCAGCCGCAGCAGGGAAGGCTAGGATTGCTTGCCGGTCGGCCGCTGCGTACTGTCCTTTGGCTTGGTGAACTGAGTGTAGAGTTCCGTAAAGAGGAGATCCGCCTCAGGCGCTAGCTTGAGTTGAGCAAAGGCTTTTGGGGCAGCACTTTCGCACCAAGTTAACCATGCCCGGTAATCGGCGTTTTCCGTGCCAACTGCCTTCATGGCGCTCGCAAGTTTGCTCCACGGATGTCCTCTCACGGATTCCATACTCCTTTTGTTTGAGAAATCAAACCGTGTTCAAATCAACTGTGTTCGCAGGATAACGACCTAACGCCAGCGCGTCAATACTAATTCCGGTTGCGCCACTGTAATAGTTACCCCAGCCTCCCCGAGTTAGAATCTCATCAACATTCCCAACTCGGAGCGGAGGAGAAGAACAATGGCCACAGCTCACGTCACATCACGTCTTAGCACCGCAATCGGACACGCACAGGCCGAAGCACTGACCGGAAGAGATGCACTTGGCACCTTGCCGGTAGCGATTCGCAATCTTACAGCGGTTGTCTCAGAGAATTACAACGCCTTCCATCAGGACATCATCAAGTTCACGAAGATGCCGATTACGATCACCGATGACGGCTCAACAGCCGCTTATGGTGGTAAAGCGTTTTACACTTTTCCTCAAGGGAACATTAAAATTGAGGGAGCTACCCTCAGCCTGACCGACATTGATGGAACGCATCTCGGGAGCATATCAGCGACATTCGCGGGCAAGATGGCGGTCGGAACGGTGACAGCCGCCGATGCCACAAGCCAAAGCACAACGTCGGCTAACGTCATCGCCTCGACAAACAATGCGGCGGCAGTTTCAACGCACGCAACTAATAAGGCAATCTCGACCACGACCATCACGCCGTTCGATGGAACCACTTCAACCGGAAATCCGATCAGCTTGTTCCTGAACGCGAATGTAAATTATGCGGATCAGTCTGGTGGTGGAACGCTTTATGTGACGGGAACATTGGCGTTAACTTGGTGCAACCTGGGTGATAAGTAACTAGCCAATCTGCACACTCGTTCCAAACGGAACGGTCGATCTGCCAAACCAGTTGGCCGTTCCAGTCCGATCGAATGTTTCAAGATGTAAGCACGAAGCCTCTGGCAATAATACCCGCTGGCTCCTCGGCCATTGTCCCGCAAAGATCACATCCGAATCGCCAGCATGGTTGATATGCTCCGGGTAAAGCCGCTTGTGCTTGCTGTGCCAACATTGCCAAAAGCCGATCGGCACCCAGCCGCCTAGCTTCTCAAATGCGAAGCGCTCCATAATCCGTGCATGGGGTATTTCAACGTATCCAGCGCTGTCAATGTTCTTCTTGCCTTGCTCGAACATCTCAAAAGATGGGACGGAAAGCCGGTCGCAGCCGTAGATGTTGTTCGGGTCGAGGTTGGCGAAGATCATTTCGAAGGCTTCGAGTGGGTACGGCATAATTACATCAGCATCCAGATGCACAATCCAGCCTTCCTTGACGTAGCCAATTGCCCAATTTATAGCCTTCCCTTTATTGAATCCTTCCCTGAAATCACCAAAGTCAACAAGGCAAGCGTTTTCTTCGGCTATCTCAATTGTCTTTGAATCCGTTTTATCGGTCATAACTATATAACTGTCAAAGAATTTTCTGTTGACTGGCAACGTGTGCCGCAAATAATCCGAATAATTCCAACAGACCGTAATAGCCGTTCGCTTTTCTCGTTTTGCGCTAACGACAGGCAGCGAAGCATTGGCAATGTACTCCGTCACTTTCGGCACTCCCGCCTCATGCAACTGCTCGCGCACGGTCACTAACTCAACACGCCGGTCTTTCTTCTTCGGCTGATAAATCTGCGAATGCGTCTTGCTTACCTGTTCGCGGTATCCGTTGACGGCGAAACTTCCGTAACCTCTAAGCGGTATCCCGCAATCGGGGCAATGCTTCTTAATCTGTCCAGCAAACGCGCTAAGCGGCCGTAGCCACCAGCCCGGTATGATCGGGTGTCCGGTGTCAGGGTAAGTAACATCGTCGGCATGCAGCATGCTTTGCGCTCCTGCAAGTTCGCAGAACCAACCTCGAAGCGCTCCACGGAAGACTCCTATTAAAGCGGACCAATACTGGTTAACGTCACAGCGGCTAACCATTTCCCACATCTCGCCTTCGGGAATGTTCAGATCCTTCATCGCTACAAACGGTGGCGAATGGCGAGAATCGGTGTCGGCACCCTTGATGTACTGTGTTATCTCAGGCCAGTCTGTTTGAAACTCGGCCTTTGCATCCTGCGACAGATGCACGTTGATGTTGGACACGGCAGGATTGAATATCTTGCTGCACAGTTTACCTTTACCGTGCGGCGAATTTGCCCACAGGCCACGCTGTTCCCACGGGATATGCTTTGCCAGCCGGTTACATATCTCCTCAAACTGAGGATGAAGCGTTGGCGAGCCGCCGAATATCCCAACAACGCCAAAATAGCCCTCAAGCGAGGCAAAAGCCTGCTCGGCCTGGTCGGGCGTCATCATGACAGGCTTGCCGCCTAGATTGCTGCCTTGCGTGCATCCGAAGCAGGCTTGATCGCAGGCGCGGGTTATCATGACCTGAAGAACGCCAGAACGCCAAATTGACGGCCGCTTGTCGAATGGCCCCTTCATCTTGTCTAAGCATTCATCGAATTTCATGGTCCTTCTCCTTCTTCCGCATTCAACTTTTCACAAATATTTTCCGCATCCTCTTTGCCGCCTTGGATGCCAAGAACCTGCTTCGTAATTAAGTTCTCGCATCGCCAATTGGTGTGATATTCCTCAGAAGCAATCGGAACATGAACTACAGGCGGAACGATTATCCAAGGTTTTAAGCTCATAGTATCTCCGTAGGTGCCAATCCATCACTGCCAGAACGCCATTTGCAACGAATCCAGCCAGGATTCTCTGCCGCCTTGACCGGCGAACCGATGTAGCGCGAATCTTTGCGCCGAAAAACTATGCCCTCCGCTGGCGGATTGCCTTTCACGCTTGAAAACCCTTGCCAGTCTTGCCAGACCTTGCGCCAGCCGCCTTTTAGATTACCAAAAGCATAAGGAACAAGATACGATCCAGGCAAGTCTTTTGCCGTTATTCGATCCAGGGCCGGAGCGTGATAAAACGCTACGCCATTCTCCATGAGAATGTCAAGAATCACAATTGCCTTTGCATCGCCAGTCCGGCGATTGCCGGTCAACTCGCAATCCAGAATGGTATCACCCTGGAAATGCTGGTTAACGAATGCTTCAAACGGGAAGCGTACTTCGTCGCGGATCGGCATCGGCTTGTTCTCTCGTGAGAGATAAGAGAACTTGGCGCGATGTCGTTCGACCAACAGACGCCAGCCGTCCAACTTGAGCGTAGCGAAGTATTCATCCGCGCTGATGCTTTCAAGATGTTCGGGGGATATGGTCAGGCCGGGACGGTCGGGCCAGCGGAATGTTTTCATGGCTCAATACCTCTCAGGGATTTCAGCGTTCTTAAACTCGGCCATCACGGTCTTTAACGGTGTTTCTCGGCATCCCACAACCTGCTCACCGTTCTTCCAGATGGCATAGTTGCGGACTGCATCTGCATAACCGATACGGTAAGCGATTTCTAGCCGGTAGTCTTCGTGTTGATCGTGCGGCAGAATGCCTTT
>Ga0247666_1000339_pt1 | contig 13332 bp, 10 predicted proteins | sample CNK07_metaG_FD_183025 | JGI IMG/M metagenome (GOLD analysis project Ga0247666, IMG submission 183025) | Soil microbial communities from Purdue University Martell Research Forest, Indiana, United States - CNK07 | ecosystem: Environmental > Terrestrial > Soil > Temperate forest > Bulk soil...
CAGCCCGGTGACGAGATAACGCTCACTCCGTTTAAAGAAGAAACAGCGAGCGGGAACGTCATCTATTGTCAAAAGATAACGAGCGACCGATATTGGGTCGGGGTGCGGCTTAAAGATCACCCGGTCACGTGGAGGGCTATAAGAAGGTATGACGGCATACCAATGAGCGCCATGGTGGAATCTTAGTAAGTTACATTCATCCAAGCATTTCAAATGCCGACAAAGCCGCCCGCCGCCGAAATAGCGGGACGGGTCGTTCACAAGTCCCGCTTGCCCGCCTAGCGCGTTAAACAGGAGTCTGCCCGACTCAGAGGCATTGCGGAGAACAGCCGAACGTGGTCTGATGCGGAGGTGAACTACTCGCTCAAGGGGCGGAATCAGGAGGTTGCAAATGAACATTACGACAAACGTCCGGCAAGTCGGTGACGTTGCGATTGTGGACATCACGGGGAATATCGTATTCGGTGAAGAGAGCGCCGCATTGCACGAAGTGGTTTCTGGCCTTTTGAAGAAGGGGCAGAAACAGATTTTACTCAATCTTGGAGCTGTCAATTACATAGACAGCATGGGGATGGGTGCTTTGGTCGGTGCCTCTACGAGCGCGCGGAAACAGGGGGGAGAACTGAAACTTCTCAACCTCTCCAATAAGGTCGCTGACTTAATGCAAATGACAAGGCTTTATACCGTCTTCGACGTGATGACTGATGAGGTGGCGGGCGTGAAGTCTTTCGGTCAATCAGCATCGGCGGCGAAGGGCTGAAGGGAAAGATAACCGGACATCTTGATCCTAGTGGCCACTTTCCCGGTTACGGCGTTGATCGGGACCTAGACAGTAGTGGCAACAAGCTTCTCAATTCACTGAGCGTCGCACCGTAAACAGAAGGCCGCGGCGCTGTGCCTCTGATTTCCAAGATCAGGCTGGCTAGTCGATCCGCATAATCTTGGCCTGTCTGGCTTCGATGGCGATGGGCGTATCTGTTTTCGCTGACTGGCCGGAAGGTCAGAGTAACGGATACGGGGAGTACCGTACCTGCCGAGCCTCGAAGCGCACGACACAGCGTGGCCTACTACAGTCAACCCAGCGCCCACCCCCAGGAAAGGTCACAGTATGAAATACAAAAGTCTCGTTCTTGGTGCGGCCGGAGCCGCGATTCTGCTCGGCGCCGTTAACGTGGCCGCGCGTTCCTACAATCCCATGAAGTGGATCAAGAAACCGACCGCCAGCCAGGAGCTTACGGCGAACAGCGCGGAGGAAAAGACGCTGGCGCTGCAGTTGCAGGCGCTGCTGCCCGCGCGTACCACGCTGAAGGACGCTTGCACCCTCTTCAAGACCTTGGACGATTGCGTTGCTTCGCTTCACGCCAGCGGCACCCTGCAGATCAAATTCAACTGCCTGAAATGGAATATGACCGCGGTGCGCCCCAGCGGTGATATCAAGTCGTGCCAGGCGCCCCCGAAAGCCCTTAGTTTGGAGAAAGCCATCCTCGCTCTGAAGCCGGATGTGAATGCCAGGGGCGAGGCGCGGAACGCCGAGAAGAGCGCGCGCGAAGACATCAAGAACGCCCGCTCCTGACGCGGGAAAACAACTCCGCAGAGTGGCCCGGGTTCCGGTTTATGGTGCCCGGGTCTTGGGGTTGCTTCAGCTATTCACTTTTTTTGGATATTGGACCTTTAACTTTTGACTTTCAAGTTCCGATCCGCGCCGGTTACTTTTTCAGCGCAAAATCGTCCCAATACTACAGAATTTTATTGCCTAGTTGTTACTAACGCGAAAGAACGGGCGATGCATGCCCTGAGTGGCTTGTGCGAAGGGTTCGCGCGGGGATTGGGCTCTCTACACACGCCGCCGCTTCTCGGGCGAAAATTCTCCTCAGTTAAGTCCGGTGTTCCCATCAGTTCAAAATTGATAGAAGGCAAAGGAGTTCAATTCCATTTTTCCGGTCACTTACGAAAAACAGGGAGGAGGGGGAGTTCCGGCTATTACATACCGCTTGAATGATGGCTACGAGTTACTGAAAGAAACGTCATCAAAGCGCTTGTCACCTCGCAAGATATTACTGTCCGCGGCGGTCCAGCCTTCGCTGCTCGAAATGGAAAAAGAGACCGTGACGTCTTTGTCGGGGTGGTCGAGTGTAGCGAACTGAGCCCCGTTGTAGAGCACTTGCCCGGGAATCCAATGGGTTTGATCGATCAGCTCTTTGCCGTCCACGCCCAATGAGAAACTCGCGATGAGGGCCAGTCCGCCAACGGGCACCTGCAAGTCGTAGCTTGCCTTGACGCTCGCGCCGTCCTTTTCAAAGCGAATCTGATAGCGGACAGGAGTGGCCATTTTCCCTCATTCAGTGTCGCAAGCAAAACTTGAGCCGGCGAAATCGATCGACAACAAGTTGTTGAGCACGTTCCATTAGGCATAACGAACTGAGAACTGTCAATGTTCGGCGTTGCGAGCCGCTTGTGTGTGGCACCTCCGGTGCTTGGGATTTTTCTTGTTGGGGTTCCAGCCTTTACCGTTCAGATTCGCTCAAGACAGGCAAAGTGTGGCGTGAAGGAAGATGTCGGGCCGCTGCGCTTAGGATGACAGAGAAGAGAAAAAAATTGGCGCGATGCGCGTAATACGAGCGCGATTTGCCGTTACAAATTGTTTACACAGGATTCTGGAACCCGATATTGAGGAATCCATCTAACAGTTTGTGTGACGTGTTGAGGAAGATTGTTGAAATGATTCTGAATCCAGCCTGAAGAGTCAAAACCCTCCAGCACGCAGTTGGCTTCGATGACGGTCAAAGAGTGGGCCGCGTCCGGAACTATTCGCTGAAGCGAAAAGTGATCCGACGGCGGCAGGACGAATGGTGTGTTCGAACGCGTGGCGAAGCAGCCAGGCGAATGCAATCGCAGGATCGAACACAAGGAGAAAGAAAAGATGTCAAGGACAAATCGAAGCGTGTCGTTGTCAAAAACGGTGTTGGCGGCCGCACTTTTGTTGGTCTCGGGGCTCAGCGCGCGAGGCCAGTCCGATGATGCTCCGCCGGGACAATGGCGAATCGCCGGACAGAATCTGAATAATAGTTGGAGCCAGCCGGCAGAGCATACCATCAGTCCCACCAACGTCAGCGGGTTAAAGCCGAAATGGGTGTTCACAACGGGCGCCGATGTTTCCGCGACGCCGACGGTGGATGGCAACGCGGTGTACTTTCCCGATTGGAGCGGCAATCTTTACGCGGTGGAGAAAGAGAGCGGCCGGCTGATCTGGTCGCACAAGATCTCCGATTACGACGGCGTTGAGGGAGCGATTTCTCGCGTGAGTCCCGCGGTAGACGGCAACCAAGTGATTATCGGGGACATTGAGAGCTCCAAGCTGGTTCACAAAGGCGCAAATGTGATCGCAGTGGACCGCCAATCAGGGACAATCCGGTGGATGACGCAGGTGGATCCTCATCCGGCGGCAATCATCACTGGATCGCCGGTTATTTTCGACGGGATCGTTTATATCGGCGTGTCGTCGAACGAAGAAACCTTGGCGCTGGACCCGGCGTATCCGTGCTGCAGCTTTCGCGGAAGCATGGTGGCGCTGAATGAAAAGACCGGAGCGATTATCTGGAAGACGTTCGACATGCCAGACAATGGCGGGCAGGTTGGAGGATACAGCGGCGGAGCGATTTGGCAACCACCCGCGATTGATGCAAAGCGCGGCACGCTGTTCGTCGGGACCGGAAACAACTACACGGCACCGGCGGATGTGGAAGCTTGCCAAAACGCAACTCCGCTGGCGAACTGCGTTGCGGCGGACGATTTCTTCGACACCGCGCTGGCGTTGGATTTAAAGACAGGAGCGATCAAGTGGTCGAAGATGCTCCAAAGCTTCGACACCTGGACGGTGGCCTGCATTTTGCCGGGAGGGGCAACAAACGCGAATTGTCCGGTACCGGTCAGCCCTGATTTCGATCTGGGAGGGTCAGGCCCCAATCTGCTGGATAATATTGTCGGGTTCGGACAGAAAAGCGGAATCTATTGGGCGCTGAATCCCGAAAACGGCAACATTGTTTGGAGTACACCGGTGGGGCCAGGCGCTTCGCTCGGAGGCATCGAGTGGGGAACGGCGACGGACACCAAGCGGATTTATGTCGCCATCTCGAATAGCGACATGCTGCCGTACACCCTGGTGCCCTCTGGACAGAAGATCACCTGGGGTTCATGGAGCGCACTGGATGTTGCCACGGGTAAGATCCTTTGGCAGACAGCAGACCCCACGCCTGGTAGCACTGACAGGGGTTCGGTGAGCGTTGCGAACGGGGTCATGTATGCCGGCTCTAATTCAGGGCAGATGTATGCGCTGGATGCGACTAGCGGAAAAATCCTGTGGAACTTCGCGAGCGGGGGCTCTGTGATTGATGGGCCATCGATCGTGGACGGCACGCTCTACTGGGGATCCGGTTACCGGGAGATCGCTGGAACCGGGAATAACAAAGTGTTCGCATTCGCTTTGGCCGGAGAGAAGGAGCATGGCGGGCAATCGGGCGACGGCAATAACCAACCCGGCGATCACAACGGCAAGAAGTGATGGCTAGCTTGAAGCGACGCATCAACGAACGATGCGTCGTTTGCGAGAGAGAATTCACCTGGTGATCGGCCGGACAAGGTCGCAATCCAGTCGTGAATTTTCGGTGGATCGAACCCGGGCGAATCGCGGTTGGCCGCGATTCGCCCGGGTTTTTTGTTGTGGGAAGCGGGCTGTCTTTCTGATTGGAAGCTAGATAACCAGGTGTACAATCTGCGTACCCCAGCCTGTGGAGGATACCGTGAACAGTGTTTGGGGCGTGGTGTGCGCAGGTTTTCGTGGAGTGGTGATATTGGCGTTGGCATCTACATTGAGCGATGGAGCGTTTGGGCAAACGAAAGAGAAGACGGAGCCGAAGTCGGGGCCGAAGGCTGGGCCGGTGGATCCGGGGGTGCGCGGCGGGGCGGCGGGCGTTGGCGGGCCGCTGACGGGGTTGACGGCGGATGAGACAGCTTTTTTTGTGGATGGGATGGCGCGGTTTGCGGAAGTGGAGAGTGTGACGAAAGGCGCGAACAACGGGCTGGGGCCACGGTTTAATTCCAACCAGTGTTTGTCGTGCCATTCACAGCCGGAGTCCGGCGGTTCGAGTCCGGCGGAAAATCCATTGATTGCGGTGGCTACATTGGATGGAGCGAAGAACAAGGTGCCGTGGTTTATCACGGCGAAGGGGCCGGTACGGGAGGCGCGGTTCAAGCACAGTTCGGATGGAACGGGCGACGGCGAGGTGCACGACCTGTTTGTGATTACCGGGCGGACGGATGCGGTGGGTTGCAATATCAAGCAGCCGGATTTTTTGCCGGCGGGGAATGCGCTGACGGGCAAGGGCGGGAATCCGAACATTATTTTCCGAATACCGACGCCGGTGTTCGGGGCGGGGTTGATCGAGTCGATTCCGGACTCAGCGATTCTGGGGAACATGAAGGCGAACGCGGCGGCGAAATCGGCATTGGGAATTCATGGACGCGCAAACGCACACTTGAGCGGGAACGTGAATCGCAACGCGAACGATGGGACGATTTCGCGGTTCGGGTGGAAGGCGCAGAACAAGTCGCTGCTGCTGTTTGCGAGCGAGGCGTACAACGTGGAGATGGGCGTGACGAACCAGCTGTTCACGCAAGAGCGCGATGAGACGCCGGGATGCGTGTTCAATGCGACGCCGGAGGACACGCTGAACTTCACGCCGGGAGCCGGGGGCGGGAGGAGTGCGAATACGGCGGTGATTTCGGATATTGAGGCATTTGCGAATTTCATGCGGCTGCTGGCGCCACCAGTGCCCGCGGCGGCGACGCCATCGAGCGAAAAAGGGCGGGCGACGTTTGCAAAGATTGGATGTGCGCACTGCCATACGGCTTCGCTGACGACGGGGGCGAAGATTGCGAGCGGGTCGGCAACGAAGCCGAGCGCGGCGCTTTCAAATCAGACGGCGAATTTGTACTCGGACCTGCTGGTGCACCACATGGGAAGCGGATTGGCGGATGGGATTACGCAGGGCGGCGCGGGGCCAGATGAGTTTCGGACGGCGCCGTTGTGGGGAGTTGGGCAGCGGGTGTTTTTCCTGCACGATGGGCGAACGAGCAATCTGGTGGAAGCGATTCGGGAGCATCGGAGCAAAGGGAGCGAGGCCAATCGGGTGATTGAGCATTTTGAGAGGTTGAGTGTGAAGGAGCAGCAGGAGGTGATCGATTTTTTGAGGGCGCTCTGACGAGGTTGGGTAATCACATCGGGCGAGGTTGGACTTCATGTGTTGCCTCGGTCCCACGACTGCGCAGCCCGACGCGCCAAACCACGGCGCGGAAAAGAAAGTCGGGCCGCTCCTCTCGGGATGACGGAGAGTAGGAGAGGGGACCCACCCTTAGCAAACTGCATGAAGGGTAGAACATTCGGGAGAAGAGTTAGGAGTTATTTAGATTTATAGGCAAAGGAAAGTTTGGTTTCTTCGTTGAGGACGAGGGGACGAAGAAAACGGTAGGAGGCGCCGGCGCGGGGGATGTCGACGGCGACAGGGAGGACGCCTGCTACGCGCTGCTGGAGGTTGTAGACGTTGGAGGAAGGTGGCGGTGGCGGGGCTGGCGCGGCAGCGTTTTTGTTTTTCTTTTCTTTGCGGCCGCCAATTTGCGCGGTTAAGGTTTCGATGAGAGGGCTATCCGAAGTCACTTCGACGGTATCGGTGACGTTGGCGACGTTGAGGCCGATTTGATAGGCGCGTGGATTGGACGAGTCGTAGGCGAAATAGTTACGCATGGTTTGAAAGCCCTGGGCGTGGGCAGTGATTTGATAGCTGCCAGAGGGAAGATTGGGAAGGAGCCAGCGGCCGTCGGAAGCGGTGGAGGCGGTCCAGGTGGCGTTGGTCGAAAGGTTTTTCACTTCGACGATGGCGGAGGAGACGACCGCGCCGGAAGGATCGATCACCACGCCGCCGAGTTGGTTGGGCGCGAGTAAGATGCCTGGCGAGAGCGTCATTAGTCCAGCGATATTGCGGCCGTTTATGGGGAGATTTACGATGGCCGCGCCTCCGGTGGCGCCAACTCCAACGCCGGCTTGAAAGCTGCCGCTGCCCGTTCCGGCGCCCATTCCCTCCACAAAGGTCTCCTGACCAGAATACATTGCCCGTGATGAGGGCCAGTAACCGGCCGCGAGAGCGTCGCCGCCGAAATCCTTCACTTTGTATTGTTCGGGCAAGAAAACTTCCCACTCGAGGATGCTGATGGGGATGTCCATCTTTGGAAGGGAAAGGCCGGCGCCGCCTTTTTTGGCGAAGGGCGAACCAGCGTGGAGAAAGACAAAGGAGACGGTGTAGGCGCCGGCGGGACGGAAACCGGTGCGCAGAAGCGGAACGCGGCTGCCGTCGGCACCCTGCACAGGTTTCACTTTTTCACCGGCGACTTCGGCGGTGAGGATATTCACGCCCGCGGGAAGATCCACTTTCAGAAAAGGTTGAGCCTGATTTTTCACCGTGAGCTTTATTTCGGTGAGGGATTTGCCTTCGGAAGTGACGAGCGTGGTGACGACGGCGCGTTCGGCGACGGCGGCGAGGACGCTGGCGTCCGGGAAACGCGTCCAGTCGAGCGCGAGAGTTGGGGATTCGTCAGGCTGGCGATGATAGCGAAACGCGGCTTCGAGCGAGTAGCGGGAGAGGGCGCGGAGGTAGGGATTGATCTCTTTGATGTCCAGTCGTTTGAGGCCGCCGGATTCGTGGGCGGCGAGTTCGAGAGTGCCCTGGCCTTCGACGAGGACTTCGCCGGTTTCGCGCTGCGCGTCCTTGAAGGCGAGGAGGGGAGCGGCGGCTTTGGCGTCGGAGAGCGGGCGTTCCATGGAGATAAGGAATTCGTGCGTGGAATGGCCGCGGCCTGCGACGTGAAGAAGGAGAGAGCCATTCTGGATTTCGCTGGACTCGAGGGAAGCGCCGTTGACGGAGGTGACCTCGAAACCTTCGGGAATGGCGACGGAGAACTGGTCGGCGTCACCCTGGACGACGGTGAGATTTGCGAGGGCGGCGATTTGGAGATCGGACTCGCTGACGGAGACGAGAGTTTTTACGTCGGAGAGGAAACGGACTTCACGAGGCGTTACGGGAGCGACGACTTCGCGGGTGGCCCACCAGATGTTCGCGGGCTGACCGGGAACGAGCGTGGCTTCGATTTCGGTGTTGCCTTTGACGGAGGCGCGATGGGTGATGATGCCGTGATTTATCTGGACATTGGCGCGGTCGCCGGGAACGGTGAGCGAGAGGCGTACGCTGCCGGCAGAGGGAACGGGAAGAAGAAACGAAGCCCGGCCGGTTTCGATGGAGAGCGGAAGACCGGCGTCGAGATTGACGGAGAATTCGGATTCGCCGGGAAGAACGGCAACGTGGGTGCCGTTATCCAGGAGGAGAGGGAGAGGACGCGAGCCGTGGCGGGCGTCGAGGATGGTCATGCCGGAGACGAGCGGCACTTTGGCGGAGTTGGCGCCGAGGGTTTCGCCTTCGAGCTGGACGGAGCCGAGGACATCGTCATTGGAGACACGGAATTTCAGGTCGGCGCGTTTGAGGATGTAGGGAAGCGGGGGAAGTTCGGAATGTTTTCCGGGGCGATTGGCGAGGGCCAGGAGGCGATTGTACTCGTCGAGGGAAAGGGTGACGTTGCCGGTGGGGGGCAGCGGCGATTCGAGGCTTTTTTGGGCGAACGCGGGAATCGCAAACGAAATAGCGAGGGCGAGGATGAATAGACGAGTTTTCACTTGCCACCTGCCTTTTTGTCCTGCTGATAGTTGAATTCAGCGGATGGAGATTGATTTTCACTGGTGAGTTCGGAAACGAGAAAGAGAGAAGGGCCGTAAGCGGGAAAATCCACGCGGACGGGAAGAATGCCGGTTGCGCGAGCGCCGCGTTCGTTGGCGCGGAATTTATCGATGAGGGATTGAGATTGGGCGGAGAGGCGTTTTTCGTCTTTGGCTTTGTCGGGCCTGAGCAGGTCTGCATCTGTCATTGCATACACGGTATCAATCTCCGGAGAAGCGAGGGATGCGGCCGGCGATGCGAGGGCCGTGTTCACGGGCGGTTCGGCAATGGATGCGACGAGGACGGACGAGATTGGGTTCGCATAGTTTTCAGAATGAAATGAGCCGGCTTCGGAAGCGAGCCGGAAAAGGGGCGGGAAGAAAACCTGCAGACCGGTGCGCGAGACGGGCAGGTCCAGCGCGGGAAGAGAAAGTTTCAGGCGACCTTTGTCGGCCCAGGAAGCGCCGGAGAGAAGATAGACAATTTCGAGAACGAACTCGGAAGCGTCTTCGCCGGCGCGGGATTTGGCGAGAGGAAGAAGGAGGCTGCCGTCTGGCGCGGAGCCGGGGCGGACGGGTTTGCCGGAGAGAGAAGCGCTCCAGAGCGTGGCGCCTTGCGGCAGAGTGACTTTGACGAAATTGCGCTGGTTGTTGCGGATGGCATAGCGCGATTCGACGAGGGATTTTCCGTCCTTGGTGAGCAGGATGCGATAGCGGGCTTCCTCGATGTTGGCCATGAGGACGGCTTGCTGGGCGTAGCGGGCGACGGCGATGTGCAGCGAGCGCTGGGATTTGGCGTCGCCGGGGCGGGTGCGAAAAGCGAGCAGCGCGGGTGATTGCCGGTTGGTGACCGGTTCGCCAAGATCGGTGGCGTCGGCGCGCTCGAGGCCTTGCGTCTTCACCGAGTCTTCCTTGATTTCGCCGGCGCCGAGAACGTCGACGGCGATGCCGCCGGAGTCGCGTTCGGTGCCGGAGAGGCGGAGTAGAGGAATATCCATCTGTCCATCGCGGGGCATGGCGGCTTCGCCGGTGATGACGAAGCTGGCGGATTGTTCGACGGGTTCGAGGAAAGTGACGAGGAGTTCGCCCGATTTCATTTCCCAATCGGCAACGAGAGCGCCTTGCACCTGGTTGACGGTAACTTTTTCGGGAAGCTGGATGTGAGCTTCTTTTGCAGCGCCCTGAGTGATTTCGAGATTCACGTTGGCGGTGAGGGATGTGGAGTCTTCGCCGAGGTCGACGAACTGGGTGAGCGTGCCGCGCATGCGAAGGGGAAGCGTGGCGTGATGGTCCTCGGTTTTGCGTCGCCAGGCGAAGGTCATCGGCTCGGCGCCTTTGCCGTAGGCGGTCCACTTGTTGCCGCCGTTCGGGAGATCGGAGGTTTCGGAGAAAAGGCCGCCGTAGAGGGAGAGGTCGACGCCGGCGCGGGGAATTTCCAGGGCGACTTTGGTGACGCCCGAAAAGGTGGAAGGAATGGAGAGGCGCTCTTCGCCAGCGGAGGAAGAGATAGGCAAGGCGATTTCGAGAGTGATCACCGAGCGGCCGGGATGAGAGAGAAGCGCGGAGAGTTGCGAGGCGTCCTTTCCGGCGGCAGGCGGAGCGAGGGAGAGGGACTTACCGTCGAGCCTGGCTTCGCGGACGAAAAGTCCGGCGGGAATGGGGACGCGGACCCAGCCGTTTTTAAGGACGTCAACGGTGAGGATGGCGCGCCCGGAGGCGAGATCGGTGTCCACGCGGAGGTCGTAGTCGACGCGGGTGAGGGTAGCGTCGACGGGAGGAGATTCGGGTTCGCGCTCGGTGGGATAGGCTTTCACGCGGAGGGCTCGATATTCGGGGACGGAGATGACGACCCAGCCGGGGGAGTGGTTTGCATCCTGCGCGAACAAAGGCTGTGCGGGACATAGAGCGAGCAGGCCGACGCTTGCGAGGAGCATTGTTGCCTTGGGGAAGGTGCGGAACGACACGAGGAGACGGTGGTGCGCGAGAAAGGTCATAGGTTGTACCTCACTTGGAAGGAGAACGTACTCACAGAGATTTCTTGCAAGGGAAAATGGTTGCTTGAAGGTGTAATTATTGGGGAAGGAACGGCAGGCAAGTGAGGGGCGGGTGGCGGGTTCCGGGCCGGAAGGCACTATGCAGTGATGAAGGGCGCGGGGAGTCCAGATGACCGGAGAGATTCGTTAGCTAGCTGGAGACGAGATTTGCGCCAAGCCACTCGCGCAAAGATTCGGCGCCGCGGAATGTTTTGGAATCGGTCAGGCCCCGGGCATTGGTCCAAAAAACGGTGGCGCTTTTTGTCACGGAGTCCAAACAGAGGCGCTGATGCGTGCCCGTTGACGGATCTGCAGCCATTTTTCTGAACCACTGGACCGTGTGGTCCCTGGATTCGTTGGCGACAACGAACCCGCTTTCGCGAGCAGCAGCCTGAAAGGATTGAAGCTCTTCCATGACTTCTCCTGTCCATGCCCGCAAGGGGATGAAGGACGCGCTTGCGGACATGCGTATGAATAAAATGCGTACATCCCGACGGCAGGGCCGCTCAAACTTCGAGGTGAGTGCTGCTGAAACAATTTTCATCGCGCACGGATTGGGCTCATTAGCGGATGGGAATCATGGGCAATAGAAATTCCTGGAGTCTCTCGCTCTCTGCAACGGAGAGCTGGTCAAGCTGAATGCCCATTACATTTCCATCCAGAACGCGGACAACGGAGCCGGCGGCGACAACCGGCTTCATTTGGGGAGCCAGCTCCAGGCTGACGCGCACGGGTGCACCCCGCGAGAGGGCACGATTCGCCTTAACGAGAAGGCCGCATAAACTGACGTCAATTGTTTCGCCTTCCACCAGTTCGCCGCCGGAGCTGAGTTTCACCTTGGATTGAAGGGCAACGCGGCGAGTGCGGCGGCGGCCGTAGTCGATGGTCCCCTGGGTGGCGCGGATGAGCTTCAACAAACGTTCTTTGTCGATTGGTTTATAAAGAAAAAAATTTGCGCCGGCTTCAAAACCCACGGACATCGCGCTGGGACGAAGATCGTCGCTGATCAGGATGACGGGTGTGGTGCGGTTCCAGGAGGAACGGCGCAAGTGCCGCGCGAGCTCCATCCCGTCGGGAGAGGCCATATGCAGGTCGAAGAAGGCCATCTCAAATTTTTCCTGATTAAGAAGATCGAGAGCCTGCGAACTGCTTGTGAGCGTCAGCGGCTCCATGCCTGCCGCAGTCAAAACCTTGCCAACCATCTGGCAAACCGCTTCCTCATCATCCACGATCAAGACCTGTTTTTGCATGCAAGCATTCTCCGTTCGCAGTCTCCGAGAGTAGCTTCAATCGCTTCCACTAATTGCTCGGATTATTTCTTGAAGCCCCTACTCCTCCAGGACCGAGGTTTCCCGGAGGCGAAATACGAATGGATGTGCCGACAATCTGACGGACCGTCTGACAGTGGTCTGATACAGCCACTTTCATGTGGTGCTCCTGGCGATGCGAGAGGGGAGTGACGTGGACCGAATAAGAGAGGAACGTGTATTTACACTGGACCCGAGGTCCGCAAATAGCAAGAGTACTAATCATTAGATGCGGCTGGGAAAGAACCATTTATTAGCACATATTAATCTGGCGCCGTTCGGCTCGGGCTCCTGGATCGCATCTGTCGCGCCTACGGCGCTGGGATGTTGGGGGTATGGTGGTCCCAGCCCTTACGGGCTGGGCTAATTTTTGCCGCGCCTCCGGCGCTTTAGGAGCACAGACTGAAGCGTGTGCCATCTGCACGCTCAGGAGGAGCGGGAGAGGAGGGAGGCGATTTCGATGATGGGGTTGGGGAGCTGGCGCATGGCGCGGACGAAGGCCTGGACGAGTTGGGGATCGAACTGGGTGCCGGCGCAGCGCTCGAGTTCGGAGAGGGCTTGTTCGGCGGTGCGGCCTTTTTTGTAGCTGCGGTCGCTGGTGATGGTGTCGTAGGAATCGGCGATGGTGATGATGCGGGCGCCCAGGGGAATGCGTTCACCAGCAAAGGCTTCGGGATAGCCGGAGCCGTCGAAAAATTCGTGGTGATGCAAAACCATTTCGCGGATGCGGGCAAGCGGAACGAGCGGCTCAAGAAGTTTTCCGCCAAAGGTGACGTGGGTCTTCATGGTGTCCCACTCTTCGAGGTTGAGCGGGCCGCTCTTGTTGAGAATAACTTCCGGGATGCCGACCTTGCCGACGTCGTGGAGGACGGCGCCGAGGCGGATCTCCTCGACCTCGAGATCGTTCATGCCGAGTGCTTCGGCGAGAAGCGCGGCGTAAGCGGAAACTTTTTGCGAATGGCCCTGGGTGTATTGATCCTTGGCGTCGATGGCGTAGGCGAGGGACGTAACGGTGTCGAGAATGGATTGCGGGAGCGCGCGAGGGCCTTCGGGCGGTGGATCCTGGGCGATTTCGGTGGAGGGCAAGGAATCGGTGAACTGGCGGAGGCGGAGATAGATTTCCTCGAAGGCTTCGGGGCCAGTGGTGAAGAGGCGCTTGAGAGTGACGCCGAGATAGGCT
>Ga0247666_1000342_pt1 | contig 13268 bp, 15 predicted proteins | sample CNK07_metaG_FD_183025 | JGI IMG/M metagenome (GOLD analysis project Ga0247666, IMG submission 183025) | Soil microbial communities from Purdue University Martell Research Forest, Indiana, United States - CNK07 | ecosystem: Environmental > Terrestrial > Soil > Temperate forest > Bulk soil...
AGCCTCGCCAACGAGCAAGTCCTCAAGCTGATCGAATAAAACCAGATCGCGCAGATGGCCAGTCGTCCCGCCCTTTGTCGCGCTATCCGTGATGAAGAAGCCGACCGCTTGTCCGAGAACCGTTGGCGTTACCGCCGCTGGCGCAGGATTGACAATCGACTTCGAACTCACTACCCCCGGAACCCACTGTTGGCGCGTGCCTTCTGAATAAGTCGTGTACTCTTGCCAGCCGGCGTGCGAGGCCATTGTGTCGTTTGTCTTGTCAATGCCGGTGTAGTTCGTTGCGTCGATCAAACCAAAGTACAAATTTCCGAACGTACCGGAGGCTCCCAGCACTTGTGTCAGCATGTCGTTAATCGCTGCATCGGTCATACTGGCACCTGGGGATCGTAAGCCATGCGGGATAGTCCGGTTTCGTCAACAGAGATAACCGCTTGCCCGAGCGGTCTACGCTGTTCAATCACACCATGAATCGGCGCGCGTCCTGTTCCACCGCGAACTGCGAAGTAATCGATCTTGTATTGGTCGCTACCGTCTTCGGTCCAGGTCGTGACGACGACGTAATGGCCATCGAGATATTCTTCGCCCAGGAACAATTCATCGGCAAAGACGTTAACCGTGCTGTCGATAAGCGGGATCTGAATAGCCGCAACCAGCGTCAAGCCGCGATAGATATGCAGCGTTGGCGCGGCATCGGGCAAGTGATCGAACGCTTGGACGAACGGCAAGAAGTCGCTGCGTTGATAGCGTCCCAAGTAGCCTGGAGGATCAACACGCAAATCGGGACGAATAAGGATGTTTGGTGGCGTTAGAACAATTGAGTAATCGAACGCAGCCGAAGCGGCAGAACTGGCTTGAACCGTGGCTCCTTGAACGGTTAAGACGATAGTCGGGAACGTCACGTTGACGGTGTTATTGCCTTGTCCGGCCGCAGCTTGCACGGTCAGAGTGATCGTTGGGAAGCTGGCAGCGGCGGTAACATTCGTGGCTTGCGGAGTCAGAACGATGGTCGGGAAGGAAGCGGTTGCAGTTGAGCCTGCTGATTCGCTGGTTGTTTGAACAGTGAGGTTGATGGTTGGAAAGTTAGCGTTGCCAGTGGCATTGGTAACGGGACTAAAGAAATAGCTTTTCATCGCCAAGAAATTAAGCTGGCCATTTTCATAGCCAGTTAAAGATGCTTCATATTCCGCATAGGCTTCGAGAGCAGTTAGTGCGCGAGTCCAAAAGCACCAGTCATCATGCGCCCCATCGTACTGACCGGAATTGTTGTAAAAAGCTCCGATGTAATTCGTATTTGTGGTTTTGAATGTCGGGTTGCCGCTCATCGTTCCAGTCGTGAGCAAAACCCCGTTGCGATAAATTTTGTAATTGCCTGATCCTGTTTGGGCCGATACTAGCAACCTATGCCAATTTTGCTTGTTAAAACTGCCATCAGCAAAACCATTAACAGGACGTGATGCCGGGTCCATCTGATCGAAATAAAGATTAGAGTCGGCGTAGGGATAATAATTCACTTGCACTGATGGGCCGAATGCACCAATCGTCGTTAACCCAGCGCCACCATTTTTTAGCCAGCATGCAAAGCTCGCTCCAGCTAAATTGTCATAAGCTGAAGTAGCCTGTCCCATACTTAGGCCAGAAAGGCCCGTCACTTGCGTGTAATAACCCGCAAATCCTCCCGGCCTTCTTCCTGGGTTGTAACTTGGACCATTCCATCCGTTAGTGTTATTAACAGTAGATCCAGTTTGAATCAAATCAGGCGCACCATCTTTTAGTGATGGTCTTTTAATTCCGCACAGATTGATCCATTTCGGACCATGCGAAACAGGTGGGCCGAGACAGAGATACCAGCCGAATTTGCTCACGTTGAGAGGATGAGCAAAATTGACTGGATTACCAAAATCGACAGTGCGACTACGCATTAGCCAACGGTTCTCCAAACTGGAGTCATGTAGAACGCATTGCCGGAACTATTTAGGGCTTGAGCGGTATTCTGAGTCAGGAAAAACGTCATGTAGCGCGGCAGAAAGCCTCCGAAGAATGAGGCAAGCGAAACCTTTCCCATTTCCAAGGGAATGTCCACGGTCGCGGGAGTGGCAATCGACCAGAGTTGCCGACCGTAACTTTGTAGTCGTGCAATGGAAGCGCATGTCCTTGCGGCATCAGACGCACCAAAAGCATCAGGCCGAGTCGGCGTGTCATCAATTCTCGGAATTGCGTACAGCGAAGCAGTTCCCGCCGTAGGCGTCGGTGTGTGAATCGTTTTGATTAAACCGGAAATCAATACATCAAGCACATTGCCGCTATTCAAGGCAAGCAAATCAATCTCGTCCGATTGCTGCCCGACAAGCCCAGTCGAATCACTGGCTAGGCTATTAATCGTAAATGCGGTAATGATCGTCGAAGAACTATTCGGTTGGACGATGTTGGATGCCATGACTCACTCTCCCTAACAAAAGAGCCTGCTCGTCGCAGGCCCGCTTGATCCGTTGCGGTCAGCAAGACCGTCGTTATTTGCCGCTGATGATAACCAAGTCCTCGTTGTCCAAGCCTTGCTCACCTTCAAACTCAAACGGCTTTTCATCCGCTCCATCGCTGATTGAGCCTTTACATTTCCCCACAATCGGCCCGATGGAATTGTCCAGCCGGGAAAAGTGATAACACCGATCATCGCCGGTGTTTTCTTTGCTCGTATAGCCAGCGACTCCAGGCGGAATAAAGAACGTCTGATTCAAACTGCCATACGCAAGTTTGACCATGTAGCGCTTCGCTTTATCATGGTTCTTGATGTGCATGCGCAGCATTAGTTTTGCGCCCTGAGGGTACTGGTAAAGTGAACCGTGAACGTGCCTCCGGTCGTTGAAATGTCCGAGCCGAAGTCATTGGCCGCTACCAACTCATCCGCCGAGGCGGCACCGCCCCTATGCTTGTAGATGCCGCTGTAACGTGCCGTGATCGTGGAAGTCGCCCAGGAAACATCGGACCACGTTAGTTCAACTCGGTTGTTGACGGTATCGATGCTGATGGCAACGGAAGTCGCCGCGCCGCCGGTCGTATAGCCGGTGCCGGAGACTTCCGTGCTGGTCAGGCTTGAGCGTTTGGTATGGTTCTTGTCGGGGGTATACGAGTTCGTCATGAGCATGACGTAGAACGTATCCGAGCCGACGTTGATGTTTGCGTGGTAGCAATCGGAAAGGAAGCTGTTGTAGATAATGCTCGCCAAGGCAATCGCTCCATGATTGCCGACATTCTAACTCAAAGCCCTGCTTTGAACTATTACAGTGGCGCAACCAAGTTAACGCTTGCGCAATTGCCAGAACGAATGTATGCGCTGGACGTGATGCTCATGCCTAGCCCGCTTCTTATTGGAATTGCACAACTGATTCGGTTTGGCGCGGCAGGTTGGGCAGGCAACGGTACGGACTGGATCGATATGGCGCATATAAGCGCGGACTCTCTCTTCGTGAAATGTAGTGCAGTGTCCGGATTGCCTCCTGCATCTTTTCCTCGGCTGTGCATCGCATCTTGGGCAACGCACCGATAGGCAGGCTTGCATTATGTCACATTGAAAGTAAAGATTTGTGTTCGGGGGGAGCCGCTAACTTGCCAGCTAGCGACGATGGTATAGTTCTGACCACGTTGGAAATTCTGAGCAGCCGATGCAAAGAAAACACCGCGATACGCGCCTACATATGAGAAGTACGGTGTAGTAGTTCCGGCTGTCGCATTACCACCTATCATCGAATTTAAGCCTCCGTCATAAACCTTGAAGGTCGGGTGTAAATCAGCAGGAACCCCAGCCCAGCTACTAGACCGGGATTCTACAACAAAGTCAACCTGAGCGTTAAGTTGGAATGGGCCAATATACATAATTTACTCCTTCACCTGCAATTGAAGTTCGACGATGCCGCCGCGTGGTGTCAATTGGCCTTCCTTAATTACCATCATATTCTCTTGCCGCCAGAGTTGGTTGTTCGGAACGTCCGTAGGATCAGAATTGGAATTGAGTCCAGCGAAGACTTTGAAGATTTCAACGACTTGCTGGCCGCCCGAAGGAGCGTTCATGGTTTCATCCTCTCCATGCACCAGCCATTTTCGGTGTCCCAGATGCCGTTGGTTATTTGAAAGCTGCAATGCGTGCAGTGAACGAAGTATTGCTTGTCTAAGACCGGATGAGCGCACAGCGGGCAGAGCCAATGCTTGATACGAACGGATTGAATCTCAGCGACATCAACATCAGCGTTCTTCTTTTTCTCAGCCATACGTCACCTTTAGGCAACGACTGTGAAATACGATGAGGTATACTTTCCAATAAACGAACCCGCGTACTTCACATCCCGGCTCACCGTCGCGGCCATGCGCGCTTTGTCCAGAGCCTTCACATACCCAGCCTGGATAACCGAAGTCTTTTGTACGTCAAAGCTGCGCCGCGAGCCAAGTGAAATCAAGCACCGCTGGAAGAATGCCTCACGCATGATCGCATCAATGTCGATCAAACTGCTTATCTCGTATTTGACCCCTGTTTGAGTGTAATTGAAATTCGAAGTCGTTGTCAGATCCGTAGCGTCCGTCACGGCATCAATCAGCATTTCATCGCTGTAAGGGAACTTTCCTTCCCGAGCCGTAGGAGTATCGGCACTCGTCTTGCCAATTCGAAGAACGCAACCGGGATGGAGTAGAGCATCAAAAGAGGTACTAACGCCCGTCACGGCATCACTTCCTTGCGTCACGCTCACAGTCCCGGTTGTTTCGCTCCAAATTACCGGCATGGCCGGCTTCAGAATACAGTTCATTCGCGCTGAATAGGTAATGCCCGGGTATGGCCAGAACTGAGCCACCAATCCCCCGGGAACATTACGATCGCGGGTGACAGTGTACAGCCGTGGCAAAGAGGCACCAATTCCCGGTCTTCGGACCTTAAACTCGATTGGCGGCATGTATTCCAGCGGGAAAATGCTGTTCTTTTCGATGAAAGCATTGGCAATCTTGCGGATATTGGGATTAATCGGGTAATCGGGCCGGTAGAGAGCATAGACGGTCGGTGTGCTAAAGTCCGTCTGGAATGCCGTGCCAGTCTCCAAAACGGCGACCGTATCGCTTATACGCTTCGTAAACCGTGCTTCATCCCCTCCAATGCGAATTGATCCATAAACCGTCCAAGAGGGCCATACGCCGCCTGAGAGCGTTAATTGGCGGGTTGCTGCGACGTAGGTTACGGTCCCGGTCGAATACGGCGGATCGAGCTGCAGCGGTTGCTGGAATTGATAATAGGGCCAGTCGTGTTCTGCCCAGAAGCCATCTAAGCCGTCAACGACCGATTCGCGGATGTCGTAAGCCTGCGCATCCTCATTAGCCCCGCCGAGATAGCGGATTAATGAGTTCAGCATGTCGCTGGCGGTTATCACTTCGCCTTCGCCTTTTTCTTGAACGGGCCAACCTGATCTTGCGGAATGCCGACATCGACATTGCCATCCTTGATGCCGAATGTCCAGCCGCGTTTCTTGCATAAGCGCTGAATGTCGTCAACGCTGCCAATCCAAGCATCCGGGTCGTGCATGCTGTTGGTCGCAAGCTCAGGATGGTATTCTTTGTTGTAAACGCTTATACCAGCTTTCTTAGCTTGTTCCAAAAGCTGCCTACGGCGGATCGGGTCGGAGATGCGACCGATCGACGAGCCATTACACTTTGTGTCCCGCAAGAACGCCGTTTCAGTAAGACCTGTGATACGGAAGTTACCAAGGACACGTTCGAGATTCGGCTTTGAACAGTTCGGGCAATCATGTAAAGACTCCTCATCCATGCTTTGGAGTGCTTCCACTTTGTGATTACAAGAACGACATTGATACTCTCGCAATGGCATTTACGCTGCCTCCTTCTTCTTTTCTGGCAACGTCGCTTGGTGGGCGTTTACTTGCATTTGTCCCTGAGCTGCGGCTTGTTCGCCCTGCGCTTGAGTCTGCTGTTCTGCTTGCTGTTGCTGCGCCTGCTTCTGTTGCATCATTCCCTGCAACTGTTCGGTTGTGGGAAGCTGGATGAGCGAAGCATCGATCTGATGAGCTTCTGCGTACTCCCGAAGCACGCCATTCACGCCATCCGTAAAGCCAGTTTCCTGCGCGAAGGAAATGAGTAACGGCATAATCTGTTGCATCACTAAATCCACCTGTTCGCGCCTTGTCTTAATATCCATTCTCTTCCCGCGACCTGTCTCGACATCAAAGTCTGCTTCGCGGGAAATCTGCATAGCATTCGTGGACTGCACTGCTTGGTCCCAAGCCATCGCTCCCCATTGGCCAAATAGGAATTGCAGGTCTTTACCCTTGAGAATTTCTTGCGCGGCAATCGATTCTTTGCGAGCCAACAACACATGGAAGTCATCAACCGAGTCGGCCATTTTATCCGGCACTGCGCGGTCGCCCTGCGCAATAACTTCTGCTTCAGTTGCGGAGCGCATTTGGCGTTGCGTCTTGCCCTGCTTGAGCCGAGTTAGACCTGTTATCTCCTCAACCTTGTCGGTGAAAAAGTAAAAAATGTCAAGCAACTCTTTATGCAACGGAGGCATCTGCAAGAACTGGACAAACTTATCTACTGCATTCTCATCCAATTGCTTAATCTTGACGATCGGTTCATCTTCACAGTTTTCCATCGTATCGATTAGTTGTTCGCTAATCTTTTCATCACAGCAGATAATGTCTCGACTCGACCGATAGGTTTTGTCAGCAATGAACGACAGAACCCAGGAAAGAAACTTGATATAACTTATCGCAAATTCCAGTGGGGGAACCGGGTACGGCGAGCCGGTCCGGTGGTAATAGCTGATCGTCGTGAACGGCCACGGATCATGCTGATCGAGGTAATATGAAACCGGCCACTTCGTTGCTGCACGAATCACGTCAACCGGATCGTACTGCGATTGCACCATCGGGTTCTGCTTCATCTGCCTGCTCATCTGCAATGCTGTGTCCATCAGCATCGGCGGCAGATTGAGCGGGTAGTCAACGCAATCCGAAATCATCAGGTAAGTGAAATCGCCAAGCTGGCTATCCAGCGTCATGTAATTTGGATCGCGCTGCTCATACGATTGCAGACGAGCGCCAATGCCCATGCGGGAGAAGAATTTCCAGACAACCACTTCATCTTTTGGAATCGGCTTGCTCGATTGTTCATGCCCGGCTGTGATTAAGAGATTGCGGTATTGCTGGTACGCAACGCTTGATGATGTGCTGCCTTTAATTTCTTCTTCGGGAATGCCGGCCATGCTGCTGATAAGCCACTTCGGATAACGGAACCGGATTGCTGCCCACTTCGCATCCTTGGCACGCTTGACATCGGGATCGTAAACGATGTCATCCATCGGAATCCATTGCGAGCCAACCAGCGAGCCAGCATTGCCCGGCATGTCGATAATGCCGGTCATGACCGCACCACCACCGAGGACAAGCGATTCGATTAGCGCCAACTCGACTTCTTGTTTCAGATCCAACTCTTCGACGTTGTAATTGAGCAGGGCTTCTTGCAACTGTGCGCGGAAGACGCGGAGTTTGTAATCCGTGTCCATCTGCTGCAAGGCCATCTGATACTGCTGCACCTTCTGCTGCTGATCTTGAACGAACTGCATATTGCCCATCTGGTACGCTTGCATCGTAATCGCTTGCGGCACGATACCAAACATTTCAGGCGGGGGAATGTAGGGCTTCTTAGCTACAACGGTGCGGACAATCTCATCGCCCATGAGGAACGGGATGTAGGTAATCACCATCCGGGCCGCGACGTTATCGAAGATTTTGAACATCGGAATGCGTGGCCGTCTCGCATTGGCCGCGTTCTCAATCTTCGTGAAGATGGCGAATTGCTCTTGCGTGTTGGACGGATTGAAGAGATGCCGGTAATCGCCCAGGTAGAGCTTTAGGCATTCGGTTGCGCCCGGTTCGTAGACACGTTGTTTTTCGGCTAACCCGGCATCAATGGCGGTTTGGCAGGTATCGCGGACGGTCTTGAGGAGATTCATTGCCGAGGGCGGCGTTTGTGAAGTGATCGCCGGAGGCATGCTTCATCCCTGAAAATAACCGGACTGGACCTTTGTTCTAACGAACGCTCTTGCAAGGAGTGTCCAGCCCGGTTAGCTTTTCACCAAGTCTTCGAGTTCAGTAATTCGCTTGGTTAGCGCATCAACCTTTTCAGCATTCTCAACCGCGCTTAAAGCCATGCGATCATTTGTTTCACGGAGTTGCGCCATCTGTGCTTTGAGATTGGCGAAAAGCAATCCCATGCCGCTGCGTCGAAACACGCCGTTGGCGGTATTGTGCGGGCCTTTAGGATCGCTGCCCGCTTCATCTTCGGGATCGAAGTAACTGGCGCTGCGGATAACTTCCGGCAGATGATTCTCTTTGAGAACGTACAGCGCGAAGTGTTTGTTGTTTTCGTAAAGCACGAATGCGACTCGTTCATCGCCACCACCGACCTTGCGGAAGTAAACTGGTTCCATTTCCTCAAAATGCGGAGGCGTGTATTCCCGGTGCAGTTCCAGCGCGACCTGAATGTTGTGCCGGCTGCGGATTGCCGCCAGTTGAAGACGCGGACCTTTCTTCGGAACGGGTTGTAATTGCCGCATGGCGGTTTGCATCTGCGCTTGCGTGGCGATATTGTTTGAGCGTTCTTGGCGTTCCCTGACGGCGGCTTGAGCTTCGGATGCAGTTGGCAAAGACGGTGCCGATGAAGCAGGAGTGAGCGAGCCAGCCGGTGCGTTGAGAAGTCCAGTAGACATCACTTACTTTCTGAAAAAGACCGAGCCGGTTTGCCAGGCCCGCATGTTCGCTTTCAGGTTCGTTGCTGTTCCGGCCTGCGGAGGGCGGCTTGGAGCAGTTACCCATTCCAGGTCGCGGGTACACGCATAGCGGAGGCAATCCAGCAGCGTGCAGTTTTTCTCATCATACCCACTGGGATTGCCTTGTCTAGTTCTCTTTTTTCTCCATGCCTTAAACTCATAGATCAAACGCTTGCACGTTGAGAAGATAAATAGCTTTGGCAATCCGTCTTTTAGATCGTGACAATGATACATCTTGACTTTATTTACGCCCATGTCCTTGTCGCTTGTGCCGTACCTGAATCCGCGATCATCGGCTGGTAACACGCTCATTTTTATGAGTTCATCCCAGAAGACGGCACCGACTGTTTTCTGCATGCCGCGCTGGCCGATGCCCGTTTGGCGACCTGCCCGTTCGTCAATCGTCATGTCTTGCAAAAATCCTGGTGTATGCGAATTGAGTTTGAATTTAACTTCCTGCGCCAAAATCTGCGCATTAGTGTTGCGTAATAACAGTTCGTCATAAACCAGAATCGCTCCCTCTTTGCCGCGCACATCTGCTTCTTTGTCGCCGATCTTCGCTGACAATGCTTCTGTCGCCGGGGCGCAGACGGCGACAAAAAGAACGCCTGCTTCTTCTGAGCCTGGGTCAATAACGATGTACCGAGTATCTTCCCACAACAACTGATATGGCTCAATGACGTTGATATTCTCCTTGAAGTCAGGATAAACCAACATCGTGTCATACGGAAATTCACCGTGGACGCGGACCTTGAGTTCTTCGGGATTGTCTACCAACTTGTCTTCAAACGCATCGCGGCCTGACTTCGAAATGTACTTATTATCGCGTGAGAGCATTTTGAAGAATGCGGTTTGCTGGGACGGCGGCTTCTTGTCGTTGTCGGGATCTTTGGCGCGAATCTCCATCAGCCGAAACTCTTCCGTTGCCCGCTGTGGCGTGGCCGACCAATCCAGATAACCGTCGAAGTCGATTAGACGCGCGCGGAGTTCGGTGAGCCAGTTGTACGCATCAATCAACTCTTCATCTATTCGAACGCGATGAAAGCGATGGCCTTGCGGCATGGCTACAGCCAGGCCCGAGTAAAAGCGGAGGATGCTGTCGTTAATCAGCATCACGCTGTTGGGGATTTTCTCTTTCTTGTTTTCCCAGGAGACAGAACTTTCTGGATCGCCGGTTGCCAAGAATCGTCGCGGGATAACCGGCTGGGATGGTTCCCAGAGATGCTTGAACTTTTGATGTTCCGGGTCGTCTTCGACAACAACTTTCCATTCGTACTGCGTGGGATGAAAGAAGATTTTGAACAAGCCTTTTTCAAAGAGATGCCGATAGAGCAGCGAGAGATGCGCTTGCGAGAGGCCGACTAATGCGCCTTGAAAGCCTTCCGTGGGATAGCGGCCTTTGGCTGGATGTTGGCCCGTCGCGGCCATGCCGTCTTCCATCGCGGCTGCACTCGACTTGCCCGCTCGATTTGAACCGGACAAGCCGCGTTCATGTGCTTCGCTGAAATGATATTCTTTGGCTACTGGCAGCATCTCATAGAGATGAATGGTCTCTTTGTCGCGCTCGAGCAGTTCCAAATACAGCAGCGTAAATTCAACGGCTTCTTCTTCTGACCAACCAGGCGGGAGACTTGAGAACAGATCGGCACTAAGTTGCTCCAACTTCTTGAGCATGTCCAGTAGGGACAGCCGGTTCTTGGTCATGCGCTCTTTGGGCGGCTTGGCCGAGGTTGACTCCGGGGATGGGGACGGTGTAGCCATGTGAGGTTATGAGTTGCAAAAGCCGATGCTCGATTTGCTCCTTGGGCATCGTTCTAATCTTATCCCGGTCGCCATGCAGTTTGCTCGTCTCTTTGAAAACATTGATGATGAATTGGATCACTCTCGACCGACTGGCCGGGCTCGACTTCTTGTGAAAAGCCTCATCCCGCAGCCACAACGCCATTCCCCTTGCACCACCGAACGTCCGCGATAATTCTCTGGCGATGGCATCGAGGCTAGGCCGGTCAAAGCCTTCTAACTCGGTCTGCTTCTCCTCGGGTGCCTCCGGTTTTCCCGCATCGGGAAGCACGGTATCAGGTTGTTCGCTGGCCGGACTCGGGGCATCTTGGGGAGTGCTAACTTGCGGATCAGTTTCAGTTCTGCCGGTTTGCATTTGACTCTTCGCTTGAATCGGTCATAACAGCTTTTGCAGAGGCCGCGAGCAAAGTTAAAGCGATGGGCGTGGATGCGACAATAAGCTAAGCGCCTGCCGTTGCGTGGCTGCTGCATGTCCGGCTGACTCCGTTCGTCTTGCTCCAGCGATGGTACGCCGGCAGGATTATTCCCTTGCGCTCAGCCAATCCCCAAGTTAGCTTACCAGAACGTATTTGAACGTAAACAGAGTGATAACAACTGTCGCAGACGCCGCGAGCGCTGACTGATCGATGTGGATGCCGGGGGCAGGAGGTAAATTCGGCAAGCATAGTTGAGTTTTAAGTCGGCAAGTGTACGGTGTCAAGCACGAAAGGCTAAGAAGTCGTGGTCTAATTGTGTCACTTCAATTTCAATTCGCGGGTTTATTTTGTCTTCATACCGCTCCGCGATAATTCGAACTATCTGCTTATCGTCATGGAAACAGAAGCCTTTTAGGCTGTCTAAACTGACTTTTAGGATGTTATCCAAATCCCCGCGTTTGGCTGGGCGAAAGACCTTTAGATTGACCGCGACATTACCATCAAGCGGCTGATGACCTTCAACGTGACAGAGATCGGAGACTGCCTTTTTATATTTCTTTGCTTTGCCAGTTACCATGATGCGATTGTGGCAAAGAATCCAGTAGTGGTTGACGGATGGAGGATAGGGCAGCGTCAGATTCACGCGAACAACCTGCCTTTCTCTTTCGCCAACCGTTCCTCGATTAGCGTGATGTATTTTGGATTGAGTTCAATGCCGATGCTTTTGCGGCCCCACTTCTCGGCAACCGCCAAGGTAGTCCCACTACCCGCAAAAGGATCCAAGACGGTACAGGGAATGATTAGTTTGCCGCATTCGCAGGTTGGCTTCCAGCCTTTGGTCTTTGTCTGTGTGACATGGCGTTGCGGATCGCGGTTGCCAGTTTGCAAGCCATCGTTGATTCGCTGGACCATTTCACCATCGGGCGAATAGTCAAGTTTTGTGTTCTTTCCCGGTCGCGTCGGTTTGCGTTCTCGTTCCAACACCCGCTTCCACGGCGCGCCGCACTGACTACAGCAGCCTTCTTCGGACGTTCCGGCTAGGATGCACGGCTCTATGAGCTTGGGCGGGAATGTGGCGAAGTGTGCGCCTTTGTAGCCTTTACTGGCAACCTTCCAGACAGAGCGTTTGTTTCGCTTCTCAACGACCATCGCTAGAGCCGCTTCAAAGGAACGGTTGGCGGCAATCCCTATTCCCGGTTCACTTAATTTGCGAGTTGAGCCGCGCATTACAGCTTTCATCGGTCCATTGGTTTTGTTGCCGCCATTGGCGCGGTAGCTGCCAACTTGATTCGCTAAGTCTTGGGAAATGCGGGCATGAGTGTTTGCGCTGGCTTTCTCGAGGATAGCTTCCTGATCGAAGTAATAGCGTTGGCTTTTTGCGAAGAGGAAGATGTATTCGTGAGCTTTGCTACAGCGGTCGCGGACTGATTCCGGCATTGGCCCAGGCTTGTGCCAAATGATGTCCTGCCGCAGATACCAACCGTCGGCGCGGAGAGCGAAGGCCAGCATCCAGGGAATGCCGATTAGGTCTTTGGGTTTGTAGCCTGGAGCTAACTTTGATTGTTGCTTTAGGGATGCACATTGATGGCCAAGCGAACCATTCAGATTAGCTTTCGCAGTGGCTTGGGCTTCTGTGCGATTCTTGCCCGACGAGGCATAGCTATCTCCAATGTTCAGCCAAAGCGTGCCATCACCACGCAGCACACGGCGAACCTCTCGAAACACTTCAACCATCTTCGCAACGTATTCTTCGGGCGTTTTCTCTAATCCAAGTTGGCCTTCAACGCCATAATTCCGCAAACCCCAATAAGGCGGCGAGGTGACGCAGCAGTGAACACTTTCGGACGGCAATGTTCGCAATTGCTCAATCGCATCGCCTTGCAAGATCATTACCGCGATTCCTTTTTCCTTTGGTTCAGCTTATCACACTCCGCGCACTTCCACTTCGTCGTGCAGAAATATTGCGCGTTGACGCAACGAGGACATTTGCGGCGCGGGGTCTTTTTTCGCAGGGCAAGGGTGGCTTTGGGGATGCTCATGCTATTTTCCAAATGGCCCCCAGTTGCACTCAATAGCTGTGCCACATTCTGCGATTCTCCTCATGATGGTTGGGCCAAGACAATTTATTATCTCGGGCAAACTCTCGTTGCTAATAAACACTGTTGATAGTTCACTTGCATAGCGGTCATCGATCATGGTGGTTAGTAACGCAGAATCGCTTTCGCTAAGCT
>Ga0247666_1000343_pt1 | contig 13175 bp, 14 predicted proteins | sample CNK07_metaG_FD_183025 | JGI IMG/M metagenome (GOLD analysis project Ga0247666, IMG submission 183025) | Soil microbial communities from Purdue University Martell Research Forest, Indiana, United States - CNK07 | ecosystem: Environmental > Terrestrial > Soil > Temperate forest > Bulk soil...
CGCTCAGCTCGAGGGAAATCACCGCAAGACCTCACGCGCGACCACGCGGTCGTCGAAGGGAATGCGCGCGCCGTCGATCTCCATCTCCGTGTCGGCGCCCTTGCCGGCGATCACGACCACATCGCCGGGCTTCGCAGCCGCCAGCGCAGTCTCGATCGCAGCGCGCCGGTCGAGGACGATCTCGAGCTCCCCATGCGCCACCTGCTCGGCGATCGCCGCGGGATCCTCGGTGCGCGGGTTGTCGGTCGTGACGATCGCGCGGTCCGCATGCGCGGCGGCGGCACGTCCCATCAGCGGGCGCTTCTCGCGGTCGCGGTCGCCGCCCGCGCCGAAGACGACGATCAGCTGCCCGTCGCCGAGCCCGCGCGCCGCCTGCAGCACGTTGACGAGCGAGTCCGGCGTGTGCGCGTAGTCGACGATCACCGTGAACGGCTGCCCCGCCTCGACCGACTCGAAGCGACCGGGCACGCCCTGCAGCCGCGCGATCCCGCGCGCGATCGCGTCGTCGTCGATGCCGAGCTCGCGCGCGGCCCAGATCGCACCGAGCGCGTTCGCACGGTTGAACCGGCCGCGCAGCTTCAGGTCGAACGGGATGTCATCGTCGGGCGTGAAGGTGCGCGAGTCGGGCAGCTCGGCGGCGAGCCGCGCGCCCCACTCGTCGCCGACGTTGACCACCGCGCGCTCGGCCTGCTCGAAGAGCGCGCGCTTGGCCGCGAAGTACTCCTCCATCGTCCCGTGGAAGTCGAGGTGGTCCTGGGTCAGGTTCGTGAACACGAGCACCGCGAAGCGCGTGCCTGCGAGCCGTCCCTTCACGCCGGCGATCGACGTCGCCTCCATCACGCACGAGCGGTCGCCCGCGTCGAGCATCGCGCGGAACAGCCGTTGCAGGTCGATCGACTCGGGCGTGTTCAGCCCGATCGGCTTCTGCTCGCCGCCGATGCGACGTTCGATGTTCGTCAGCAGCGCCGGCTCGCGTCCCGCCTCGTCGAGGATCGAGTGCAGCAGGAACGCCGTCGTCGTCTTGCCATTCGTCCCGGTGACGGCGGCCACCTCGAGCTCCTGCGAGGGGTCGCCGAAGAAGAGGACGGAGGCCGGTCCCATCGCCGCGCGCACGCTCGGCACGAGCAGCTGCGGCACGTCCACCTCGACCGGCCGTTCGACGACCAGTGCAACGGCGCCCGTGGCGACGGCGTCGGCCGCGAGGTCGTGCCCGTCGGCGCGGGTGCCCACGATGCAGAAGAAGAGCGAGCCCGGCGTGACGGCGCTCGGGTCGTAGGCGAGGTCGAGGATCTCGACCGAGCGCTGACCCGCAGCCCCGATCGCCTCCGCCAGGCGGTTCAGATCCATCGGGAGAAACCTAGCGGGGGCGGCCGAGGCCGCCCCCGCTCCAGGCGTCAGCTGACGATGACTGCCGGGGGCGCCTCGCCCTCCGGGGCCTCGAGATGAGCCGGTTTCGTGCGCTGGACGAGCGTGAAGTAGACCGCTCCGACGAGCGCAATCACGATCACCACGGTCCAGAACACGGGCTTGTCGTTCAGCCAGGCCCAGTGGAAGTTGAGCGTGCCGGGCAGCTGGCTCGGCCGGGGATTCGTCGCGAGGCGCGGCCAGGCGAAGTTGATCAACATCCCGCCGCCCCAGGCCAGCGCCAGGGCGTTGAGCGGGATGCCCCAGCGACCGAGTGCGAACGGCGCGGCGGCCTTCGGCCAGCCGCGGAGGCGGGCACGCATCAGCGCGATGTTCCCGATGAAGTAGGCCAGGTAGATCATCCCGGTCGCCGCGATCGCGATGATCCCGGCGCCCGCGTACTGGAGCATCGGGATGAACGCAAGCACTCCGATCGCGATGCACGACCCGATCGGAGTGTGCAGCTTCGGGTGGACCCAGCTGAGCTGCTTCGAGGCCGGCAACGCGTTGTCCCGTGACATCCCGAAGCAGAGCCGCACGGTCGCCGTCATGATCGACAGGCAACACACGAAGATCGCCGCGGAGACGACGAGCAGGAACACCGTCGAGAACGCGTTGCCGAAGTTCGCGTCGATGATCTGCGCAGGACCGAAGCCGCCCTTGATCGCATCTTTCAGATTCGGGATCGCGAGCAGCATCGCGTACAGGAAGATCCCGCCGATGATGAACGCCCCGACGATCGAGCCGATGATCGCCTTCGGCGCTTCGCGCCGTGGGTCCCGCGTCTCCTCGGCCAGCGTCCCGGCCGTGTCGAAGCCGTAGATCACGAACAACGACATGAACATCGCGATCAGGAACGTCCCGGTCGTGAGGCTCGTACCGCCGGTGTGGAAGACCACGCCTGCGGACTGGTGGTGGTGGAACAACGCGAGCACGAACGCGAACACGACCATGCCGAGGATCTCGAACAGCACGCCCGTGTTGTTGATGATCGCGACCAGCCTGACACCGAAGATGTTGAGAACCGTGATCAGGATCAAGGTGACGATCGCGAAGATGCGCTGGTTGTGCAGCGTGTTGCCCACGTTCCAGCCCATGTTGTTGAACGCCGGGATAAGGGCGAGCGGCAGCGTCACGCAGACCGCAGTCACGGTGAGGATCCCGGCAAACAAGTAGATCCAGCCGGCGAACCACGAGTACGTCTTCCCGGAGAGGTACTTCGTCCATTGGAACACGGAGCCGGCGACGGGATAGTGGCTCGACAGCTCCGCAAAGCCGAGTGCGACGCAGAGTTGCCCGAGCGCGACGATCGGCCAGCTCCAGATGAACACGCCGCCGATCGTCGTCAGGCCGAGCGCGAAGAGCGTAAAGATGCCCGTCGAGGGCGAGATGTAGCTGAAGGCCACAGCGAACGAGCTGAAGAGCCCGAGCGAGCGCTTCAGCTCCTGCTTGTAGCCAAAGCGGGCGAGCTCAGCCTCGTCGGAGGCAGCCTCGGCCGCAGTCTCGTCACGAATGTCCACGCAGTCCTCCTGTGGGGGGTCGCGCTATTTGAGACATGCGGCTCGGACGGAGTCAATACATCCCGGGATACCTCCGGAACCTGATTCGGTGTCAGCCGAACCAGATTCCAGTTCGAAACGCTCGAATCTGGTTCGCCTTCGGCGAATCAGGTTCGGCAGACTTGACCGATGGCTGAGAAGATCGAGGTCCGTCGCCTGAGCCCGGCCGAGGCGCGCGAGCAGCTCGACGCCCTTGCGGGCGTCCTGGCCGACTGCGTCGCCGGAGGCGCGTCGGTCGGCTACATGGCCCCGTTCTCGCTCGCAGACGCGCGCGCCGTCTACGAGGCCTACGTGCGCGATGCCGAGGGCGGTAGCCGGGTCATTCTCGGCGCGTTCGTCGACGGCAACCTCGTCGGGACCGCACAGCTCGTGCTCGCGGTGCCGCCGAACCAACCGCACCGCGCCGAGGTCGCCAGGGTGCTCGTCCACCGCTCCGCACGCAGGCGTGGGATCGCGCAGCGGCTGATGGAGCAGCTCGAGCACGAGGCCCGCGCCGAGGGCAGGACGCTGCTCGTCCTCGACGCCGTCTCCGACGGGGACGCGGCGCGCCTCTACGACCGCCTCGGCTGGAACACCGTCGGCGTGATCCCGGACTACGCCCTCTATCCCGACGGCCGGTACTGCGACACGACCGTCTTCTGGAAGCGCCTCTGACTCAGTGCGCCTTGACCGGCGCGTCGGGCGGCACGCCGAGGTACTGAAGGTCGAACTTCGCGATCTCCGCGAACGCCGGCGCGGCGACGACGCCGCCGAAGATCGCGCTGCTCGGCTCCTCGACGCTCACGAGCACGAGCAGGCGCGGGTTCTTCACCGGCACCATGCCGACGAACGATGCGACGTACTTGCCCGTCGTGTAGCCGTGCGGGCCGGGGATCTGCGCCGTGCCGGTCTTGCCGGCGACCGTGTAGCCGGGAATCTGCGCGGCGTTTCCCGTCGCGCCGTGCTCGTCGACAACGCCCGTGAGCATCGTCTTCAGCTCCTGGTCGACAGCGGGCGAAACGACCCGCCGGTGCTTGAAGCCGTGCAGCGTCCGGCCGCCGACGCGGTCGACGAGGTGGGGCTGAATCCAGACCCCGTTGTTCGCGATCGCGGCGTATGCGGAGGCGATCTGGATCGGCGTCACCGCGATGCCCTGGCCGATCGGAACGTTTCCGATCGTCGTGCCCGACCACTGCGACGGATACGAAGGAACGATCCCAACACTCTCGCCGGGGAAGTCGAGCCCGGTCGATTTGCCGAACCCGAAGCGGTCGATCCAGTTCATGAGCTGCGGCGCTCCGAGCTTCTCGGCGATCGTGATCGCCCCGACGTTCGAGGAGTACGAGAGGATCTTCGCCACAGACATCGTCTGCGTGCCGCGCTTCTCGGCGTCGTGGATGCACTTGTCCGCGACCTGAATGCAGGATGGCAGGACGAACTCCGACGCGGGCGTGACGAGCCCCTCTGTGAGCGCGCCCGCAACCGTGACGACCTTGAACACCGACCCCGGCTCGAACACATCGGTCACCGCATGGTTCGTCAGCAGCGACTGTGGGACGCGTGAGGAGTTGTTCGCGTCGTAGCCGGGCGCCTGGGCCATCGCGATCACGGCGCCGGTGTGCGGATCGAGCACGATCGCCGTCGCTGACTTGGCGTGCCATTGCCTGATCGTCTGGCGCAGCACCTGCTCGGCGTTCGCCTGGATCTTGCTGTCGATCGTCGTGAAGAGATTCTTGCCCTGCTGCTCCGGCGTCATGCTGACGGTGTTGATCGCGCGGCCGAACGGATCGCGCACGATCGTCTGCTTGCCGGTCTTGCCGCTCAGGTTGCGGTCGTACTGCACCTCGAGCCCGCCAAGGCCCTTGTTGTCGGTGCCCGCGAAGCCGATCACCTGCGACGCGACGGACAGCTGCGGGTAGGCGCGCTTCTCTTCTGGATACGAATTGACGCCGACGAAGCCCTTCTTCAGGAACGCCGCAGCCGCAGTCGGGTCGGCGAAGCGCTTGAGGTAGAGGAAGCTCGTCTTGCGGTTCACGAGCTGCGGGTACAGCGCGTTCGCGTCGACCCCGAGGAACCTCTGCGCTGCGACGGCGACCGCGCGCGGCTGGGTCAATTGGCGCGGATCGGCGTAGACCGTCGTGGTCGTCTCACCGATCGCAAGCTGCACGCCGGCGGCGTCGAAGATCGTCCCGCGCCCTGCGGGGATGGTGATCGTTTCGTGGTGCTGCCGCTCGGCCATCTTCCCGAGGCTCGCGGCGCGCACGCCCTGCAGCCACACCGCGCGGCCGAGCGTCGCCGCGAAGACGAGGACGAAGATCGCGAGCAGCAGGCGAATCCGGCGGTTTGCCTGCTTGTCCTTCATCGGCCTACTTGTGCGCGAGGTTCACGTATCCGTACTGCGACGGGTCGGCGTAGGTCAGGCCGAACTCCTTCGCAGCGCGCGTCTGGATCTGGGACGACGCGAGCTCGCGCGACAGGTTCGACTGCAACGCCGCGTTGTCCGCGCGCAGCTTCGTGCGCTCGGAGTTCGTGGAATCGAGCGAAAGGTTGAGCCTGAGCACAGCCACGTTCACGAATACGACGCCCGCGAGCAGAATCCCGCTCACGACGATCCAGAGAATTCCGCCGCGTGCGCGGGCCTGGGTGCGCTTCCGCGGCTTAGTGCGCGGGCGCGGCCGGACGACCGGCTCGACGATCGCCGACTGGGCGTGCGAGAGGCTAGCCAACCTTCGTCCCCACCCTCAGCCGCGCGGACTGGGCGCGCGGGTTGCGGGCAACTTCGGCCGCCGAGGGGCGAACCGCGCGGCGCGGTGTCGCGCGCATCGCCGGCTCCGAGCCGCAGATGCAGATCGGGAAGTCGGGCGGGCAGGTGCAGCCCTGCTCCTGCTTGCGCAGGAACTGCTTGACGATGCGGTCCTCGAGCGAGTGGAACGAGATCACCGCAAGCCGGCCGCCCGGGCGCAGCATCTCGAGCGCGGCGGGAAGCGCGCGCTCGACCGCGCCGAGCTCATCGTTCACCTCGATGCGCAGTGCCTGGAAGACGCGCTTTGCCGGATGCCCCTCGCCGAAGCGGGCCGGCGCCGGGATCGCGGCCTTGATCACCTCGACGAGATCGCCGGTGCGCTCGAACGGCTGCTCTTTGCGCCGCTTGACGATCGCGCGCGCGATCTGGCGCGCGTAGCGCTCTTCGCCGTACCGCTTGAAGATGTCGGCGAGCTCGCGCTCGTCGCCTTCGTTCACGAGCTCGCGTGCCGAATACGTAGCGCTCGGATCCATCCGCATGTCGAGCGGCGCGTCGACGGCATACGAGAAGCCCCGATCGGGCCGGTCGAGTTGCATCGACGAGACGCCGAGGTCGAGCAGGATCACGTCGGCCTTGACGCCGTTCTCGGCAAGGTGCTCCAGAACGGCCGAGAACTCGCCGGGATGGAGGCGTGCCTTGACACCCGTCTCGCGGCGGAAGCGCTCGAAGTACGGCGCGACCGTCGGGTCGCGGTCGATCGCGATCAGCTTGCCGTCGCCGCGCAGCTGCGCGGCGAGCAAGGACGCGTGGCCGCCGGCCCCGAAGGTGCCGTCGACGACGGTGTCACCCGGGCGGGGGTCGAGGAGGGAGACGATCTCCTCGGCGAGGACCGGGACGTGATCGGACTCAGTTGGCAAGACGCTCGGCAACATCTTCCGCGCTCCCTTCGACCTCGTGCAGCTGTTGGCCCCATTTGGTGCGATCCCAGATCTCCAGGTGGTCGTAGACGCCGGCCACGGTGACCTCGCGCGAGAGCCCTGCGTGCTCGATCAGCGAGGTCGGGAGCACCAGCCGCCCCTGCTTGTCGAGCTCGCCCTGTGCGGCGCCGGCGAAGAAATGGCGCTGCATCACGCGCGAGCCCTCGGCGAGCGGGTCGAGGCTCTTGATCCGGTCGGCCAGCTGCTCCCAAGCAGGGCGCGGATAGGCGTAGAGACAGCCGTCCAGCCCGCGCGTGACAACGACACCGGCTTCGAAGGCTGCCCGGAGCTTGGCCGGGAGCGTGAGACGGTTCTTGTCGTCGAGTGAATGCTCATGTTCACCTAGCAGCATGGTCCACGTTGCCCCACCTTACCCCACAATCTCCCACCTGTAAACCCCGGAAGGGTGATTTCAGGGCAGGCCGAAGCGCGGAGGGCTGGAATCTGGTTCGGCTTCGCCGAATCAGGTTCCGGCGGCTAGAGCAGGCTGACGGGGTCGCCGACCCGGACGCGGCCCGGGGCGGCGACGGCGGCGTGGACGCCGAACGGGAGCGGCTCGGTCGTCACGAGCTCGCGGCGGTAGGCGGCGAGGCCCTTCAGCGTGTCGAGGTCGGAGCTGGCGGTGTCGGGGTTCTGGGTCGTGATCACGCAGCGACCGACGTTGCCGTTCGGGATCACGACGGCCTCCCCGACCTGCACGCGGCGGCCGAGCCAAGTGTCTTCCTCGTGCGGCTCGAGGCCCTCGACTCCGAAGTTCATGCGGAAGCGGCGGCCGTCGACCGAGTCGACGCCAAGCACCTCGCCGAGCGCGCCGAGCGACGCGGTCGCGAGCAGCGTCGCTGCGCCGTTGCGCCCGCGGTCGACGGCGGACGCGCTCGGCTCGACGAGCCGCAACGATTCGCCGGCAAGCTCCGAGAGCGCGCCGCTCCACGGGCCAAGCACCAGCCGCGCAGGGCGTGGGCGCTTGTGGAAGCTCGTGTCGACCTCCTCCCCGCGCTCGACCGTCCCCGTCACCTCGCGGCCGTCGGTCAGCGTCAACGTCAGCGCGTCCGTTCCCTCGTCATACGCGGCATGAATGAGCTGGAACGCCGGGAAGTCCTTGTTGCTGATCAGCCGGCCCGTTTCACCAACGAGATAGAAGTGCCGGTCGCCCTCGACGCCGCCCTCGCCGAGCATGGTTTCTTCGAGGTGCTGCAGCGCGAACGCCTTCACGGGCGTGCGGGAGATCCAGGCGACGCGAGCGCTCACTCATCTAAAGCTAGCTGTGCCGTGTACGGGCCGCGGCCCGTCAGCACGGCCGCGCCTGCGCGCGCTGCGAGCTGCAGTGCGTCCGGCAGCGCGTCGCCGCGCGCGAGCGCGAATGCGAGCGCCGCGGCAAACGAGTCGCCCGCACCGTAGGTGTCGACGATCGGCCCGGGAGGCTCGGCGGCCTGGAAGCGCTCGCCGTTCGCGGTGCCGCCGCTCGGGCCGTCGGTCTGCACGACCAGGCCGACGTCGAGCGTCCCGTCGTACTGCTCGCGCGGATCGTTCACGCTGCCGGCCATCAGATCGACGTGGACGCCGGCCTCGTGCAACACGGGCTGCTCGCGCATCGTCGTCGCGACAAAACGCGACTTGCGCGCGGAGCGCAGCGCCTCGGCGTCGCCCGAGACGAAGAAGACGAGGTCGTAGCCCGCGAGCGGCAGCGGCCCGACCGGGAGCAGCTTGTCGCCGAGCACCGTGATCGTCCGCTCGCCGTCGCCGTCGACGTGCGTCCAGGCGCGGCGGGTCTCCGAGCCCTCCGGGTGCTGGACGTGCGTGTCGATCCCCAGCTCCGCCAGGCGGCGCACCGCGGTGTGGCCCGCCTCGTCCTGCCCGAAAGCGGTGAAGAGCTCACAGCGCCCCGCAAGCAGGGCGAGTTGTCGCGCGACGACGGCGCCGCCGCCGGCGGGCTCGCTCCACACATCGGTCGCGTGGACGATCGCGCCCGCCTCCGGCCAGTGTGGGACCTTGGCGAACTCGACCCATTCGACGTGACCGACGACAGCGCATCTCACAGCCCGGGACCCTCCCACGTTTCATCGATGATGGAGGTCATGCAAGCAGAGATCCCGCCGTTCGAACGGTTCTATGTCGAGCACCGCGACGAGGTGCTCGGCTACCTGCGGCGGCTGCTCGGGCAACGCGCCGAGGATGCTTGGCAGGAGACGTTCCTGCGCGCGCTACGCGCGTACGACCGGCTGCAGCACGCGCGCAATCTGCGCTCGTGGGTGTTCACGATCGCGACGAACGTCGCGATGGACGAACTGCGAGTGAAACCGCAGCCGCCCGTCGATGAGGCGCCGGCCACAGAGATCCGGCGCGATGCATTCCGCGAGCTCGAGTACCTGACCGGCGACCTGCCGCCGACCGAACGTGCGGCTGTCGTGCTCCGCTACGGCTACGACCTCCCTTACGCCCAGATCGCCGACGCGCTCGGCTCGTCGGAGGACGCGGCGCGCGCCGCGGCGTCCTCCGGCGTCCGCAGATTGAGGAGGACCCATGAACGTCACGCCTGATCTCGACCAGCGCTTCCGCGAGGCGGCGCTCCGCGAAGGACTGATCGACGTCCGCTACGACCTCGTCGACTCGCCTGTTGGCCAGCTCTTCGTCGCGGCAACCGATCGCGGCCTCGCGCGGATCTCATACTTCCCGGACGGCATGGAGGAAACAGTCGCGCGCACGTTCGGCGTCCGTGTCCTGCGCTCGCCGCTCGATCAGATTCGCCGTGAGCTCGACGAGTACTTCGCCGGCAAGCGCCGGGTCTTCGACCTGCCGCTCGACCTCCGCGTCGCGCCGTTCCACGCAGACGTGCTTGCCCAGCTCGCTCGCGTGCCGTACGGGCAGACCGAGACATACGGCGCGCTCGCCGCGCAGGCGGGTCGGCCGAAGGCCGCGCGCGCAGTCGGCACGGTGATGAACCGCAACCCGATCCCGATCGTGCTGCCCTGCCACCGCATCGTCGGCGCGAACGGTTCGCTCACGGGCTACGCAGGTGGGCTCGACGTGAAGCTGCAGCTGCTTCGACTCGAAGGTGCGATGCTCGGGGCAGAGGCTTGATGGCTCAGCGCGTCGTTGTCGTCGGCGGAGGTTTCGCGGGAGTCCTCGCGGTGCGGGGGCTCCGCCGCGCCGACGTCGAGGTGACGCTCGTCGACCGGCAGAACTTCTACCTCTTCCAGCCGCTTGCCTACCAGGTGGCAACCGGCTCGCTGTCGGCGGAGGAGGTCGCGGTGCCGCTACGCCAGATCGTGCGCCGCCAGAAGCACACGCGCGTGATCCTCGCCGAGGTCACCGGGTTCGATCTGGCCGCGCGCCACGTGATCCTCGATCACCTGCCGAACGGCGCGCGGGGCGTCGAGCTGCCCTACGACACGCTCATCGTCGCCGGCGGCTCGCGGTACTCGTACTTCGGCCACGACGACTGGGCTGCGCACGCACCTGAGCTGAAGTCCCTCGCCGGCGCGATCGACCTGCGTGATCGCATCCTGCTCGCGTTCGAGGCGGCGGAGACGGAGCCGGATCAGGCGGCGCGCGAGGCGTGGCTGACGTTCGTCGTCGTCGGCGCCGGCCCGACCGGCGTCGAGATGGCAGGCCAGATTGCAGAACTCGGGCACACCCTGCGGCGCGAGTACCGCGCGGTCGACACGAGCAAGGCGCGCGTGCTGCTGGTCGAAGCGACGGACCGCGTGCTTGGCGCGTTCCCGGACCCGCTGCCGCGGAAGGCGGAGGCACAGTTGATCTCGCTCGGTGTGACGCCGATGCTCGGCACGACGGTCGTCGACATCGACGCGACGTCGGTCGAGGTGCAAACGGCCGATGGCTCGCGCACGCGCATCCCGGCCCGTACGGCGGTGTGGGCGGCAGGCGTCACCGCCTCCCCGCTCGCCGGACTCCTCGCGGAGGCGATCGGTGCAGAGACCGACCGCGCCGGCAGGATCACCGTCGAGCCCGACCTGACGGTCGCCGGCCATCCTGAAGTGTTCGCGCTCGGCGACATGGTCAGCGTTCGCGGCCAACAACTCCATGGCGTCGCGCCGGTTGCGATGCAGCAGGGACGTCATGCGGCGCGCTCGATCAGCCGCGGTACGCACACCGCGTTCCGTTACCGCGACAAGGGCGAGCTCGCGACGATCGGCCACGTCCGTGCGGTCGGCGTCGTGAAGGGCCTGAAGCTGAGCGGCTTTCTCGCGTGGGCGTTGTGGCTCGGGATCCACATCACGTACCTGATCGGATTCCAGAACCGGCTGATCGTCCTGACCCGTTGGACCTTCTCGTACTTCACGCGCGGCCGCGGCGCGCGTGTGATCCACGGTTCCTAAGGATTGAGTGCGGCCGCGGCGACGCGCACCGCTTTCTCGTACGCGAGGGTTGCCAGGCCGGAGCCCCAGGTCATTCGCGCCACACCGAGGTTCTGCAGCTCGTGCGGCTCCGGCATGCCCGGGATCGCGAGCACATTGATCGGGCCGTCGATCCGGCCGGCGAGGTCCGCGACCGCCGTGACCGGGCAGAGGATCGGATAGACGCAGTCGGCGCCCGCGTCGAGATACGCGTTGCCGCGCTCGACCGCCTCCTCGATCCCGCCGGTCTGGCGGACGAAGACGTCGACGCGCGCGTTGATCACGAGCTCGGGGACCGCCTCACGGATCGCGCGAATCATCTCGACCTGCTCCGCGAGCGGCACGTGGCCTTCGTCGGTCGAGTCCTCGAAGTTGATTCCGACGAGCCCGGCGCCCCACGCGTGGCGCGCGGTGCCCACGGGGTCGCCGTAGCCATGCTCGAGGTCCCCCGTCACGGGCAGGTCGACCGCGGCGGCGATGCGCTCGTTCATCCGCAGCATCTCCTCGACGGGCGCCTGCTCGCCGTCCTCCCAGCCGAGCGAGCGCGCCACAGCAGCGCTCGTCGTCGCGAGCGCGCGGCAACCGGGAATCGCCGCGAGCCCCTTCGCGCTCGCCACGTCCCACGCGTTCGGGAGCACGAGGATCTGCGGCTCGAGGTGCAGCCGCCGGAGCGTGGCCGCCTTGGTGCTCTGGTCCATGGGTCGAGGCTACTCGAAGACTCGCGGCTGTTCGCTAGAAGCCACCTGCCGTCAGCCGACCGAGCTTGAATCGATCGGTGATCAGGTCGACGGCGACGATCTTGTCGTGGACGACCGTGAACCCGACGACCGCCAGCGGATGATCCGGCGAGCCGACGATGGCGCCGGCGGCGCCGTTGACGATCGCAGGGCGGGCAAGCGGCGCGAACGGGCGCCCGCGGGCAAGGATTTGCCGCGCGACCGCCGCCGCGCCCGTGATGGGCGGGCGTGCCTGCGCGCTGTCGACGCCGGCGTCGACCCGGAAGACGACTCCTGGATCGAGCACCTGTAGGAGCGCCTCGAAGTCACCGTCGCGTGCGGCAGCGAGAAATGCATCGACAACTTCACGCTGCCCGGCGAGGTCCGCGTCCGGCACGGGCGCGGCGCCGCGGACGCGGCGCCGCGCACGGCTCGCGAGCTGTCGTGCGGCAGCCGGTGTTCGATCGACGATCGGCGCGATCTCGTCGAATGAGACGCCGAACATGTCGTGGAGAACGAAGGCAAGCCGTTCAGGTGGCGTGAGCGTGTCCAGCACGACAAAGAGCGCCAACCCAACAGAGTCGGCGAGCACGGCCTCGTTTGCCGGATCTCCTTCGTCCCCTTCCGAGACGATCGGCTCGGGGAGCCACGTCCCGACGTAATCCTCTCGCCGGGCGCGACGCGTGCGCAGCATGTCGAGACAGACACGGCCGACGATCGTCGTCAGCCAGCCGCCGATGTTCTCGACCGCGCTCGCATCGGCGCGGCTGAGTCGCAGCCACGCTTCCTGGAGTGCGTCGTCAGCGTCGGTGACCGAGCCGAGCATGCGATAGGCCACCGCGCGCAAGTGCGGGCGGTGCTCCTCGAATTGTGCGAGTTCCCAGTTGTGCTCCATCTCTCCGTCACATCCTCGAGTCGGGATCCGTCAATGCACTGACGAATGAGCCGGAACGATTGTGACGGCTCCCTGTTCGACGCCGCCTGAAACGGAGAAACCACATGACAGCAGCAACCACAGAGCCCACCACCAACCGCAAGCTCGCGACCGACGCCGTGATCGACGTCCGCGGCCTTGTCAAGACGTACGCCGGTGGCGTCGAGGCCGTCAAGGGCATCGACTTCAGCGTTGACGCGGGTGAGGTGTTCGGCCTCCTCGGCCCGAACGGTGCCGGGAAGTCGACGACGATCGGCATGTTGACGACGACGCTCGTGCCGACCGAAGGAACGGCCTCGCTGGCGGGCTTCGACGTTACGACCGATGCCGTCGCCGCCCGCTCGGTCTCGAGCGTCGTCTTCCAGGATCCGGTCGTCGACCGCTCCTTCACGGGGCGGCGCAACCTCGAGCTCCACGCCCGGCTCTGGGGCGTCACGCCTTTGCAAACGGAGATCCGCATCGAGGAGACCGCCGATGCCTTCGGGATCACCGACATCCTCGACCGCCC
>Ga0247666_1000345_pt1 | contig 13163 bp, 16 predicted proteins | sample CNK07_metaG_FD_183025 | JGI IMG/M metagenome (GOLD analysis project Ga0247666, IMG submission 183025) | Soil microbial communities from Purdue University Martell Research Forest, Indiana, United States - CNK07 | ecosystem: Environmental > Terrestrial > Soil > Temperate forest > Bulk soil...
GCCCGTTGCGTTGCATCTCCCGCGAAGTACGCGCGGTCTATGTCATCGAGCACTCGCGCACGCTGCGCCGCGGCACGCGCCTCTTCCGGCTTTGCAAACACTTCACGATACGAGGCCGCTTCCCTTTCCGCCCGTTGCGCGCCCTCCCAAAGGGCGCGCGCCTCTGCGCCCCGCTGCGGATCGTTCATCGATTCTGCCAGCCAAACTGGCGGCTCGGGTGGCATAGGCACTCTTGCCTGTGTACCTTGCGTTTGCTCTTCACCCGAACTCGTGATGGGTGCGTTCTGTTCTCTGGTAGCGTTGGCTTCCGGCCGACTGTTCTGCGCTTGCTCCGCGGAGTTCGCCGGCAAAGATGCCGGCGTTACACTCGCGACCTCAACATCCTGGAGCTCCGGCGCAATCTCCAAAATCTGTTCGTCCGTCAACACAAACAAATCGTGCGGATGAGTCTGGCCATTGGCCCGAGAACTGTCGCTCGTTACGACGCTTTGGTTTGTGGGTTGCATTACTTTCCCTTGGGTTTTGGCGTGCCTGGCTGTGAGTTAGCAGCGCCAGTGGTGCCGGCGGCTAAGCTCATCGCGCGCAAGTGCGCTTCGGTGTGTGCGCGAACGTTGGCGAAGCCTGCGGGATTCGTTAGACGTGCGGACTGGCCCGCTTCGGAGTTTGCCCAGCGTTTGCACTCCTCGAATTCCACGACGTGGTCATCGAGGAGCTGATCCACCGGCACGGAAGGCAGCACGAGAACTGGTGACTGCTTGTGATTCGTGACTGGTGACTCGTGGACAGCTGCGCCATCGGACAATGCAGAGGCGGGGCTCGCCCCGCCTGCTGACACCTCGCCACCATTTTCACCGGGCGACCCAAGGGTCGCCCCTACGACAGGTTTTGCGGGAGTATCTTCGAGCGATCCTGCGTGCGCCACACCGGACGGATGCATCGAAATAACGATTGGCGCGCTCGCCAGCAGCTGCTGAATCTCGCGCAACTGTTTATTGCGCGAATCCTCGCCGGGCACGACCAGCTCGCTCAGTCCGAGCACGTTCTTGATGTAGCCGATATTCGCTGGTTCCGTCAGCGCTTCCTGGATGAGCGGATCGTTAACGCTGAACAGTTGTTGCAACACGGCGCGCTGCTGCGACTTCAGCCGCGGAAATGTTTCGTCGGCTTCGGGATGCACGCAGATGTTTCCCTTCAAATCCGCGGCGCGAATCATGCGTGCGTCGAGCACGCCATCCGGCCCGAGCAGCGGAATCTCCGCGTTTTCAGGCCGGTTTTTGCGGAAGCAATCGACGGCGAGCAACAGCACGTCGGCATAGAATTGTTTCGTCCGCCGCCAAACGAGGCCCAGGCGGCCCATGGCCTGGTCGCGAGCCAACGCGTAGCCCGACGCCGTCTTCACATCTTCCATGTTTCCGCCGAAAATTGCGGGAAACAGCCCGGTCAAAAATTGCGCGACCGGTCCGATCAAATCCTGCTGATGCCGGATCATGTCCGGCGGAACTTGCGCGGGTGCCGGCTGGAAAAATCCGGCTGCCAGCGGCTGTCCGGGCCGCGCGCGCGCCGGAAAATGCGCGGCAGGTTCCGCGGTCTGATTCGCCAGCGCGTCGAAATCCAGCACCTGCGGGTCGGCATAAATCGGAGGAATGCCGTACTCGTAGGTCTCCGCCTGCATGTTGGAGAGCACGTTGTAGCGCTCTTGCACTTGCACCAGCGAATCGCCGACGCTCGGCCGGTTCTGCCCGTCTCCGGGCAGCGCATGCAGCACGCGCCAGTGATCGTCCATCGATTCGTTGCGCGATTCGCAGTACACATCGCCCGCGAATCCGCAGTAACAGCCATCGGGAAACAGCGCAAGCAGTTCGTTGCGCACCGCTTCGTCTTCCATCGAATAGAACGCCCACGGCCGCAGCCACGTGCGGTCAAAGGTAATCAAATTCATCAGCGCGTCGCCGGGATGGATCGACGGCAAGCCCTGCTCGACGCTCAGCCGCGATACTCGGGCGTAAACGTCGTCGGGGCCTTGCGATGACGCGGATTCGATCTTGTTTGCCGCGAGCGGAAAGGCTGCTTTCAGCTTTGCGCGGTGCACTTCCGCCTGCCATTGCAGATACGGATATTCATGCATTTCGTTAGCCCAGACGGGAGTGTTCAGCTCCAGCCCGCCGGCGATGGAGATGACTTCCTGCCCGTTCGGCACACGGCGCGTTCCAACGACGCGCGGCACCGTGACGCGCTCAGCTTTGCGCAGATTTGCTTCTGTCATTTCCGCGCCACAGCCCGGACATGAAACGTGACTCGTGACAGGTGACTTTTGACTCGTGGAGGAAAACCCTTCGGCGGCGTCCTCTTCGCGAGTCACGGCCGGCGAGTCACCAGTCACATCGGTCGCTGATGTTTCTTTTCCGCACTTTGGGCAAACATACACATCCTCGCCAAGCGGAATTTCCAGAGCCTCAAGCAATTGTTCTTCGTGAAAACCGAAGCGCTGGCCATCGGCAACGTAGCGGACGTAGGCGCCAAGTTTTCCGTCGGTCCAGAGGAAATAGCCGATCGAGGTCAGAAGGTTTTCGACTTCGTTGTTGCGCTCGATCAGTTCGGCCACGTCGCTGGCGGCGCGTGCCGCGCCGATATCTTCAAGCGACTGCGCCGATTGCGGGTAAAAGCGCACGCTCGGCACGTCCTGCGAAAGCACGGCGATGAACGACAATCCGAATCCCTGATAGAAATTTGTGACGAACTGATACCGCGGCATCTCCTCGAGCTCGCGGTCGTCATTGAAGCGCTGCTCGAACGGCAGATGCCAGTTCATGTCGTTCGGGTTCCACCAGGCGTATTGCAATCCTTGCCAGAAGAGCCGCGCCTGGCGAATCCGCCGAATTTCGTGCCGCCGCGCGACGATACCTTCCTGGCGATATTGCCGCACTAGTTCGCGAAGCGCGTTGACCAGCTCCGGCTTAACGTCTTCGAGCCGTTCGTTGTTTGGCCCGAGATCAAGCGGCGCATCGGTGGCGCCAGCATCCTGCTGCCGGTCATCGTAGTCCTTCGCAGCATTATCCAAACCTGCCGGCGAGGACGCCGTCGCTACACTCCCGGAGTAGTTTCCGTCCGCCGGGGCAATCGATCCGGGTGTCCCGGCATAAGTCTCAGCTGTGGGGTACAGGTCCATTAATCCTCGCATCGTCTACGCCGTTAAAATCAGCGGCCGCATCGCGCGCCGCTCCCGTTTCACGCCAGGCTTGAATCTGGTGCCACGAGCGCTTCCTCAACCGCGGCAGCGCCTGCGGCTTCGGAGCTTCGGGAAACTCCACCGGCGGAAATCCCGCCGTTCCCAGCAGCGAATTCATCAGCGCGCGATTCTCCGAGCGCAAGCGCGCTACATCCGCCTCAAGGAGGCCCACATATTTCGGCTGAAGTATTTTGCGGAACCAATCCAACATTGAGCACCAGTGGCACAGGATTCATCTTGTGCGTTTGTCTCTTGTTCTCGTTCCATCGGGCACAGACTGAAGTCTGTGCTACCAATGCCGGCGCGGAAACTTTTTTGGCCGGAATTGCTTGCGTGCTTCGGTTTCGAGGCGCTGAAAATGAATTGCCTGCGACGTCGGATCCGTGGCGCTCACCTTGCGCGCGATCTGTTCGCCGAGCGGCATGCCCGTGACGAAATGCGCGCCGCTTCCCGGCGGATGTAGGGGCGGGGGTTGCCCCGCCCTGGACGGCGCGAACGCCGCCGCAACACCGGCGATTCTTCCGCCGGAGACCAATCCATATCGCGCTGAATCCGCGGGATCATCGCCATCCATTTTCCGAATGTCCTCTTGCCGAACGTTGTCGCGCACCAGCGCCGGCATGCACTCGATCAGCTTGCCGCAATTTTCCGTGATGACCCACGCGTTGGACTCCAGCAGTTGATACATGAACTGCCAGCCCCCGATGCGGTCATCGTCGGCGGGCGCGGGCCGCGGCAGGCCGTTCGCTGTCAGCACATCGCCGAGTTGCTCCGCGATCGAAGCTTCGGCGGTACGATGGGCAAACGCATCCGGCGAGAGAAACACTTCGCTGATATTTTCGCGGCCGCTGCGCTCGGCAATTCCCTGCGCGAGCATGCGCGGCGAGAGGCCGTTCTGCACGAATTCACGATACGTGACAATGCGCGAGTTGAAAGTCGAAAGTTGAGAGTTAGTTGAAGACCCTCGCGAGGCCGGGTCGCTTTTACTTTCAATTTTTAACTTTCGACTGTCGACCGGTACCGCGCAATGCCAGTACACCGCACTGGGATGCTGAAAGCCCCAGTCGATCGAAATCCAGCGCGGCCACCAGGCTTCGAGCCGGACTTCCTCCGGCCGCGCGGTGTGCCGCCCATAGTCGAAAATGTCGAAGTACTGTCCCGCGAAAACGTTCCAGTCGCCGTCGAGAAACGCCTTGCGCAGATGTTCGGGGAGCGCTTCAAGCGTGCGCCGGTATTCCGCGTCGTTGGCGTAAATCGGATTGTCGTCGAGCCGCGCGCGAATAAATTCGTAATCGCGCGGATCGTACAGCTCCGGCCGATCGAACCCTGCCGGTGGCTTGTGGTCGAGCCACAGCGATTTCACCCAGGCGTGTCCGATATTCCCGGGATTCGTCGCTCCCGCCATGGTGCAGAAACTTCCAGGCACGGGACAGCGGTTGCGCGAAGTCAGAAAATGCCATTGCTTGAATGTAAAATGTGTCAGCTCATCGAGCCCGATGAACAGGAACTCCGCGCCCTGGTATTGGTAGACGTCGTTCTCGTTGCGGCAGTATCCAAATCGTGTCGTCGAGCCGTTTCGCCAGGTCACGACGTGTTTTGACTCGTTGTATTTCTTGTAGAACTGGCGCGGCACGTCGCGGCGGAAATACGCAAGCAACGACGATTCCAGTTCAGGGTAGGTGCGACGAAGCAGAAGCGTGTCTGCTCCGCTCCACGTGTTAGCCTGAAAGATCGCTTCCCAAAGCAGCGCTTTGGTTTTGCCCGGGCCTGCTGCACCGCCGAACAGCCGATACTTGGCAGGGCTGAGGTGAAACTGCTGCTGACGAGCAAAGGGCCGGTAATATTGGCTGAAGTCCACTTAACGATAAATCTTCGAGAATCGGCTGCCCACAATCCAAGCAGCAACCGAACTGAGCATGCCGGCCTTCACGCCCAGCCCAAGCGTGTGCCACGAAGCCAGGAACGCCCAGACGAAACCGCTAACACCCAGGACCTTCAGCACGTAGTCGAGATGGATCGCGTTCGTAAGCTTTTCAAGAAATGATTGCTGGGGAACAGATACCAAGCTCATTTGTTTGCTCCTTCCGCTGCGCGTCTGGCAACGGCGCTATCGATATCAATCACAATCTCCGGCGCCTCTTCTGCCGTCACCGAAGCCGCCTTGCCGTATTTCATTTCCAACAAGCGTTCCACCATACGCTGTGCGATTTTCTGATCGCGCGATTTCACGAGCCTTGCGCAAGCCATGTAGATATTCACGTGTTCGTGCATGGCATCCACAAACCCGGCGCCATCCTCAGGCAGCGGTTCTGAGCTAGGCGGAATATCCACCGTATCTTTCTCACTTTTGTCCTTCGGCTTGTCATCTTCGCTTGGGGCGCGCGACGTTCCCGTGCCCGCCCTTCGGTTTCTTCCGTTGGGCCGGCTATTCTTTTCACCTTCCGGAGCCTGAGCCACCTCAGCGCACGCATCGCGTTCCTTACCGGCCGCGGCGGAGGACGCGGCGGCCGCAGTGGGAAAATCGCGTGCATCGTCAGACGCAGCCCTGCCCTTTTCCAACGGCGCTTCCTTTTCCTGCGCCGTGCGAGAAGGTGAAGCTTGACCATGACCGTTCACGTTTGCTGCGCTCGTATCATGGCCGTTGCTTTTCATTTTCGGAGTTTCGCTCCGTTTTGCCGGGGTGGCGCCGCGCGTCCGGCGAACCTTTTCCCGCGAGCCGGGGTCGAGCGTCGATTCAGAGCGCCTTGCGCGCTCCGGCGACTTCTCGATAGTCGATGCGGAGTTCACGGCTGATTCGTTTCGGCTGGTCCGGGGCTCAACATGTGTGCGCAGTTTTCTGCTGGCTGTCAGTTGTTGACTGTCCGCACGCGAATCGTCCGTGACCACGAATTCGTGCAGCTCAGACCAGCAGTTTTGCCGTAAGGCCGCTGCCGCCGGTCGACGACGTAAACTTGATGCGCAAAAATTTTGCCTGCACCGCGGTCACTGTGCGGGCCTCGCCCGCAGTGTTTGTCGTAGTGTCGATGGTCTGATATTCGGAGTCGATGTCGGCCATCGCGCCTTGCAAAGCAATACTGACGGCCGTGGGCGCGGTCCCAAAAATCGTCTGCCAGCGCACCGATGTGCCACCGTCAGGCAGGCCTGTGAAGCTTGGAATGGCGAACTGGCTGCCTGCCTGGGCGCTGCCGGGGAAAGTCTCGTTGTTGAAGCTAAAGCCCACGTCGCCGGAGAAAAGCGAAAGCGGTGGAGTCACATTCTGATAGCTCGGCATCTTGGCTCCTTTTGGTGCAACACGTTGCTGCGCGGCATCGTTCGGAAACTGGCTGGAACTCGCTCGCGCGAAGACACTTCGGCGCCAGCGTCGTTGCGGCGCGAACCTGCTCGTTTAAAACCAAAGTGCGGGATTTTTTACGTTCGACGCTTGGAGAGGGCGCTAAAAGGCCGCCCTAAAAAGCAAAACGCCCCGGCATCGCCGAGGCGTACTTTTCTACGAGGGAAAGTGTACCACATTCTAATTTTTTGTCAAGAGAAATCTTTAAATTTTTTCAACTTTTCTTGACTCCCTTTGTTTTCAAGAGCATAGTCGCTTCGTTACCTCGGAATTTTCCCGCCTGGAAGTCAAGGAGGTCCATCATGCCGCATTATTGCCACCAAGTCAGCTACACCAAGGAAGCCTGGGCTAGCCTTATGGCCGATCCCCAGGACCGGCTCGATATCGTCCGCATCCCCATCGAAAAGCTTGGCGGAAAACTGCATTCGGCGTTTTTCGCGTTTGGCCCGTTCGATGTCATCGCCATCACAGAGATGCCCGACAACATTTCCGCTGCAGCTATCGCCATCGCCTTCGCTGCCGGCGGTGCGGTTGCCAACATCCAAACCACGCCGCTGATGAGCGCAGCACAAGCTATTGAGGCGATGCGCAAAGCCGCTACCTGCGGCTACAAGTCCGTGGTTGCGAGGACCGGAGCCGCTGCCAAAGCCTGATTGCCCAGGAACGGCGCTTAGAAGCATATCCACTGGATTGAAAGCACCCCGAGCTCCTCCACTCGGGTGCCAGAGCCAAATCCGTGCCTCGGCTCCTCGCGGTGCTAGACATTCCCGCAAGAGGGGCCTTCCGTGGGCACTCGTTCCGGATGCTTCCCTCTCTCGCAGCAGCGCTCGGCACCGCCATCGGCGTCGCGCGAACCCTTGCGCGGTTTTCCACAGGCCTGCGCAAAGTAATCTTCTCGACTAAAATTGATTCGATAGTTTATAGTCCAGTCATTCCGCCTTGCACCCAGCCAGGAGGCCGGAGGACTGTTGGTTAGGAGCAACGGATGATCATTGGCGAAAGACTGCGCGTCCTGCGCGAAGAAAAGAAACTATCCCAAGGTGACGTAGAAAAACGAACCGGCCTGCTGCGCTGCTACCTCTCTCGCGTGGAGAATGGCCACACCGTGCCTGCTATTGAAACACTCGAAAAACTTGCGCGAGCGCTGGAAATGCCGCTCTACCAGCTTCTTTACGATGGTGACCAACCACCCCGGCCTGATGTACCCGCCGCCTGGACCGAATCCAGCGGGAATGCCTGGGGCAGTTCTGGCAAAGACTTGCGCTTCATGAGGAAGCTGCGGTTATTGCTGAGCAAGATGGACCAACACGATCGCTCTCTGCTGCTCTTCACGGTTCAGCAAATGGCGAAGAGGAAGAAAGCGCCTGAGTTGGCTGCAGCCGCTTCGGCGGACTAAATTTGCTACTCGATCCTGGCACCACAAAATTCACGACAGGAGTTTCTTCGCTTTTCTTTCCTTAGCGTGATCGCGTTCCGCGACTAAACAGAGGATCTCCTCCGGGAGCAGCGTCGGCGTTTGGATGCGAAAGCGGTCCTGCTCGTCCAGACCCGGCCGCGCATCTGGTGCACAGCGCTCTGCTAGACTCTGTGTGTGCTATCCCAGAAACTAATTCCGCGCCTTGCCAATATCCGCCTGCATCCGATTAAGGCGCTCGACCCTGTCTCAGTTAACGAAGCCCGCATAGGCCCCAATGGCGGCCTGGAACTCGATCGCGTCTGGGCTCTCTATTCCGCGGACGGCCGCTGGGTCAATGGCAAGCGCACCGCCGCCATGCATCTCATTCGCGCCGCGTACGCTCCGAACATCGGCTCCGTTACGCTGACTGTTCCCGGAGATCGGCGCAAGATCCCCGCGATGACGTTTGCTTTCCCAGATGACACCGACGGCGCTGCGGAATGGTTCAGCATGTACTTTGAGCAGATGCTTCAGGTCCGCTACACGCGCGAAGGTTTTCCCGACGATGGCCTCGCCGCCGGCCCTACGATTGTTTCAACGGCCTCGCTTGAAGCTGTCTGCGAGTGGTTCCCTGGGATGACGCTCGACGAAGCCCGCCGCCGATTCCGCACTACGCTCGAAATCGATGGCGGCCGCTCCGTGGACATAAATGGCGCCGCGCCTTCTGCAGGTGCGTATGCTCCCGGCAGCTCCGCGGACGCCTCCGAGACGTTGCCAGCCTTTTGGGAAGATCAACTCTTCGGGGAGAGCGAAAGTAGCGTCGTGCGCTTCAATATCGGCGACATCGCCTTCGAGGGCAGCAACCCCTGCGCCCGCTGCCCAGTTCCCTCTCGTGATTCGCAAACCGGCGCCGCGGACGGCGCTTTCCAGAAGCGCTTCAGCGAACTGCGCCGCGCGCAGCTCCCTCGCTGGGCGCACGCCGACCGCTTCGATCACTTCTACCGCCTCGCCACCAACACGCGCGTCCCGAGCACCGAATCCGGCAAACTACTCCGCCTCGGCGACTCTCTTACGGTTTAACGCGATCAGGCAGATCGACCAAACCGTCGGGCTATTCTTTCTGGATTCGACTCAGGATTCATTGCGAAAGTATTTTCTTGGCGGAAACATCCCGCGCCGCAGCAGTTCTTTCCCGCAGCGGTTCCGCACTTCTTCCGTCCAGTTCACCCAGCTGCGTTCGCTCAAGCCGAGAAAATGCCGCGCATTCTCATACGGCGCGAGCCCGAGGTAATACAAGCGGAACAGCACCATGCGCGAAGCCCAATCCGGCCCTTCGAGCGCTTTCTGCCCTGCCAGCGCGAAGTCCGCGACCCACTCGTTGAGCCGCGGACGAAAATCCGGCCGCCACAGAAATTTTCCTGTATCTTTCCAATTTAGCGCCGAAACGCCGCGCTTCGTTTCCAGCACTTCGCGCGCGCCTCGATAAACTTCCCAGCAAACGTCAAACGCCAGTTCCGGTTTTACGCTCATGGCTCCTCCGCCACCGCGCACTCGGCGCGCGCTTCCCCGCATCAACCGCTCATCGCCAACGCTGCTGCCGGCCCATTTACAATATTCAGCAACTCACGGCTCGCAGCGCCATTCGCGCTTTTCGCCTTCTGCTGCGCACTCTCCGAACCGGCACGCGCCGCTCTTGCAACACCGAGTATTCCCACACCGTGCCGAAACCTTCCGCGCGCATGGCTTGATTCACCGTTCTGCACCGCTTCACCACCTCGAACGCCCCGAAACGCGGCTTCCGCATGTGCCGTAGTTGCGCGGAAATGCTCGCCGGCGGGTAATGCGTCAGCTTCGCCAGCTCATCGAGCGTCAGCCACGTGGCGCATTGCCCCGCGCTTAGCATCACGTCGCGAATCACTTCGCGTTGTTTCCGCAGCTGCACCGGCTTTGTTTCTTTACGATTCGTCCTCCGCATCGTCGTTGCCTCCCCTCCTGCTGGTCATCGTTCAACGGCAGGAAATTCGTCGTTGCACTCGCCCGCTTCGTCAGGCCCTCCCAGGCTTCCGTCTGGGATTCCATCCCGCAATGGCTCTTCGTTTTCCTCCGCGTCGGGAGTCCACGCCGTCCGGTCGGGGTCTTCGTAATCGCCTGCGCAGGAGCTGCAGGCATCCTGAGACGGCTGCGAAGCCTCCACTCCGCTGTAGAAGCTGCGATGGCGCGGGCCTCTTTCGGCGGCTTCGGTAACCCTGAACCTGGAGAAGTTTTCCACCGATTTCCACAGGTCGTAACGCATAAGTATCCTTGACATGTCTTACTTATCTGCTATTATGCGCGCCGTTCCTTAACGGAGGCCCTATGCCCAGCCGCTCGACTCAGCCGCCTTGGGAGTTCCTTCTCTCGGCTTCGCGCAACTCCCTCCAGAGTTTTGAACTTTCGCGATTGGCTCACGCCGCGAATCTCCGCAAGGAAATTACCGCGCTGATCGACCAGTGGCTGGAGGAAAATGCCGCCGCTATGCTTGCCCGCTGGCTTCTCGAGCAGCGGGAACGCTCCGCACGGGCGCCGGACATGCTTTCGAGCCCCCCACCGCGGAGCAATGGGGCGCATTCTGTGTCCGATAATTTTCTTGCGGATCGAACCGCTTCGCAGCCCGAAAATGGCGGCCCATCCTAAGGTTTTGCTTGCTTTTTGCAGTATCTTGACCGTATTTGGACTGAATGTGCCGCGAATGCCCAGCTTCGCCTTGCTGCCCAATGGTGTGCTCTGCGGAGGCCGCGCAAACACGAATTTATCTCGCGCCGGACAACCCACCGCCGCAGCCTCCCACCACTGCGCCTCGCCATTCTGTTCGTGCTTCATCGCGCGATCTCCCAACTCAAACCAAAGCCAGACTTACGTCTTGGCTGCGTTATATGAGTTATAGGACATGGTTTCTGGAAAACTGGCGCGCGGGTGCCAGGCGTGTGGCGACAAAAGCAGCAAATGCTTTCAAATGAGCTGAGCTACGGAACCTGAAGCATTTTTGAATTAACTCCCGGCAGTGGAAGCAGCGGGTTGTTTTTCGAGGAGTTGCTCTTTCCGGTAAACCAAAGAATTGATGTCGTAGGTAGCCAGCTCAAATCCGTGCCCGTGAGTGATAGCGTCCGTTGGACACGCTTCGACGCAGTATCCGCAGAAAATGCAGCGCGAATAGTCGATGTTGTAAACGCTGGCGTAGCGTTCCCCTGCGGAGATACGCTCGGCATCAGTGTTTTCAGCAGCTTCAATATAAATGCAATTCGCCGGGCAGGCCGCGGAGCAAAGAAAGCATCCAACGCACTTTTCCAAGCCGGATTCGTCGCGGTGCAACACGTGGATCCCACGATAACGGGGCTGAAAGTGCACCGGTTCGAAGGGATAGTTCTCCGTGACCGTTTTACGAAACATATTCCGGAAGGTCACGCTGAATCCCTGAACCAGCGTGCTAAAGGTCTCGCCGACTTCTCGAAGGATGGATGCCATGAGTCACAAGTCTAGCAAACGCCTGGTGCACCGGCAAATAGCTATATACAAGCTGGTGAGAGTATCGCTCAGGTTTTCAGCGACTCGATAATCTGTTTTCCGTGGAAACGGCCGTTTTCAATGAATATCTCGCTTGTGTGCCGGCCCCCAATCACCACACCGGCCAGATGGATCCCAGGGACGTTGCTTTCCAGCGTGTTGGGGTCGAGTGCGGGCTTTCGGGTTTCCCGATCGAGATGTACACCGAGGCTTTCTATAAAAGTAAAATCGGGGTGGTATCCGGTGAGTGCGAACACCTGGCGAGCACGCAGCCCTCGCTTCCCCGCCCCGTTCTCAACCACCACGTGATCCGGCTCAATTTGCACCACGCGTGTTTCGAAGAGAGCATGTACTTCGTTCGCCTTAATGCGATTTTCGATGTCCGGCTTTACCCAATACTTGATGGATTGTCCCAGAATGGCTTGCCGATGCACGAGTGTCACCCGCGCGCCGTTTCGAAAAAGATCTAAAGCGGCTTCCGCCGCGGAATTCTTCCCTCCGATTACGACCACGTCCTGGTTCCAGAATTCGTAGGGCTCCGTGTAGTAGTGGGAAACGTGGGGCAAGTCTTCGCCCGGAATGCCCATCTTGTTCGGAAGATCGTAGTACCCCGTCGCCACGCAAATCTTTTTCGATGTGTATTTTTCTTCCGTTCCCTTGTCCGTTCTCGTCACAACCGTAAACTTGCCATCTTGACCGTCCACGCGCACTACCTGCTCGAACAGCCGTAACTCCAAACCAAAATGCTCCGCCGCCTTGCGGTAATACTTCAGCGCCTCGGTGCGCACAGGCTTCTCCGCCGCACTTACCAGCGGCAAGTCGCCGATTTCGAGGAGTTCCGGAGTTGTGAAAAACACCATGTTGACGGGATAGTGGTAAATCGAATTGCACAAACAGCCTTTGTCGATCACCAAAGGTTTCATTCCCGCGCGCCGCGCCTCGATGGCGCAAGCCAGCCCGGTGGGTCCTGCGCCAATGCAGATAATGTCGTAAGTGGTCATGAGATTTTCAGTTTGCCGGGAGTCCGGACGAATTGCAAATTCGGTTGGAATTACTGGCTTGGTGGCATATCCAGAATGTCAGTGAGTTCCCGCCGAAAGGACTCCAATTCTTGCAGACGCTCCGGGGTGACGGGCAACTCGGTCTTTTTCCAGACGAAGACTTCCGCAAGCCCACGCTTTAGCCTCACGCTGAGATTGCCGGCCACCATGTACGACGGACTTGCCAGCAATTTCAATCCGCCGCTCGCAACGAGCGACAACACAGCCGCACACTCGCCGCGCCTCACGCACAACGCACTTTCATAGGGCGGAATGGCAACAGGCCGAAACCCCGCCTCGAACAACCGTTCCAGTGTTTGCATCTGCAGCGGTGTAAGTTCAACCATGCATGTGGGTGGGACAGACTTCAGTCTGTCTGCCGAGATGTAAAGCTAAAAATGATTAAGCCGCCGTGGAGTCCGCTTCCGACGACGATCCCTCGAGCTGCGAAAGAATCTCCCGCAACGTCACAATCAGCTCGTCCCGCGACACATGGCTCCTCTTGAACTGAATGCGGAACTTGAAGCTCTCGTTTTCCGGTTCGAAATGAAAGATGAAGGGCTGCGGCCGCTGAGGACCGCCTTGCTCATCGCGCCGTTCGCGTCGCGCTTCGTCCCGTGTCAGCCCGCC
>Ga0247666_1000350_pt1 | contig 12978 bp, 9 predicted proteins | sample CNK07_metaG_FD_183025 | JGI IMG/M metagenome (GOLD analysis project Ga0247666, IMG submission 183025) | Soil microbial communities from Purdue University Martell Research Forest, Indiana, United States - CNK07 | ecosystem: Environmental > Terrestrial > Soil > Temperate forest > Bulk soil | place...
TAGAGAACCTGGTCGTTGCGGCCGAGGAAGCGGTAGACGCCGGGCCGGGTCGGCGCTCCGTACGCGAGATGGCGCTTGTCGAGCAAGCGCCGCGTCTTGGTCGCGGCGAGCGCACTCAGGTCCGCGACCGTGCGGGCACCGCGCTCCTGTGCCAGCCCGATCAGCGCCAGCAGCAGCTCGGCGGTCGCACGAGCGTCCGGGAGCGCGCGGTGACACGGTCGCTCCGCCGTGTCGAAGAACCATGCGAGCTGCCCGAGACCGAATCCGGCCACCCGGCCGGCGAGGAGCCTTCGCGCGAGGCGCACGGTGTCGACCACGGGCGAGCCGATGCGCGAGCCCGTGAGGCGCTCGGTCTCGCGGTCGAGGAACGCGAGGTCGAACCGCGCGTTGTGCGCGACGAGCACCCCGTCGCCGGCGAAGGCGAGGAAGCTCCGCACGGCCTCGGCCGGCCGAGGCGCTCCACGCAGTTGCTCGTTCCGGAGACCGGTCACGGCGCTCGCTCCGGCGTCGATCGGCAGCCCTGGATCGACGAGCGTCTCGAACTCGGCGTCGATCTCGAAGCCCCGGAGGCGCACTGCCCCGATCTCGCAGATCCCGGACTGGCCCGGCCGCAGGCCCGTCGTCTCGAGGTCGACCACGACGTAGGTCGCCTCCTCGAGCAGGAGCGCCGCACCCACCGGCTCGGCGAGCGCCACCGCGTCGCCGCTCCACGCGAGCCGCGCATCGGTCTCGACGACGTCCGCGAGCAGCGAGCGCGCAAGTGCGACAGGGGCCTGCCGGAGAGCGAAGAGCCGCCGCGCGGCGTCCTCCGCGAGCACCGGCCCGCGCTGTTCCTCGACGAGCTCCACCAGGCGGTCGGCCGCGTCTAGCCTGAGCTGCATGGTCGAGAGCCTAGGCGAACATACGTTCGCACGCCACCTCGCGCCGCTCAGGGCCGAGCCCAGGGAGGACGCCGAGCAGGTGACCCAGGCTCTCACCGGTGAGCCCTTGCGGGTGCTCGAGAGGCGCGCCGACTGGGTCCGCGTGGAGACCGCCTACGCGTATCCGGGCTGGGTGCGGCGCGACGACCTCGCGGGAGAGCCGGATGCCGACTGGCTACGGCCCGTCGCCGCCGATCCCGTCGAGCAAGCGCGCACGTTCCTGGGCACGCGCTACGAGTGGGGCGGTATGACCGCGGCGGGAATCGACTGCTCCGGCCTCGTGCACATGGCATTCCGGGCCTGCGGACGGCTCGTGCCACGTGACGCCGACCAGCAGGAGGAGGCTGGCGAGCGGCTGTCGGAGGGCGACCTCCGCGCCGGAGACCTCGTCACCTACGGCCCTCCGGAGGGAGCCGATCACATCGCGTTCTGGGTCGGCGAGGGGCGCATTCTCCACGCGACGAGGCGAGAGGGAGTCGACTACGTCCTCGAGGAGGAGGAGCCGGCGGAGCTCCGCGGGCGACGCCGGGCGCTCGTGCGTCTCGGCCCCGCCGCCGAAGTGTCCGCCGAGCGCTAGATTTCGCCGCTCGTTGGAGCCGACCGCTTTTCCGGGGAGAGTGGGCGCGGTCGCAGCGGCGCTTCCGCTTCTCGCGCTCGTGTTCGCCGCAGGTTGCGGCGGCTCCGGTCGTTCGACCACCTCCGCGTCCACGCACAGAGCCAAGACGGCGACCACCACGACCGCGGCTTCGACCACCACGACCGCTGCGAACCCGGACGAGTTCCCGGAGTTCCGGATCGCGATGGACGAGGGGACCGACTACCTCGACCCGGGCCTCGCGGACACGACCGAGGGCTGGGGCGTGATGTGGAACGTGTACCTCCCGCTCATCGGCTACCGCCACCGCAGCGGGTCGGCCGGCGCGCGGCTCGTCCCCTATCTCGCGACCGCGCTGCCGCGCATCTCCCGGGACCGGACGACGTACAGCCTCACGCTGCGCGACGGGCTGTTCTATTCGAACGGCGCCCGCGTCAAGGCGAGCGACTTCAAGACGACGATCGAGCGGGACTTCAGACTCGACTCGGCCGGCGCCCCCTTCTTCCTGAACATCCGGGGTGCCGAGGCATTCGCCAGGAAGCCGACCAAGCGCGGGATCGGCGGGATTGAGGTCGACGACAAGGCGCGCACCATCGTCATCCACCTCGAGCAGCCGCAGGCCGACTTCTCGAACGTCCTCGCCTCGGAGTTCGCGGCGCCCGTGCCGGCCGACGCGCCCGCAACGGACACGTCACTCCATCCGCTGCCCGCGACGGGGCCGTACGTGATCAAGAGCTACGCGCCGAGGTCGGGGATCGTGGAGGAGCGCAACCCGAAATTTCAGGCGTGGCGCTTCCACAAAGCCGTGCCGGCGGGCAATCCCGACCGCGTCACCTGGGACATCGTCCCGGACGCGTCGGTCGCGCTCCACCGCGTCCTGACCGGCAAGGACGACTGGATGAGCTACTACCCGGTTCCGAGTAAGCGGCTGCATGGGATCGAGCAGAAGCACGCGAGCCAGCTCCGCTTCTTCACGCCGCCGAACCTCATGTACTTCTTCATGAACACGCAGGTGGCGCCGTTCACCAGCCCGAAGGTGCGGCAGGCGGTGAACTATGCGATCTCGCGGCGCTGGCTCAAGCGTCTGGCGGGCGGGCTTGCCGGCCAGACGGAGAACGTCCTGCCGCCGGGTTACCCGTCGTTCCGCGGTCACAACCTCTATCGGCACGACCTGCGCAAGGCGATCCGGCTCGTGCACGAGTCCGGCTACTGGCACTGGCGGAAGAAGATCTTCGTCTGGAACCACGATGTTCCGGCCGACCTGCCTTACACGGAGTACCTCGTGACGGTGTTGAAGCGCCTCGGCTTCCGCGCCACCCCGAAGCTCGTTACGGCCGGCAGCTACTGGACGACGATCGGCAACGAGAAGACGCGGGCGCAGATCGGCTTCGCCGACTTCGTCCAGGACTATCCGCATCCGCTCGACTGGTTCCGGCTGCTGGACGGGGCGACGAGAACGCCGACCCACAACTCGAATTACGCGAATCTCGACGTCGGCTGGGTGAACCGCGCGATCGAGCGGCTGACCCGTCCGACCAGGCAGACGCGGAGGGTGAGCAACCGTTGGGCGGCGCTCGACAGGAGGGTCATGCGGCTCGCTCCCTGGGCGCCGTTCCTCAACCAGGAGGAGACCGACTTCTTCAGCTCGCGTGTGGATCTTGGCTGCTACGTCAATAACCTTCTGTACGAGTTCGACTACGCGAGCATCTGTGTCAGCAAGAAATAGTGCGTATTGATAAGACTTCGCCGTGGGCCATCCGGCCCATGCGCGGGAGCCGTTCGGCCCAGCACACCCGTGCTCGCTACCCAGGAGGTGGAGAAGTTGAGAACGAAGCGAGTCAGATCCGTCGCGTTGGCGGCGGTCGTCACGGCGGGGCTCGTGCTGGTCGTGAGCGCCTGCGGCGGTGGCGGCGGCGGTAGCGGCAACTCGACGTCGGCGACGACTTCGTCGCAGGGACAGACTTTCCCGGAGCTGAAGGTTGTCTGGGGGACGACCGACTACATGGATCCGGGCCTCTCGTACCGGCTCGAGTCGTGGCAGATCTTCCAGGACGTCTATCTGGGGCTGGTTGCCAAGCGGTACGGGACCTGCGGCGTGGGCGCGGGGTGCACGAAGATCATCCCGGCGCTCGCGCAGAGCTTGCCGAAGTCGAACAGCGACGGCACCGACCTCACGTTCACGCTCCGCAAGGGGCTGAAGTACTCGAACGGCGAGGCGGTCAAGGCGAGCGACTTCAAGAACACGATCATCCGCGACTTCAAGCTGAACTCGCCGGGAATCGGGTTCTTCTCGAACATCGTCGGCGTCGACGCCTGTGAGGCCAACCCGACCAAGTGCTCGGACATCTCGGGGATCACCGTCGACGACCAGGCAGGCACGGTCGAGATCAAGCTGCAGAAGCCCCAGTCGGACTTCCTCTACATCCTGACGACGTTCTTCACCGCGATGGTGCCTTCATCGACGCCGGACAAGGACACGGAGAATCCGCCTCCCGCGGCGGCCGGGCCGTATTACATCTCGCAGTACAAGCCGAGCCGGGCGTTCACCGTGCTGCGGAATCCCCACTACAAGCCGATCCCGGGGATCCCGACCGGAAACCCGGACAAGATCGTCGCGATCATGACGAACGACCTGGCGCAGTCGGCCCAGTACATCCAGTCGAACCAGTACGACTACGACGAGAACACGCTCCCGACCGATCGGCTGAAGCAGCTCCAGGCGAAGTACGGCAACTACATCAAGCTCTGGCGGACGCCGTCGACGTACTACTTCGCCATGAACCAGCGGATCGCGCCGTTCAACAACCTGAAGGCGCGGCAGGCCGTCAACTACGCGATCAACCGGCAGACGCTGGTCGACCTGCGCGGCGGTCTCGGCGTGCCGACGTGGAACTTCCTGCCGCCGACCTATCCGCAGTACAAGAAGATCACCCCGACTCCGTATCCGTACGACCTGCAGAAGGCGAAGCAGCTCGTCCAGCAGTCGGGGACCGCGGGTCAGACCGTCGGCGTCTACACGATCTCCGACGATGACATCGACAAGAAGCAGGGCGAGTACCTCGCCAGCCAGCTCAGCAAGATCGGCTGGAAGACGAAGCTCCACGAGCTCGCCGGGGCCAACTACTTCGTCATCATCGGCAACCAGGCGACGAAGGCTCAGATCATGTGGACCGACTGGTTCGAGGACTACCCGTTCCCGACCGACTGGTTCCAGGTTCTCCAGTACGGCCCCAACATCACGGAGCAACACAACAACAACAACTCGAACGTCAACTTCAAAGAAACGAACAACGAGATCGAGCGTCTGGCCCACCTGCCCCCGTCGCAGGCGTTCTCGGCCAAGACCACGCAGGACTGGGCGAATCTCGACAAGACGCTCATGGTCAAGTACGCGAGCGAGGCCCCGTTCCTGAACGGCGTCATCACGTCCTTCTTCTCTTCGAGGATGAACCCGGACTGCGACGTCTTCACCGACCTGTTCGACGACATGGCGCAGACCTGCGTCAAGTAATGAGGTAAGCACACGGCGCGGCGGCGAACGCCGCCGCGCCGACTTTTTCGAATCCCACCATGACGACCACGGGAACCACCCAGGAGGAGTTCACCCTCGACACCGCCTCCGAGCTTGCGGCGGAGGAGGGTGGGTCCAAGATCGAGGGCAAGAGCCCCTGGGTGCTCGCGGCCCGCCGCCTTCGCCGCAACTACGTCGCGCTCATCTTCCTGGGGATTTTCATCCTCGTCGTGGTCGTCTGCCTCGCCGCGCCGCTCTACGCGAGCCACGTCTCACACGTCAAACCGAACGACCAGAACGCGGGCGGCTTCATCACCGAGAACGGCCAGAAGATCCCGATCATCTCCAAGGGGACCAGCAAGTTCAACCCCAACGGCACGGTCGAACTGACGCCGGGAGGCATCCCGATCGGGCCGCAATGGGGCGCATCCGGCGGCGAGTACTTTTTCGGCGCCGACCTGATCGGTCGCGACGTGGGCACCCGACTCCTGTACGGGGGCCGCAACTCGCTCGAAGTGGGCCTCACCGCGGCCGCGATCACCACCATTGTGTCGATCCTCCTCGCACTGATCGCCGCCTACTTCGGAGGCGCTTCCGACTGGGTGATCTCGAGGTTCTTCGACCTGATCTGGGCCTTCCCGGTCATCCTGCTCGGGATCGCGCTCGGTACCTCCCTCAACATCGACGGCTTCCATCACTTCGGCATCAACATCGCCGCCGGCAGCCTCTGGATCCCGACGCTGATCATCGCGTTCGTGTTCATCCCGTACATCGGGAGACCGCTGCGAGGACAGGTCCTCGCCCTGCGCAACCGCGAGTTCGTCGAAGCGGCGACCGCGCAGGGGGCCGGCTCGCTTCGCATCATGCTCACGGAGCTGCTGCCGAACATCGCCTCCTCGGTTCTCGTGCTCTTCACGCTGATCGTCGCGAACGCCATACTCACCGAGGTCGCCCTCTCGTTCCTCGGCGCCGGCGTGCAGTCCCCGAACCCGTCGTGGGGGACGATGATCGCCGACGGGCAGGACGTGCTCGCGAGCGACCCGTGGCTGAGCCTCCTGCCCGGCATCATGATCACCATCACGGTCATCTCGCTGAACGTCTTCGGCGACGGGTTGCGCGACGCGCTCGACCCGCGGGCGAAGGTGAGGATCGAGCATTGAGAGGGACGCGGCGCTAGATGGTGACGTTCCTCATCCGGCGGACGTTCGGGATGATCATCGTCCTGCTCGTCGTCAGCTTCGTCACGTATCTCATCTTCTTCAAGATCCCGGGCGGCGACGTGGCGGGCCGTATCGCCGGCAAGCAGGCGACGCCGGGGAACATCGCGGACATCCGGCAAAAGCTCGGGCTCAACCACAACCTCATCGTGCAGTGGTGGGACATGATGAAGCAGCTGTTGAGCGGTCAGCTCATCTCGTACTACGACGGCACGAACGTCGTCCAGCAGATCAAGGAAGGAATGCCGGCGACCTTCTCGCTCTGCATCGGCGCCGGGATCATCTGGCTCGGCTTCGGGATCCTGGTTGGCACGATCTCCGCAGTCACCGCCGGTGGATTCTCCGACCGCTCGATCACGGCGCTCGCCCTGATCGGCATCTCGCTGCCGGTCGCCTGGCTGGGATTGCTGTTCCGCTACTTCCTCGCCGGAGAAGGCGGGGGCGTGTCCTGGTTCCCCGACGGCGGCTATGTCCCCCTGACCGCGAACCCGTGGCAGTGGTTCTACCACCTGCTGCTGCCGTGGTTCACGCTCGCCATCCTCTTCATCGGCTTCTACGGCCGGGTCTTGCGCTCCAACATCCTCGACACGATCAACGAGGACTTCGTGCGGACGGCGAAAGCGAAGGGGCTCTCGGGTCGACAGATCATGGTCAGACACACGCTTCGCGCGTCCCTCATTCCGATCGTGACGCTGTTCGGGCTCGACTTCGCAGCTGTGCTCGGAGGCGGAGCGATCATCACCGAGACGGTCTACTCGATCCAGGGGGTCGGCTATTACGCGGCCCAGTCGATCCACACGCAGGATCTGCCGCCGCTGATGGGCGTGACCCTCTACGGCGCCGCGTTCATCGTGGTCTTCTCGACGCTCGTCGACGTCGCGTACGCGTATCTGGATCCGAGGATCCGCCTCACCTGATGGCCGAACGCCTGCTCGAGGTCAACGACCTCAATGTTCGGTTCGCGACCGAGGACGGGATCGTGCGCGCAGTCGACGGAATCTCGTTCGAGCTCGAGCGCGGGAAAGTGATCGGGATCGTCGGAGAGTCGGGGTCGGGCAAGAGCGTGACTGCGATGACGCTGATGGGGCTGACGCGTGGCGTGAACGCGCGCTTCGAAGGCGAGGTGCTCTACAAGGGCACAGACCTGCTCCAGATCTCGGACGCCGACATGCAGAAGTTCCGCGGTAACGAGCTCGGGATGATCTTCCAGGACCCGATGACCTCGCTGAACCCCGTCTACCGGATCGGGGAGCAGATCGTCGAGGCGATCCGGGCGCACGAGCACGTCGACAAGCGGACGGCACGGGCTCGTACGGTCGAGCTGCTGCGGCAGGTCGGCATCCCGAACCCGGAGTCGCGCGTCGACAACTTCCCCCACGAGTTCTCGGGCGGGATGCGGCAGCGCGCGATGATCGCGATGGCGCTGTCCTGCAACCCGTCGATCCTGATCGCCGACGAGCCGACGACCGCTCTCGACGTGACGATCCAGGCGCAGATCGTGGACCTGATCAACCGCCTCAAGGACGACTTCGACTCGGCCGTCATCTTCATCACCCACGATCTCGGCGTGATCGCCGAGATCGCCGACGAGATCATCGTCATGTACGCAGGGCGCGTCGTCGAGCGCGGATCGAAGCGGGACATCTTCTACGACCCGCAGATGCCGTACACGTGGGGCCTCCTGGGGTCGATCCCGCGACTCGATCGGCCGAGGGTGGAGCGCCTGCACACGATCGAGGGGGCGCCGCCGTCGCTGATCAACGCGCCGGAGGGCTGCAAGTTCCGGCCACGCTGTCCTCACGCCTTCGAGAAGTGCAGGGAGGAGCCGAGGCTGGACAATCGCGTCGGCACGCCCGGCCATCTCGACCGTTGCTGGCTCGACGTCGAGTTCAAGCGCGCCACTCGCGACAAGACGATCTCGGGCGGCTCGGTGGAGGCTGCGTGACCGTTCTCGAGCAGGCGAGCGAGTCGGGCGAGGCGCCGCTCCTCGAGGTCCGGCACGTCAAGAAGTACTTCCCGATCCGGTCCGGCGTTTTTCGGCGCGAGGTCGCGCGGGTGCACGCCGTGGATGACGTGAGCTTCGCGGTGCGGGAAGGCGAGACGCTCGGGCTGGTGGGCGAGTCGGGTTGCGGCAAGTCGACGCTGGGACGCACGATCGTGCGGTTGCTCGAGCCGACCGCCGGCCAGATCATCTTCCAGGGAACGCCGATCGAGCATCTGGGGACGCGGCAAATGCGGCCGCTTCGACGGGAGATGCAGATGGTCTTCCAGGATCCCTACGCGTCGCTCAACCCGCGCAAGCGGGTGGGGACGATCGTGTCCGACCCGATGAGGATCCACAATCTCGGCAACCGCTCCGAGCAGAAGCGTCGCGTCGGAGAGATCCTCGAGACGGTCGGTCTCTCGCCGGAGCATTACAACCGCTTCCCGCACGAGTTCTCCGGCGGCCAGCGGCAGCGGATCGGAATCGCGCGGTCGCTCGCTCTGCGGCCGAAGCTGATCATCGCGGACGAGCCGGTGTCGGCTCTCGACGTCTCGATTCAGTCGCAGATGCTGAACCTGCTCGACGATCTCCAGAACGAGTTCCGGCTCACCTTCCTCTTCATCGCGCACGACCTGGGCGTCGTCCGCCACGTGAGCAACCGGATCGCCGTGATGTACCTCGGCAAGATCGTCGAGCTCTCGCCGGCCGAGGAGCTCTACACGAGGCCGATCATGCCGTACACCGAGGCGCTGCTGTCTGCGGTCCCGATCCCGGATCCGGATCTCGCCGAGAAGCGGGAGCGGATCGTGCTCGAGGGGGACGTCCCGAGCCCCATCAATCCGCCGAGCGGCTGCCGCTTCCATCCCCGCTGCCGGTACGCGACGGATGTGTGCCGGCAGTTGGAGCCTCCGCTCGTGGATTACGGCAACGGGCATCTCGCGGCCTGCCATCACCCGCTCAACGTCGATCAGGCCACCCTGCAGCAGGTTGGAGTCGCCGAGCAGCACACGCCCGCCGCGGCCGATTCCAGGGCGCTGCCGCAGGACACCTCGGGCAGCTCGAATCCGGCTGTCGCGCCTGACACCCAATCGAGGTAGGCCGGACGGCTAAAGCGGCTCGGTTGACGCGCCGATACACGGGGCGTGGATGCTGCTGAGCGCAAGGAGATCCTCAGTCGGTACTTGACGCACTCGCGCCGCTTCGAGGAAGTTGCGGCGCGGCGTCGCGGTACCGGCGGGGCCGACGTGATCCCGCTGCAGAGTCCGCTTCGGGAGCTCGAACAGGAGCCGACGACGCGTGAGGTCGAGGTGCTGCAGCTCATCTCCGACGGTCTCGTGAACCGGGAGATCGGACAAAAGTTGTTCCTCTCGGAAGAGACGGTCAAGTCGCACGTACGGCACTTGCTCGCGAAGCTCCAAGCGCGTTCGCGCGCGCATGCGGTGGCCGTCGGCTTCCGCCGCGGCATCATCGGCTGACGAGATTCCGTCCACAGCTGTGGACAGAGGAAAAACGAAGCGCCGGGTGAAGATCACCCGGCGCCCGTGAATCGCTGTAACCGTCTCCCAGCCCTTATCCGGATCCCCCGCGCGGGGGATGAACACAGGCTGTGGATAACGGACTATCCGACGGCTCTACCAGCTTCTCGTTGCCCCGGCGATGCTCGCGCGGGCGGCGAGGCGAATGAAGGAACGCATTGAGAACTCCGATCGATCGGGGACTGACGGCACCGCCAGGGTATACCCCTTTTGGGGGATACGCAAGGCTGGACCGGCTGGTCAAAAGTCTGGATAGGGCTGACCGCCGATCTGTCGCGTGGGCCGCCATCCTGTGGGCGGCATCAATCGGTGCGATCAGCGCGCTTTGGCTCGACGGCTATCGGGTCCCGCACGTTTGGGCGCTCTTTATCCTGGGCGCGATTGCCGCCGCGGCGGAACGGCAGACCGTTGAGGTCGACGACCACACGGAAATGTCAGTCGCGTTCCTGCCGCTTGTCTTTTCCGCCGTCGCGTTCGGCCCGCTGGGTGGTTTTGCCGTCGGTGGTCTTTCGACTGCTGTCGATCTACGCACGTCCCCGCTGAGATGGAGTGTCTATACGCCGATTCGCGCGCTCACGGGCGCCGCAGCCGGATTCGCGGCAGCGAAGCTCGTTCCCCAACCCAGCCACTTGGGTCAGTACCTCCTGGTCAGCTTGGTCGGCTCTTTGGTCTTCCTCGCAGTCGACGGTTTTTTCAGTACCGCCACCAACTTCGTGCGCGGTCTCGACCCTGTGGCGCATCTTCGGACGATCGCATCACTTTGGTGGATGATGGTGCCGCTCTACGTTCCTGTTCTTACGCTCTTCGTCTACGCCTACCACACGTATTCGCTCGAGCTCGTCCTCGTCTTCTTTGTTCCGACACTTGCCGTTCAGAGACTTCTCCAGCTTTATCGGCAGGAGAAGGAGGCGACGAACCGGCTTGCCACAGTGAATGATCGACTTAGGAGGGCAAGTCTTTCATTCGCTACGGCACTCGTCGCGACACTCGACGCCCGAGACCAGTACACGGCCGGTCACTCTGCCGCAGTTGCGATCTATGCGAGAGACATCGCCCGGCGCATGGGACTACCAGAGGAACAGCAGGAGCTCGTCCACCTCTGCGGGCTCGTCCACGACATCGGCAAGATCGGGCTCCCTGCGGGCCTGCTCGAGAAGCCCGGGCCGTTGACCCTCGAGGAGCGCCGGCAAATGGAGCAGCACTCCGAGATCGGCGAGAGGATCCTCCGCAACGTCGACGATTACTCGGAGATCGCTGACGTCGTCCGCTCGCATCATGAGCGCATCGACGGCATGGGCTATCCGGATGGCATCCACAGCGACGAGATCCCCTTACTCGCCCGGATCATCGGGGTAGCCGATGCATACGACGCGATGACCTCAGACCGGCCCTACCGTGAAGCGCTGCCGAGTCGGGTCGCTCGCATGCGTCTTGCGCAGGCCGTGGGGACGCAGTTCGACACCGGAGTCGTCGCGGCGTTCGAGGCGATCCTCGCGACAGCCGACGAGAATTACCGGTCGGGCCGCGGATCCTCGTTCATGCGCGAGCGAGAGCAGCTCGAGCAGGACGGGGACAAGGTGGCTCTTGCACTAGACGTCGTCACGTAACGCGCGCGCCGCCTCAAGCCGCGACCGTACACCGAGCTTCTCGTAGATGTGCTTGACGTGGACCTTTGTGGTGGAGCGGCTGATGTACAGCTGCCTCGCGATTTCGTCGTTCGTCAGACCCTGAGCGAGCAACTCGTGGACCTCGCTCTCGCGCGGGGTGAGTTCCCCAGCGTGTTTGGCCGCCCGCGGCACTCGAAGTCCGAAGCGGCTGGCCAATGAATTGTCGGATGAAGCAGAAAGCACATGCTGTAACCAACCTCGCCATTGAGGGAGACCCGCCACGAACTCGCCAAGGGCTGGGGCTGTGCGCACGGCGATCACCACCGGGTCCCAAACCCTGTTGTCGATTACCTCACGTAGGCGATTCGAGGCCGTCGCTTCGTCGCGGACAGCGAGGGCAATAATCGCTTCTGTGAGAAGCCAGAGCGCTGCGACTTCGCGGCTACGACTCGCAAGGCGGGCCTCGGCCGATAACGCCTGCGCCGTCTCCAGGTCTCCCGCAACCGCGTGAAGCAGGGCCTGCCACCCGAGAAACTCGCCGCGGCCCTCCCTGATCAGGCCCTCGTGCGGACCTAAGGACAGAACTTCCAGCGCTCGCTTCAGATCGCCGACGCTCCCGTACAGTCGAGCACGCTGTACAGGAAGGCTGCCCCGGAAGAACGTGCCGGGCTCGTCCTGCATCTCACGCTCAAGTTGGGAGAGTGTTCGAGCAGCAGGTGCGAACCTGCCGAGCCCAACGAGCGCTTTCGCGCGGAGAACCTGTGCATAGGGAATCGGGAACTCGAGACCGCAACTCTCTGCAACGCGACGTAAACGTTCAGCCTGTCTGAGGCTCTCTTCGTAGCGACAGGTCAAGATCAGTGAATAGCTGTACATGCTCAAGAGCCCCGTGAGCGCGAAGGGATCGCTTCCGTCGGTCGCTATCAACAGAGCGGCTCGCGCGCCGTCGATCGCCTGATCAAGGTTGCCCTCGAAGTGTGAAAGCGAGAGCCCCCCTGAAGCCACATTCAGCGACTGCTGGATCCCCGGTAGTGCGCTAGCTTTGAATTGATCGAGTCGATCCCGTAGATCGGCCGCTTCTGTCGAATATCCGGCGACGAAGCGCAGCCAGAGCGCTCCCTCCCGAGTCTTCTGAGCGATGGCAATTTCCGCTGCCGACTCTGCGTGCTCTTCGGCCAGGTCGCAGCGGTCCGTCAGATGTGCTGCTCTGCCGGCGACGAGGTGTGCGCGTGCAGCCAGGTCTCCGTCGAGGGACTGTGCAGCTTGTGTACCAAGGGCGAGCGCGGCGTCGAGTTCGTCCGCTCTGAGCAGCGCCTCGCTCTCGGCGTAGTCGATGAGCCCTCCTTCCGCTCCCGCTGACCGTGCTGCAGCGACCCACCGCTGCAGGCTGCTCGTGCGGCCGGCTGTCAGGAGGTCGTCCAACGCGGCTCCGAGAGCCTCGGTGGCGAAGGTCGCGTTCTTCGCTACCTCCGCAACGCATAGGGCCTCGTCCCAGCGGCGCAGCTCGAACAGCTTCCGGCTTCGCGAGAGCAGATCTTCCCGCGTCCTGTCGTCTGCGTCTTCGAAGCAGCGAGTAAGCAGCTCCCGCAGGAGGGGATGGAGCGAGAGC
>Ga0247666_1000351_pt1 | contig 12927 bp, 18 predicted proteins | sample CNK07_metaG_FD_183025 | JGI IMG/M metagenome (GOLD analysis project Ga0247666, IMG submission 183025) | Soil microbial communities from Purdue University Martell Research Forest, Indiana, United States - CNK07 | ecosystem: Environmental > Terrestrial > Soil > Temperate forest > Bulk soil...
ACCAGCGTGAAGCCGCCCTCGGCGGCGACGCGCGCGCGCATGCGGCGCGTCAGGCGCGCTCTCGCGGTGGGACCCATGCGACGCCTATCGGCGGCCGGACTTGCTTGCTTGAGTACCCCGTCTGGCTAGTCCGCGGCCGCGAGGCCGCCCTTGCCGGCGTGCTTCGCCGCGTACAGCGACTCGTCCCCCCGCTCGAACAGGGTCGTTGGGCTGTCGTTCGGCTGGATGTCCGCCACCCCGGCCGAGACCCGCACGCGGCCGGCTCGCGCGATCGGCTGCGCCGAGACCGCCCGCTGGATCCGCCCGACGAGCTGGCGGGCCTGGCCCCCTTCGACCTCGGGGACGATCACGGCGAACTCGTCGCCGCCGACCCGGCACGGGATGTCCGCCGAGCGGACGACCTGGCGGATGCGGTCGGCGATCTCCGCGAGCACGGCGTCGCCCGCGAGGTGGCCGATCCGGTCGTTGATCTCCTTGAAGCCGTCGACGTCCACGATCACGAGCGAGAGGCGCCGCTGGTACCGCTGGGCGCGGTCGACCTCGCGGCCGAGCGTCTCGTGGAAGTAGCGACGGTTGTGGAGGCCCGTCAGGGAGTCGAGGTCGGCGAGCTGGCGCGCCTCGCGGAACCGGCGCGCGTTCTCGATCGCCGGCGCGACACGCTCCGCGAGCTCCTCGAGCCGGCGCACGTCGTCCTCGCCGAACCGGACGTCGGGGTCGCGCGAGAAGACGCCGAGCCAGCCGATCTTGCCGTTGCGGCCGAGGAGCGGCACGCCGAGTGCCCCGTGCACCGCTCCGGCCGCGTGCTCCTCCCCGTACACGTATGAATGCTCGATCGCGCGCGCCTCCTCCCGCTCCGGCGCCCCGGTGAAGATCCGGACGCCGTCCTCCTCGTCGTCGTCGCGGTCCAGGCCGATCGAGCCGAGCAGCCGCTCGTCGCCGTCTCCGTCCGGATCCAGCTCGACGACCGCCGCGTCGACCTTCGGCAGCCCGGCCGCGGCCTGCAGCGTCGAGCCGATCGCGTCGTCGAGATCGATCGTCGTGGCGATCTGACCGAGGAACCGGCTGCGCTGCGCCTCCTCCTCGGCGCGGCTGACGGCGCTGCCCAGCTCTCGCGCGAGCTCGTCGAGCCGCGCCTCGAGCGTCTCGACCGTCGCAGCCACCTGGACCTCGACGTCGTGAGCGTTGCGGCGGCGGAGCCGACGCAGCAACTCGAGCGCCAGAAGGGCGCAGACGACGAGCCCGATTGCAAGACCGATTGTTAGCCAATGCATAACCGCAGCTCCGGAATTTCGGTGGGCGTACTTTAGGTTCGGGTCGGAGTGCGAGCTACTAGCCGATTTGGCGGGTTTCTGGCCGAATGGCGAGGCCTCTCGGTCTTCGCTACCATGCCGCGGGCCGGTTGGCCGGGGTGCTTTTGCCCCTGCCGACCGTCTCTTCACGAAAGGACTCGTTTGCCGACTGTCAATCAACTCGTGCGCAAGGGCCGGAAGGCCGCGAAGGCGAAGACGAAGACACCCGCCCTCGCCGGCGCGCCGCAGAAGCGCGGCGTGTGCACGCGCGTCATGACGCAGACGCCGAGAAAGCCGAATTCGGCGCTGCGTAAAGTCGCACGCGTCCGCCTGACGAACGGGGCGGAGGTCGGCGCGTACATCCCGGGCGAGGGCCACAACCTGCAGGAGCACTCCGTCGTGCTCGTCCGCGGTGGCTCGACGAAGGACCTCGCGGGCTACCGCTACAAGATCATCCGCGCCGCGCTCGACACGGGCGGCGTCGCGGACCGCAAGCAGGGCCGCTCGAAGTACGGCGCCAAGCGAGGCTCGTGATGCCACGCCGGGCGGAAGTTCAAGTCCGTGATGTCGAGGCCGACGCCGTCTACGGCTCGCAGCTCGTGACGCAGGTGATCAACAAGATCATGCTCGACGGCAAGAAGTCCATCGCCGAGCAGATCGTCTACGGCGCGCTCGAGACTGTCGGGACGAAGACCGGCCGCCCGCCGGTCGAGGTGCTCGAGGCCGCAGTGAAGACGGTCACGCCGGTGCTGGAGGTGCGCAGCCGCCGCGTCGGCGGCGCGAACTACCAGGTGCCGGTCGAGGTCCCGCAGCGGCGGGCCCGCACGCTCGCCGTGCGCTGGATCGTCACGTACGCGCGCGAGCGGCGCGAGAAGGGCATGTCGGACAAGCTCGCCAACGAGATTCTCGACGCGCTGAACCAGCAGGGCGGCGCGTTCAAGCGAAAGGACGACGTCTACCGGATGGCGCAGGCCAACAAGGCCTTCGCGCACTATCGCTGGTAGACGGGACGAGGAAGGAAGACTTGAGCACGAAGATGACAGAACAGGTGGTCGCGCTCGACCGCGTCCGCAACATCGGGATCATGGCCCACATCGACGCGGGCAAGACGACGACGACCGAGCGGATCCTCTACTACACCGGCCGCACCCACAAGATGGGCGAGGTGCACGAGGGCGCCGCCACCATGGACTGGATGGCTCAGGAGCAGGAGCGGGGCATCACGATCACGTCCGCCGCCACGACGGCGTTCTGGCGCCACCATCGCATCAACATTATCGATACGCCCGGCCACGTGGACTTTACGGTCGAGGTCGAGCGCAGCCTGCGCGTCCTCGACGGCGCTGTCGCCGTGTTCGACTCGGTCGCCGGCGTGCAGCCGCAATCCGAGACCGTCTGGCGGCAGGCCGACAAGTACAAGGTTCCGCGGATCGCCTTCATCAACAAGATGGACCGCACGGGCGCGAACTTCTTCGCCGCCGTGCAGTCGATGCGCGATCGCCTGGGCGCGAATCCCGTGCCCGTGCAGATCCCCATCGGCCAGGAGGACGCGTTCACCGGCGTCGTCGACCTCGTCGAGATGCAGGCGATCGTCTACAAGGACGACCTCGGCCAGGAGTTCGAGACGACCGAGATCCCGGCGGAGCTGCTCGAGCAGGCGCACGAGTACCATCACCAGCTGATCGACACGATCTCGCACTTCGACGACGAGGTGCTCGAGGCGTACATCGAGGACGAGTCCTCGGTCACGTCGGAGATGATCAAGCGGGCCGTCCGCGCTGGAACCCTCGCCGACGAGATCACGCCCGTGCTGCTCGGCTCCGCCTTCAAGAACAAGGGCGTCCAGCCTCTCCTCGACGCGGTGATCGACTACCTCCCGAGCCCACTCGACGTGCCGGCGGTGCAGGGCTTCGATCCGAAGACCGAGGGCGAGGACGAGCGGCCGGCCGATCCGAGCGCTCCGTTCTCGGCGCTCGCCTTCAAGGTCATGTCCGACCCGTTCGTCGGCAAGCTGACGTACTTCCGGGTCTACTCGGGCACGCTCAAGGCCGGCGACCGCGTCCTCAACACGATCACCGGCAAGACCGAGCGGGTCAGCCGCATCCTCCAGATGCACGCGAACCACCGCGAGGAGCGCGACGCGATCATGGCAGGCGAGATCGCCGCCGGCGTCGGCCTCAAGGCCACGACGACGGGTGACACACTCTCCGCCGAGAGCGCACCGATCGTGCTCGAGTCGATGACGTTCCCCGATCCGGTCATCTCCGTGGCGGTGGAGCCGAAGTCGAAGGGCGACCAGGACAAGCTCGGCACCGGCCTGCAGCGCCTTGCAGAGGAGGATCCGACCTTCCGCGTCGCGACCGACGAGGAGACGGGGCAGACGCTCATCTCCGGGATGGGCGAGCTGCACCTCGAGATCATCGTCGACCGCCTCAAGCGCGAGTTCAACGTCGACGCGAACGTCGGCCGCCCGCAGGTTGCGTACCGCGAGACGGCGGGACGGGACGTGGAGAACATCCGCGAGAAGTTCGTGCGCCAGACCGGCGGCTCGGGTCAGTACGCGGACGTGGTCATCAACCTCCGCTCTCAGGAGCCGGGTGTCGGCTACGAGTTCAGCGACAAGATCGTCGGCGGCAAGATCCCGAGGGAGTACATCCCCGCGGTCGACGCCGGGATCAAGGAGGCGATGCAGTCGGGCGTGATCGCGGGCTACCCCGTCGTCGACGTCGCGATCGAGCTCGTCGACGGCTCGTACCACGACGTCGATTCGAGCGAGCGCGCATTCAAGATCGCCGGCTCGATGGCGTTCAAGGAGGCGCTGAAGCGTTCCAAGCCGAAGCTGCTCGAGCCGATGATGGCCGTCGAGGTGACGACGCCGGAGGACTACCTCGGCGACGTGATGGGGAACCTCAACAGCCGCCGCGGCCGCATCGAGTCGATGGAGCCCGTCGGCAACGCCCAGGTCGTCAAAGCTCTCGTTCCGCTGTCGGAGATGTTCGGATACTCCACCGACCTGCGTTCCATGTCGCAGGGCCGGGCCGACTTCCACATGGACTTCGACCGGTACGAGGAAGTTCCGCAGTCAATCGCCGCCGAGATCATCGACTCCGGCGCAAGCAACTAGCGAAAGGGAGACAGGGAGAGCCTCAATGGCCAAGCAGAAGTTCGAGCGGACTAAGCCGCACGTCAACGTCGGCACCATCGGTCACATCGACCACGGCAAGACGACCCTCACCGCGGCGATCACGAAGGTGCTCTCCGAGAAGGGCACCAACACAGAGGTGCGCGATTTCTCGTCGATCGACGCTGCGCCGGAAGAGCGTCAGCGCGGCATCACTATCAACACCGCGCACGTCGAGTACGAGACCGACAATCGGCACTACGCACACGTCGACTGCCCGGGGCACGCCGACTACATCAAGAACATGATCACGGGCGCCGCCCAGATGGACGGCGCGATCCTCGTGGTCTCGGCTGCCGACGGCCCGATGCCGCAGACACGCGAGCACATCCTGCTCGCCCGCCAGGTCGAGGTGCCGGCGATCGTCGTCGCACTCAACAAGGCGGACATGGTCGACGATCCGGAGCTGCTCGAGCTCGTCGAGATGGAGGTGCGCGAGCTCCTCTCCCGCTACGAGTTCCCGGGCGACGACATTCCGATCGTCCACGTCTCGGCGCTGAAGGCGCTCGAGGGCGACGCGGAGTGGACTCCGAAGATCCTCGAGCTCATGGACGCCGTGGACAGCTACATCCCCGAGCCGACACGCGCGCTCGACAGGCCGTTCCTGATGCCGATCGAGGACGTGTTCACGATCACGGGTCGCGGCACCGTCGTCACGGGCCGCGTCGAGCAGGGCGAGATCAAGATCGGCGAGGAGGTCGAGATCGTCGGCATCCACCCGGAGGTGGCGAAGACGGTCGTCACGGGCGTCGAGATGTTCAACAAGACCCTCGACTCCGCGCAGGCGGGCGACAACGCGGGCGCGCTGCTTCGCGGCACCAAGCGCGAGGAGGTCGAGCGCGGACAGGTGCTCGCCAAGCCGGGCTCGATCACCCCGCACACGCACTACAAGGCCGAGGTGTACGTCCTCTCGAAGGACGAGGGCGGGCGCCACACGCCGTTCTTCAACGGCTATCGGCCGCAGTTCTACTTCCGCACGACCGACGTCACGGGCTCGATCAAGCTGCCCGAGGGCCAGGAGATGGTCATGCCGGGCGACAACACGAACATGGAGATCGAGATGATCCAGCCGATCGCCATGGATCAGGGCCTCCGCTTCGCGATTCGCGAAGGCGGCCGCACCGTCGGTGCGGGCGTCGTGACGGAGATCATCAAGTAGGAAGGTCGAGGAGGCGCCGGTGCCGCAACAGAAGATCCGTATCCGTCTGAAGGGCTACGACCACCAGCAGGTGGACAAGTCCGCGCGCGACATCGTGGACACGGCCCAGCGCACCGGCGCCACCATCACCGGACCTGTGCCCCTGCCCACCGAGAAGAACGTCTACTGCGTGATCCGCTCTCCGTTCAAGGACAAGGACTCGCGGGAGCACTTCGAGGTGCGCACGCACAAGCGCCTGATCGACATCCACTCGCCGACCCCGAAGACGGTCGACTCGCTGATGCGGCTCGACCTGCCGGCCGGCGTCGACATCGAGATCAAGCTGTGAAAGGCCTCGTCGGCAAGAAGTTGGGCATGACCCAGATGTTCGACGAGGAGAGCGGCGGCGTGACCCCCGTGACCGTGATCGAGGCGGGCCCGTGCCCCGTCGTCGCCGTCCGCACCCCGGACGCCGACGGCTACGAGGCCGTCCAGCTCGCGTGGCAACCGGTGGCCGACCGCAAGATCTCGAAGGCCGAGCGCGGACATCTCGCCAAGGCCGGTGTCGACGGCTCCTACCGCCATCTCGTCGAGTTCCGCGGGCACTTCGCCGACGCCGTTCAGGGCGAGGACGTCACGGTCGAGATCTTCCAGCCGGGCGACAAGGTCAAGGTCTCCGGGACCGGAATCGGCAAAGGCTTCCAGGGCACGATCAAGCGGCACAACTTCAGTCGCGGCCCGGTCACGCACGGCTCGCACAACGTCCGCAAGCCGGGCTCGATCGGCGCCTCGGCGACGCCGTCGCGCGTCTTCAAGGGCATGAAGATGGCCGGCCGCATGGGCGGCAAGCGCGCGACCCAGGTCGGGCTCACGGTCCACTCCGTGGACGCCGACCGGAATCTGCTCCTCATCAAGGGCGCGGTTCCCGGCCCGAAGAACGGGCTGGTCGAGATCCGGGAGGACGTCAGGTAATGGCGGCTCCGAAGGCACCTCTCCTCGGCGGCACAAAGAAGGAGGTCTCGCTCGACGAGGCCGTCTTCGCGGCCGAGATCAAGCCGCACATCGTGCACGAGGCAGTGCGCGCGGAGCTGAACGCGCGCCGCCAGGGCACACGAGCCGCGAAGAGCCGCGGCCTCGTCGCCGGCGGCCGCTCGAAGCCGTGGCGCCAGAAGGGAACCGGCCGTGCCCGTCAGGGCACGATCCGCGCGCCGCAGTTCGCCGGCGGCGGCGTCGCCTTTCCGCCCACGCCGCGCGACTTCTCGCTCAAGGTGAACAAGAAGGCCGCCCGCGCAGCGCTGCGCGCAGCGCTCAGCGACCACGCCCAGGCGGGGACCATCGGCCTCGTCGCCGGCGACTCGTTCGAGGCGCCGTCGACGAAGAAGGCCGTGGAGCTGCTGCAGGGCTGGGGTCAGGCAGAGCCGACGGTCATCGTCGCGACCGAGGGCGAGGAGACGCTGATCAAGTCCTTCCGGAACCTGCCGCGGGTCCTCGTCACGGTGCCGTCCGAGCTCGAGGTCGCACACGTCGTCTGGGCGCGCTCCCTCGTCGTCACGGAAGCCGCGCTGCCGCTGGTACAGGGAAGGGCCACATCATGAGCCTCCATCCCGGCGAAGTCCTGATCAAGCCCGTGGTGAGCGAGAAGAGCTACCACCAGATCACCGAGAACCGCTACACGTTCAAGGTGCACAAGGACGCGCACAAGACGCAGGTCCGCCAGGCCGTCGAGGAGCTCTTCGAGGTCAAGGTCGTCGGCGTGAACATCGTCAAGATGCCGCCGAAGCCGAAGCGGCGCGGGATGATCAAGGGCACGCGCCCCGGCTGGAAGAAGGCCATCGTCGAGCTCAAGCCCGGCGACAAGATCGAGATCTTCGAGGGGGCCCAGCTGTAATGCCGATCCGCCGTTACAAGCCGACGAGCGCCGGCCGCCGCTTCATGTCCGTCTCCACCTTCGAGGAGATCACGAAGACCGAGCCGGAGAAGAGCCTGCTTGCGCCGCTCTCGAAGAAGGGCGGACGCAACACGAACGGGCGGATCACGACGCGCCACCAGGGCGGCGGCCACAAGCGCCGCTACCGCATCATCGACTTCAAGCGCCGGAAGGACGGCGTGCCGGCCAAGGTCGCGTCGATCGAGTACGACCCGAACCGGTCGGCGCGGATCGCGCTGCTCCACTACGCGGACGGCGCCAAGGCCTACATCCTCGCGCCCGCGCAGCTGCGCGTCGGTGCGACCGTCGAATCGGGGCCGGCGGCGGACATCCGCGTCGGCAACGCGCTTCCGCTCGAGAACATCCCGACGGGCACGCTCGTCCATGCCGTCGAGCTCAAGCCGGGCCAGGGCGCGAAGATGGCGCGCTCGGCGGGCTCGGGCATCCAGCTCGTCGCGAAGGACGGCGCGTTCGCAGTCCTGCGCCTCCCGTCCGGCGAGATGCGGCGCGTGCCGCTCACCTGCCGGGCCACGATCGGTCAGGTCGGGAACCTCGACCACCAGAACATCACCGGCGGCAAGGCCGGCCGCAGCCGCTGGCGCGGGAAGCGCCCGTCGGTGCGCGGCTCCGCGATGAACCCCGTCGACCACCCGCACGGCGGCGGCGAGGGCAAGTCGAAGGGCGGCCGCCATCCGGTCACACCGTGGGGCGTGCCGACGCTCGGCAAGCGCACCCGCCGCAAGCACAAGGAATCGAACAAGCTGATCGTCCGCGGCCGTCGCCGCGGCAAGGAGGGTCGCCGCTAGTGAGCAGGTCGTCGAAGAAGGGGCCTTTCGTGGAAGAGCGGCTGATGAGCCGGATCGAGGCGATGAACGAGTCGGGCAACAAGAACATGGTCCGCACCTGGTCGCGCTCCTCGACGATCTTCCCCGAGATGGTCGGACACACGATCGCCGTCCACGACGGCCGCAAGCACGTGCCGGTCTTCATCTCCGAGCAGATGGTCGGGCACAAGCTCGGCGAGTTCGCGCCGACGCGGACCTTCCGCGGTCACGCCGGCGATCGCACGGCGAAGGTGAAGCGATAGTCATGGCAGTCGCCGAGCAGCAGGAGCGGGAGACGGTGCGCGCGCAGGCGCGCTGGGTGCACTCGAGCGCGCGCAAGGCGCGGCTCGTCACCGACCTCATCCGCGGCCGCTCGGTGCCGGAGGCGCGCACGATCCTCGCCTTCTCGAACCGCGCCGTCGCCAAGGACGTGGAGAAGGTGCTGCGCTCCGCCGTCGCCAACGCCGAGTCGCGGCCCGATCTCCACTGGGCCGGCGACGAGCTCGTTGTCGCCGCCGCCTACGCCGACGAAGGCCCGACGCTGAAGCGCTGGCGCGCCCGCGCCCGCGGCCGCGTCGCCCGCATTCGCAAGCGCACGTGTCACATCACGATCGAGCTCACGCAGGGAGTGCCGGCGGCGGGCATCCCGTCCGTGCCTGCGATGGCGGCGCCCGAGCCCGTCGACGAGCCGGAGGCCGTCGAGGAACCGGAGACGGTCGACGAGGCGGAAGTCGAGGAGACCGAGACAGCCGACGAGCCGGAGGCCGTGGAAGAGACCGAAGAGCCGGCCGCCGAGACGGAGACCGACGAGCCTGAAGCCGAGGCGGAGACCCCCGAGACGGAGAGCGAGGAGTAGAGATGGGCCAGAAGATCCATCCGGGCGGGCTCCGCGTGGGCGTGATCCACGACTGGAAGTCCAACTGGTACACCGGCAAGAAGGAGTTCGCGGCCTACATCCTCGAGGATGTCCGCATCCGCGAGCACATCTACAACAAGCTTGCGCACGCGGGCCTGTCCGACATCCTGATCCGCAAGGACAAGCAGCGGATCACGGTCGACATCTACACGGCACGGCCCGGGATCGTGATCGGCAAGTCCGGTGTCGAGGTGGACGCGTTGCGGCGCGACCTCCATGCGCTGACGCAGAAGAACGTCCACATCAACATCAACGAGATCAAGCGCCCGGAGCTCGACGCGAAGCTCGTCGCGCAGTCGATCGCCGAGCAGCTCTCGAACCGCGTGGCCTTCAGGCGCGCGATGAAGCGCGCGCTCGCCTCGGCGATCCGCTCGGGGGCGGCCGGCGTCAAGATCCAGTGCTCGGGCCGTCTGGGCGGCGGCGAGATGAGCCGGCGCGAGATGTACAGCGAGGGACGCGTTCCGCTGCACACGATCCGCGCGGACATCGACTACGGCTTCGTCGAGGCGAAGACGTCGGCAGGCCGGATCGGCGTCAAGGTCTGGATCAACAAGGGCGAGATCATGCCGGAGGGCTTCGACTCCGGCGACACACGCCTGGGCGACCAGGACACGCGGCGGCGCCGCGGAGGAGCGCTCGAGGGTCTCGGTGCGTCTCGCGAGAGCGGGCGCAGGTCGGGGCAGGACCGTGAGGGCCTCGGCCCGGTGCGGCAGCGGCGCCGTGGCCAGGGTGGCGGCCCAGGCGGTCCCGGCCGTGGCCGGGGACGCGGTCCCGGCGGCGGCGGTGGACGTCCTCGTCGCGACCAGCAGGCCGAGCGCGCGCCGCGCAGCCAGGAGCAGGCACCGCCTGCGGAGGAGCCGAAGGTCGAGCCGACGCCGGCCGAGACGCCGACGCCGGAGGCAGTCGTCGAGACCCCGGCCCCGGCCGAGACTCCAGAGGCTGCAACGCCGACGACGGAGCCGGCCGCCGAGGCCCCGAAGCCCAAGCGGACTCGGAAGCCGAAGGCGGAGCCGGAGAAGCCGGAGGGTGACGCCTGATGTTGATGCCGAAGAAGACCAAGTTCCGCAAGGTGCATCGCGGCCGCCGTGCCGGCTACGCCAGCGGCCAGACCGCCGTCCAGTTCGGCGACTACGGGCTCAAGGCCCTCGACGCCGGCTGGATCACGAACCGCCAGATCGAGGCCGCTCGTATCGCGATGACGCGCAAGATCAAGCGTGGCGGCAAGGTCTGGATCAACGTCTTCCCCGACAAGAGCTTCACCAAGAAGCCGGCCGAGACGCGCATGGGCTCGGGCAAGGGCTCGCCCGAGGGCTGGGTCGCCGTGATCAAGCCGGGCCGCGTGATGTTCGAGCTCGCCGGCGTGCCGGAGCCGCTCGCGAAAGAGGCGCTGCGTCTGGCCGGCCAGAAGCTGTCCGTGAAGTCGAAGGTCGTAAAGCGAGAGGAAGATCTCTTTTGACCAGGGCATCCGAGCTGCGGGATCTCAGCGACGACGACCTCGAGCACCGGCTCGCAGAGCGGCGGCAGGAGTTGTTCAACCTCCGCTTCCAGTCGGTGACCGGGGCGCTCGAGAACTCGGCGCGCCTCAAGCTCGCCAAGCGCGAGATCGCGCGGATCCTGACAGTGGTCAACGAACGCGAGGCAGAGAAGGCGAAGGCGAGTTAAAGAGATGGCTGAAGAGACCGAGAACACAGAGAACACCGAAGAGCCGGTCGAGGAGACTCCGGCTGCGCCGGAGTCGGTGGAGGAGACCCCCGTCGAGGCCGAGGCGCCGGTCGAGGAACCGGAGGCCGTCGAGGAGCCTGCCGCAGAGGAGGCTCCTGTCGAGGCTGCCGCGGAAGAGCCTGCTCCCGAGGAGCCCGCGGCCGAGGAGCCCGCTGCGGAGGAGCCTGCTGCGGAGGAGCCTGCTGCCGAAGCGCCTGCCGCCGAAGAGCCGGCAGCCGCGACCGAGGAAGCAGCCGAGCCCGCGACGGAAACTGCTCCGGCCGAGGCCGCCGAGGCCGAGGAGGAAGCGCCTGCAGCGGCTCAGTCCGAGCCGAAGAAGAAGCGGAAGCGCATCCCGCGCCGCCTGCGGCCGCCGAAGACACGCCGCCGCACCGCGCCGAGCACGGAGCGGAAGCCGATCGTCCGCCAGCCGAAGCCCGAGCACGAGCGCGGCCGGCGGCAGGAGCGCCGCGGCGTCGTCGTCTCGAGCGCGATGGACAAGACGATCGTCGTCAAGGTCGACGTGATCACGTCGCACCAGCGGTACAAGAAGGTCATCCGGCGGAGCGTCAAGTTCCACGCTCACGACGAGCAGAACTCGGCGAACGTCGGCGACATCGTGCGCATCGTCGAGACGCGCCCGCTGTCCAAGTCCAAGCGGTGGCGCCTCGCCGAAGTCGTGGAGGCTGCGAAGTGATCCAGCAGGAATCCCGCCTGAGAGTCGCCGACAACACCGGCGCGCGCGAGATCCTCTGCATCCGCGTCGTCGGCGGCCACCACCGCCGCTACGCGCGCGTCGGCGACATCATCGTCGGCACCGTCAAGACGGCGACCCCGCAGGGCGCCGTCAAGAAGGGCGAGGTCGTGCGCGCGGTGGTCGTGCGGACGAAGAAGCCGTTCGGTCGCGACGACGGCACCACGATCGCGTTCGACGAGAACGCCGCCGTGATCATCGACCAGGCACGCAACCCGCGCGGCACGCGGATCTTCGGGCCCGTCGCCCGCGAGCTGCGCGAGAAGAACTTCATGAAGATCGTCAGCCTTGCTCCGGAGGTGCTCTGACCGTGGCGCAGACCATGAAGGTGAAGAAGGGCGACGTCGTGCGCATCCTCCGCGGCAAGGACGCCGGCAAGGAGGGACGCGTGCTCGAAGCGCTGCCCAAGCAGGGGCGCGTCGTCGTCGAGAACATCAACGTCGTCAAGCGGCACCGCCGCCCGCGGCCGATCCAGAACACGATGGGCATGGGCGGCGGCGGGATGACTCCCGGCGGGATCATGGAGCTGGCCGCGCCGCTGCCCGTCTCGAACGTGATGGTCGTCTGCCCGGTCTGTGGCAAGCCGACCCGCGTCGGGACGGTCGAGAAGGTCGTCAAGGACAGGACGGTCCGCGTCCGCGTCTGCAAGCAATGTGGTGAGGAGATCGACGGTAGATGAGCGCCGTAGCCGACACGTACACGCCGCGCCTGAAGGAGCAGTACGAGAACGAGATCCGGCCGCGCCTCAAGGAGGAGCTCGGGCTCGACTCGATCATGCAGGCGCCGCGGATCGAGAAGATCACGCTCAACATGGGCGTCGGCGAGGCGAAGACCGAGTCGAAGCTGCTCGACTCCGCCATCGAGGAGCTGACGACGATCGCCGGACAGCGCGCCCAGATCCGGCGCGCCCGCAAGTCGATCGCGCAGTTCAAGGTGCGCGAGGGGATGGCCGTCGGCGCGCGCGTCACGCTGCGCGGCGCGCGGATGTACGAGTTCCTCGACCGCCTCGTCTCGATCGCGTTGCCCCGCATTCGCGACTTCCGCGGCCTCAACCCGCGCTCGCTGGACGGCCGCGGCAACTTCTCGCTCGGCATCCGCGAGCAGCTCATCTTCCCCGAGATCAACTACGACGACATTCAGCAGGTCCGCGGTCTCGACGTGACGATCACGACGAGCGCCGAGACGGACGAGCACGCG
>Ga0247666_1000361_pt1 | contig 12482 bp, 13 predicted proteins | sample CNK07_metaG_FD_183025 | JGI IMG/M metagenome (GOLD analysis project Ga0247666, IMG submission 183025) | Soil microbial communities from Purdue University Martell Research Forest, Indiana, United States - CNK07 | ecosystem: Environmental > Terrestrial > Soil > Temperate forest > Bulk soil...
CGGAGCAAAGGCGCGGATGGTGGCCCCGGCGACCGGCTTCCCATCCATATCGATGATCGTGCCGGTAATCGCGGCATGGGCAATGGTCGATGACGACGTGACGAAAAGAGCGGCGAGAGCGAAGCGGGCGAGTTTGCGCATATCTATAAGACGAATCATCATGAAAGACGTTTCTCAATGGCAGTGTGTCTCTGGGCAGCGGCGAGGTCGGCAGGCGTTTTGCCGTCGTCGCCGGCAGCGCGTGGATCGGCTCCGGCAGCGAGAAGAAGGTCGAGCATCACATCGTCTCCATGTTGTGCGGCTGTATGAAGGGCGGTGTAGCCCATCTGCTGCCGCGCGTTCACGTCGGCTCCGTGTTTGATGAGTAGTTGCATGATCGCCGGGTCGCGCACCGCAGCAGCCGCGTGGACCGGTGCGACGCGGAACGCGTTGCGCGCTGCGGCGTTGACGTCGGCCCCGCGCTCGATGAGGGTGCGCGCCAGCTCGGGGTGACGAAAAAACACGGCCAAGCCGATGGCTGGGAATCCATCGTCCGAGTAGGAATCGAGCAGCGCGGAATCCGCGTCCAGCATCTGGACCGCCAGTTCGGCGCGTCCGAGCGCACACGCTTCGCCGAACGTCAGCGTGGCGCCGCGGTCCAGGAGGAGCTGCGCGAGCTCTGCATGGCCGCTATAGGCCGCGAAGAGGATCGGCGTGATGCCGTTCTGCCGGGCACCGATGAGCGCGGGCTCGGCGTCGAGAAGGCGGGCCACTGCCGCAGCATCGTTCTCGCGGATAGCGTCGAAGAGCGCTTTCTCCTGCATGAGGTGAAATCGTAATCCACACCGGGGAGAGAACAAGCGCCCGAAAGGCCCTTTTTTAGCCATTTTCTCCACCATTTGCAGACTCTTGTATTTCCAGCAGACCGTGCAGGGACAATAACGGCACGGAGCTTGATCTGAATGAGTGCGATGGACACGAGGAAATGCGAGATCTGCGGCCATTCGCGTGCGGCGCACGTCGACGGCGTCCACTGCTCCCTTTGCCGCTGCAACTCCAAGCGCACGGTAGCCGTGCAGGAATCGCTCGCCTTCCGAAGCTCCCTCCCGGTCCGCACGGCCGGAATCGGCAGGAAGCGATAATGGAAGCGCAGGATTACTTGACCTGATCCCGCCGTTGCAAATTGTCATGAGCGAAAAGACCGCGAAAGTCTCCAAGACCGTCACCGTGTCTGAACGCAACCTGCAAAGCGCCGCGCTCCGTCTGTTGCCCAAGAACAACAAGCTCGTCTCCCCCGAGGTCGACTACCTCCGCCGCGTGCTCGGCGAGCGAGCCACGCAACAGCAGATCGACGAGAAGGTCCAGCAGGTACGCAAGCTCCCCTGGTCCGAAATCGTGCACGAATAGGTTGCGCTTCGCGCGTTGTCGGTTGTCGGTTGGTTGCGCTTCGCGCGTTAGCCGGCAGCGTTGGCAGTCTTAGGGTGGCCCGTGATTTTCTTGACTAATCGCACGATGAAGAACGAGGAAACGACGTCTGCCGAGAAGCGCGAATCGAGTGTTGGAGACGAAGAACGGTGCAAATCCAGGCATCCGCTTCCCGAAATCGTGAGTAACGAGCAGGCTCCAATTCGTCCCGAGATACGCGCCGCCTTCGAGCCAACCTGCTGCGGCTCGGGTTGTGCGGATTGTCCATTCTGAGATTGCGCTTCGCGCGTTGTCAGAGCATTCCTGCGTACGTGAGTTCTGACAACGCGCGAAGCGCAACCAACCGACAACCGACAACGCGGCGCCGCCAGGCGCCGCAACTAGATCCCCATTGCCGCCGCATACAACCCATGAAAATGATGGACGCCATTCTCACGCGACGGCGAGTACCGGCCGTTGTCGTAGGTCGATGAGGCCAATCCCCGCTGCACGGCTTCGCAGATGTCGATGTCCTCGAGTTGGATCTCGTCGCTGAACGCCACCGTCTCGTCGATGCGCTGCCGTTCGGCGGGCGCGTCCGGATCGCGGAAGTACCACTCGAACAGCGTCAGCGTCCTCGTCGGGCCGAGGGGGAGGATGAGATTCGTGGAGAAGTTGTCGGGATAGACGTTCAGCATCAGGTTCGGCCAGACCCAGAAGTAATCGACATCGTCTCCCGCGTCGTTCACGTGGATGCGGTCGGGGCGTTTGAGCGGCGCGACCTGGATCGAGTAGTTGCCCTTCGTCTCCGTCCGGTAATTCGGATAATCGATCTCGCGGAAGAGTCCGGGATGGACGATGGGGATGTGGTATCCCTCGAGATAGTTGTCGACGTAGACCTTCCAGTTGCACTCCAGCGACCACTCTTTTCGCGCTGCGAGCCGATACCCGTCGTAGTTCCGCGGCGCGAGCCGGCCGGCGAGATCGCCGAGAAACTCGGTCAGTGGCACGGCGGCCGTGTCGAGGTTCACGAAGACCAGCTCGTTCCAGACTTCGACGCGGAATCGCGGCAACGAGAAATCATCACGCTCGAAGCACTCGACGCCGCTCATCTCCGGCGTTTGCAGCAGCCGGCCGTCGAGCGCGTACGTCCAGCCGTGATAGCCGCACTGGAGAACCGGACGTTTGCCCTCCCCTTTCGCGACCGGACCTGCGCGATGGCGGCAGACGTTCGACATCGCGCGCAGCACGCCGTCGCTCCCTCGGACGACGAGCACCGGCTCGTTGGCGATCGTCGTCGTGAAGAACTGTCCCGGATCGCGCACGCGATCGGCGTGTCCGGCTAACTGCCATGTCCGGCCGAAGACGTTGCGGTTCTCGGCGTCGAGTACATCCCGGTCGAAGTAGTAGCGCGATGGGAGCGTCCGCGCGAAGGCAAGGCGGGGATCGAACTGGTAGTCGGTCATTTTCGTCGGACGAGAAGGTACAACGGGATCGTGAGAATGAGGACGCCGAGGGCGTAGAGAGAGTTACGCGTGTCGCTGATGACGGCGCCGATCAGAAACGCAATCGAGGCGAGGAATGCCAGGCCGGTCGTGAACGGATGACCGATCGCGCGGAACGGGCGCGGCGCGTCCGGCGCGCTGCGGCGCATGGCAAAGAGCGACGCGAACGAAAGCGCGTAGTTGGCCACGAAGAAGAACGCCAGAATCGCGATCACCTGCTCGAACTTGCCCGAGATCACGAACACGGCGGCGAGGATGCTGCTGAACAGCAACGCGATGTCCGGCGTCCCCCCCTTATTCACCTCGGCGGCGCCACGCCAGAAAAGCTTGTCGCGGCTCATGGCAAACAGCACGCGCGGCGCGATCAGCACGTTCGAATTCACTGCGCTGATGAGCGACACGATCATGATGACGCGAACGATGGTGTCGCCGTACGCGCCGAACAGATGCTGCGCCACGACACCCGCGGCGAGCTTCTGCCCGGCCAGACTGCCGAGCGGCACGACGCGGAGGAAGGCGATGTTGACGAGCAGATAGATCGCCATCACCGCGAAAACACCGCCGAACATCGCCCGCGGAATGTTGCGGCCGGAGTCCTTCACCTCTTCCGAAAAATAGATCACCGCCGTCCATCCGTCGTAGGTGTAGATGACGGCCTGCAGAGCGAGGATGAAGGCAATGGCGAGAGATCCTTCGTGATCCGCTTCGATGAGCGATGCCGTCGGGTGCCGGGTGCCGAGGTAGAAGCAGGCGCCGATGAGGAAGAGGAAGGCCAGCGCTTTCAAAAGGCTCGTCGCATCCTGCGTCCAGCCACCCCAGCGGACGCCGAACCATTGAATCAGCGTGAGGATGGCGATGACAGTGAGCGCAGTCGGTTCGATGCCGCGCAGCGCCGGAAACAGGACGAGCGCGTACTCGCCGACGACGATGGAGACAGCAGCAGTCGTACCGCAGGTCGAGATCCAGTCGCTCCAGCCGACGACGAGACCAGCGTAATCGCCGAGCGCGCGCCGCACGAAAACGTACTGCCCGCCGGATTCCGGCACGAGCGTTCCGAGCTCAGCCAGCGCGTTCGCGCCGAGAAGCGCGTAAAGGCCGCCGATGACCCAGACGGAAAGGAAGGGCCAGAAGGAAGGGAGCTGCGTGGCGATGTCGCCGGGCGTGCGGAGAATCCCCGCACCGATCATGTTGCCCACGGTGACGGCGAGGCCGAACGTCACGCCGAGGACGGTGAGAAGTTTCGCGCGCGGTGGCAAGGCGGGGGAAGTGTAACGTGCTGATGCGGTCTCACGCTTTTTCAGCGACACCTTTGCGTCGAGCGCCTTCTCCCCTCGTGCTTTTCGAGGGGAGAAGGTGCCGAAGGCGGATGAGGGGTGTCGTGTGATCGGGACGGACCGCGACCTAATCCGCTTCCTTCACCGACACCGGACCGTTGTGCGTCGCCAGTGACACGGCGCGCGTGCCGGAACCGAGCTCGATGCGGCGCGGCCAGCGCGGGCCGAAATCGTTGTCATCCTCGCTGCTCGCGTACGCTTTCTTCGCGGCCGCACAGCCGGCGGCGCGGCACGACACGGGCGAGTTGCCATCGGTCTCGACAAGCACACCCGAGCGATAGCCGCTGGGGAGCTTGAGCGACATCGGGCCGTTCTCCGTCGAGGCATCGAGGCTTCCGACTCCCCAGGAGCCGCCGGTGAGCTTCACGGAGATGGGACCGTTGGTCGCGCGCAGCTTCACATTGCCGGAGGCGCCGACGAAGGAGATCGGCCCGTTCTGCGTGTTGATATCGAGCGTGCCCGACGAGGCCTTCACCGCGATCGGACCGTTGAGCGCGTGCGCGGTGATCTCTCCGTCGACACCGTCGATGGAGATCGGCCCATTGCTCGCGTCGAGGTCGATCGCAGCACCTCGGGGCGCGAAGACGAGTAAGTAGATGATCGAGCGGCCGTCGGTCTCGGCCCGATCGGCACTCACTTCATTGCCGCTGACGTTCACGCGCAGGTCGTTCACATTCCCAAGCGCGGAGGCCTTGCACGCCTTGACTGCAAAACTCGAGTTACTCGACGCGAGAACCCGAATGGAGCCGTTGCGGTCGCTGCGGACTTTGAGCGAGCGCAGGCTGCCGACCGGAACATTCTCTTCGACGACCGGCACAGACCGATCGTTGTAGGTGACGTGCAGCGCACTGCAATCGCGAATGTCCTCCCAGTCATCGGTCGTGACCGAAAGTCCGTGGTTCGAGTAGGTGCTGTGCGAAGAATGCGAGACGGCAGCAAGGGGCATCGTGAGGGCAATAAGGGCGGGCAGAAAAGCGAGTCGGCGCATGGTAATCCTCCGTTCTGGTGGGTTGGACGACTCGATCAGTCGAAAGTTAGCTCATATCCGCAGATGACGCAGATCAGACGCAGATAGAGGCGCCGCTCGTACAATCCGCCTTGATGCCGGGCTTTCTCAAACGTGCTGCGCGCCGTCTCCCGCTTCTTCGCGGTCTTCATCGCTACATCCTCGCGCTCGAAGCCGAGCGCGATCAGTTGCGGGCCGATCTGGCGCACTGGAAGACCTGGATGTCGCCCGGACACTTCTACTCGCCCATTCCATCGCTCGACGAGATCCGGTCACGCGAGTCCGAGATCTTCGCGCCGGCGCCCCCTGCACTGCCTGGCATCGATCTGCGCGCAAAGGATCAGGTAGCACTCGTGCGCGAGCTGGCGCCGTTCTATCCCGACCTTCCTTTCCCGCGCCAACAATCTCCCGCCACCCGCTACTGGTTCGAGAACTGGGCGTTTTCGTACGCGGATGCGATCTTTCTCTATTCGATGCTCCGTCATCTCCACCCGCATCGCGTCATCGAAGCCGGCTCCGGCTTCTCCTCGGCGGCCATGCTCGACACCGCTGACCGCTGGTTGCCGGACACATCGTTCACCTTCATCGACCCCGACACCGCGACGCTCGACGCACTCCTGCGGCCGGGCGACCGTGAGCGCGTGACGGTCCTCCCGCTGCGCCTCCAGGATGTTCCTCTGACCACATTCGACGCGCTGTCCGCGAACGACATCCTTTTCGTCGACTCGACGCACGTCTCGAAGACCGGCAGCGACGTGAACCGAATCCTCTTCGACATCCTCCCCCGCCTCGCCTCCGGCGTGTACATCCACTTCCACGACGTCTTCTATCCGTTCGAGTACCCGAAGGAGTGGGTCTACGAAGGGCGCGCATGGAACGAGGACTACATCCTGCGCGCCTTCCTCGAGTACAACGACTCCTTCGAGATCGTCCTCTTCGGCACGTGGCTGGCGCACTTCCACCGCGACTTGCTGGACGAGTTGATGCCAATGACCGGAGAGAACCCGGGCGGAAGTTTGTGGCTGAAGAAGACTGCCGCTGGCGCGGCGTTGTCGGTTGTCGGTTGATTGCGCCTTCGGCGCGTTGTCAAAACCTCGAACGCGCCCCCGCAATCAACCGATAGTCAACGGACAACCGACAACCGACAACGCGCCGAAGGCGCAATTACTGCGTAATCACCAGCTCCACCCTCCGATTCTGTTGCCGGCCAGCGGCGGTCTTGTTCGTCACGATGGGCGACTCCTCTCCCTTGCCGCTGGCGCTGATGTGATCCGACGGAATACCGGCGGACACGAGATAGTCGCGCACGGCGTCGGCTCGTTTCTCGGACAAGGCCTGGTTCGTATCCTTTCCGCCGACGTTGTCCGTGTGGCCTTCGACGGCGATCTTCAGCGACGGATCGGTGGCGATCTGCGCGGCGATCCGTTTGAGCGTTGCCTTCGCACCCGGTTTGAGGGCGGTCTTGCCGGTATCGAAAAGGATGCCGCCGCTGAGCGTGACAATGAGTCCCCGAGGATCGTTTCGCGTCGCCGCGATCCGATTCAGCTCGTTCTGAATCCGCAGCCGCCTCGTCTCGGCATCGCGCTCGGCGAGCTCCTTCCTTGTCTCCTCGAGCTGACTCTGCGCCTGTTGCGCCGCAGCCTGCGCTTGCTGCGCGGCTACCTGGGCCTGTTGCGCCTGCGCATTCGCCTGCTGTGCTTGTGCGTTGGCTGTCTGCGCCTCGGCCTGCGCGGCCTGCGCCTGCTGGGTCGCGTTCTCGGCCTGCTGTCTCAGCGCGGCAGCCTCCGCGTCCGTCTGTTTGCGGCGCGCTTCCGCGGCGACGATCGCCTGTTGCTGTTGATCGGCGAGTTGCCGACGCGTTTCGGCCTCGCGCTCCAGTGACTGGCGCAGCAGATCGAGTTGCTGCTGCCGTGCGACGATGTCCGCCTGGCGTTGCGACAGGACGTCCGGAGGAAGTGTTCCGGCCTGCTGCGATGCCGTGAGATCCGTATGCAGCCGGGTGATCTCCGCCTGCATCGCCTCGGCATTGGCGCGCTCGCGCTCCTGAATCGTTCGCAACGCCAATTGCTGATCCTCGATCTGCCGGCGCATCGCATCGACGTCCGACGGACTTGATGTGGCGATCGATCCTTCGTACCTGCTGAAGGTTTCATCGAGCTGATGCTCGGCGGCGATGCGCGCCTGACGGTCGGATTCGATCCTGGCCTCGGCCGCGCGCCGGTCCTCATCGACCTGCTGACGCAGCCGTTCCAGCTCCGCCGACTGCGCCTGGCGATTGGCCTGTTCTGCTGCGAGCTGCTGTTGCATCGCTGCCGTGCGCCGCTCCGCCTCTTCACGCTGCGCGCGGTCGGCGGCAGCCTGCCGCTCGGCCATCTGTTGCGCCAGGCGCGTGCGATCGAGTTGAACCGAAGGGAGAAACTTGCTCGATTGCGCCAGGCGCGCGAGGTAGAACGCGCGGCGTCCGAGCATCTCCGCGCGAAATGCCAGGTCGTCGCCGGGCTCGCTCTCGCTTATGTTTCGCGAGACGCGTTTCGCGCTATCGATGTATCCCTCGGCGATCCTGATGTCGTTGTCCGGAACCGTGTCCAGTGCGCCCGCCACCTTGGCCTGATCGACCGCGAATTGAGCCGCCGCGATTTGTTCCTTCGTGGTCCCGCCGCGATGAAACTCGACCATCGGCGACTCTTCAGGAAGAAGGATTACGGGCGACGTGCCGCCGAACCGGCTGATGTCGCTCTGCAGACCCCGAATCGCGCTGTTCGTGCTCAGCCAGCGCGCTTTGGCCGCCGCGGCCTGCGCCTCAACCGTCGCCTCGATGGCGCTCATTTGCGCCTGCCCCCGAATCGCGGGCTTCGACGAATTCCAGTTCTGCTCCGCGAACCGCGCACGGTACACAGCATCGTCGTAGAGCGCCTTGGCGAATGTTGGTGCGCCAGCGGAATCCGCCGCGGCCAACGCCTGCTGCGCCATGCTTAGATCGGTTGCCGGCTGGGCCACCAGCGCCGTCGTAACCAACGCAGCGAGCACGGCCGTTCGTAATGCGTACATGTTGCCTCCTCGTTTCAACGAGAAGAGTGCAAGGGTGATGCGCGAAAGTGCGACAAGAACCACCGACGGGCAGGGACGCCCGTCGGCAGCAGGTGTGGACACCTGCACTACTAGGCCGGCGATTCTGTCCGAGTACGTTGCGACCGTAGTGCAGGCATTCTTGCCTGCAACCGGCGGGCGTCCTCGCCCGGCGGTGGTCTTCGAAATGGAGCGACAATGCACCTCTAGCGGAATGAAGCGCCGAGCCGCGTATCATTCACAGACGGGGCAACGCGTTCGGCCGTAACAGAGTCAATGTGGCGAAGATGTCGAAGACAGTCAACGCTGAGTACCTCGCACGAGAGCAGAAACTGAAGCTCGACGAGCCTCTTGAAGGCGTCGCCGATCACGCTCGTTTTCAGGTTTCGCTGAGCGCGGTGCCCACGCCGGACTCAACGCCGTGGCTCAAATTGAAAGACTCCCTGCCGAAGGAAGCGATTAGTGCATGGCGTGCCTCTCTCGAAGCTCTGTCGGCTCCCGATGAGCAGAAGTGACCGGCCGGCGCTACCCCCCCAGGTACGCCTTCTTGATCCGATCGCTCGAGAGTAGCGCTTTTGTCTCGTCGGCCAGCACGATGCGGCCGGTCTCCATCACGTAGCCGCGGTGGGCGGTGACGAGGGCCATGTGTGCGTTCTGCTCGACGAGGAGGATTGTCGTTCCTTCCGCGTTGATCTCTTTGATCACGCGGAAGATCGTCTGCACCATCTGCGGGGCCAGGCCGAGGGAGGGCTCGTCGAGGAGGAGGACCTGGGGCTTCGACATCAGCGCGCGGGAGATCGCCAGCATCTGCTGCTCGCCGCCTGACAGCGTTCCGGCGCTTTGCTTGATCCGCTCTTTGAGCACGGGGAAGAGCGTGAAGATCCGGTCGTACTCCGACTGCTTGATCTTGTCTTTGCGCAGATACGCGCCGAGCTCCAGGTTGTCGTTCACCGTCAGGTTCGCGAATATCCCTCGCCCCTCGGGAACATGCGACACGCCCATCGCCGTGATCACATGGGGCTTTGTGCCGGTGATCGTGCGGCCATCGTACGTCACTTCGCCGGTCTTTGGTTTGAGCAGTCCGGAGATCGTCCGCAACGTCGTCGTCTTGCCGGCTCCGTTCGCACCGATAAGCGTCACGATCTCGCCCTTGCGGACTTCGAGATCGATGCCGCGCAGCGCCCGAACGTTGCCGTAAAACACCTCGAGGTTGTGAACGCTGAGAAGCGCGGTCATAGACCTGCCGCCTCCGCCGGTTCGCCGAGGTACGCTTCGATCACGACCGGATTCGCGCGCACCTCGGCGGCACTTCCCTGCGCAATCGTCTTGCCGAAGCTGAGAACGATGATCCGTTCGCAGATGCCCATCACCAGCTCCATGTTGTGCTCGATGACGAGGATGGCGATGTCGAAGCGGTCGCGGATATCGTGAATGGTCTGCATCAGGTCGCGTGTCTCGCGATCGTTCAGACCCGCCGCCGGCTCGTCGAGGAGAAGCAGCTTCGGACGCGCCGCCAGTGCGCGCGCGATCTCGAGACGCCGCTGATCTCCATACGGCAGGTTCTTCGCGTAGTAATCGGCTCGCTTTTCCAGTCCGAAAATGCGGAGCAGTTCCGTGGCGTCGCGGTCCGCGACCTCCTCGGCGTCATGAAACCGATTCGTCTTCAGAACGGCGGCCGTGCCGGAGTATTTGTAGTGGATATGGCCGCCGATCTTCACGTTGTCGATTACCGACAGCTCTTTGAAGAGCCGGATGTTCTGAAACGTGCGGGCCACGCCGAGGGCGGTGATCTGGTACGGCTTGAAATCGTGCGTCGATACACCGCCGACGAAGATCTCTCCCTCGGTCGGCTTGTAGACGCCGGTCAGCATGTTGAAGACCGTCGTCTTTCCCGCGCCGTTCGGACCGATCAGTCCCACCAGTTCGTGCGGCTGAATGGCCAGATTGAAATGCGACACCGCCGTCAGACCACCGAAGCGGATGGTCACGTCGCGGGCGTCGAGCAGAGCGTTTCCGTTTGCCATCACTGAATGGGTGGAGCGACGTCGCCGCTCACCTTGTCGTTAGAATCACCCGTATCGGGAGTGACATCCGTTTTCTTGCGTCTCCCGAAAATCTGCCACAGTTCGCGCCGTCCGAAGATCCCTTGCGGCCGGGTCAGCATCAGCACGATGAGCATGATCGAGTAGATGACCATGCGAGGATCGCGGCCGCCCGGCATGTAATCCTTCACCGAGCGAAGTCCCTCGGGGAGGAACGTCAGGATGACCGCTGCGACGACGGAGCCGGAGATCGAGCCCAGTCCGCCCAGGACGACCATCGCTACGACCTCGAACGACTTCACGAACATGAATGTCTGCGGATTGAGATACATCGTGTAGTGCGCGTAGAGCCCACCCGCGACTCCGGCCATGAACGAGCCGATCACGAACGCCTTGACCTTGTATTTTGTGGTGTCGACACCCATCGCCTCGGCGGCAATCTGATCCTCGCGAACCGCCAGAAATGCCCGACCGACCGACGACTGCACGAGCCGCCACGAGATGACGATCGTCAGTCCGGCAACGAGGAAGACCCAGAAGAAGTTGCCCCAGTGCGGAATCCCGCTGAAACCGCGGGCGGCACCGATCGTGTCGATGTTCAGGATCAGAACGCGGATGATCTCGCCGAATCCGAGCGTGACGATGGCGAGGTAGTCACCGCGCAACCGCAGCGACGGCAAGCCGACGAGGTAGCCCGCCAGTGCCGCGAGCAGTCCACCCGCCAGCACGGCGACGACGAGGTAGACGTTCTGCATCACGAACTGCTCCGTCCCCGCCGGCATCTTGTCCAGCCGCGGAGCGAAGTGGTAGTAAGTCAGATAGGCGGAAAAGTATGCACCGACCGCCATGAAGCCGGCGTGCCCGAGGGAGAACTGACCGGCGTGTCCGTTGATGATGTTGAGCGACACCGCCAGCGTGATGTTGATCCCCATGATCACGAGGATCCGGTTGTAGTACGCGATGCCGGCGATCGGAATCGCTTCGAGGCCGTACGACAATCCGATCAACACCGCCACGAAGCCGGAGAGGAGAAGGAAGTCGCGAAGCCACCAGGGGAGAGACGGTTTCACGCGACCCTCTCAAAGGATGAAGGATGAAGGATGAAGGATGAACGGCCGGAGCCGACCCTGTCCGTCCTCACTTCATCCTTCAGCCTTCTGCCTTCAGCCTTCATCTTCACACTTTCTCCGCCTGATACTTCCCGAACAGCCCGGACGGGCGGAAGAGAAGAATCGCAATCAGGATGATGAAGGCGATGGCGTCACGGTAGTTCGAGAAGTGGCTGCCGCCGACGAAGGATTCGATGATGCCGATGATCAGTCCTCCGATTACGGCGCCCGGGACGTTGCCGATGCCTCCGAGGACGGCGGCGATGAAGGCTTTGAGTCCGGGCATGATGCCCATCAGCGGATCGATCTTCGGATACGACAGGCCATAGAGAATGCCGGCCACCGCCGCGAGCATCGAGCCGATGATGAAGGTCATGGAGATGATGCGGTCGGTTGGGATGCCCATCAGAGAGGCGGTCTCGAAGTTGAACGAGACGGCGCGCATGGCCCGGCCGAACTTCGTGCCGTAGATGATGTATTGCAGCAGGCCCATGAAGATGACGGCGACGACCAGCACGATCATCTGGTAGTTCGTCGTCGTCACGCCGCCGAAGCTGATGAGGTGCTTCTCCACGAGCGTGGGGAAGAACTTCGGGTCTGCGCCGAAGACGAACTGGCCGCCGTACTCGAGCAGGAACGAGACGCCGATCGCGGTGATCAGCGATGCGATGCGTGGCGCGCTGCGCAGCGGCCGGTAGGCGATGCGCTCGTTGAGAAAACCGAACAGACCGCAGACGACCATCGCCGCGAGCATGACCAGCCCGGCGTAGACCCAGCCGAGCGGCCCGCCGTGCGTCTGGAGATGCCGTCCGGCGAAGCCACCCGCATAGAAGCCGACGAAGGCGCCGAGCATGAAGACGTCGCCGTGAGCGAAGTTGATGAGCTTCAGGATGCCGTACACCATCGTGTAGCCGAGGGCGATCAGCGCGTAGATCGCGCCGACGGCAATTCCGTTGAGCAGATTCTGGAGGATCTCCTGCATTCAGTGGCCGCTATGGTGTCGGGTGTCGGGTGTCGGGTGTCGGGTGTCGGGTGTC
>Ga0247666_1000365_pt1 | contig 12253 bp, 10 predicted proteins | sample CNK07_metaG_FD_183025 | JGI IMG/M metagenome (GOLD analysis project Ga0247666, IMG submission 183025) | Soil microbial communities from Purdue University Martell Research Forest, Indiana, United States - CNK07 | ecosystem: Environmental > Terrestrial > Soil > Temperate forest > Bulk soil...
TTCGTTCGCGCATTACCGCGGGGCCGTTCTTGGGTTAAGCGACGCGGATGTGGAGAAGACCGTGAAGCTCTTTGGAAAAGACCGAACGTATCGCTACGTCTTCTTTTTCTGTACGGGACACTGGGGCGAACACCTCGGGCAATCCATCGCCTACGCGCGCAGCAATGGCGTAGTGCCGCCGTGGACCGAAGAGCAGCAGCGCCAGCAGAAACAGGCTCAAAAACCCAAGTCATAGAGGCAGTTCGCAACATTCTGAACCGCATAGAAGCGCTTGTAGTGAGTACTATTGCGGGATAGGAAGCAACAATTGTCCGCGCCCAAGAATCAAAATTAATATAGGTGATGGCGGTGCCTTTGCCGCTTGCCAATATGCGCGCGCGATCCATCTTTCTCATCGCCGGACTAATCCCGGCTCTCACAGCCACCTGCCTGGCTCAGGATTCCGGGACACAACGGCCTCCCCAAACGGAGGCTGAAAAAGCGGCTTTGCTCGACCTAGTGCTCGAGAATCAGAAGAAGAGCGACAAGGACATGAATCTGTACGAGCGCGTAGAACGAGTAGAAGTGCGCAAAAACGAGCGTGACCCGATGTCTTCGGAAATCAAGGTGTCACGCGTGATTCCCGCAGGTACCGGGGTCGACCATATTCCCATTGGCCCGGACGGCAAACCGACGGACCCGAACCTGTATCACACGGAAATGCTGAAGCTGGAGCGTGCGCTTTCCTGGGCCGCGGACGACGGCCACGCCCAGCACGACGCCTACGAAAAAATCGCCAAGAAGCAGAAGGAACGCAACGAGCTCATCGATGCCACGCGCACCGCTTTCCTCTACACCTTTGTTACCACGGAGAACCGGGAAGGCCGTGTGCTGTTCAAATATAGCTTGGAACCGAATCCCGCCTACAAATCCACTTCTCGCGCGACTTCCATCTTCGCCAAAGTTCACGGTTTTGTATGGATCGATCCGGTGGCAGGACAGGTCGCACGCGTCGAAGGCGAAGTCACAGGGGACATAAGTATTGGTTTGTTCCTCGCCAGGATTTACAAGGGCAGCCACTTCGCGCAAGAACGTCATGAGATGCTCCCAGGTCTATGGATGCCTTCCTTCTCCCAATACGATTTCGATGGCCGAAAACTCTTTAGCTCTATCTCCATCCACGAACGTACTTTCTATAGTCAGTTCCACCGCATTGGCCCTCCGAAAGAAGCTCTCGCCGCGATACGTGCCGAGTTAGGCAAGCCAGGAGCCGCGCTGGCAAACCCATGAAACCTTGCCCTGTATACTGATTTAGGAAAGTAGAAGCGACGTCTGCCGTTGCAGGAATTGGAGGCTCCATGCTCCGCTGCTGTTTAACTGCATGCTTTCTGTTTGCTTCCGTAGCTTTCGCGGGTGCCTCTCAATCCCCGTCTGGTTCAAGCCAACAATCGCAATCCCAACCTCCAGCTACGGCGCCATCGCCAACAACGCCAGTTGCGACAAAATCCGCGGATGCAAAGGATCAGCCCGCAGACAAGAATTCCACACAAGATGGTAAGAAGCCGAAAAAAGTCTGGACCGAGGACGATATTTCCAAGGTCGGTGGAAGCATTTCCGTCGTAGGCGACCCGTCAGCTTCGGGCCCCGCAAGAAGTAATTCGAAGCCGAACGGCGCAGGCTCTGCCAGCTCCGCCCAGGACAATCAAGCGGATTACTATCGCAAGGAGCTTCGCCGGCTTCAGGCGCAACTCGACGCAGCCAACAAAAAGATCGAAGACTTGCGCAACTTCAAGGCCGAGAACTCCTCCGCCTCGGGTGGCATCGACCCGCACCGTGGCTACTACATGACGCCCATCCCCGACCAGATCAAGCAGCTTGAAGACAAAAAGAAACAGATTCAGGGGAAGATGGACACCCTCACGGACGAGGCCCGTAAAAAAGGCATCGAGCCCGGCCAGCTACGCTAATCTCTTCGACAAGCGTTCCGCACCGCTGTAAAATTCGTAGTGCCCGATGAGTGCGGGCACGCATGGACTGTTACAGGCACACCTCACGAGTACTCCGCCTTTCCTTTGTTCTGATTGCAGCGGCGTGGTTTGCTACGTTCAGCTCAGCTTCTTGGAGCGCGGAAAACACCGCTTTCGATCTCGCGGGAAATCCAGTGAATCCAATAAAAGCGGCGGCCGGAAAGGTGGTTGTGCTGGTTTTCGTGCGAACGGATTGCCCAGTTTCGAATCGCTACGCGTCAACAATCCAGAAACTGAGCGCTGCGCACGAGGGAAAGGCGTTGTTCTGGCTGGTTTATCCGAGTAAATCGGAATCCGCGGAAGCCATCCGCACGCATGACCGCGAATATGGTTACAAGATTCCTTCGCTACGCGATCCGCAAAAGGCGCTGGTGAAAGAGAGCCAGGCGCAAATCACTCCGGAGGCGGCGGTGTTCGATGGCAAAGGTCATCTCGTCTATCACGGACGCATCGACAATCTATACGAGGCGATTGGCCGAGCGCGGACGGTCGCCACGACGCACGAGTTGGAGGATGCGATCGAAGCCGCACTGAGCGGGAAGAGCGTGCCTGCCAGCTCGACGCATGCCGTGGGATGCTACATTTCGGACCTGGAATGAAACCCGGGTTGCAAACCCTTTCCGGATTTTCTATATTTCTGGCCCTTGCTCTTGCCGCAGTGGCGGCGCGTCAAGCCGAGAGCGGTCGCAAAGTCCCATCCCCCGCCGCGGATTCGAAAACGCAGGTGACGTTCAACCGTGAGATTGCTCCGATTATTTTTCGCAACTGTTCGCAATGTCATCATCCCGGCGAAGCGGGCCCCTTTTCGCTGCTGACTTATGCGGATGTAAAATCGCACGGGAGGCAGATCGCTTTCGTCACGCAGAAACGCATCATGCCTCCGTGGCTTCCGGAAACGGCGGAGACGAACTTTACCGACGAACTTCGCCTGTCCGACGAGCAAATCGCGACGATTCAACGCTGGGTGGATCAGGGCGAGATCGAGGGGAATCCAGCAGACCTTCCTCCCAAACCCGCCTATGCGGCCGGCTGGCAATTAGGCAAACCGGACGTGATCGTGAGGGCCGAGAAACCGTACCTGCTTCCGGCGAGCGGCAGCGATTCGTATTGGAATTTTGTGTTTCGAAATCCCGTGCATAACTCGCGGTGGCTGAAGGCGATTGAAATCCGGCCCGGCGACAAACGGCTCGTCCACCATGCAAATGTGCTGGTGGACCGCGAAGAGAGCGGACGGCGGCTTGAAAAGGAGCCGGGCGCTGGTTTCGGGGGCATGGAACTCATCATCGAATCGGAAGCGTTCGATCCCGACAGCCATTTCTTGTTTTGGAAACCAGGCTCTCCGCCGTATGTGGAGCCGGACGGAATGGCGCTTCGACTGGACAAAGCCAACGACCTGATATTGAACACGCATCTTCAGCCTTCGGGAAAGCCGGAACTGATTCAGCCAACGCTGGGGCTCTATTTCACGGACAAGCCCGCGACGATGCATCCGATATTGTTACAGCTTGAGAATGACCGCATGCTGGACATTCCGGCGGGTGATAAAAAGTTCCTGGTCTCCGACGATTTCGAGCTGCCCGTAGAGGCCAGCGTGCTGGCCATCTATCCGCACGCGCACTACCTGGGAAAAGACTTGGTGGCGTTTGCGACGTTTCCCGACGGGACTAAAAAGACGCTGATTCACATCAGCAACTGGGATTTAAATTGGCAAGCCGTCTATCGCTATGCAAAACCCGTGGACCTGCCAGCGGGAGCGAAGATCTCGATGCGGTTTACTTACGACAACTCGGCCGAAAACATCCGGAATCCCAATCAACCGCCGAAGCGCGTGGTGGCGGGCAACCGTGCCGTCGATGAGATGGCGCATTTGTGGCTGCAGATTCTCCCGGGCGAATCTCCCGACGCCACAAGCGATCCGCTTTTGCAGATCCAGGAAGCGCTGGCGCTGCACCACATTCAAAATGATCCCGAAGATTTCGAAGCGCACTACAACCTTGGGGCTCTCCTGCAGATGAAAGGCGACGGAGCCGGAGCGGTCACGCAGTTCACGCAAGCCGTGCGCATTCGTCCGGACGATCCCATTGCCAATAACGCGCTGGGCGCCGTGCTTCTGGCAAGCGGCCACGCCGACGAAGCCATTCCGCGGTTGAACCAAGCATTGCAAGGTCGCCCGGGTTATTTTGATGCGCACTACAACCTCGGCAATGCTCTCGCAGCGCAGGGGGACTTTGCGGGAGCGCTTTTGCACTTTCGGGCCGCGGTTCGATTGAATCCCCAGGATGCGGGCGCAGAAGCAAATCTCGGAAGCGCGCTGGCAGAGACGGGAAACATCAAAGAGGCGCGGCTGCATTTTGAGCGCGCCTTGCAAATCGATCCAAAGAACGAACTTGCCCGGGAGAACCTCGAGCAATTGAATCGCAACTCGCAGGGCCGGCCCAATTAGCCTGCACGTGAACAGGCTGTGAGCCCGAGATGCGCTCTATCCGCAAGCCAACTCTCCTGTCTACTTTCGGCGTCCAGGCCTCCGTGCTGTTATTATTCTCCCGCGCTCGGGGCATTCGCGGCGCGGATCGCGCAACATAATCGCTCTGAGCGTGTTCCTTAAAGACATCAGCCGCCGAAACCATGAAACACGTTTCGCCCAGCTTCGCGCGCCACCATTCGATTCTCGCTGTTCTAATCCTCGCTTTAGTCTTTTCCATAGCAACAAAGGGGCGGTCGCACAGCCTTTCGTCAAAGGACCGCGAGCAGGTCTTCGAGAAGGTCTGGAAAGATGTCGATGAACATTACTACGATCCGGCGTTTGGAGGTGTGAACTGGCGAGAAGTTCACCAACGCTACCGGCCGCTGGTGGCAGCGGCGAAAGATGACAAGGACTTTTACTCCATCCTGGACCGCATGACCGCAGAGCTGCACGACGCGCACACGCGTTTCAGTTCGCCCGAGCAATGGAGGAATCACGAGAAGCATCAGGGAGTCAGTCTTGGTTTCCGACCAGGCTATGTGGAAGGGAAGGTGGCCGTGCTGGACGTGATTCCCGAGAGCAACGCCGCTCACGCCGGCATCGAGCCGGGAATGATTGTGACCGCGCTCGATGGCCAGCCGATTGCGGACCGCCTCGCCGAAAGTGCAAAGCATGTCTTGCCATCTTCCTCCGAGCGCGGCACCAAGCTCCGCATTCTTGGGAATGCATTCGCTGGTTCGCTCGAAACCCCGTTTGCAGCTAGTTTCCAGCGAGCCGACGGCACGGTGTTCGATGTTAAATTTGGCCGGCAAGTGCTTTCCAATGCCCCGCACGTCACGGCCGCGAAGCTGACGCCGGGCTTCGGATATGTCCGCTTCGATGAATTCCAACCGGCACTAGTCAAAGATTTTAAGGCAGCCCTGGAGGATTTACGCGATACGCCGGGACTAATTTTGGATTTGCGGAGGAACCGCGGCGGAGTCGGAGCTACGCTGGAGGCGATGGCAGGATTTTTCTTTAACAGAAAAACTTTATTCGAACGGAGAATGGGCAGAAAACAAGTTACTGTTTCGGAACGCGATGGCCGCCACAGGGAAGAAATGAAGTTCTTTGTGGGTAAGAGAGGAGGACAAATTTACTCCGGTCCCGTGGTAATCCTGGTGAGCGAATATTCCGCAAGCGCGACGGAAGTTTTTGCCGCCGGGATGCAAGACTCCGGGCGCGCCAGACTCGTCGGCAGCCAATCCTGCGGGTGCGTGCTTGGCATCACGCATGACAGAGTGATGAAAGGCGGCGGGGTGCTGGAAATCAGCGAGGTACTATGGTTCTCACCAAAGGACCGGAAGCTGGAAGGCGAGGGTGTTATACCGGATAGAGTAGCCATGCCGACGATTGCGTCGTTGCAAGAGAAGCGTGATCCGGCTCTCGATGAGGGCGTGCGAGTTCTGAGAGAAATGTCCGCCGCGAAGCAAGGTGTAGCGTCGTCAGCACGTCACGGAGGCGTTGTTCCGAATTGAGGTGTCTCACTCCACGCGTAAAGCACGCATGGGATCGATGGAAGCCGCGCGCCATGCCGGCAAGACGCAGGCAATCCCGGCAACGAGAATGAGGATGGAAGCTGCGGCCACCAGGGTTACAGGATCGCGCGAGCTTCCTCCGGCCCACGAGGCGACTACGCGATTCAGAATCACACTCAGAATCAATCCAACGGCGACGCCAGCGCCGAGTGTTGCGGCGGTAGAGCCGAGCACGAGTTGCACAACATTGGCGGGCCGCGCGCCCAGGGCCATGCGAATGCCCAATTCTTGGGTGCGTTGTGTGACGGCGAAGGAGACCACGCTGTAGAGACCCGTGGCAGCCAGCACCAGCGCCAAAGCTGCAAACAGGCCGAATAGAGTGGCAATAAAGCGCTCGCGGCCCCAGCCTTCCGTATCCAGCCACCAGGTGAGAGTACGGTCCCTACCAACGATCATTTCGGGGTTGATTTCACGCAACCTCTCCTTGACGGAGCGAATGGCCGTCTCAGGATCGCCGCTGGCGCGCACGATAAGCGCTTCCTCGGGCGGCAAGACAAAGCTGTACGGCAGAAAAATCGCCGGCTTCACAGGGTGGTCCAACCCGTCGTTTTTTGCATCGCCGACCACCCCGATGACTTCGAACCAATCTTCGGGAGAGTGCGCGGAAAGCAAATTCGGCTGATCGATTTTGAGCTGCGGGCTGCGCACACTTTGCCCGATGGGATCGAGGTCGCCGAGATATTGCTTCACGAACGCCTGATTCACCATGGCCAGATGGGCGGCGCGGCGGGACTCTGCATCGTCGAAGATTCGTCCTCTCAGCAAAGGGACACGCAGGGTTGAGAGCAGTTGCGGGCTGATAAGCGTGAGCGCCGCTTGCGCATCCGTCAGGGTGGGCTTGCTCTGAATTTCAATCTTCGCGGTGAAGCCTCCGAAACCTGGAAACCAAGTCGTCGAAACGCCCGCTTCGGCTACACCTGGCGATTGCGCGACGGCTTGCCGCACTAATTCGTTTTGAGCGATGCGTTCCTGCCAGGTTGTGGTGGCTCCTTTCGGCATGGCCACGTTCATGGCAAAGACATGGTCAGGTTCAAACCCCAGTGGAGTGCGCACCTTGGCGAGGAACGCTTTCACGGCGCCGCCAGCTCCAGCAAGGAGAAGCAGCGTAAGTGCCACTTGCCCAGCGATCAGGAGCCGATGCGTGTTCCGGCTGCGAGTGCTGCCCGTGAGCTTTGCGCTGCTGGCCTGGATGAGCGCGCCAAGTTGTGGCCGGGAAAGCTGATAGGCGGGCGAAATCCCAAAGAAGATTCCGGTGAGTAAGGCGATCGCGGCGCTGAAGATCAAGACCATCGCGTTCACATGAATCGCTGCCTCATGCGGAAACGAATAGTAGGGCAGCATGGTGGAGAGGGCTTTCACACCCCAGTAGGCGGCCAGAACGCCGAGCGCCGCGCCGGTCACGGACAGCAGAACCGACTCCGTCAGAAGCTGGCGGATCAGGCGCCCGCGTCCTGCGCCGACGGAAGTGCGGACGGCAAACTCGTGCTGGCGCGCCGCTCCTCGTGCAAGCAGCAGGATAGAGACGTTGGCGCAGCCGATCATAAGGAGGACAAGGACGGCTCCGAAGAGGAAGACAATCGTTCCGGCAAAGCGGCCCAGCACCTGTTCATTCAGCGTGACAATCTTGGCGCGCATGTCTTGCGGATAGCTCTTCGGATCTTCTTTCGCAAAACGATCCACCAAGACCTGCATCTCAGCCTGTGAGGCGGGATATTGTGTGCCCGGCTTCAGCTTGATGAAGGCGAGCCAGTAGTAGTGCGGATCGGCGCTGGGCAGCGCGGGCAGATAGACGTCGGAATCGCCCCAGGTGAAACGCGGGGGCACGACTCCGATGACGGTGTACGACTTGTGATCCATTTCGATCGACTTTCCAACCACGTCGGCGCTCGCGGCGTATTGGCGCTGCCAGAAGAGATAGCTCAAGACCGCAACAGGCGCAGGGTTTCCACCGGGCGCGTCGGCGGGAGAGAACTCGCGACCAAGCAGGGACGGCACGCCCATATAGTCGAACATGTTTGGCGAATAGAGGCCGACGTTCACGGTGACGGGAAACTTCTCTCCGGTAAGATTTTCCTGTTTTTCATCTTGCAAGAAGACGTCATCGATCGAAGATGCCTTGCGAAGATCCTGGGCCTGGGTGCCGTTGACAATCAGAAGAGGCCCACGGCCATTTTTATCGCGAAGCTCAACGTGGACCATGCGGTTGGCGTCTTTGTAGGGATATGGGTCGAGAAGCACGCCATAGACCACGCTGAAGATGGCTGTGGTCGCTCCGATTCCCAGCATCAGGGAAAGAATAGCGCTGAGGGCAAACCCCGGCGATTTGAGGAATTGCCGGAAAGCGTAGCGAACATCCTGCACCAAGGTCCTCATGTCCAAACTCCCCGCGGAGATATAGTGAATAAGACGCGGCAGAGGCACTTTTGTTCCATGGACGGAAGTTAAATGGGAGAAATTATTGGTTTAGGTCGTCTGGGCGACCTCGTATAAAAACTCGACATAGGAGCGTACGGCATCGTTCATGCCGGCGACTTTCGGGTTTTTCGATTCGATGAGGTAGTACTCATCCGGGGCGTGAGCGCCGTTCCCGTGTCCCATGCCGAAATGGCCGGCGGGAAGATGCAAGGGCTCGCTCGTGAAGACATAACCGGGCCAGGAACCTGCCAGGCGGGGAAATAGGACGGGATCAATCCCGTTTTTCTTATAAACGGCCAAGGAGGCTCGAATAATCGAGGAATCTGCCGGCGTGCTCGTTGGATCGTAGCCGCCGCTCATATTTACTTCGATATCGCCGAAACCTTTTTTGGCGAGATGAGCCTTGAGTGCGGCAAGAGCTTCCGCTGCCGTCATGTCCGGCACGAGGCGCATGTCGATCTTTGCTACAGCTCTGCCAGGAAGAATGGTCTTTCCACCGGGGCCGGTGTAGCCGCCCACCAAGCCTTCGATATTCACGGTCGGCCGGGAGCAGAGCAGCTCAAGCGATTCTTGCCAGCCCACGTCGTGCACCCAGTGGTCGACGCCCATCAGCTTTTTTGCCTCTGCTTCGCTGAGCCGCCGAGCCGCCTCGGCGATCATTTTCTTGTCGTCGGACGAAAGAGGCCGGGCCTTGGCGGCGAAGCCTTCGATCACCGGGTCGTTGCCATCTGGCGAGACGAGTGTCGCCAGCGCCTCGACCAGATGCCACGCCGGGCTGTCCACGCGGGCTTTGTTGCTCGAGTGCAGGTCCTTCTTGGGACCGCGGCCCCAGCGAGCTCCGCTCGAAACCAGCTCGAGTTCGACAACGCCTTTGGCTCCCAGATAGACGGTCACTTCGCCGCTGGGACCCTGCGCCGCGAACGGCATAAACACCGAGGTGCACTTTTTCAGGGCCGCCGCGACCTCTGGCTTTCTTACGACTTGCGGAAAATGCGGCGAGCCGATCTCTTCTTCGCCCTCCGCGACAAATACAAAATTCACGGGGATTTTCTTTCCCGCACCGCGCATGGCATGCAGTGCCGCGAGAAAAGTCGCTTCCGGGCCCTTTTGGTTGACGGCTCCGCGGCCGACGATCACTTTGCCCAGGCCGGGCTTATCCACCAGCGCTGCTTCGAACGGCGGTGAACTCCATTCCGCGGGATCGGCCTGCTTCACGTCGTACATGAAATAGAGACCGACGGTGCGCGGCGCACCTGCATCGAGCGTCGCAAAAATTCCGGGCTGACCATCCGTCGGAACTTTCGTAACCTGCTCGAATCCAGCGTCGCGCAGCATGTTCATCGTGAGTTCGCAGCCTTCGGTCATGCCGCGATTCTCCGCGGCGATAGACGGCTGCTGAATCCAGTGTTGCAAACGCTGCACAGCTTCGTCGTGACGCTTCTCGATTTCTGCCTGGATCGAGCTCAGGTCGTCGACAGTTGCGGTTGCGCGGGTCCACCTGGGCAAGGCCAACGCCGCCGCGCTCGCGACGGCACCCTGTAAGAAGATGCGGCGCCCGGCCAGCGTCTCCTCATCAGGATTGATGGCGCTGCTCTGCGAATCGTTCTTCGGCGCACTGCGGCTTATGCCGTCCAAGTGCTCGAGCTCCGATTTGATTGTCATGCATTCCTCCAAATGGATTTCCGGGTGGGTAGCCAAGCAAGTTCTTTGTGGTTTAGCCGTGAGCCATGTTCGTTTGCTCTGTGGCCTCCGGCAGCCAAAGGCGCAACACTTCCTGGTACCGTGCCTGGACGTCGCGAAACTTCATTCCCATGCCCAGGTGCATGTGCGAGTAAACGACGGTCGCGGGAGCTTCGAAGGAATGCGACTCCGCAAAAATCTTCAGATGCACGAGCGTTCCGTCGGGCAACGGATTGATGGAATCGACGTAACAACCACTGAGGCTCAAATCGCTGATGCGTGTGTCCATCCGGGAGCCGGAGTTTTCCTCGAGAAGTTCGGCCGACGCGATGAAAGGATATCTCGGCATACGCCTGCGCTCGTCTTCCATGATTCCTACTCCAGAAAGCAGGTGCGTATTCTATCCCCAATTGGCCGCCCTCGCGGTCAAAAATTCTCGGCCAGCGTGCGGCGTGACGCTAGAGCGATGGACGGCGCGATGAGTCTCTCTTCCGGAAACCGGTATCGGCGGAAAAATCGGAACCGGACGTGAAGGCGGAAATTCGCTAATGCATGTAAAAAAGGACGAAACGGGGCGCAAATTATCGCGCCCCGTTTAGATTTTTGGCGGGCCTGCTTCCGGATTTGTTGTTGGTGAAATCAGACTTACTTCGCGGCCGCGGCCGCGACTTCCTTCTCGATTGGCGCGCCAATCAAGTTCCCCCATTCCGTCCAGGAGCCATCGTAGTTGCGCACATCCTTGATCCCCATGAGGTACTTGAGGACGAACCAGGTGTGCGAGCTGCGCTCACCGATGCGGCAGTAGGCAATGACTTCGCGATCGCCGCTGATGCCCTTCGCGCCGTAGAGTTGCTTCAGCGCGTCGAGGTTTTTGAACGTACCGTCTTCGTTGACGGCCTGCGACCAAGGAATATTTGCGGCGCCGGGAATATGACCAGCGCGCTGGGCCGTCTCCGTCATGCCGGGAGGGGCGATAATTTTTCCGGTGAATTCATCCACCGAGCGCACATCGACAAGCTGCGCGCCAGATTTCTTTTCCAGGGCGGCGAAAACATCGTCGCGCTTAGCGCGGATTGCGGTGTTGGCCGCCTTGACTTTGTACGTCGCTGGCGCCGCCGAGGGCTTTTGTGTGGAGAGCGGGCGCTTTTCTTCGAGCCACTTCTTGCGGCCGCCGTTCATGATCAATACTTTTTCGTGGCCGTAATATTTTAGTTGCCAGAAAGCCCAAGCTGCGAACCAATTGTTATTGTCGCCGTATAGAACGACAGTCGTTTCCGGAGAGATGCCCGCTTTGCCGAGCAATTCCTCGAACGCGGTGGGCTGAGCAAGGTCGCGGCGAATCGCGTCTTGCAGTTCGGTTTGCCAGTTCCAGGAGGTGGCGCCGTCCACGTGGCCTTGATCGTAGGCCGTGGTGTCGACATCGACTTCGACGACGCGAACGCCTGGATCTTTTGCGTGCGCGGCCACCCATTCGGTGGTGACGAGAACTTCTGGATGTGCGTAGTCAGACATGGTGTTTCCCCTTCTCGTTAGACGTAGGAAGAAAAGATTAGCGCAGGCCGGGCGGTAAATCACCCTCTTTTTTATCGACATTCAAGAAAGAACCGACGTCGCTCCAAGTAAATATCATGTTGTTTGTTTTCAATAAGTTGAGGCAGATCACTCGGCGATTTCGAGTTTGCTGCCGTGTGTCTCCCACTCGATTCGTACGACCCAGTCGTAGTGTATGCCCTCGGCTTTGAGCCAGGCTTCCAGAGTTTCACGGGAATCGGAGCGGAACTCGGCAAACATTTTTCCTTCTACCATATTCACCAGGACGCGCTCGGCATGAGCGGGGCCGCCGCCTTGCATGCGTTGGGCAAGCGTCTCCGCGCCTTGGCGCGTGAGGCAGGCTAGCGTGTGTTGCGAGAGGTAGCGTGGCATGGGAACTCCTGAGCAAGAGTTGGAGTCCAAGTATTTCATAGAAGGCGAGGTGCATGCACGCCGCGGGAAAAATCAGGAATTTTGCTTCGCGGAATCTATGCAACCTGCCGCCGCGTGAATTCGGAAGGTGAAACACGAAGAAATCAGCCGGAAGTCACTGCATGTTATAATCCGCGCGTGATGCGCTC
>Ga0247666_1000374_pt1 | contig 12095 bp, 8 predicted proteins | sample CNK07_metaG_FD_183025 | JGI IMG/M metagenome (GOLD analysis project Ga0247666, IMG submission 183025) | Soil microbial communities from Purdue University Martell Research Forest, Indiana, United States - CNK07 | ecosystem: Environmental > Terrestrial > Soil > Temperate forest > Bulk soil | place...
GGCTCGGGTGAAGTCTTTCGTTTCGAGGCGACCGGTTCTCGGGAACTAGCCACAACGCTCGGTGCGGATGACTTCGCCGCTGGCGCAGCCGAGGACGAGGGCTGCCTCGTCGCGGCGTCAGACTGCGACCGGTACGCTTTTAGGACAACGAAAAGTAGCACGGCGACAACAAACGCCGCGCCAATGGGCATCCAGTACGATTTCTTCTGACCGGCCGGGTTTGCAGCCTCGGGGCGTCGCACTGGAATCGGCGGTTGCGACTCGCGCATTGCGGGCGGTGCAACCGGGGAAAGCGGCGCCCCGGGGTCCGACTTCGGGGCGATTTTTTCCGGTTGTTTCTGCGCTGGCCGCTCCGGTTCTCTCGCCGTCACCGCCGGCGCGCTGGCGGGATTCAGTTTCGCCCGAATTCCCGCTATCGAAATCCTCTTCTCCGCTTCGTCTTTTAATGCTTCTCGCGCAATTCCTGCCAATGGCTCCGGAATATCGGCCGCCAGCTCGAGCGAGCCATCTTCCCCAATTACGGGCGGCTTCTGGGTCAGCGCCGCCACAATGCTCGCGCCCAGTGACCAAATGTCCTGCGCTTCCGTTGCGGCAACCGTGCCCCATTCGGGCGCCACAAATCCTTCAGACTTTGCCATCTTCCCCGGCTTCTCATCTTTCGGCAAAAGCGAGTCGCTTGACAGTTTGATCTGGTCACCCATCGCCAGAATATTCCCCGGATGCACCCTGGTATGCAACCAGCCTTGCTGATGCAGGTAAGCGAGCGCTTCGATTACCGGTTCGATCATGCCTCGCGTTTCTTCCGCGTTGAGCGCGCGCTCGGGCAGGATGTCCCCCAAATCTTCGTCCGCGAATTCCGACACCACAAATAAATTAGCGACGCCGTCCAGCTCGCACTTTCCGTAATCAACAATCTTCAACAGATTCGTGTGCGAAAGCGCCGACGCTCGCTTCCAGCGCGCCAATTGCTGCTCGTCATCCGGCCCCGCGGCAGGGATCAACTTGATCGCCACTTTTTGTGCGCGGGCGTGGACAATCTCCGTGGCGAACACGGTGCCGTGTTCCGTCCCGCCGAGACAGCTCCCCAGCACATACCTTCCAGCGACACTCTGGCCGCTCCATCGATGCTGTTGTTCGGACATTTCCGCCTCCTCTCGCGTGTTGATTCACGCGGAGCGCTGGGCTAATAGGTTTTCCGTTTTTGCGGCTGGGGGGTGACCGCTTGCGAAGACCATCCTCGACAAACGTTCGCTTGGACGGTTCTCTGCCTGTATTGTGCTCCAATTCCTCTGTCAAACGGTAGCCAGATGCGCCAAAAAGACAACCGGCGGCAGGCTTTTCGCCCGACGCCGGCGCCAAACAATCCTTTCAGGGCAACCCTAGTTTGCTCCCGGCCCCATCAGGAACATCGGCTTGTTTTCAAAGCTCCTGTATTCCGGCCGCAACCGCTCCGTATTGTAGTGTTCTTTGACGTCAACGACCTTCTTCGTCGCAGTCACCAGCTCCAGGGGCACATTGTCATAGTGGCCGTTCTTTAAAACCACCAATCGCCCGCTGATATTTTTCAGCAGCAAATCGAGCGCAAGATTTCCGTACGCCATCGGAGCGATCGAATCGATCGCATCCGGATCACCGCATCGCACCAGATATCCCAGCTTCTGGCTGATCACTTCTATCTTCTTGCCCCCGTTAAATTTTGCCGAAAGCTCTTTTACTTTCTCACCGACGACATCGCCGATGCCGCCAAGTTTCTTGTGCCCGTACGCGTCCGTCGCTTCGTTCTCGAAAATCATCTCTCCGCCTTCAAACATCGCGCCTTCCGAGACCAGCGCGATCGAATACCGGCTCGGGTTCTTCTTCCGGTCATGCACCAACAGTTCCGCCAGCTTTTCGATGTCGAACTTGTATTCCGGAATCACGCACCGGTTCGCCGCACCCGCCATCGTCGGCAGCATGGCCGTAAAGCCCGCGTAGCGCCCAAACACTTCCAGAATCATGAACCGCTCATGCGAACCGGCAGACGTTCTTAAGCTATTGACGAGTTGAATCGTCCGCGTCACACAAGTGCTGAATCCGATGCAGTAATCCGTCCCCGGCACGTCGTTATCCATCGTCTTCGGAATGCCGATGACCTTGAATCCTTCTTTGTGCAGCCGCACGCCGTAACTGAGTGTGTCGTCTCCGCCGATCGGCACGAGCGTGTTGATTCCAAGCCATTCCAGGTTTTTCAGAACTTCGGGTGTCAGATCGTTCTTTTCCGCGTTGAATTTGTCCTTCAAGTGCGCCGGCACGGCGGATTTGCCAACCCGCCCCGGATTCGTTCGCGAGGAATGCAGAAACGTTCCGCCGGTCCGTCCCGCGCGGTCCACGATCTCTTCGGTCAAATGCAGAAAGTTGTCGGAGTTGTCGTAGCTCTTGTCGCGCAGCATCTCCACCAATCCCGCCCAACCGTGCCGGATGCCGATCACTTCGTAGCCTTCGTGCAGCGCGCGCAGCGTCACGCCGCGTATCGCCGGGTTCAGCCCGGGGACGTCGCCTCCTCCGGTGAGGATGCCGATCATTCCTTTTTTGCTCGCCATAGCAGAGTGCCCTTTTCGTGGATTTGGAACCCCAAATTTTACACGTCTCCGGCGTGAATCCGGCAAGAAACTGCGGTCGCCGTCGCTCTTGTTTCAGATTGGGCGCCGGATGCCCAGCTTCCGGATACGGGCCTGCAGAGTCGTCCGTTTCATGCCCAGCAGAATCGCGGCGCCGCGTGGCCCCGCGATCCGCCACTTCGTTTGGCGCAACACACGCAGAATGTGTTGCCGCTCCGCTTCTTCCATTGTCGCTACCTGCGCGGAAGACCCCTCCACAGAGTCACTCGAGCCACCCTCCGGCGCTTCGCCTTGGCTGATCGACAAATTCGATTTCAGTTCCGAAAGCGGAATGCGCAACTCTTTGCCCGGAGAAAGGAGCACGGCGCGTTCCAGCAAATTCTCCAGTTCGCGCACGTTTCCGGGCCACGAATAATTCGTCAACGCATCCATCGCATTCGCCGGAACGTACAGCACCGTTTTGTTGAATCGCTGGCTGAACTTCTGCACAAAGTACCGCACCAACAAGGGAATGTCCTCGCGCCGTTCCCGCAACGCCGGGATCTGGATTGGGAAAACATTCAGCCGGTAATACAGATCGCTCCGGAATGCTTTCTCCGCAACGAGTCTGCTCAAATCCGTGTTTGTCGCGGCAACGACCCGCACGTCGACGCTCTGCGTTCGATTGCTTCCCAGCCGCTCGAACTCTTGCTCCTGCAGCACGCGCAGCAATTTCGGTTGCAGTTCGAGCGGAAGGTCGCCCACTTCATCGAGGAAGATCGATCCTGTATCGGCCAGTTCAAAGCGCCCTACTTTTTGCGCGATGGCCCCGGTAAACGCGCCGCGTTCATGCCCGAACAATTCCGATTCCAGGAGTCCAGCCGGTATCGCTGCACAATTCACTTTCACAAACGTGCGGTCCCTGCGCGGACTCAAATTGTGGATCGCTCGCGCGAATAATTCTTTTCCCGTTCCCGTTTCGCCGCGCAACAAAACCGTGGTATTTGCCGGTGCAGCCAGTTCCAGCTGTCCGAGCGCCTTCCGCAGCGCCGGGCTTTCTCCAATAATTTCTTCAAAATTAAATTCGCTGCGAATCTCTTCTTCCAGATACAACTTTTCCACCGCTAGTTTGTCTTTCAGCGCATCGATCTCTTTGAATGCCAGCGCGTTCTTCACGGCAATCGCCACTTGACCGCCCACCTGCCCGAGCAATTCCGCTTCCTCTTTCGTAAACGCATCGATTCGTTTGCTTGCCAGATTCAGAGACCCGAACGCTTCTCCTTTGCTGATCAACGGCACGCAGCACACCGACGTTAGCCCCTCGTTGCGCAGCTTTTTCACCAGTTCCGCGGGAAATTGATCCAGCTCCCGGCCGCGAAACACGCCAGGTTTTCCCGTCAAAATGCTGCGGCCTGCCGGAGAATCTTCGAGCGCAACGCTCATTTCCTTTTCTGCCAGCGGCGCATGCGGCAGCGGAAAATCGAGAGACTTGATCTTCAGCCGGTTTGTCGCCGGGTCGAGCAGCGCAATACTCGTGTAGTCATGATGAAGCATCCGCGTCAGGGTCGTTACAATTCCGCTGAAAAGTTCGGGCAGGGCCCCGCTCGTTACCAGCACGTTGTTAATGTCCAGCAGGACCTGGAGCCGGTCCCGCTCTTGTGAGAGTTGCCGCTGATACGCCTCTGACGCTTCGTAGTTCAAAGCGTTGTCCACAGCCACGGCCACTTGCGCCGCCACCCGCTGCATGAACTGCACTTCTGCGTCCGTCAACTTTTCCGGCACCAGCCGGCCAAAACCCATCGCGCCCAACTTTCGCTGCGCGGTCGTCAGAGGCACAATCGCGATCGAACGCACACCCACAGACCTCAACCGGTCGGAAAAATTCGGATAACGCTCGTCGTTCTGTGCGTCCGGTACAACGAACGGTTCCTGCGTCTGCCAAACCAGACCGGCAGGGTGTTCGGCGAGAGGGTATTCCGCGTCGCGTGGCGTTTCATTTCCTTCCCGAGTTTCGAGCACGTGCAGCCGTATGGAATTTCTGGCTGCGTCATAGAGCATCAGGGTCAGGAAGTCGAAATCCACAACGCTGTGCAACCTCTGCGCAAGTTCGTGGAAGAGCGCTGGCAGGTCGCGCTGCTGCGCGATCGCTTCGCTCACCTCCAGCAAAGCTTCCAATTGCCGTCGAATGTGGTCGGTGGGGTCTTCAGACATCGCAAGCGGCGGCCGCGCCGCGCGGGCTCCGCTCTCGCAGAATAGCACCTGCCTTCCTGGCCTCTCAACCTTGCCGGGCGCCTCCACCGGCCGGACGGCCTGCCCACAACCCGAGCTCGCATGCTACAATTTTACGAGTTTAGGCCCGTAGCTCAGTTGGTTAGAGCGCTACCTTGACACGGTAGAGGTCTGGGGTTCGAGTCCCCACGGGCCTACCATTATCTCTCTCCCAACAAACTGCTTGCGAGGAAGCCTTTTGGGGCCACGACTCGTGGCTGTCGCTATGCATCCGAGACACCGGTACCAAACATTACTTGAATTTAGGAAGGTATGCTCGACCCGCTCCAGACGCCCAGATTCCTCTTGTGGCAGCGTGAACCAGTACAGGATAATCTCGCTTCTGGTGTCCCCGCACACTGTGCTCAGCCATGAACTGTCCATCTTGTGACCGCCAAAATTCGGCCACCGCCGTTCGCTGCCTCCATTGCGGCGTTCCCCTGATTTCCGGGGCCGACGACCGCACGATGGATTCGCCGGACCACGGCACAATGGCGGGAGGACCGGAAGCCTCGCCCGAGCGTCAATCCTCGCGTGCTTCGGCCGCAGCCGCCAAGACTCCGCCGAGCCACGCTCCCAAAAGCCACACGCCGTCAGAAGCACGCTCGACTGGCAGAAGCTCGGGCCGTTCAGGAGTTTTGCAGCCGGGTGAAGAACTCGGTCCCCGTTTCGTCGTCGAGGCACTTCTCGGTGAAGGCGGGATGGGCCGCGTTTACAAAGTCTACGATCGGGAGCTTGATCGCTATGCTGCGCTAAAAGTGCTCCTGCCGGACCTTGCCGGCGACCCCCAAATCATTCAACGCTTCAAACACGAACTCCTGCTCGCCAGCAGAATTTCTCACAAGAACATCCTTCGCATCCACGATTTGAGCGAAGCCGACGGTGTCAAGTTCATCACCATGGCGTTTGTGGACGGCGAAGACCTCCACGGAATCCTGAAAAAGGAACGCCCGTTGCCGCTCGAACGCAGCCTTAAATTAGCGCGGCAGATGTGCGACGCCCTTGATGCCGCGCATGCCGAAGGCGTAGTCCATCGCGACTTCAAGCCGCACAACGTCCTCATTGGAAAAGACGACCAGGTCTTCGTTTCCGATTTTGGCCTCGCCACTTCGTTCGAGACCGCGAAGATGGGCATGACCCGGAGCGGCGCTTTCGTCGGAACGCCGCGCTACATGTCTCCCGAACAAGTCGAAGGCGGAACGATCGATCACCGCAGTGACCTCTATTCGCTGGGGTTGGTCATGTACGAGATGATGACCGGCGAGGTTCCGTTCTCCGGCGAATCCACCTGGCAGGTGATGTATCAGCGCGTAAAAGAAAAGCCGAAAGATCCGAAACTCTTAAAACCGGATCTGCCCGATTGGGTCGCCCGCATCGTCATGCACTGCCTCGAACGTGACCCCGCTCTCCGGTATCAGACGGCTCGCGACATTCTCACGGACATTGATGCGAATCGCAGCCCGTCCATTCCGCATGGCGTCCGCTTTAGAGTGCCGTCCGGTGCGAGCCGGTGGCTAATTGCAGGCGGCGCAGGGTTGCTGCTCGGCGCCACAATTTTTCTGGCCGTTCCTGCCACTCGTCATCTCGTTTTCAGATCCGGCGCCGGCGAACCCGTGAATCCGGGCCTGCCGCCGCTGTCAGAGGGAAAATTCATCGCCGTTCTGCCGTTCCGCGTACTGGGCGCCGATAATTCTCTGAACTATGTTGCGGATGGTCTCAACGAAGCGCTCTCGGCAAAGCTGTTTCAGCTTTCCGACGTTCGCATCGCGTCCGCTTCTGCCGCTTTGAAAGTAAACGATCAGAAAACGCCGTTGCCCCGCATCGCAAAAGACTTGGGCGTCAATTACATCATCCATGGACTCGTGCAAGGCGCTGGCGACAAGCTTCGCATCGTCGTCAATCTCGAAAACATGGTCGACAATCGCCTGCAATGGAGCCAGGAATTTACCGGCGTCACCGGGGATCTGCTCACGCTTGAAGATCAGATCTACGGAAAACTCACGGAAGTACTGCAAACCAAAACACCAAATGGAAGCGGCGCCACGCACCCGACCGAAAATATCGCGGCTTATGATCTTTATCTCCGTGGACGAACTGCGCTCCGCGGTCAGCAAGATCCGAAAAACGTCCAGGCGGCGATTACTTTCTTCGATGACGCGATCAAGAAAGACCCAAGTTTCGCTTTGGCCTACGCCGGCATGGCCGACGCCAGTCTCTTCATGTACCGCGACAAGAAAGATCGTTTCTGGTCGGAAAAAGCAATCGCTTCTGCCCAACAAGCGGAACGCCTGAACGACAAACTTCCGGAAGTTCACTTTTCGTTGGGCACAGCATACGCGGCGATTGGCCAGACTTCCCAGGCAATTCTGGAATTAAAGCGCGCACTCGAGATCTCCCCGAATTCCGATGAAGCTTACCGCCGCCTCGGCCGCGCCTACGCGGCGACCGGACAAAAAGACGAAGCCATCAAGGCCCTGCAAAAGGCTGTCGAAATCAATCCGTACTACTGGACCAATCAAAGCGCGCTGGGCGCCGTCTATATAGAGTTCGGAAATTACGAAGGCGCGCTGAAACAATTTCAAATCGTTACGCAATTGGAACCGCAAAACGCCGCCGGCTACGACAACCTTGGTTCGGTCTATTCAAGAATGGGGCGTTACGGAGAAAGCGTGACCGCCTATCAAAAGGCGCTCCAGATTCAGCCCTACGCCGCGACGTACTCCAACCTCGGCACTTCGTTCTTTTACCTGAAGCGCTACCAGGAATCCGTACAAATGTTCCAGAAAGCGGCGGAGATGAGTCCCGGCGAGGAAACCATTATCGGAAATCTGGCCGACGCCTACCGCTGGGCCGGAGACAAAAACAAAGCCAACCTGAGCTACGACCAGGCGATCGGCCTCGCCTACAAGCAGTTGCAAGTGAATCCGCGCGACGCAAGCGCCCTCGGCCACATGGCCCTCTATCATTCCAAGAAAGGCGACAGCGCCCAGGCGCAGGACTTTATCCGCCGCGCGCGCTCGATTGACCCGTCCGACGTCTACCTGATCTACACGGTGGCGATCGTAGCGGTCAATGCAAACGATCCGGCGGGTGCGATCGAAGCCCTGCGATCAGCTCTGCAAAAGGGATTTGCGACCGCGGACATCGATTCCGACCCGGAATTCACGTCACTACACGATCGAACTGATTACAAAGCGCTGCTGAAAGAATTCGCTCCCAAAAAGTAATTCACGTTTGCAAGAAATCTGCCGCAAAAACACGTCGAGCCCTGCTTTCGCAGGGCTCGGGTGCTTGTGTATTTCTTATGGAAACGAACTAGGCTTGAGGGCTGGACCGGCGCCGACGGAAAGCCGCAAGTCCCACAAGACCGGTCGAGAGCAACAAAAGAGTTGCCGGTTCCGGCGTGGAAACGGTTGCAGTACCGAAGACGAACTCGTTTGGTGGGATGCCGTCAAGTTCGATGGTGTAGACGGGTCCGCAAAAATCGTCGGCGTCGCCATCACTGTCAACATTGCAACCCGTCGACGGAAGCAAGCCCGTGTGGAATTCGTCGATCCCGAAAAACAGCAGGGTCTGCGATCCGTCTTGATTGATCGTCTTCGAAAAACTCGAGAAAATGCCGTCGCCCGGGTTATCGCCGAAATTGAAATCGAGGCCCTGCGGGAAGCCAAACAGCGTCAGCGAAAGTGAGTAAAGCAGCGTTCCTGTGTCGTTCTGAAACGCAAAGACGTTCTGGCTTGCCGAAAAAGACAGTGGGATCGTCCCGTTCGGATCGGTAATCGGGACCGGCGGTGGATCTACCTGGCGAATAATGACCGTTGGGTCAATCGTATCTGCCTTGGCGACAGAGACCGTCAAAACCACCAAAGCTAGTAATAGAAACACTTTTGAAAATTTCACGAGCACACCCTCCGACTGCAACGCGGGCCATAGGTGCAACCCTAGTGCCATTACTAGGTCCAGACTGTGCTTTGTATGTCGCTCATTCAGAACGGGTTAAATTTCATAAAGAAAGACACGGAAACAATATATGCAGTGATTTTCCCCTTGCGGGCCAGGAAGTGGAAATGTTTCGTCTCACGCGTCTCATACGCTGCCCGGGTCGCCCCCGATTAGACTTAGGAGTACCGGAACTCTTCCGGCTCAAATATAGTGGCTCCGCCAGCGGAAAATCGGTGCAGAATGCCCGCGAACAAGCTGGTTCGTCTGCCAAATGACTACGGTTACTATCGATTCCGCAGTGAAGGCGAGATGTCCTCGCGTCGCCCTGGGTTGCCTTACCGCAAGCGTACGGGCGCAAGCAACGCCGCCCGGGCTTGAAGACGAATTGCGTTTGTGCGAACAAAAAATCCTGCAACTGCCCGAACCACGATCGATTCTGGAATCCGCTCCTGTTCTCCTAACCCGTTCCGCTTATAAGGCGTTAGGAAAAGATCCGGCGCGCTATCGCGGCTCGGCCGAAGCCCTGATTCGCCGTGTAATTGCAGGCAAGGGACTGCCGCGCATTCACGCAGTGGTGGACATCATTACTATTGTCAGTGTTGAGAGCCGGTTGCCGATTGGTTTGTACGATCTGGCACACGTACAGGGCGGCATTACGTTTCGCGCGGGCCGCGCCGGAGAAACGTACAAGGGAATCGGCAAATACGATTTGAATCTGGAACATCTGCCGCTTTTCGCCGATGAACTCGGTCCGCATGGCAGCGCGACCAGCGATTCCGAGCGCACCATGGTCACTCTCGAAACCAAAAACATTTTGGCGATTTTCGTTTCCTTCGGCGGACTAGAGAATCTGGAGCGCTACGCCGAACGAATGAAAGCTCTTCTCACCGAACACGCTTCAGCCACAGACTTCCGGCACGTCATAGTTTAGTTCTTGTACGGTCGTTCTCGTCCTTTAAGATCGTCGCGTCTCGCAATGTTCTTGAACCTATTGTCAAAACATCCCCAGTTGTTCTCCACGACGATTGAATCGATAGGAAAATTCATCGCAATAACGGGAAAGATGTTTTATGGAAATTCCGCGAAATGTCGCAAGAGTTCATCCTGCTTGACTCACGGTTATCTCGCCAATGCCAGGCTGATTCCGGACAGGAGCAATTCCAGCTTCGAAGCTGGGAGTTTTGCAACTCGTTCCGTAAGCAGGGCCTTGTCAACCGAAACAATTTGAGAAACGTTTGCCACTGAATCTTTCATTAGGCCGGTAACCCGTGCGGAAAGCCTGAGGTTTCCCGGTGCGGAGGCCCATTTGAGATTGCTTGTTAGTGGAAGGCAAATTACGGTGGCAATCCGGCTTCTATTCAGAGCATCGCTTTGGACGATGGCAACTGGTCTTCGAAATCCTGTGCCGGAACCGGTGGGATTGGGCAAATCGGCCCACCACACCTCACCCTGAGAGATCACCACTCCGTCCGTTCTAGGACGCGGTGTGCGGCCACGCCCCTAAACTCGTCGGTCGGTTCGTCCATTTCAGCAAGAGCGGCATCCATGGCTTCCGTGACCTTGTCTGGGCTCCAGCGCGCAAGATATTCCCTCAGCGCATCGCTGAAGAGCCGGCTGCGGGAGCGTTTCGTACGCCGCGCGAGACGCTCCGCTTCATGGAAGATCTCGTCGGGAATGGATACAGCGGTTTTCATACCAAGAATATAACTCGCCGAAAAACCGCCCGGCGAGCAATCTACCGGGCGACGGGTTCGGCCACGTTTAGCTTGGCGGCGGCGCGGTGGTGCAAAAGGCCGCGGACGGCCAGGAGTTCAGCGTTGAGGACGGCAGCGCCGGCGGCTCCGCGCACCAGATTGTGCGAAAGCAGCGCGAGTTTCACGTCCAGCAACGAACACTCGCGAATGCGGCCAACGACGGCAGCCATGCCGTGTCCGGCGCCGGCATCCCGGCGCGGCTGCGGCCGATTTTCCTCGTCCACCACCACGATCGGATTGCGCACCGCGGTGGGGAGTGAAGCGAGCTCGTCGTCCACTGCAAAATCGCGCAGAACTTCTGCGACTTCACGAATGCTGGCGATTTTCTTTAGTCCGAGCGAAACGCATTCTAGGTGGCCATCGCGCACTGGCACGCGATTGCAATGCGCGCTGATGCCGAGACTTGCGTCAATGAATCGCGAGCCATCCCATCTACCTAGCAGCTTTTGTGGTTCGGCTTCCATTTTTTCTTCTTCACCGCTGATGAAAGGCACGACGTTGCCCAGAATATCGAGTGAAGCTACGCCCGGATATCCTGCGCCGGAAACAGCTTGCATCGTAACGACAAAAATCTTTTCGAGGCCGAACGCATCCGCGAGTGGCTTGAGGACCAACACCAGCCCCGCTGTCGAACAGTTGGGATTCGTAACGATAAATCCGCTGTCGTAACCGCGATTTTTCTGCTGCACGGGAATGGAATCGAGGTGTGAAGCATTGACTTCCGGAATAAGAAGCGGAACGTCAGGGTCCATGCGGTGATTCTTGGAGTTGCTGAGCACCGGATAGCCGGCGCGCGCAAATTCCTCTTCGGCGGTGCCCGCTACACTCGAATCGAGCGCGGAAAAAACAAAATCGCACTCGAGATTTGGCGCAAGGTCTTTTACGACCAGATTGCGCGCGGCTTCCGGAATCGGCGTGTCGAGATGCCACTTCACGACGTCCGCGTATTTCCTGCCCGACGATCGTTCCGACGCGGCAATGTCTGCGAGCTCAAACCACGGATGATTGGCAAGCATGTGCACGAAGCGTTGGCCAACTGCGCCGGTTGCGCCGAGCACGCCGGCGCGGAACTTCTTGTCAAAACGCTTGCTCGCGGAGCTCATGCTGCACCTCGTTGCGAATTTTCGTGCCCAAGCTGTCCAACCGACGGCCCAATGCGTGTCCCGCGAAATTCCGGATTGAACGTGTTGCGAACCCAAACAACCATTTCGGTCTCCGCCGCGAGCGGCAAAACCTCTGCATGCAGGACTTTTGCGCCTGCCGAAGCCAGGGCGTGCGCTTCCTCATAGGATAACTGGTGCAGCAGGCGCGCTTCACGCGATTCGTTCGGGTTGGCAGTATAAACGCCATCGACATCCGTCCAGATCACCAGTTCGTCCGCGTCCACAACGTGGGCGATAATCGCGCCGGAATAGTCGGAGCTGTTCCTCCCGAGCGTAGTGACGCGCCCATCGCGCGTCGCGCCGACGAAGCCGGTTACGACGGGAACAAGGCCGCTTTCCAGCAATGGCTGCAGGACATCGCGGCCGCGGCGCCGCGTTTCCTCCATATCCGG
>Ga0247666_1000378_pt1 | contig 12008 bp, 10 predicted proteins | sample CNK07_metaG_FD_183025 | JGI IMG/M metagenome (GOLD analysis project Ga0247666, IMG submission 183025) | Soil microbial communities from Purdue University Martell Research Forest, Indiana, United States - CNK07 | ecosystem: Environmental > Terrestrial > Soil > Temperate forest > Bulk soil...
TGCCCGACGGCCACCGTGTTGCTGCCGTCGCGCACGACGTAGGTCAATCCGATCTCCGCCCCCGGCTGCGAGTAGTACGCGAGGTACGGCATGTACATCGTGACGCGGGGCGTCGAGCCGGCGGTGATCGTCGTCATCGTCCCGTCGATCAGGCGCGCGAGCGCGCCGAACGGGTCGTAGGCCGGCTTCTGGTCGTTGTGCGAGCCATAGAGGCCGCTCTGCCACGGGTTGCCGGCGCTGTCGTGAAACACGAACCAGATGAACATCTGCACGTTCGGATCGTTCTTCGCGATCGTCAGCGCCTGCACGGCGTACTTCGCCTGCAGCGCATACGACACTCCGTGCGGATCCGGCGGCTTGGTCTCGTGACCGTACTCCGTGATCCACACCGGAACGCTGCGATGGAAGTACGTCTTCAGGTTCTTCTCGAACGTCGGCAGCGTCAGGAGAGCGACGTTCGGATACCGCACCTTCTGGGTCGGCGGCAGGTTCGGCGACGTCGGGTACGGATGGTGGGCCCACGCATCGAACTTCAGGCCCGGCACCTTCGCGAGGTACTTGGCAAACGTGCCTGGAGCAATCGACGCGCTGACGCCTGCGAGCGGCTTGTCCCGGCCGCGCGCGGACGTCTCGCCGATCGCAACTTTCGCCAGAGAGTTGCCTGACTTGATGCCGGCGTACGCGGCCTTGTAGAGCTTCGCGTAGTTCGACGGCCCGACGATCTTCTTGCCGACAAACTGCGGCGTCAGAAAGAGCTGGAGGTTCGGCTCGTTCCATACCGACCAGAGCGCGACCGTGCCGTGACCCTGGTGGCCGTTGTACCGCGACGCGAGCATCTTCGCGAACGTGGTCAGGTCGCTGAGGCGCGTCGGCATCACGTTCGGCGCCTTGCCACCGTTCGCCCACTTGGGCGTCCCGTTGATGTCGATCATCACGCGGAGGCCGTAGATGCCCGACTGGAAGACCAGCTCGTCGAGATCCGCGAGCTTGTACGCAGGATCGTCGCCGTTGGCGGCGTTGGCGGGCTTGGTCGGCGCGATGCCGGCCCAGCTCGCGGTCGTGTGGATGACAGAAGCACCGGCGACGCTTGCCTGCCGGAGATTTTCAGCGCGATTCGGAGACCAGCGGAACGTCGGGTCGTCAAAGAACCCGATCGGCATCTTCTGGGCGGCAACGGCCGTCGCGGCCGGAGCGGCCAGAAGTGCAATGAGCGCTAGAAGCGCAAAGCGTGCGGGCTTCGGCACAGGCAGATCCTCCCTTTTGTTATCCCTGGGCGGGCGAACCGGGGGACCGTAGCGAGGTCTCTTGAGGGTCGTGTAAAGAGGGGGCTCCATGAAGCGTTTTGCGCCGGCAATTGCAGTCTGGTTGATGTTTGGAGTAGCGCTCGCGTGGATAACGAGCCGCGTCGCCGACTGGTTCGTGATGACGGACGAACTGCTGTACGAGCGGCTCGCGTTGAGCGTCACCCGGCTGCACACGCCGCTTCCACGCGTGCACGACGTGGCAATCGCAAATCTCAATCAGCTCTACTCGCTCGTGCTCGCGCCGGTGTTCGCAACCGGCACCGTGGCCGACGGCCTGCACCGCGCGCACGTCCTCAACGCGTTCGCGATCACGTCGGCGGCGATCCCCGCGTACCTGCTCGCGCTTCGCGTCACGCGCACCGTCTGGGCGTCAGCGCTTGCGGCTGCGTTGACAGTTGCCGTGCCATGGATGGTGCTCGCATCGTTCCTGCTGACGGGCACCGTGGCGTACCCGGCCTTCCTCTGGGCGCTGCTCGCCTTCCACGTGGCCATCACGTCGCCGTCGCGACGGCACGACGCGCTCGCCGCGCTCGCGCTCGTGGTGGCAATCACCGCGCGCACGCAGTTCATCGTTCTCACGATCGTGCTTGCGTTGATGGTCGCGAAGCGGTGGCGCGAGCACCGCGTGCTCGTCGTCGTCTACGCGGCCGGCGCTCTGGTCGCTCTCGTCGCGCTCGCAGCGGGACACAATCCGCTCGGAACGTACGGCTCGACGACGAGTGGCAACCCGTTGCCGCCTGCTGTGGTGCCGTCGTTCTTCTCGCATCTGGCGGCAGTCGCCGTCGGCCTCGGGCTCGTGCCGTTCGTCGTCGGCGGCGCGTGGCTGCTGCGGCGCGATCCGTTCGCAATCCTCGCGCTGCTCACGACCGCAGCGCTCACGCTCGAGGTGGCGTCGTTCAACGTGCGGTTCGGAGGCGGCCTCGTGCGCGACCGCTACATCTTCTATCTCGCACCGGTGTTCGCGATCGCGTTCGCGGCCGGGCTCGCGTCGTGGGAGCGGACGTCGTGGAGGCTCGTCGTTCCCGTCGGTGTGCTCGTGATCGGCTTCGCGTCCGCGCCGCTGCCGGTCTTCGACAAGCTGAACGTCGACACGCCGGTATCGATCATCGACGGCTACCTGCGCCGGGAGCTCGGCGGGCTATCGGGCGCGCGCATCTTTCTCGTCGCGGCGTCGCTGGTTGCCGTTGCCGTGGTCGTCGAAGCGCGCGTGCTGCTCGGACGGCGCGCCGTCGTTCCGCTCGCGGTGCTCGCCCTCCTCTTGACGACTGCGGAGACGGGCTACGCGGTCGTACGGCTCTTCCGCGTCGACGGCACGGCGGGGCGACCGCTCACCGTCGACCCGAGCTCGCAGCTCGCGTGGGTCGACAAGATAGTCGGGCGCGACGCCGACGTGACGATGATCCCGTACCCGATCGTTCCCGGCGACTACTGGTCGAGCGCCGCGTACTGGTGGGACATGGAGTTCTGGAACGTCTCCGCCGATCGCACAGCCGGGATTCCCGCCGAATTCGAATGGACGCCGAGCACTTTTCCGAAGCTCGCACTGACCTTCGACCGCACCGGCCGCGCGAGCATCTCCCCGCCCGGCGACGTGCTCCAGGCGGTCGCCGACGCGCGCTTCCACATCGCCGGGACCGTCGCCACGAACAACCGCGACGTGTTCCTCGTGCACCCCGAGCTCCCGTGGCGCGCGGACTGGACGACCACCGGCCTCTACGACGACGGGTGGACGAAGCCCGGCGTCGTCGCGCACATCCGGGTCTACGCGTACCCCGGCCAGGACCGAAAGGTGATCCGGACGGTGACGGTCTCCGCGTTCGCACCGAGCGGGATCACCGCCCGGCCGCTGACCGTCGGCGGCTCCCGGGTAGTCGCGGGCGCGAACGAGGTCTCCGTCGACGCGAGCGTCTGCGTCCCGCCGAACGGCTCCGCCGAGCTCCCGGTCCGCGTCGAGGGAACGTCGGCGATCTACGGCGACCCGACAACCAACTTGACCGTCTCCGAACCGCGTGAGGGCGGCGTGCAGCTCTCCCGCATCTACCTCTCGGGACAGATCGGGGCGGACTGCTGACAGCTTCCCTTGACGGCCGCGGCGGGGTGCGCTATTACTTCAATTAACTATGGGAGTAGATAATGTCTTGATCGAATTCCGGCTCGACGTGCACTCGGGCGTGCCGACGTATCTCCAGCTCGTGCAGCAGGTGAAGCAGGCACTTCGGCTCGGCATCCTCCAGCCGGGTGACCAGCTCCCAACCGTCAAGGCGGTGGTGACGCAGCTCGCGATCAACCCCAACACGGTGCTCAAGGCGTACCGCGAGCTCGACCGGGAAGGCCTCGTGGACGGCCGGCGCGGCCAGGGGACCTTCGTCTCGGCCGACGTGACCGCGTCCGCGCCGCGTGACTTCGACACGTTGCGGGCCGCGCTCGTCAAATGGATCGATCGGGCGCGCGACGCTGGACTGGACGAGGAGTCGATTCACGCTCTCGTCGCTGCGGGGTTCCGCGAAGCTTTTTTTGAGGACGCGGCATGAGCCTGCCCGCGCTCGAAGCGAGCAGCTTGGGCAAGCGGTACCAGTCGCTTTGGGCGCTGCGCGAGTGCTCGCTCTCAGTGCCCGAAGGCTCGGTCACCGCGCTCGTCGGCCCGAACGGTGCGGGCAAGACGACGCTGCTTCACCTCGCGGTCGGTCTGAGCGACCCCAGCGAGGGCACCGTCCGCGTCTTCGGCGACTCGCCGCGCGAGGATCCGGCACGGGTCTTGCCGAGGGTCGGCTTCGTCGCACAGGACCACCCCCTGTACCGCGGCTTCCGGCTCGAGGAGCTGCTGAAGCTGGGCGCCGCGCTCAACCCACGCTGGGACGACGAGCTTGCGCGTGGACGCCTCGAGAGGCTCGGACTTCCACTCGGCCGGAAGGCCGGCGCGCTTTCGGGCGGTCAGCAGGCGCAAGTCGCTCTGACACTTGCGCTTGCAAAGCGGCCGGCGCTGCTGCTCCTCGACGAGCCCGTCGCGTCCCTCGACCCGCTTGCGCGCCGCGAGTTTCTCCAGTCGCTGATGGAAGCCGTGGCGGAGGGTGGACTAACGGTCGTCCTGTCGTCGCACATTCTCGCCGACCTCGAGCGCGTCTGCGACCACCTCGTCATCCTGTCGCACTCCAAGGTGCAGCTTTCCGGCCCGATCGACGAAATCATGGCTGGCCATCGGTTACTCACCGGCGTCCGTTCCGAGCCTGGAGCGATCGCGCGCATGCAGTCGGTTGTGCACGAGAGTCACACCGAGCGCCAGACGACGTTGCTCGTCCGCGCGAACGGTCACGTCTACGACACTCGCTGGCAGGTCGACGAGGTAAGCCTCGAGGAGATCGTCCTTGCGTATCTCGCCCAGGGGCCACCGCTCGAAGAAGCACTGGTGGCATCGTGATCTGGCTCTCATGGCGCCAGCAACGGGCGGAGACGCTGATGGCAGCGGCACTCCTCGCGCTGGTCGCGGCGACGCTCGTTCCCGTCGGGCTGCACATGGCGTCGGCGTACGACAACGGAGTCGCCGCCTGCGGGGCGCACACGGCCGCAAGCGGGGCCGGCTGCGGAAGCATCGTCGGAGACTTCCTCCACCGCTTCGAGCACGCGGGGCCGATCGTGCCATGGCTCAACTTCCTTCCCGGTCTCTTCGGCGTCCTCTTCGCTGCGCCGCTCGTGCTCGACCTCGAACACGGAACGTTCCGGCTTGCGTGGACGCAGAGTGTGACGCGCCGACGCTGGCTGACGATCAAGCTGCTCGCGATCTTCGGCTCCGGGATGGTCGCCACGCTCGCGTTGACGATGCTGATGACCTGGTGGCGCGGGCCGCTCGATCACTTGCAGGGGCGTATGGAGCCCAACGTCTTCGATTTCGAAGGGATCGTTCCGTACGCCTACACGGTCTTTGCGTTGTCGCTGGTGATCGCTCTCGGCGTCTTCACGCGTCGGATGATCGTTTCATTGGCCGGCGGCCTCCTCGCGTTCTTCACGCTTCGGATCAGCATCCAGACGTTCGCCCGCGAGCACTTTCTTCAGCCGGTGAAAGTGGTGTGGTCGCCCGGGACCGCAGGCCCGGCGAATCTCGATCGTTCGTGGAACCTTCTCAGCGGGCCGAGCGACGCGCACGGCCACCCACTCCCGAGCCCCAACCAGATCGTGCCGGGGTGCATAACAGGGCCGAAAGATCAGATCGAGCGCTGCCTGCGCGCACATCATGTGTTCAACGTGGCCGTGTACCAGCCGGCCTCGCGCTTCTGGCTCTTCCAGGGAATCGAGGCGGGGATCTTTGTCGGCCTCGGCGTGGTGCTCCTCCTCGCGTCAGCCTGGTGGCTGAAGCACCGCCTCGCCTGATCGCAAAACGGTTCAGGGATGGGCGGTGACGGGATCGAACCGCCGACCTCCTCGGTGTAAACGAGGCGCTCTCCCAGCTGAGCTAACCGCCCGGGTTAGTGCAATACCCCCAACGGGATTCGAACCCGTGCTGCCGGCGTGAAAGGCCGGAGTCCTAGGCCACTAGACGATGGGGGCGTTCAGTGCAGAGTACCGTTGCTCCGTGACCGACATCCGGCCCGTGACCGAAGACGATTTCGAGGCGGTATTCGACCTGCTCACCGCGCGCAGCCGCGCCGCGTTCGGCATCGCCTCCGAGCAGCCCGCGTTCCTGCGGCAGCGCTGGGACGCACCCTCGACGGACAACTGGGTGGCCGTCGCAGGCGCCACGATCGCGGGTTACGCGAGCCTCGACGAGAACCAGGACTTCGTCCACGCCGCGAAAGATCCAGACGTCGGCGACGCGCTGATCGGCCAGATCGAGGAGCAGGCGCGGACACGCGGCTTCCCATACGTCGAGGTCGTCTCCGCGCCGGAGGACGCGCCGCTGTACCGCGCGGTCCAGCGCAACGGCTTCACGCTCGACCGCGAGATCCTGCGCATGTGGCGCGTGCTCGCAGACGACCTGCCGGAGCCAGTGTGGCCCGAGGGGCTCACCGTTCGCACCTACACCGACGCGGATGCCGAGCGCGTGCACGCGCTGCTCGACGAGCAGTACGCCGGCTGGGATCCGACCTACGTCGGGCGAAGCCACGCAGGCTGGCTGACCTTCATGACCGACCACGAAGACTTCGATCCCGAGATGTGGTTCCTGGTCGAACGCGATGGCGAGCTCGTCGCGTGTGCGCTGCACTGGAAGGCGAGCGACAGGATCGGCTGGGTGAAGGACATCGTCGTGCGCGAGAGCGAGCGCGGGCGCGGGCTTGCCAAGGCGCTGCTCCATCATGCGTTCCGCGCCTATGCGGAGCGCGACGTCAACCGGGTCGGCCTGAAGGTCGACTCGACGAACCCGACCGGCGCGCCGCAGCTCTACGAGCGCCTCGGGTTCGTCACGGACCAGCGACTCGAGATCTGGCAGAAACAGCTGTGACGACGGCGACGACCGTCTCGCTGCTCCGCTGGCTTCGCCGCCAACTGCGCGAGGCGACTCCGACGCGCGAGCGGCTCGAGGCGGCAATTGCGAACAACGACCCCTCCGAGGCGCGGCGATTGCTGAAGGGGATGGACTTCAACGACGCTCAGCGCCATCACGTCGAATCGCTGCTGAACGAGTGGGAACGCGAGGTTGCGAACTAACCAGCAAGGCCCGCTATCGTCAGTGACTGCGTGAGGGGTCGCACGCTCATCGCCGCCTCGGCGGTCGCAGTCACTCTCGCTGGTGCGACACCGGCGTCGTCGGTCAACCCACTCGAGCGCTCCGCCCTGAAGGCGCTCGCCACCTCCCGCGTCACACCGTCGACGAAGGAGCGCGGCCGCACGGAAGTTCGGCGCGCCGCGTATCTCGCGCACACACTGCCGAGTGGCCGGCGCGAGCCTCTCAGCGTCGCGCTCGGAGAGATCGCATCGTTCGCCGGCAAGATGACCGAGCCGCGCGCCCTCGCACTGATCGGCGAGCTGAAGGCAAACGACGACTATTTCCTCAAGCACTACGCACCGGCGCCGAAAACCGACATCACAGACGCGGACGGCATCGTCTACCGCTACTTCGCCGGGCGCTGCTTTGAGTTCCATCCACTCGCGAACTTCGGCGCGCTGAACGCGCGTGTCGCGGCAGGTGACATCGAAGGATCGCAACGCCTGGCCGATGCGCTCGTGGCGCGCGGTGTCTATCAGGCGAGCGGCGGTATCGGCTGGGAATACATGTTCCCCTACGCCGGTGGCCGCGCGCCGTGGCTCTCCGGGATGGCGCAGGCAGTCGCGGCGCAGGCGCTCGCGCGCGCCTCGGGCCTCGTGACGGCGGAGTCGTCGGCACTCCTCGGCAAGGCGCGCGCCGCATACCAGGCGATCCCGGGCCGGCTCCTGACCTCCGTCGCGGCGGGGCCGTGGATCCGCCTCTACTCGTTCACGTCGCTGCCGGTGCTGAATGCCCAGCTCCAGGCGGTGATCTCGCTGCAGTCGTACGCGACGACGGCGCAGGACCCAGTCGCGGCGGCGCTTGCAATGCGCATGCAGCGCGCGGCGGCCGCAACGCTGCCGCGCTTCGATACCGGCTACTGGAGCTACTACGCGCTGCCGCACGATCCTTCGCCGCTCGACTACCACGAGTACGTCGTGCAGCTGCTGCAGCGGCTCAAGTCGGCCGATCCGCGTTTCGCAGACGCCGCGGTGCGGTTCGCCGCGTACGAGAAGCAGCCGCCGGCGTTCCAGCTCGCCCCCGGCTCCCTCGGTGCGCTGTCGTTCTGGATCTCGAAGCCGTCGACAGTCTCGGTCGTCACCGGCGCAGGCCCGTCGCGGCGCGTCTCCGTCGACGGGGGCTGGCACACGCTCTCGTGGGGCGTGCCGAAGCGAGCGGGTGCGTATCCCATTCATGTCACCGCGACGGACTCGGCCGGCAACCATGCCTCGTTCGATGCGCTGCCGATCGTTCGAGCGAGCTCGACGGTGCCGAAGCGCGCAACGCAATCTGCTCTCGATACGTCGTTGCAGCCCGCGCCGTCGTTCCGCGTCGGCGCCGCGCTCACCGACCCGTCACAGGCCGCACTTGCAGTGCAGGCGGGGCTGCACCTCACCCGCGTCACGGTGACGTGGCCGCCGGGCGCGACGGCGCCCGACCCCGCGCTCGTCGCGGCGTTGCAGCAGCAAGCTCCGATCGCAACGATCGTCGAGCTGGTCGCGACGCCGCTACCGGTTGATGACCCCGGGCGCGCAGCCCTTGCGCAATACGCCGCGGGGCTCGCTGCGAGTGTCCCGACGCTCGACGCCCTCGTCCTCGCGCCCGCACCGCTCGCAGCCGACACGCCGTCGTACACGGCCGCGTTCGGCGCGATCCGCGCAGCGCTGCCGGGCTCGCCGCTCGGCGTGGCGGTCGACGGCAGCATCGACCCGGCCGGGACGGTGGACGGGCTCGCCGGTCTCGACGCGAACCTGGTCGCGTTCCATCCTGCCGCGACCCCGGCGAAGGGCGTCTGGACGCTTGCGGATCGCTCCGCGTTCAAGGACGCGTTCCCCGATTCGGCGCTCGTGATCGACGGCGCGCCCGCGCCCTTCGCCGACACGCTGAAGACGGCCGCCTGCGGGACCGACGTGAGCGCGGTGCTGTTCGACCGGCTGTCCGACGCCACGCGCCCAGGGCTCCGCTCGACGATCGCGACCGCAGAGCGCGGCGCGTTCGTGTGCCCTGGCTTGTCCGCCGAGGCGTTGCCGTTCGAGATCCAGTACCCGGCCGCACTCACGCAACCGATCGCGGTCTCGCTCAACTGCAACCGGGACTGCCTCTACCTCGTCACGCTCGACGGCGCCGACGGCCGTCCCGTCGTCGCGAACCGCGGCCAGCTGAACGGCGGCCCGGCGAGCCCGCTGACGAAGGTCACGCTGCCGCGCGCGAAGCTCGCGCCGGGGGCGTACCGGCTCGACGTGCGGATCGTGGCGCGCGTGAACCCGGGAGCCGTGACGCGGGACCTCGGCCCGCCGCTGACAGTCGGCTAGCTCTTCTTGCGCCGGACGATCTGCAGGCCCCACGCGTCGCCCGACGCGAACAGCGCGTCCGGATCGACGTCGTCGAGCCAGCCGAGGAAGTGCGTCTCGGGATCGTCCTCGGTCGAGCCGTAGACTGCGGCCCGGCCGGCGTCGAGCTGCCTGGTCAGGTCGTCCCCGCGCTCGAGCGCCGCCAAGCGTTCCTCGACAGCGCTGCCTTCCGCGTACCCTTTGCCCATAGAAGAAGCGTACTCCGCTGCGCATCCCGAATTACAGGGGCCGGTAGCTCAGTTGGTAGAGCAGGGGACTTTTAATCCCAAGGTCGTAGGTTCGATCCCTACCCGGCCCATCTCTAGACGGCCTCAAGGAGCGCGAGCGCCTCGATCTGCATCGGCTCAGTGGTTGCGCCCGTTCGTGTTCCGGGTCGCACGAGGGTTGTGCAGATAACCGCAGCCGCGGCGAAGATCGCCGTGCCGTACCAGAAGGCCGTTGTGTACCCATGAACCGCAGCGTGCGCTGCCAGGTTGTCGATGTTGGTGTGGCCGGTGGCGTAGTGAGTCGTTGCGGTGGCTGCGACCGTGCTCAGGACGGCGATCCCGATCGCTGGGCCGATTTGCTGCACGACGTTCGCGAGTGAGCCGGCCACGCCAACGTCCTCGGGGGCGACGCCGACACTCGACAGGTCAAGCCCGACGATTGTTGCGGAGCCTGCGCCGAGGCCAAGCAGCGTCAGCCCACCAAGTGCCCATGCGTAATAGTGAGTATCGACACCGATCCGCGTCAGCAGAAACATGCCTGCTGTGCATAGGAGGAGCCCGGCGCCCATGAATGCGCGGGACGGAAACCGGGTCACGAGCCCGCCCTGAACAGCTGAAGCAGAGATCACAAGCGCGAGCGGTAGCGGCAGGAACGCGATACCGGTCTTCACCGCCGAATAGTGCAGGACGCCCTGGAAGTAATAGGTCAGAAAAAGGAACATCGAGAAGATGGCGATAGTGGCGAGGAACAGCACGAGCAATCCTGAGCCACGGTTGCGGTCACGGACGACGTGCAGTGGCATCAGCGGATACTTGCCTCGACGCTGGCTTGCGAGGAACGCGAGCAGAAGTAGGCCACCGGCGATGAGCGGGATTAGTGAGATTCCTGCGCCCCAACCGTCTGTCTCGGCTTTTGCGGCGCCGAACACGATCCCGAACAGCCCGGCTGTCGCGAGCGCGGTGCCGAGCACATCGAGGCGCGGCTTGTCCGGGTTGGTGTTGTTGGTCATCAGTGTCATCGCGCCGACCAGCGCAAGAGCTCCGAAGGCGACGTTGACGAACATGCACCAACGCCAGCTGACGTAGCTGGTAAGGACGCCTCCGAGCAAAAGCCCGAGAGCGCCTGCTCCGGCGCCGATCGCGCCGAACACGCCGAACGCTTTCCCGCGCTCAGCCGGGTCGGTGAACGTCACAACGATCATTGCGATCGCTGCCGGTGCGACAAGCGCTCCGAAGAGGCCCTGGGCGCCGCGAGCGACGATCAGCTCGGTGAAGCTTTGCGCCGCTCCGGCCACTGCTGAGGCGGCGGCGAAGCCCGATGCCCCGATGACGAACATCCGCTTGCGACCCCAGAGGTCCGACATGCGTCCCCCCAGAGGGAGGAGGCTGCCGAACACGAGCACGTAAGCGGTCACGACCCATTCGCGGTTCGCGGTCGAGAAGTCCAGCGCCCGCTGCGCGGACGGCAGCGCGACGTTCACGACGGTCGCGTCGATCAGCAGCATCAGCTGAGCGAGGCAGACGGTCGCAAGGATCAACCAGCGCTTCTCATAATGGGGGTCAGACGGAGCCTCGGCCAGATTCGGATTGGTCGGGCGGGTGAGGTCGCTCACGGTGGGTGCATTGCTCATGGTGTTGCCTCCAAACGGGGTTGTTGCCGGCCCGAGTGTTTTCGGGGCCTTGCTACTTCGACGATCAGCACGCTATCACATGCGTGCGCACGCACACAAATGCGTTCAGATATGGTTGCCTTGTGTTAGACTGAGCCGGCAATGTCCAGGAAAACCCCAGTTCCCCCCAAACACACTGCAGCCCAGCGAATCACTCCCGAGCAGCAGGCCACGTGGTTCGCACTCCTCTTTGCGCACGCTTCGGTCACAGACCGCATCGACCGAGATCTCCAAGAGCAACACGGCATCTCTTTCAGCGCTACGGAGATCCTTTGCCGGTTGCACGACGACGAGCCGCAGTCTGTGCGTGCCTTGGCCGACCAACTCGTCAGTATTAGCCCGACTCGCGCCTCGCGACTCGTGCAGGAGCTCGTCGATGAGGGATACCTGCAGCGCGGCTCCGACCAAGGCGACGGCCGTAAGTCGCTGATCAGCTTCACCTCTAAGGGGCGCAGGTACAGCGAACAGGTCGCGCACACCTTTGAGGACGCCATCCTCCGGTACTTCATCGACCCACTTGACGACGAAGACCTCGCCGCCATCGCCAAAGTGTGGGACAAGCTCCGTGCCGCTCAGACTCAAGAGCTGGCACCGGTCTCGTCGTAAGCCGGCCGGGAACGCGAGCAGCAACAACCCGCAGCTCGACCGTTTGACCGACGCTTCGATCCTGCCGGCCTACCCGAAGCGGGGACGCGCCGGAGCCCGGAACGTCAGGCACGTGACCGCGGCCTGGCGCCGAGAGACAAGGTATGTCAGGGGGGGTCTCTGGCCGCTGGGGTCTGCGGCTGCGCGTTCGCGAGTCA
>Ga0247666_1000380_pt1 | contig 11909 bp, 7 predicted proteins | sample CNK07_metaG_FD_183025 | JGI IMG/M metagenome (GOLD analysis project Ga0247666, IMG submission 183025) | Soil microbial communities from Purdue University Martell Research Forest, Indiana, United States - CNK07 | ecosystem: Environmental > Terrestrial > Soil > Temperate forest > Bulk soil | place...
CACTCATCCGGTTATCCGGCGTACTAGGCACTTACGCGCGTACAGATGTGGCAAAACTGGAATAACGTACTCCGTGATAGACTCCGCCGACGAGTACACAGAACAAAATCGAGGTAGTGGTTTAGGACGTAACGGGGCGGAAAGGAATCGCCGTGAGCGACAACTTAGTGAAGTGGCCGGCAGCCCTGGTTGTCCTCGCCATTCCCAGCACGGTGATTTGGTCCTACGCTGTCAGTGGAGTGGTTCTTGCCATCGGGCTGGTCACGATTTTTCTTCGCGGCGAATGGCAAAAAGCTCGAGGACTCGACAAGTTGATTCTGTTCGGGCCGCTCTTCTACGCGGCACCCATCGCGGCCTTCGGCACCGAACATTTCACGTTGACGGCGGCCATCGCCTCGATCGTACCGAAGTGGATTCCCTGGCATCTGTTTTGGGCGTATTTCGTCGGCGCTTGCTTTATCGCCGCCGCGCTGAGCCTGGTGACAGGGATTCAGGCGCGACTCTCCGCGAGCTTGCTGGCCTTGACGTTTTTCCTTTTCGTGGTCCTGATGGACGCTCCGGCCTGGGCGCACCATCCGCGAAATCGGATTGCGCTGACGCTGACGCTTCGGGAATTATCTTTCAGCGGCGGCCCTCTGGCGCTGGCAGCCAGCTTCACTGCGCAGTGGCGCGAACGCGGCAAGCACGTCCTTACGACGATTGCGCGATACTTCGTTGCCATTCCCGTGCTGTTTTACAGCTTCGAGCAATTCCTGCGCGGCGATCACGTTCCCGGCGTTCCGCTGGAACCGCTGACTCCTCAGTACGTCTACGGACACGCCATTTGGACCTACGTGGCGGCGGTGGTTTACGCACTCGCTGGAATCCTGCTGCTTGCTGGCAAGAAGACCCGCGCGGCAGCGACGTGGCTGGGCTTGACCGTGCTCTTCGTGGTGTTGGTCGTCTACGTGCCGATCGCCGTCGTAGAACGCGCCAGCCTCGACAAAGGGCTTAATTACTTGGGGGATACACTGATGTTTTGCGGCACCGTTCTACTGCTCGCGGGCGCCATGCCGCGCGAAGCGTAGCGGCGGGAATCATCGGCTGATCAGAAGTCCCACGAAAACGATCACCCCAGAACCGGCCTTCTGGCCCGAAACAGCTTGGAGGCAAAGGTACCAGGTGGGTTAGGTGGGGTACTTAGACGAGATGTAGTTTTGCAGGTGCTCGATAGTTTCTTCCTGCTCTGAGACTACCCACTTCACCAGGTCCCCGATTGAGATAACTCCGAGCACCTTCTCGTTTTCCATAACCGGAAGATGACGTATGCGGTTTGACGTCATGAGAGCCATACACTCGTCCACAGCTTGGTCAGCGGTTACGGAAATCACAGGGCTGGTCATGATCTCCTTGACCAGCGTCGTCCTCGAAGATCTTCCCTTAAGGATGACCTTCCGGGCGTAATCTCGCTCCGAGATGATGCCCACGAGATTGCCTCCCGAAATCACGAGTAAGGCCCCGACTGCTTTGTCGGCCATTCTTTCAATACCCTCGTAGACGGTTTGATCTGGCGTGACAAACCAGACTTCGCTTCCTTTGCGCTTCAGAACCGAGCCAACCGTGCCACTCATTTTGATCATTATCTGACCACCCCCGATGTGAGAGTTTGCGTCCGCGGCTGTATTTGCGGCTGGGGCGCTCCGAGAAGGTTATGGGTGGAAAGTACGCTCTTGGGAGGCCAGAAGTCAAGATTATGGGAGTCGTATCCAGCGTCCGCAAACTCCGCGCTCCGGAAAGTTGTGCGGAATTACTCTGAATGATCTCGACCTGGAACGGCGGCAAAGAAGAGGGTCAGGATTGAGCGCGGGGCAGAGGCGCAATCCAGGAAAACAAGGGGACAAAAAGGCAACGTAGAATCTTGAAACTGGGCGGTTTAGCGATTGACCCCGCGGGCTATTGACATGGGGGGCGTGGGTCTGTATTGTCCGCGGCAGCAAGTGACATAGGTCGGTAACACTGCTTATGCGCCCATACCCTTCCCAGCGCGGCGGTGCAGGTCCCAGGTCTTTCCCTGCGTGGTTGCGATTCGTGTGTATCCCTGAAAATCAACTCTTTGAAATGCGGTTCCGGAGGTGCGTTTTGTCTCTTCGCCGATTATCCCTGATTACTGCGGTGATTTTGTTTGGAGCGGCGGCGTATCGCGTAGGCTCTAGCAGCGCGGCGGACGAATGGCTGCCGATTTCGCCGGATGAGCTGAAGATGACGAGCTTGCCAGAGGCGCCGGGAGCGCCAGCTATCTATCTGTATAGGCAAGTGGACCGCAACGATCAGGAGTCTCACGAGTACAACTACGTGAGGATCAAGATTCTGACGGAAGAAGGACGGAAAAACGCGGACGTGGAGATCCCGTTCTTCAAAGAAAGCGGCGACGTTCGCGGGATAAAAGCCCGAACGATCCGTCCGGACGGCAGCGTGGCGAATTTCGACGGGAAAGTGTACGAAAAAACGGTCGTCAAGGTGAAAGGACTGAGATACCTAGCCAAGACATTCACATTGCCGGACGTGCAGGTGGGAAGCATCATCGAGTACCACTACACGACGACATGGGACCAATACATCTACTTCCGCGAGTCCGTATGGATACTGAGCGACGAGCTCTTCACCAGAAGCGCAAAATTCTCGCTGAAGTCCCTCTCAGGCTACGCCATGCGATGGAGCTGGCCGAGGGGATTGCCGACGGGAACCGTTCCCCCAAAGGATGACCACGGCACAATCCGGCTGGAGACCAAGAATATTCCCGCTTTTCAGGCAGAAGACTTCATGCCGCCGCCAAACGAATTGAAGTTCCGCGTCGAATTTATCTATACCCAGGAAAACGACGAAAAGGAGCCCGACAAGTTTTGGAAGAAAGAGGGGAAGAAACTGAATGATCAAGTAGAGAGCTTCGTCGGGAAGCGGAAAGCGATGGAGCAAGCGGTGGCGCAGATCGCGTCGCCAAATGACAGTCCTGAAGCGAAGGTCCAGAAGATATACGCAAGGGTGCAACAGCTCCGTAACTTGAGCTATGAGGCCGAGAAAACAGAGCAAGAGGCAAAGCGGGCGAAGCAGAAGGATACAAACAATGTGGAAGATGTGTGGAAACACGGTTACGCGGACGGGCGACAGATCGACTGGTTGTTTTTGGGTCTTGTGCGAGCCGCCGGAGTTGAGGGCTACGCGGTTCTGGTGTCAAGGCGGAGCAATTATTTCTTCAACCCCAGCTTGATGAACCCGAATCAGCTAAACGACAACGTGGTGCTCGTGAAGCTGAACGGAAAAGATGTTTACTGCGACCCGGGAACCGCCTTTACACCCTATGGATTGCTGCCATGGTCGGAGACGGCCGTAAAGGGATTGCGGCTGGACAAGGACGGCGGCAGCTGGGTGATGACGACGCTGCCAGACAGCTCGGTTTCCCGAATCGAACGGAAGGCGAATTTGAAGCTGCGTGACGATGGCACGCTTGAGGGAAAGCTTACGATCGTATTTGCGGGGCTGGAGGCGCTGTACCGGCGGCTCGACGAGCGGAATGAAGACGAAGCCAGCCGCAAGAAATATCTGGAAGACACCGTGAAGGAATACGTTCCTTCCGGCATCGAAGTCGAACTGACAAACAAGCCAGATTGGGGAAGCTCCGCGGACAAACTGGTGGCGGAATACGACTTGAAGGTTCCGGGATGGGTGTCCGGCGCTGGGCGCCGCGTTCTTCTTCCAGTGGGTTTTTTTAGCGCGACGGAAAAGCACCTCTTTGACCACGCAGACCGCACACATCCGGTCTATTTTGAGTTTCCGTTTCAGAAATTCGATGAAGTCACGATCGAGTTGCCGCTTGGCTGGCAAGTGAGCAGCCTGCCGCCGGCAAAAATTCAGGATGCCCGCGCGATTAAATACACGCTCAAAGCGGACGAGAGCAAAGGCACGCTGCACGTGACGCGGGTGCTTGATGTAGACATTCTTCTTGTGGACACGAAGCTGTACCCAACGTTGAGGAGTTTCTTTCAAATAGTGAGGACGAGTGATGAACAACAGATCGTGTTACAGCCCGGGGCGGCTGCGGCGAAAAATTAAAATGGGCAGCGGACTGCCGCTGGCGGCCGCGCTGCTTGTATGCTTGCTGGGAGCGAAACCCGCGCGCGCGGGGGACGCTCCGGCATGGATGCACGCGCTGGTAAGCGCGCCGCTCCCAGCGCACGATGAAAAAACCGATGCAGTGCTGTTGTACTCCGAAGACATTCTTAGCGTGCAAGGGAACGGAAAGATCAAGCGCACAGAGCGCCGAGTGTTCAAGATTCTTCGTCCGGACGGCCGAAAATACGGAAGGATATACGCAAACTTCGATTCTGAAACCAAGATCAACAGTATTCATGGCTGGTGCATCCCGGCGCAGGGCAAAGACTATGAGGTGAAAGACAAAGATGCTATTGAGACGGCGCTGTTTGGGGTACAAGACGGCGAGCTAATGACCGACTTCAAGACGAAAGTGCTGATCATTCCTGCGGCGGACCCAGGCAATATCGTTGGTTATGAGATCGATCAGGAAGTGCGTCCGTACGTAATGCAAGATGTCTGGGCGTTTCAGAGAGAGGAAATTCCAGTCCGCGAGGCTCACTATACGCTCCAGGTTCCCCAAGGCTGGGAATACAAGGCGACGTGGCTGAATTATCCCGAAGCCAAATCCTCGCAGGCAGGAACGCAGTCGCAGTGGGTGGTGAAGGATGTAGCGGGCATCAAACCTGAATACGACATGCCGCCGCGAGAAGGTGTTGCGGGCCAGATGATCGTCTCCTTGATTCCGCCGGGAGGCAGCCAGAGCAAAGGCTTTGAGAACTGGATGGATATGGGAAGGTGGGAGGACCGGCTGGCCCAAGGGCGGCGTGACGCCTCACAGGAAATCAAGCAGAAGGTAGCGGAGCTGACTGGGTCGAAAGCGACGCAGCTCGAGAAAATGCGCGCCCTCGCGCAATTCGCGCAAAGAGACATACGGTACGTCGCGATTCAACTGGGGATTGGGGGATGGCAGCCACATGCGGCGCCAGATATTTTTGTCCACCGATACGGAGATTGCAAAGACAAAGCGACGATTCTGAGCACGATGTTGAAGGAGATCGGAGTGACGTCTTACTACGTTTCGGTGAACACGGAGCGGGGAACGGTGACGCCCGCAACGCCCGCGACGCGATGGTTTAATCACGAAATCCTTGCGATCAAACTGCCGGATGGATTGGAGGATGCTTCCTTGGTGGCGGTTTTGGCGCACCAGAAACTCGGGCGGCTTTTGATTTTCGACCCCACGGATGACATGACCCCGATTGGACAGTTGCGGGGAGCGTTACAGGCAAACTATGCCCTGCTCGTAACTCCAGAGGGAGGCGAACTGATCGAACTGCCGAAATTGCCGGCGCTGTTGAACGGCGTGCAGCGCACGGCAAAGCTGACCCTGAATCCCACGGGGACACTCAGCGGTGACGTCAGAGAAGTCCGAGTGGGCGACCGTGCTGCGGCGCAGAGGGCGGCGCTGCGATCGGCGACGAAGGATGCGGACAGGATCAAACCCGTGGAATCACTGCTCGCAAACTCGCTTGCCACGTATTATCTGACGAAAGCATCCGTGACCAATCTCAACCAGACCGACCAGCCCTTTATATTCGACTATTCACTGGTGGCGCAGGACTATGCCAAGACGGCGGGAAATTTGCTACTGGTACGGCCGCGCGTGATCGGAAATAAATCCAGCAGTCTGCTGGAAACTAAGGAGCCACGGAAATACCCCGTCGAATTCGAGGGGCCGTCGCGGGACACGGATACGTTTGAGATCAAGCTGCCCGACGGATATCAAGTGGATGATCTGCCGCCGGCCGTGAATGCTGACTATAGCTTCGCAAGCTACCACAGCAAGGCGGAAGTGGACGGCAACACGCTGCGGTATACGCGGACATTCGAGGTGAAGGAGCTGACTGTGCCGCTAAACAAAGTGGATGAATTGAAGAAGCTCTACCGAATTATCGCGAACGACGAACGGAACACGGCCGTGTTAAAGCCAGCTTCTCACTGAGCAGCGACCGAGGGCTTGCTCTGCTGCGCACGCCATGCGGGGACCGACCATACCTGGACACTGTGTCCCAGCAGGAAAACTACAAAACATAGTGCGAAGACGGAATGGCTGAGACTTGCGCCGAAGTATTGCCATGCGGGGGCGGTTGCGCCCGGGTAGTCGGACGAGAAGAGCATGGTCAGCATGAAGAGGAGGCCGAAGGCGCTCGCGGTGCGGACGAGGATGCCGAAGGTGAGTGCTAGTCCGATAGCGAATTCGCCGTAGGCAACAAGGAAGGCAATGGGAGTGGCGTGTGGGAGGACGAAGCCGCGGAGAATCGGCGCCATGAACGGGTAGGCGCCGCCTTCGAGGAAGCGGTTGATCCAGAATTGAAACCCGCCGTGAAGAGTGAATTGGGTGCCGAAGACTTTGTATTGGCCGAAAATGAGGAAGAAGACGCCGACGCCGATGCGGAGGACTGCGAGGGCACGGGCGTTGGGGTCATTGTTCGAGTAATCTGGGACGATGGGTTCGGGCATGGGCTTGGTTGGTCTCTAGACTGACTGCGAATCTAGAGATTCGCTACTACAAAATCTAGGAGAGGCGGGCGCGGACGCGGTCGCTCAGTGCTTTGCCGTCCACGACTTTGCCTTCGAGGGCCGCTTTAGCGGCTTTGACGACGGCGCCCATTTGCTTCATGGAGTTGGCGCCGGTTTCTGCGATGGCTTTGGAAATAGCGGCATCCATTTCTGCGTCGCTGGCGCCGGCGGGGAGATAGGACTCGAGGATGGCGAGTTCCTTGGTTTCCTTGTCCACGAGATCCTGGCGGCCGCCTTTTCCGAACTGGTCGATGGATTCCTTGCGCTGCTTGACGAGAGTTTGCAGGATTTGGATGGATTCGGCTTCGTCGAGCGCGCGGATTTTTTCCGTTTCTTTGTACTTGATGGCGGACTTGACGCCGCGAAGGACGCTGAGGCGAAGCTCGTCCTTGGAGCGCATGGCGTCCGTCAGGTCTTTTTGGATTTTTTCGGAGAGACTCATGCGGTTCAATATAGCAGAAGAAAAAGAAAGAAGAAGCATTAACACAGAGGGTACTGAGAATGCAGAGAGGAAAGAGGCCCAGAGAAGAGGGAGAAAAGAGAGGAATGCGGATTTGACAGGGTGCGGAGCGCTCGCTACCGTTGATGTTTTACGTTTGGCGGATTTTGCCCGCCTATGCAGTGCAAATCAAATTTGATGAGGCCCGATGAAAGTCATTGTTGCGGACAAGATCAGCGAACGAGGCGTCGAGCTGTTGCGAAAAGCGGGATGGAACATCGTTCTGACGACGAAGGACACATTGAATGCGGAGATAGTGGACGCGGACGCCTTGATTGTAAGGAGCGCGACAAAAGTTACGGCGGAATTGCTGGATAAGGCGGCGAGATTACGGGCTGTGGGGCGCGCAGGCGTGGGCGTAGACAATATCGATCTGGATGCAGCCACGACACGCGGCGTGCTGGTGATGAGCACTCCGGGCGGAAATGCAGTCAGCGTGGCGGAGCATACGTTCGCGCTGCTGCTGGCGCTGGCGAGGCAAGTGCCTAGGCTCGACAAAGCGATGCATGAAGGGCGGTGGGAAAAATCGTCCGCGGCGGGGACGGAAGTGCGCGGGAAAACGCTGGGACTGATCGGGCTTGGGCGCATTGGAAGCGAAGTGGCGCTGCGAGCGGACGCGTTCGACATGCGCGTGCTGGGATATGACCCGTTTATCAGCGAAGCGGCGGCGCGGGAGGTGCAGGTCGAACTGGTGCCTCTGGAAAGACTGCTGGCGGAAAGCGATTTTGTCTCGCTGCACACGGCGCTGAGCCCGGAGACGCAGAATTTGATCAATGCGGAGACGCTGGGGAAGATGAAGAAAGGCGCACGGCTGATCAACGCGGCGCGTGGTGAGTTGATTGATGAGGGCGCGCTGGCGGAAGCGCTAAAGAGCGGAAAGTTGGCTGGGGCGGCGCTGGACGTTTTCGTGCACGAGCCGCCGAAGGATTCGCCGTTGCTTGGAATGGATAACGTGATTGCCACGCCCCACGTGGCGGGCTCAACGGCGGAGGCGCAGGAGGAAGTGGGAACGCAGGTGGCCGTGCAGATTAAGGATTATTTGGCGGAGGGGCTGATTCGCAATGCCGTGAACTTGCCGGCGCTATCGGCGGACCAGTATCGGCGGGTCCGCCCGTATCTGGCGCTGGCGGAGCGGCTGGGATCGCTGGTGTCACAAGCAGTGGCTGTCAGGCCGGCGCGAATTCGCATTCGCTACGCGGGCGAGGTGGCGGAAGTCGGCACGCACTTGCTGCGCAGCGCGGTGCTCGCGGGAATGTTGAACGCGGTGCTGGATGAAAAAGTGAACGTGGTGAACGCGCCGGCTATCGCGGCGGCACGCGGACTTTCCGTGGAAGAGGAGACGCGGCGGCGTGAGCGCGGGTTCCCCAACACGCTGGAAGTGGCGGCCCTGCCGGAAAAATCGGGCTCAGCGAATGGCTTTTCCGCCGAGGGCACCGTTTTGCATGATGGCTCGCCGCGCGTGTTGCAGATAGACGGGATTCCGCTGGAAGCGGAGCTGGCGGGGACTATGCTTTATCTGCGGAACCGGGATGAACCCGGAGTTATCGGGCAGGTGGGCTCGACGCTAGGCAATTTGGGAGTGAATATAGCGACGTTTGCGCTCGGCCGGCGAGAAGCAGCCAAGGGAGCGGAGGCGGTCTCGCTGGTGCGGTTGGACGGAGAAGTGTCGGACTCGATCCTAGGGGCCATCCGCGGGATCCCGGCGGTCACGGTGGCCAGGCTACTAAAACTTGGATGAAACCCTCGGTGCTGCGAGGGGAGTGACATTTTTTGCTGGCTCACCAGAGAGATTCCTTCCTCGGGGCTTCATGTAAGTGTCTAAAATCTGAATGAACCCGGATTGATAGAGAAATTAGAAGAACTTTCCTTGACAGCCGACGCCCATTTGGCCTAAAACCTAGGTCAAAGATTTGTAGTTGAGTGGTGGGGAAGGTTGCCAGGGGTCGTGTTTCATTTTCCAGGTAATGACCAGGCAAAGCGCCGCACACTGATTGTGTCGGCTTGGTGCTGCCCACCTGCGTGCGTCTCAAAAAATAATAGGTTAAGGTGCGCGAAAGGAGCGGTCCATGAGGTGGGATTTGATTAAGCGGAATTCTCTGGTTTGCTTGGTGGTACTACTGCTGTCGATCTCTTGTGTCTGGGCGCAGACCGGCACTTCTTCCATAGTAGGAACAGTCACTGACCCGCAAGGCAAGGGCGTGTCGGGGGCAAAGCTCACCCTGACAAACACAGCGACCAATGCCAAGCGCACTGCGCTGTCAACGAATGCCGGCGCATACGTTTTTGACTTGATTACGCCGGGAGATTACCACCTTGAAGTCGAAGCTACGGGGTTCAGCAAGACGGTATTGGACAACGTGCGGGCCCTGATTGGAAAACAGACCGAGAACAACGTGCAGCTGAGTTTGGGTGCGATGAGCGAAACGGTTGAGGTGAGTATCAGCGCCCAATCCCTTCTCATAAACACTTCAGATGCCTCGCTAGGAAACGTCTTCGACTCCCACCAGATTAGTCAGCTTCCCCTCGAAGGCCGCAATGTCGCTGATTTGCTCAGTCTGCAGCCCGGTGCTACCCAAGAGGGTTACGTCACCGGGTCCCGGGCCGATCAGTCTAACATCACCTTGGATGGTGTGGACATCAACAACGCGCAAACCGGCAACGCCGCGCTGGCAGGAAACACTGGTCCAATCATAGGCAATCTTTCGAGCAGCATCATCGATGGCCCGGTGCTGCGTCTCAACTCCGAGGCAATTGAAGAGTTCCGCGTCACTACGGCGAATGGAAACGCGAACGAAGGCCGATCCGCCGGCGCCCAGATTAACCTGATGACCAAATCAGGTTCGAACGCTTGGCACGGAGCAGCATTTGAATTCTACAGAGGCACAGGTTTCGAGGCTAACGACTGGTTTAGCAATGCGGCTGGCGTTCCCCGCACACCGTTGGTTCGGAACACATTTGGCGGGGCACTCGGCGGCCCGATCTGGAAGAACAAGCTGTTCTTTTTCTATAGCTACGAAGGCCGCCGCGACGCCACTTCGACAGGTGTGACAAGAACCGTTCCGCTAGCAAACTTGGGTAAGGGAATCATCAACTACACATATTGTACGGATGCATCTTGCAATACTACGCCGCAAGCCTCGTTGAACCTGTCCCAGAATCAGGCAGCATTTTCAGCTGCCGGCATAAACCAGGCTGCGCTGAACGCGCTGGCCGCCGCTGCTGCAAAGTATCCTGCGAACGATACGACAGTGGGCGACCAATTGAACACCGGCGGCTTCCGCTTCAATGCGCCTACTCCCGTAAAACTAAACTCTCACGTCGCGCGGTTTGACTACACTTTGAGCAGCACCCAAAATCTATTCGTCCGGCTCAACTACATAAACGATACCCAGGTAGAAGCTCAGTACCTTCCCGACACACCTTCGCCGCAGATTTGGAGCCATCCGCGCGGATTGGCTGTTGGTCACACCTGGGCGATTGGAAGCCAGTGGGTGAACAGTTTACGATACGGGCTAACGCGGCAAGCTTTCACGGAAGGCGGGGATAGCAACGGGAACGACATCAGTTTCCGGTTCGTGTTCCAACCCAATAGCCAATCACATACGCTGACTCGAGTGACGCCCGTCCACAACATCACGGACGATGTGTCTTGGATGCATGGAAGGCATACCTTGCAGTTTGGAGCGAACATTCGCAAGATTAACAACAGCCGCGTCAACTTCGGGAATGCCTTCGACAACGCGATCACCAATCCTTCGTTTTATTTCGGTGCCGGCGACCATATTTCAACAGACTTCCAAACTTACCTGACCCAAAATGCTCTACCTGGAGCTGACAGATCCTGTAAAGACTTTCCGCCGCCTTGCGACCAATCTCTGAATTCGATTGCAGAGGTGCAAAACGCGGCCACCGCGATCATCGGGAGGCTCTCGCAATATACAGCGAACTTCACGTTCGGTAAGGACGGTAGTTTGTTAAATGCAGGAGTGCCCACTACCCGTGACTTTGCCACGCAAGCCTTCGAGGAGTACGTACAGGATTCCTGGAAGATTCGTCCCCATCTCACTCTAACTTTGGGACTTCGTTACAGCCTGGAACGTCCCGTTTACGAAACCAATGGGTTCGAAGTCCAACCCAACGTGCCCCTGGGAACCTATTTTCAGGAGCGCCTCGCCGCCGCAGCGCAGGGTCAAAATTTCACGGACCCGGTCATCATCAATCGTTCCGGCCCAGCGAATGGGGGAAAGTCGATGTATAACTGGGACAAGAATAACTTCCAACCGCGCATCGCCGTGGCCTGGTCTCCAAATTACTCGCAGGGTCTCCTGCACGCACTGTTTGGTGACAGCGGCAAGTCCGTTATACGTTCTGGTTTTGCCTTGACCAACGATTACTACGGCCAGGCCCTCGCGGTGGATTGGGATTTGAATAACACCCTTGGGTTTACCTCCAACTACACAACTCCAGCGAATACCTATGATACTATCGCGGGCAATCTGGCACCCCTGTTTACCGGTTTTAACCAGGACATCCATTCGTTACCGAAAGTGGTGACGCCAGCCAATTTACAATTCCCACTGTCACAGCCGATTGACGAGGGAGAGCGCATCGAAACGGGTGTGGATTCGAATCTGCATGCGCCTACGGAGTATGTCTGGAATTTAACCTATGAACGTCAAATGCATGCGGGCACTACTCTATCCGTCTCCTACGTCGGACGGAGTGCGCGCGGCCTACTAGCTCGGCGGGATGCCATGGCTTT
>Ga0247666_1000384_pt1 | contig 11837 bp, 9 predicted proteins | sample CNK07_metaG_FD_183025 | JGI IMG/M metagenome (GOLD analysis project Ga0247666, IMG submission 183025) | Soil microbial communities from Purdue University Martell Research Forest, Indiana, United States - CNK07 | ecosystem: Environmental > Terrestrial > Soil > Temperate forest > Bulk soil | place...
CAACGGCTCGGCGCCGCGCTCGCGTTCGCCTGGGCGGCGTATCCCTTCACCCAGTACGTGTCGAACTCGAACACGAACGACGCGATCATGCCGTGCTTCCTCGTCTGGGGCTTCTGGCTCGTCTCGAGACCCGCGGCGCGTGGCGTGCTCTCGGCGCTCTCGGGCTGGACGAAGTTCGCGTCCTTGCTGGTCGTGCCGCTCTGGCTCACCTACCCGGGGCGGAGGCCGAGCCGGCGCTTCGCGCTGGGTTTCGCCGCCGCCACGCTTGCGGTCTTCTCCATCCTGCTGCTGGCCTCCGACCCGTTCCACGAGGCGCACGTCTTCTGGACCCGGACGGTCGGCTTCCAGATCGGGCGCGCGGCGCCGTGGTCGCTCTGGGACTGGGGCCAGTACCACGCGCGCGGGCTCCCCGATCTGCACATCGTGCAGCACCTCTTGCAGGGCATGCTGATCGCCGGGGCGGTTGCCCTGGCCTTCTTCCCGCGACGCAAGTCGCCGCTGCAGCTGGCCGCGCTCACGGGAGTGCTCCTCGCCGGTTTCGAGCTGGTCGTGACCTACTGGCTCTACACGTACATCACGTGGTTCTATCCCTTCGCGGTAATCGCCCTTCTCGCGCCGGCGGTGCCGCTCCGCCAGCTCGTCACCCAGGAGCGCGACGAGCCCAGAGCGCAGCCAACCGACGAGACGTACCCGGACCGGGAAGTCGCTCTTCCAGGTCCCAGGTTCTAAGCGGCGCGGTCCGGTTGCGCGGTGTCCGGTGCCAGGCACCGGACATGCCCTGAACGGACGGCGCGATCGAACAACCGCCTGTGCGGAGAAGCCTGGCGCCCGGGACACGTGCGGAGAAGCCATGGCAGGTGCCTGGCACCGGACGAGCCCGTTCGGGACAGGTCAGGCGGGGACGCGGACGAGCTCGATCGCGTCGGCCCGCCCTTCGTCGGTGCACGTGACGAGGACGCCCTCCAGCCGCACGTCGCCTTCGGCCGGCTCGAACCGGACCGGTAGGCGGGTCCGCATCCGGGCGATCGCGAGCTCGGAGCGGACGCCGATCACCGAGTCGTGCGGCCCCGTCATCCCCGCGTCGCTGACGGCCGCCGTGCCGCCGGGAAGGATGCGTGCGTCGTTCGTCTGGATGTGCGTATGCGTGCCGATGACGGCGGTGACACGTCCGTCGAGCCAGGTCGCCATCGCAACCTTCTCGCTCGTCGCCTCGGCATGGAAGTCGAGGAAGACGACCGGCGCCGCCGCCCGCGCCTCGTCCACCAGCGCATCGACCATCTCCCACGGCGAGACCGGCGTCGGCAGAAAGAGCTGGCCGAGCAGGTTGACGACCGCGACCGTCACACCGTTCCGCGCCTCGACCACCGCGAGGCCGTGCCCCGGAGCCTCCGCGCCCGAGTTCGCCGGCCGGATCACGCGCTCGCTCGTCGCGAGGTAGGAGGCGATCCCGCCGCGCCGGTAGGTGTGGTTGCCGAGCGTGACCACGTCCGCCCCGGACGCGAGCAGCTTGTCGGCGAGCTTCGCGGTGATGCCGGCCCCGTCGGCCGCGTTCTCGCCGTTGACGATCGCGAGGTCGGCGTCGTACCGCTCGCGCAGCCCCGGCAGGTGAACCTCCACGGCACGCCTCCCCGGGACGCCGAAGACGTCCGCGAGGAAGAGGATCTTCAAGGCTGGGGTTCCGTCCTAGCCGGTCGCGAGGACCGGGGCCGCGCGCAGCTCGATGGTCACGTGGTTCCCGGCGTCGTTCGTGTAGCGCGCGAGCGCCTGCTTCTCGACGGTGGCGAGGTCGGCCACGCGTCCGAGCTTCGTCGCGCCGCTGACCACCGGGGTGCCCACGGCGAGAGCCGGGTCGGCGACGAGCTGCGTGACCGCGACGACGACCGAAGGAGCGTTCTGGGGTTGGATGTCGATCTCGGAGCCGTACGCCTTCCCCTCCACTACGAACGGCTTGATGGCGACGACCGTCCCGTCCACGGGCGAGTAGACGTCGCTGCCGATCGGCGCACCGACGTCGAGCGCCGACGTGCCGCCGGCCAGTTGGTACCACTTCGGCGAGCCGCCGCCGCCGCCGAAGATCCCGTGCACGACCCGCTGGACGAGGCCCTCGTTCGCCTGATGGCCGACCGGCTGGAGGGAGAGCGCGCCGGTGCCGGCCGAGTGGTAGCCGATCGCCGTCAGGCGGCTTTGCGAGATCGGAAGCTGCAGGCGCACCTGCCCGCGCTGGGCGACGATCTCCGTGGCCGGCCGCGTCTGTGCGGCGGTGGCCTGGCTCTGGCGGGGGACGATGGCCGCCGTCGGGGTCGTCGTCCCGCCGAACGCCGTCAGGGCGATGGCCACGAAGAAGACCGCGGAGAGGACGACGAGGAGGGCGACCAAACGCGCCCGGCGCGCAACGCGCGCCTGCCGGCGTTCGACCCGCCGCCTCCGGGTGGGGCGTGAGGACGGCATGTCGCGCGGCACCTTATCGAACTGCCGCGGTCCGTCCCAGAGCGTAAGGGCCAGATTTCCCTGGATGCCGCCTCCGACGCCCTCTCTACCATCGCTCGAATGCCGCCGTCGGCGCCGGTCACGATCCAGATCCCGCGCTGGGCGCAGCTCGTGCTGCTGCCACTGCTGCTGCTGCTCATCTGGACGGTGGCGGGAGCCGTGCGTCACGTCCTGTTCCTGTTCCTGGTGGGATTGCTCATCGCGCTGCTCCTCAACCCGCTGGTCCGGGGGCTGGGTCGGGCCCGGATCCCACGCGGTGCGGCGGTAGGGCTCGTATATCTCGCCTTCGCAGCGGTCGTCGCACTGGCGATCCTCGTTCTGGCCACGGTGGTCGTACAGCAGACGCGCAAAGCCGCCCACCGAGTCGACAACTACTTTACGGCCGACTCCGGACACCCGCCGCAGACCGGCGCCGAGCAGGATCTCGCAAGATTCCAGCACTGGCTCGACCACCATCACCTCGGCAGCGTCCACGTCGAGAAGGACGGCCGGAAGTTCCTCGACCAGGTCGGGACGAAGGACGTCCAGAAGTACACGAGCAAGGCCCTGCACTGGGCCGAAGGGGCCGGGCTCACGGTCGTCACCCTGCTCTTCGACGCCATCCTCCTCGTCGTCGTCTCGATCTACATGCTCCTCGACATGCAGCGGCTCACGGACGCCGTCGACCGGCGTTTCCCCCCACACGGTCGTGGCGGGCTGATCGTGCGGATGGAGCAGGCGGTGGCGAGTTACGTCAAGGGACAGTTCCTGCTCTCGCTGATCATCGGCGTGAGCGTCGGGCTCGGGTTGTGGATCCTCGGGATGGTCGGTCTGGTGCCGAACGGCGGGAAGTACGCCGCGGCGTTCGGTGCCTGGGCGGCCTTCACCGAGCTCATCCCGTACATCGGGCCGTGGCTCGGCGCGATCCCGCCGGTGCTGTACGCGCTCGTCCAGCACCCGCTCTCGGCGCTCTGGGTCGCCCTCCTCTTCCTCGGCATCCAGCAGCTCGAGGGCCACATCGTGGTGCCGAAGGTGATGGGCCGCACGCTGCGCCTCCACCCGCTGCTCGTGATCTTCGGCCTGCTCGCGGGCGGCGAGATCTACGGCTTCGCCGGGATCCTCGTCGCGCTGCCGCTGCTGGCGGCGGGCCGTGCCGCGTGGGAGTTCTTCGCCGAGCGGATCAAGCTGGAGCGGTGGCCGGTCGACGCCCCGCTCGTGGAGATCGGGCTCGAGCCCCCGGGCGGAGGCAAGCCGCCGCCCGAGACGCCGCCCGCGTCTGCCGCCTGATCGACGGGCGGCGTACTCTTCCTTCCGTGAGCTCGTTCCCGGTCACCCGGCTTCGGCGCTTTCGTCGCACGGCTCCGCTGCGCGGGCTGGTACGCGAGACCAGGCTCTCGCTCGACCAGTTCGTCATGCCGCTCTTCGTCGCGCCCGAGCCGCTTGCGAACGAGGAGCTGCCCGGGATGGCGCGCTTCGACATCGCCGGGCTGTTGAACGAGGTCGAGAGGCTTGCCGGGAGCGGCGTCCGGGCGGTGATGCTCTTCGGCGTCCCCGAGCTGAAGGACGAGGAGGCCACCGGCGCCTGGGAGGAGGACGGGATCGTCCAGCTCGCCCTGCGCGAGCTGCGGCCGCGCTTCCCCGACCTGGTGCTCCTCACGGACGTCTGCCTCTGCGAGTACACGTCGCACGGCCACTGCGGGGTCGTGGTCGACGGCGACGTCGACAACGACCGGAGCCTCGAGCTGCTCGCCCGCACCGCGGTCAGTCACGTCGAGGCCGGGGCCGACATCGTGGCGCCGAGCGACATGATGGACGGCCGGGTCGGCGCGATCCGCGAGGCGCTCGACGACCACGGTCACGAGCGGACTCCGATTCTCGCCTACTCGGCCAAGTACGCCTCGGCGTTCTACGGCCCGTTTCGCGAGGCGGCGGACAGCGCGCCCGCGTTCGGCGACAGGCGCGGCTACCAGCTGGATCCGGCCAATGTGCGCGAAGCCGTGCGCGAGTGCAAGATCGACCTCGCCGAGGGAGCCGACGCGATCATGATCAAGCCGGCGCTGCCGTACCTCGACGTGATCCGTGCGGCGCGCGAGGCGTTCCAGGTGCCGCTCGCGGCGTACAACGTCTCCGGGGAGTACGCGATGGTCAAGGCGGCCGCGCGTGCCGGCTGGCTCGACGAGCGTGCGGCGGCGCTCGAGTCGCTGACCGCGATCAAGCGCGCCGGCGCCGACCTGATCGTGAGCTACTGGACGCGAGACCTACCCGCGTGGCTCTGACGCAACGCTCGGCTCTCTACCGCCGCGCGCTCGAGCTGATCCCCGGCGGCGTGAACTCGCCCGTGCGGGCGATGCGCGCGGTCGGCCTCGACGAGCCGCTGTTCGTCAAGAGCGGTGACGGTGCGTATGTCGAGACCGAGGACGGCCGCCGGCTGCTCGACTGGGTCATGTCGTGGGGGCCGCTTCTCTTCGGCCACGCCGATCCCGAGACGGTCGAGGCCGTTCGTGAGGCGGCGCTACACGGGACGAGCTTCGGCGCCGCGACCGAGGCCGAGGTGGAGCTCGCAGCGGAGATCGTCGACGCGGTGCCGTCGGTGGAGAAGGTGCGGCTCGTCTCGTCCGGAACCGAAGCCGGGATGAGTGCGCTGCGGCTCGCGCGCGCTTTCACCAAGCGCGACCGGATCCTCAAGACGGCCGGCGGCTACCACGGTCACGCCGACGCGCTGCTCGCGAGCGGAGGCTCCGGGCTCGCGACGTTGGGAATCCCGGCGTCGCCGGGGGTGCCGACCGGAGCCGCGGCCGACACGATCGTCGTGGCGTACAACGATCTCGACGCCGCGGCCGAGGCGGTCATGCGCTACGGCGAAGGGCTCGCCGCGATCATCGTCGAGCCGGTCGCGGCGAACATGGGCGTCGTCCCGCCGGAGCCCGGCTACCTCGAGACGCTGCGCCGGCTCTGCGACGTGTCGGGCGCGCTCCTGATCTTCGACGAGGTGATCACCGGCTTCCGCGTCGCGCGCGGCGGCGCGCAGGAGCGCTACGGCGTGCTTCCGGACCTGACGGTGCTCGGCAAGATCGTCGGCGGCGGCCTGCCGCTCGCGGCCTTCGGCGGCCGGGCGGAGATCATGGATCTCCTCGCGCCCGCCGGTCCCGTCTACCAGGCCGGGACTCTCGCCGGGAACCCGCTTGCGACGGCTGCGGGTCTCTCGGTGCTGCGCCGGCTTCGCGATCCCGCCGTCTACGACGAGCTCGAGGCGCGCGGGGCGTTCCTCGAGGAAGGCCTGGCGCCGTTCGGTCGCGTCCAGCGCGTCGGGGCGCTGCTCACGCTCTTCATGACCGACGGGCGGGTGCGCAACTTCGAGGACGCCCAGGCCTGCGACACGGAGCGCTTCGGCGCGCTCTTCCGGCACCTGCTCGAGCAGGACGTCTATCTCCCGCCGTCGCAGTTCGAGGCGCTGTTCCCCTCGACGACGCACGGCGAGGAGGAGATCGAGCGCACGGTCGCCGCGGTGGCGGGCTTTGCTCACTGACGTCTGGGAGACGATGGCCGTCGAGGCGGCCGCCGAGAGCTCGCTCTGGGCCGACTGCCTGCTCGCGGAGCCCGATCGCGACCGCAGTCCCGTCTTCTCGCCGCTCGGCGAGGCGCGCTACGCGCTGGGGCTCGAGACGATCTACGAGGGCTACCTCGTCCATTACGGCCGGTCACGCCTGTTCGCGCCGCCGGACGGCGACACGGCGCTGCTGCTCGGCGACTACCTCTACGCGCACGGCGTTGCCCGCATCTCGGCGCTCCACGACGTCGCGGCCGTCGCCGACCTCTCGGAGCTGATCTCGCTGTGCAGCCAGGTGCGCGCCGAGGAGAGCGAGGGGGACGGTCCACTCTGGGCGGCGACGGCCGCGCTGCTCGGCCGCGGCGCCCTCGACGAGGCGCGAACCGCGCTCCGGCTCCATGCCGACCCGCAGCCGCTCGAGGCGGCGGCCCGCTCGGCGGCAGGCGACGAGGCTGTCGACACGGCGCTCGCGGCCCACGTGGTGCGCCGCGCCGCTTGATCCGCGCCCGCTGGTTCGCTTTCCTCTCCGTATGACCACCGCAGTGCGGGAGGAACGCAAGGTCTTGACGGCCGTCTTCGCCGACGTCGTCGGCTCGACCACGCTCGCGGAGCGGCTCGACGCCGAGGACGTGAAGCTCGTCATGGGCGAGGCGGTGGCGCGGATCGTCGGCGAGGTCGACTCCCTCGACGGCCACGTCAAGGACCTTGCCGGCGACGGCGTGCTCGCCTTCTTCGGTGCGCCGACGACGCGGGAGGACGACGCCGAGCGGGCGGTGCTGTGCGCGCTCCGCATCGTCGCCGAGATGGAGGAGTACGCCCGTGAGGTGCGCCGCGGCTGGGGCGCCGAAGGCTTCGGCGTCCGGGTCGGAGCGGCGACCGGTGCGGTCGTCGTGGGCGAGGTCGGCGCCGGCTCGCGGGTCGAGTTCGCCGCGTTCGGCGACACGGTGAACGTCGCCGCGCGGTTGCAGTCCGCGGCCGAGCCCGGGTCCGTGCTCGTCGACGAAGCGACCCATCGCGCGGTCGAGCGCCTCTTCGAGTGGGGCGAGGCGCGCGAGCTCGACGTGAAGGGAAAGAGCGAGCCCGTCGCCGCCTGGCCGGTCGCCGGTGTCGCGGCCGCCGGCCGGACACAGCGCGGCCTACCGGGCGTCGAGACGCGGCTGGTGGGCCGCTCGCGCGAGCTCGGCCAGGGCCGCGAGGCGCTCGAGGCGCTTCGTGCCGGCCGCGGAGGCGTCCTCGTCGTCGCCGGCGACGCGGGGATCGGCAAGACGCGTCTCCTCAACGAGCTGCGCGAGCTCGCCGAGCGAGAGGGGAGCTCCTGGCTCGAGGGCCGTTGCGTCTCGTACGGCGAGTCGCTGCCGTACTGGCCGTTCCGCGATCTCCTGCGCGGCGAGTGGATCGGTGCCGCGCCCGAGGAGCCCGAACTGCGCGTCCGCGTCGGCCTGCGCCGCCGGCTCGACCAGCTCTTCGGCGACAGGGCGCACGAGCTCTATCCGTACCTCGGCGGCCTGCTCGAGGTCGCGCTCGAGCACGAGGCCGAAGCGCGCACCTCGCAGCTCTCGCCGGAGGCGTTGCAGTGGCGGACGTTCGAGGTCGTCGGGCAGCTGTTCGCCCGGCTCGCGGAGTCGGCTCCGCTCGTGCTGGCGCTCGAGGATCTCCACTGGGCCGACTCGACGTCGGTACTCCTCCTCGAACAGCTGCTCTCGCTGGCGGAGGAAGCTCCGGTGCTGCTCGTCCTCTCGCTGCGGCCCGAGCGTGACCACCCGTCCTGGAGCCTGCGCGAGCACGCCGGCCGCGAGTTCCCCCATCTGCTGCGCGAGATCGACCTCGGCCCGCTGGGAGACGCGGACGGCGAGCTGCTCGCAGCTCTCGTCGCGCCCGCGACGTTGCCGGCCGAGCTCGAGCGGCGCGTCCTCGAAGCTGCGGACGGGAACCCGTTCTTCCTCGAGGAGCTCGTCCGCTCGCTCGCCGACGTCGGCGCCCTCGTTCGCACCGACGACGGCTGGCGCTTCGACCACGCAGTGGAGGTCGAGGTGCCGCCTACGGTCGAGAAGGCGATCCTCGCCCGCCTCGACCGCCTGTCGGCACCGGCGCGGGACCTCGCCACCGCCGCCTCTGCGCTCGGGCGCACGTTCCTGCTCCAGCTGCTCGAAGGCGTGCTCGGAGATGTTTCGGCCGACTCGCTCCACGAGCTGCAGCGGCTTGGACTGCTACGCCAGAGCCGGCGTTGGCCGCAGCCGGAGTACCGCTTCCGGCACGCGCTCATCCAGGAGACCGCGTACCGGACACTCCTCTCCGAGCAGCGGATGCGGCTGCACAGGCGCGCCGCGGAGTGGCTCGAAGACCGGTACGCGGAGCGTGACGCCGAGGTGCTCGGCCTGCTCGCGTATCACTGGCTGCGCGCCGAGGACGAGTCGAAGGCTGCCGGCTACCTCCTTCGGGCCGGCGACAAGGCGCGCCTCGAGTACGCGCTCGACGAGGCGATCGAGCACTACCGCGACCTGCTGCCGCTACTCGAGCGGCGCGGCGAGCGGCAGGAGATCGCACTCGTCCTCTTCAAGCTCGCCCTGGCTCTCCACACCTCGCTCCGCTTCGCCGAGGCGAACGAGGCCTACCAGCGCGCGTTCGTGCACTGGACGCCTCCCGAGCCGCGGGCCGCCACCGAGCGGCTGCGCGTCGCGACGAGCTATCTCCCGAACGACCTCGATCCCAAGAGCGCGATCGCCTGGCCGAACATCCAGACGTGCATGCAGCTCTACGACCGCCTTGTCGAGGCGTGGCCCGAGCGGACCATCGTGCCGTCGCTCGCAGACCGCTGGGAGATCTCGGACGACGGCCTCCGCTATGTCTTCCACTTGCGCGACGGGCTGACCTGGTCCGACGGGATGCCGCTCACCGCCCACGACGTCGAGTTCGGGATCAAGCGCGTCCTCGACCCGGAGAGCCCGGGTTCCTCGGTCGCCATCTACTTCGCGCTCGAGAACGGAGAGGACACGTACCTCGGGCGCAACACCGATTGGGACGCCGTCGGGGTGCGAGCGCTAGACGACTGCACCGTCGAGTTCCGGCTCGCCGCACCGGCGCCGTACTTCATGAGCGTCATGAACCGTCCCGACGGCGGCCCGCAGCCGCGGCATGCGATCGACGGCGTCGCCGAGGCTCGTGCCGTGAGCGGCGCGTTCGAGGTAGCCGAGCGGGCGGACCAGCGCGTCGTGCTGCGACGACGCACAGCGCGGCCGGGCAACGTCGCGGAGGTAGAGCTCTACCGGACGGCGATCACGGACGCGCTGCCCGAGTACGAGCGAGGCGAGACCGATCTGATCCTCGTTCGCTACACGCCTCGGCTCGCCGATCTGATGCCCGGCGCGGTTCGCGAGGACGCGGTGCTCGGCTCCCCCTCGTGGTCGGCGTACATCCGCTTCGACCATGGGCATCCCGTGGCCGGCAACCTCGAGCTCAGGCGGGCGCTCGCGCACGCGATCGACCGCGACGCGCTCGCCGCGGTCTGCCCCGCGAACCTCATCGTGGCCCGAGGTGGAGTCGTCCCGCCGGCGCTCCAGGGCCACACGCCGGACATCGCGCTCGGCCACGATCCCGACCTCGCGCGCGCCTGCCTCGCGAGGTCCGGCTTCGACGGGGGTATCGAGCTCGCGGGGATGATGGTCTGGGACGAGATCCTCGAGGCGATCGCCGGTGGTTGGCGCGAAGTCTTCGGCGACCGGGTCTCGGTCTCCTCGTGGTCGTGGCGCGAGGAGGAGGCGCGGGAGACCGGTGAGCGCATCCAGACGGCCCCGATCCGGATCACCGGCTGGCTCCCGGGCTATCCGGACCCCGAGTACTACCTCCGGCTTCTCTTCCAGTCGACGAGCCGGACGAACGAGGGCGGCTTCGCCGATCCGGTCTTCGACGAGCTGATCGAGGCCGCGCGCCAGGAGCGCAGCGACCGCGGCCGCCTCGAGCGGTTCCACGAGGCGGACCGGTACGCGATCGCGGAGCGCGTCGCCGTTATCCCGCTCGTCTACGGCCGCAGCACCGCCTTCGTGCAGCCGCACGTGCACGGCTGGTGGGAGTTCGGGAAGAGCTCGGCGAACTTCGCGGACCTCGTCGTGAGTCACGAGGACTAGGTAGATTCCCGCCGTGCTCGCCGCCGTCTTCCACTTGCTGTTCGCCGAGGAGACGGCTGCGCAGGAGGGGAGCAAGGTCGTCGAGATCATGCTGTGCACCGGTCTCGTGTTCCTGCTCGTGATCGCGCTCGGCGAGCTCTCGCACATGAGGGCGAAGCGCCGCCGCGACAACTGACGCGACCGGGGTGCGGCCCTTGACGCGACGTAGGTGGTGCTAGTACAACTGGCGCGATGACCGCATGAGCGTCCTCTCTCCACCGGAACCGCGCGAGGACGAGCTCGAGCTCCTGATCCGGGAGGCTCGGGCGCGGCAGCGGCGCCGACGCGTGGTTGCTGTCGCGGCGGTGGCGGCCGGAGCTGCTGTCGGTCTCTCCGTCTGGGCAGCTCTCCCGGGAGGGAAGAGAAGCGAGCCGTCGCGTGCGACACGCCAGGTACGGCGAGGTGCGGTCGCGCCGTGCTCGCCGGCTCAGCTTCGCATCTCCCTCCCGCGCCGATTTGCTGGCCTGGGACACCTGAACGGAGATCTTCGGTTCACCAACACGAGCGGAGCCCGGTGTCGGCTCTCGGGCTGGCCGACGGTTCTCGCTGTCGAACCAGGCGGAAAGGAGATCCGCGCAACACGCATTCCGCATCTCTCGGACGCCTGGGCGTTGAACTGGGGCTCTCGTCCCGAACGACCGGTGGTGCTCGGGCAAGGCCGCTTGGCCGATGCGGAGATCGATGGCGGCGACAGCCCCGTTGGAAATGAGACCTCGTGTCCCACCGCGCGCTGGCTCCAAGTCACAGCGCCGGGAGGTCAGCGTCCCGTCACGTTGTCGGCTGTTTGGTGGAAGAGCGCGGGTCGACCCGTCTACTACTCCCTCTGCGGCGGCATCGCGGTCACGTCGTTCTTTCCGCCGTCCGTTCTCCCCCACTAGCCGAGCCGTACACTCGCGCCGTGCCTACCAAGGATCTCCGCGACTGGATCGCGCTGCTCGAGCGCGAGGGAGAGCTCGTCCGCGTCTCCGCCGAGGTCGATCCCGAGCTCGAGATCACGGAGATCGCCGACCGCACGGTGAAGGCCGGCGGGCCGGCGCTCCTCTTCGAGAGGCCGAAGGGCTCCGAGCATCCGCTGCTCATCAACCAGTTCGGCACCGAGCGGCGGATGTGCCTCGCGTTCGGGGTCGAGCGCCTCGCCGACGTCGCGCAGAAGGTCGCCGACGTTCTCGAGATGCAGCCGCCCGAGGGGCTGCTCGAGAAGGTCCGCGGCCTGCGCAAGCTCAAGTCGGTTGCCGACTCCCGCCCGAAGACGGTGGGGAAGGGCGCCTGCCAGGAGATCGTGCTGCGCGGCGACGACGTCGACCTCGGCCTGCTCCCGATCCAGCGGTGCTGGCCCGGCGACCCGGCGCCGTTCATCACGCTCCCGGCCGTGATCACACACGACCCGCAGTCGGGCGGCCGCAACGTCGGCATGTACCGGATGCAGGTCGTCGATCCGAACACGACCTTCATGCACTGGCAGATCCACAAGGACGGCCGCGCCGACTACCTCGCGACCGACGGCCGCATCGAGGTCGCCGTCGCGCTCGGGCTCGATCCGATCACCGCGTACTCGGCGAGCGCTCCGCTGCCGAAGCACGTCGACGAGCTCATGATGGCGGGCTTCCTGCGGGGCGAGCCGGTCGAGCTCGTCAAGGGAGTGAGCGTCGGCGTCGAGGTCCCCG
>Ga0247666_1000387_pt1 | contig 11730 bp, 13 predicted proteins | sample CNK07_metaG_FD_183025 | JGI IMG/M metagenome (GOLD analysis project Ga0247666, IMG submission 183025) | Soil microbial communities from Purdue University Martell Research Forest, Indiana, United States - CNK07 | ecosystem: Environmental > Terrestrial > Soil > Temperate forest > Bulk soil...
CGAGTCGCGCGACGAGTTGAAAGAGGCGCTGAAGGGCGCCGACATGGTCTTCGTCACCGCAGGCGAGGGCGGCGGCACCGGTACCGGTGGTGCGCCGATCGTCGCGGAGATCGCACGCGAGCTCGAGGCGCTCACGGTGGGCGTCGTGACGCGGCCGTTCGCGTTCGAGGGCCGTCGTCGTTCGCAGCAGGCGGAGCAGGGGATCGCCGAGCTCGCAGACAAGGTCGACACGCTGATCGTGATCGAGAACGACAGGCTGCTGCAGGTCGTCGAGAAGAAGACGCCGCTCTCCGATGCGTTCAAGCTCGCCGACGACATTCTCCGCCAGGGCGTCCAGGGGATCACCGACCTGATCACGGTGCCGGGGATCGTCAACCTCGACTTCGCCGACGTGCGCACGATCATGCGCGACGCCGGCTCCGCCCTGATGGGCATCGGCAGCGGCCAGGGCGAGAACCGCGCGGCCGAGGCGGCGCGCACCGCAGTCAGCTCGCCGCTCCTCGAATCTTCGATCGAAGGCGCGACCGGGATCCTGCTGAACATCAGCGGCCCACCGGACCTCGGGCTCTTCGAGGTCAACGAGGCGGCCGAGGTCGTCACGGGCGCCGCCGACCAGAACGCGAACGTGATCTTCGGCGCGGTGATCGACGAGAACCTCCGCGACGAGGTGCGGGTGACCGTGATCGCGACCGGGTTCGGCACGCAGCGACGCCGCCGAGCGCGCGCGGCCGTGGGCGAGAGCAGCCCCGGAGGCCGGGCGCCGGAGTTCGACGCCGGCGACTCCCTGGACGTTCCGTCCTTCCTGCGCGACGAATGAGGTTTAAGACGTTTTCCGTCCGGTAATCAGGCGGATGCCCTCTCGGGACTGGAGTGCAGTCCCACACGACCCGGTCAGAAGCCCTGTCAACTCCGTTGGCAGGGCTTCGTCCTTTCGGGACGGTCCGGGTGCCAGGCACTGTGAGGTGCGCTTTACACCTAGGCCTGGTCTCCATCTGACCAGCTGACGGCAGCTGACGGTGCCAGGCACCGTGAAGTGCGCTTCACAGCCTGGCCAGGTCAGAATCAGCGGGTGGAGACGACGTGGGACGGACTGCCGGTCGCTCGGGAGAAGCCGCGAGTCTCGGCGGTCGTCGTCTGGCGCCGAGCCGGTGAAGTGCGCGAGTTCCTGCTTCTCCACCGCCAGCACCACGGGCCTGAGTACGAGGGCGACTGGGCGTGGACCTCGCCCGCCGGTGCTCGACAGCCCGGCGAAGCGCCGTCGGCCACGGCGCGTCGGGAGTTGCTCGAGGAGGTCGGGCTCGAATTGCCGCTCACAGGTCCCCTCGCGCATCTGACGGACGACGTGGCGCTGTTTGTCGCTGAAGCTCCCGCGGACGCGGAGATCGTGCTCGATGCGGAGCACGACCGCTACGAGTGGGTGACGCTCGAGGAAGGCGTCCGCCGGTGCCTTCCGGCGGTCGTCGGGAAGGCATTGCGGATCGCCGATCGGGCCGCAGCCGAGGGCGTGCGGTAATACCCCGATCCTCGCGCCACTGGCGGCGGTTAGCATCGCGCCGGATGCAAACGCTGCGGAAGACGCCCCTCCACGATCGTCACGTTGCCCTCGGGGCACGCATGGTTCCCTTCGCCGGCTGGGAGATGCCCGTGCAATACGAGGGCGTGATCCAGGAGCACAGAGCCGTCAGAACGGATGCAGGAGTGTTCGACGTCTCGCACATGGGTGAGATCGAGGTCGAAGGGCCGACGGCCCGCGACCTCCTGCAGGGGCTGCTCTCGAACGACGTTGACAAGCTTCAGGCAGGTGACGCCCAGTACACGCTGCTCACGAACGAGGACGGGGGAATCATCGACGACCTGATCCTCTACCGGCTCGACGAGCACCGGTTCCTGATCGTCGCGAACGCCTCGAACAGCGACGCCGTCGTCCGCTGGCTGAAGGAGCACGAGCTGCGCGGCTCCGACGTGCGCGACGTCTCCGACGAATACGCGTTGCTTGCCGTCCAGGGACCGAACGCGCTCGCGAAGCTCGGCCTCGAGCCCGCCAAGGCGTTCACGTGGGCGATGGGCGAGCTCGACGGCGTCGAGGTGATGATCAACCGCACCGGTTACACCGGTGAGGAAGGCGTCGAGCTCGGCTGCATGACCGACGACGCCGGCGAGTTGTGGGACGCGATCGTCGCGCGCGGCATCACACCCGCCGGCCTCGGTGCGCGCGACACGCTCCGCCTCGAGGTCTGTTACCCGCTGCACGGCAACGACATCGGCCCGCAGTGGGACGCTGTCTCATCAGGATTGAGCTGGGCGTGCGCGCTCGACACGGAGTTCACCGGCGTCGAGCGCCTGCGCGCGATCAAGGAGCAGGGTCCTGCCCAGAAGCTCGTTCCGTTCGTCATGACGGACAAGGCGATCCCTCGTCAAGGGATGAGCATCGAAGGTGGCGGCGAGGTCACCTCGGGCACACAATCGCCGATGCTCGACGTCGGGATCGGCATGGGTTACGTGCCGGCCGCATCGAGCGCACCCGACACGGAGCTCGTGATCGACGTGCGCGGCAAGCCGCGCCGCGCGAACGTTTCCAGGAAGCCCCTCTACAAGAAAGCGAGCGCGTAAATGGCCTCGAGTGAGTCGTATCCGGAGGATCTCAAGTACCACCCCGAGCACGACTGGGCGCGCATCGACGGCGAGGAGGCCGTGCTGGGCGTCACCTGGTACGCGCAGGACGCCCTCGGCGAGCTCGTGCACTACGAGGCGCCCGACGTCGGTTCGACCGTCTCGAAGGACAGCTCCTACGGCGAGGTCGAATCGGTGAAGGCCGTCTCGGATCTCATCTCGCCGCTCTCCGGCGAGGTGCTCGAGGTGAACGCGAAGGTCGTCGACGCGCCGGAGACGGTGAACGACGATCCGTACGGTGACGGCTGGCTGATTCGCATCCGCATGTCGAGCCCCGACGAGCTCGAGCAGCTGCTCGACGTGGCGGCCTACAAGCAGGTCCTGGAAACAGCGTGAGTTTCCTCTCGCTGACCGACTCCGATCGCGAGGAGATGCTTGCGGCGATCGGAGTCTCCTCGATCGATGAGCTGTTTCGCGACATCCCGCAGGGAGTCCGCTACGGCCGCGAGCTCGACATTGCGCCGGCGCTCACCGAGTCGGAGCTGCAGCGGCACATGGAGGAGCTCGCCGGCAAGAACGTCGTCGACGAGGTCTGCTTCCTCGGTGCAGGGATCTACGACCACTATGTCCCCGCCGTTGTCGACGCGGTGCTGCAGCGCGGCGAGCTGCTGACCGCGTACACGCCGTACCAGCCCGAGATGAGCCAGGGCGTGCTGCAGGCGATCTTCGAGTACCAGACCGCGATCTGCGAGCTGACCGGCATGGATGTCTCGAATGCGTCGGGCTACGACGGGACGACGGTCGCGGCCGACGCCTGCTTCGTCGCGAAGCACGCGACAGGCCGCTCGAAGATCGTCGTCACCGAGGCGACGAACCCGCAGGTGCGTCAGGTGATCAAGACCTACTCGCCCGGCTTCGGGCTCGAGATCGTCGAGGTGCCGCACGAGGGCGGGGTCACCGATCCGGACCGCGTGCGCGAGGCAGCCGTCGACGCGGCGGCCGTGATCTTCCAGCAGCCGAACTTCTTCGGGAACCTCGAGAACGCGCCCGAGCTCGCCGCGGCCGCGAACGAGGCGGGGGCGATGTCGATCGCGCACGTCGATCTCGTGTCACTCGGCGTGCTCGAGGCGCCCGGCGAGTACGGCTGCGCGATGGCGATCGGCGAGGGCCAGTCCGCCGGCAACTCGATGAGCTACGGCGGTCCGCACTACGGCTTCCTCGCCGCGCGCAACGACTACATCCGGCGCCTCCCGGGACGCATCGTCGGCGAGACGGTGGATGCCGCGGGCGAGCGCGGCTATGTGCTCACCCTGCAGACGCGCGAACAGCACATCAGGCGCGAGAAGGCGACATCGAACATCACCACCAACCAGACGCTGCTCGCGCTCGCGGGGCTGGTGTACCTCAGCCTGCTGGGACCGCAGGGTCTCAGAGAGTTGGGGGAGACCTGCATGGCCCTCTCCTCCTACGCAAAGGAGCGGCTGGCCGACGCGGGGCTCGAGCTGGTGTTTCCAGGGAAGGCAACGTTCAAGGAGTTTGCCGTGCGCACCGGACGGCCCGCCCGCGAGGCGCTCGCCGCCGCGCGCGCGAAGGGCATCTACGCCGGGTATCCGCTCGGCCGGGACTACGCCGGCCTGGACGATGCGCTGCTCGTCGCCGTGACCGAGAAGCGCACCGTCGAGGAGATCGACCGGCTGGCGGAGGCGCTGTCATGAAGCTGATCTACGAGAAGTCACAGGCGGGCCGTCGCGGCCTCGGGGTCCCGAAGCCGGATCTCCCGGTGCCCGAGATACCGCAGGAGCTTGCACGCAAGAACGCCCCGCGTTTGCCCGAGCTTGCCGAGCCGGAGGTGCTGCGGCACTTCACGAAGCTCTCGACGCGCAACTTCGGGATCGACACGGGCTTCTACCCGCTCGGCAGCTGCACGATGAAGTACAACCCGCGCGTCAACGAGCGCATCGTTGGCATTTCCGGCTTCGCGAACCTGCACCCGCTCGTCGAAGACGACGCGGCGCAGGGCGCGCTCGAGCTCGAGTGGCATCTGCAGGAGATCTTGCGCGAGGTGACCGGCCTCGACGCCGTCTCGTTGCAGCCGGCCGCCGGGAGCCAGGGCGAACTGACCGGGCTGATGCTCTTCCGCGCCTACTTCAAGGACAAGGGCGAGGACGAGCAGCGGCGGAAGATCGTGATCCCGGACACCGCGCACGGCACGAACCCCGCGAGCGTCACGATGGCCGGCTACGAGTTGACGCCGGTGAAGACCGATGCGCGCGGGAACATCGACGTCGAGGACCTGCGCGGCAAGGTCGACGAGCACACCGCGGGTCTCATGCTCACCAACCCGTCGACGCTCGGCCTGTTCGACGAGAACATCGAAGAGATCCGCGACATCTTCCACGGCGTCGGCGCCCTCATGTACTACGACGGTGCGAATCTCAACGCGGTCTGCGGCATCTCACGGCCGGGTGACATGGGCTTCGACGTCGTGCACATCAACCTGCACAAGACGTTCTCGCAGCCGCACGGCGGCGGCGGCCCCGGTGGCGGGCCGATTGCAGTGCGCGACATCCTCGAGCCGTTCCTGCCCGTGCCGGTCGTCGTGCAGGACGGCGCAGGTTTCCGGCTCGAGTACGACCGCCCAAAGACGATCGGCAAGGTACGCGCGTTCAGCGGGCCGTTCGGCGTCTTCGTCCGCTCGTACGCGTTCATCCGCTCGTACGGCCCGGGGCTCAAGCAGATGAGCGAGGTGGCGGTGCTGAACGCGAACTACATCCTCGCCCGACTGAAGGACGCGTACGACCTCCCGTTCGACCGCCTGTGCATGCACGAGTTCGTGCTCAGCGCGCGGTCGTTGAAGAAGGAGCACGGAGTCAGCGCGCTCGACGTCGCGAAGCGGCTGATGGACTACGGCTTCCACCCGCCGACGATCTACTTCCCGCTGATCGTTCCCGAGGCGCTGATGATCGAGCCCACCGAGTCGGAGGCGAAGGAGACGCTCGACGAGTTCATCGACGCGATGCTCGCAATCGCGCGCGAAGCGGCCGAGAACCCGGAGCTGCTGCACGACGCGCCGCACGACCGGCCTGTGCGCCGCCTCGACGAGGTGCGCGCGGCAAAAACCCCGATCGTGCGCTTCAAGTTCGAGGAGCATCCAGCCGAACAGGGCGCCGGCGACCGCCAGCTGGAGGCACAGAAGGGCGCCTGACCCCTCAGATCAGGCCAGCGGGGTGATGGGCCGTCACCCGGGACGGGGACGCTGGCGTCCTTGAGACGACCGATTGCTCTTCTATGCGTCGTCTCTTGCTCGGTGTACCGACAGCGGTCTTGATCGCGGCCGTAGCGGCGCTCCTTTGTCCCGCCGTCTACCTGGTCGAGCTGCTCGGCGACCTGCCCATCAATGCGGCGCCGCTGGTCATCGGCGGAGCCGTGATCTCGCTGCTGATGATCGCGCGGCTGGCTGTGCTCGGCCGTCAGGCGTCTGCGCTCAACGCGCACGCGGCTGAGATCGCGTCGCTTGTGGAGTCGACGGACGACGCCGTGTTCGGGACGACCCCCGACGGGATCATCACGAGCTGGAACCGGGGGGCTGAGCTCACCTACGGCTGGACGGCGGCCGAGACGATCGGGCAGGCCCTCGAGATGATCGTGCCGCCGGCCACGCGTGGCGCGGTCAGGAACTCGATGGAGCAGCTCGCCCGCGGGACGACCGCGATCCACCACCGAGCATGGGGGTTGCACCGCGATGGTCACGAGATCGACGTCGACTTGACCGTGTGCCCGGTGTTTGTCGCGGGACGGCTGGCGGCGGTTTCGACGGTTGCGCGTGACGTTTCTGAGGCGGTGGCGTTCGAGCTCGAGCGCGAACAGATGCGCGCTGAGCTCGCCGCGCAGAACGAGCAGCTGCGCGAGCTCGACGTGATGAAGGACGAATTCGTCGCGCTCGTGTCGCACGAGCTGCGCACGCCGCTCACGGCGATCCAGGGTTACGCCGAGCTCGTGCTCGATGGAACGGCCGGCGAACTGAACGAGGAGCAGCGGATGATGCTTGGAGCTATCGGTCGGAACAGCACGCGCCTCTTCCGCCTGATCAACGACCTGTTGTTCGTCGCCCAGGTGAACGCCGGCAAGCTGACCGTTGCGATCGAGGACGTCGATCTTGGAGTGGTGGCCGCCGAGGCGGTTGCCGACGCGCGGCCCCGGGCGGAGGCTGCCGAGGTCTCACTGGTCTTCGAGTCCGATGTCGCGCACACGGTCAGAGCCGATCGCGTGCGCCTGGCCCAGGTCTTCGACAACCTGATCTCGAACGCGATCAAGTTCACGCCGGCCGGAGGGCGCGTCGGTCTCACCATTTCGTCGGTCGGTGACGAAGTCTCGATCATCGTCGCGGACTCCGGGATGGGGATGACGGCCGAGGACCAGCAGCGGCTGTTCACGCGCTTCTTCCGCACGAAGGCGGCAGCGAAGATCCAGGGAACCGGGCTCGGACTCTCGATCACCAAGGCGATCCTCGACGCGCACAACGGCTCGATCAGCGTCGAGAGCGAGGTGGGGCAGGGAACGCGCTTCATCGTCACGGTCCCTGCCTCGGATCCGGCCGGATCGGAAAACCCGACGCTCCACCGCAGGCGCAAGGATGACCTGCCGCTCTCGCCGGAGGAGCATGCTGCGCCGGCAGCCGTAGTGTCGGCTGCCTGACGTCGGACGATGTGTGGAGTCGTCTGCTGCAATCATTGAGCGATGTCGCCGCTCGACGCAAAGCAGCGTGCAAGCCTTCCCGACAGCGCGTTCGCCTACATCGATTCGCGCGGGAAGCGCCGTCTGCCGATCAACGACGCGGCGCACGTTCGGAACGCGCTGGCGCGGTTCAACCAGGTGGTCTTCGAGGACGACGCTGCGCGCGACACCGCGCGCACGCGGCTGCTGAGAGCGGCGAAGAAGCACGGGATCGTCCCGATCGGGTTCGTCAGTGCGCAACTGCAGCCGCAGCGACGGTTGCCGAAGGGGCACGTGACGTTCCTGCTGACCGACATCGAGGGCTCGACTTCGTTGCTGGCACGCCTCGAGGACCGCTACCCGCCGCTCATCTCCGCGGTCCGCCACGCGATGCGAACCGCAGTGCGACAGGCCGGGGGACACGAGGTCGATGCCCGGGCGGACGATCTCTTCGCCGCGTTCGAGCATGCCCCGGCTGCGCTCGAGGCGGCACTCGCCATTCAGCGCGCGATGCGCGCCGGGCCGTGGCCGGAGGGCGCTGACGTGCGCGTCCGGATCGGGCTCCACAGCGGACGTCCGACGTTGACCGAGACTGGCTACGTCGGTCTGTCCGTCCATGCCGCCGCACGCATCTGTTACTCGGCGCACGGCGGCCAGATCGTGGTCTCGTCCGCGGTGCACTCGGCGGTGCAGGACTCCCTGGCCGACGGCGTCGCCCTCACGAGTCTCGGCGGTTGGCGCTTCGAGGGCCTCCGCGAACCGGAGCAGCTCTACCAGGTGGAAGCGGCCGACTTGCCTGCCGACTTTCCGCCCCTGCGGGCTGCCGTCCCGGTTTGAAGGCGGCCGGGCCGAGCAGACACCGCTGAATCGTTCACCGACGCGAAGGAAACGACATGCCCGAGAACCAGTACCACGAGCCCCCGGACGAGCTGTCCGCGAAGACGCGTACGTTTGCGCGCATGATCACATCACTCGTCGAAGAGGCCGAGGCGATCGGCTGGTACGAGCAGCGCATCAGCGTCGAGAAGGATGCTGACGCGAAGGCGATCATGGAGAACGCGCAGCAAGAGGAGTTCAAGCACTTCGCGATGGACCTCGAGTTCCTGTTGCGGCGCACGCCGAAGTGGCGCGTCGCCTGCCAGGGCGTCCTATTCCACGATGGCGACATCGTCGAGCTCGGCGAGCAGGCCGAAGAGGCCGAAGACGATGCGGGGTAGCAGTGCCTAGGCCGGTGATCTGGAAGCCGCGCTACGCAACGCGGCGCATGCGGGAGCGGGCGTGGGCGAGTGCCGACCTGCAGCGCGAGCAGGCGGCGCGCAAATCGCCGGCACGCCGGTCGCTGCTCGCGCGGCTGTTCCGGCGCTAGGTCAGGTTCGGAGACGCCGGACGCGCGCGTGCGCATGCCCGTGTGCATGTGCGTGCGGCCGGGACGCGAGCAGGGCGAGCAGCGCGATCGCGATGAAGTTCCGGAACGACGGGTCGGGCCAGTGCACTTGCGCGCCGGCGTGGAACCACGAGGGGTCGACGAGGAAGACGATCGCGGTGATCAGGACCTTGCCCGCCCAGCCGACGACGAGGAACAGCGTTGCGAGCAGCGTCGCCCAGAAGCCGAGCTCCGGCAGCCCGATCGCGGACGCGAAGTTGAGCACGTTCCAGGCGAGCCAGAAGACCAGCGGCCCGATCAGGACCATCGCGAACACCATCACGAGGGCAACGAAGAGCCCGCCGGCGACGAGCACGCCGACGCCGAGGATCTGCAGGAAGATGCGCAGGACCGGGTTCACAGCGCGAGTCTCTCACGCCCGCGTTGCCCGTGCAGGCGAACCTCTGGCGGCTCTCCCGAGGTCGGGGCGGAAGCGACCACTACACTGGCCCGTCCATGAACGTCGTTGTCACGAATCTCAAGGGCGGGGTCGGCAAGACGACCACCGCTGTCTACCTGGCGGCCGTCGCGGTCGCCAAGGGCTATGACGAGGTTCTGCTCATCGACGCCGACCGGCAGGCATCGTCGGCCGAGTGGCTGGAGGAGCGCCCGATCGAGGGCGTGACCGTCGTCGAGGCGCCCTCAGAGCGGACGCTCGCCCGGGCGATGAGCAAGCACAACGGGATCGCGATCATCGACACGCCTCCGGGCGACGAGCGGCTCGTGCAGAGCGCGATCAGCTCGGCCGATGCCGTGATCATCCCGACGCGGGCCGGCGGCGTGGAATACCCGCGGGTGGCCGTCACGCTCGGGATGATCCCTGCGCGCACACCGCGCGGAGTCCTGATCGCCTCGGCGCGGCTCGGCACGAACGACCTCGAGGAGACGATCGCGTGGTGGAAGGCGGAGAACGTCCCGGTGTGGGGCGTCATCCCGGAGCGCGTCGGCATCGCCGCCGGCCCCGAGGCTCGCCTCTACCGCGAGGGCCTGAACGAGTACGAGACGGTTCTGAGGCGCGCGCTGCGCAAGCGCTGAGCCGATGAGCAAGCGACCGAAGACGGGGACGTTTCTCGGGATGCCGTACGACTGGCGTCGCCCGACGGTCGCACGGCTGAAGTCCCGCTGGTGGAACCCGGAGGATCCGCGCCTCTTCACGCCGAAGACCTTCGGCTGGGGCTACGACCTCAACCTGGCCCGGGCCCTCGGCCGGAAACCCAAGCCGCCGGGTTAACCGGTCGCCGCGTCCTCCCAGAAGCTCTCGAGCATCTTGGCGTCGCCACTCTCGCCTGCGCCGAAGGCGAGGAACTCCAGCCCCTCCGGGCCGGAAGCGAAGCCGCGCGCCACCTTCGGGGCGACGCGCACGACGTCGAACGGCTTTAGCTCGCGCGTCTCGTCCTCGAGCGTGATGCTGCCCGAGCCCGCCAGGACGACGTAGAACTCCTCCTGGTCTTCGTGCTTGTGGCCGAACGGCTGGCGGAAGTCGGGCGCGAGCTTCTGGTAGCTGAATCCACCCTGCTTGGCGTCCGTCGCGGAGCGACCGAAGCGCGCCTCGAGGTTCGGTGACAGCCCGAACTTGACGGCCTGGTCCTCGAGCTCCTTGATGTTCACAATCTTGTAATCCGCGCCCATGCGGCACCCCTCCTTGGTCTGCCACTCTGTGGCTATGAAGACACGCAGATTAGGACAGAACCTCGAAGTCTCGGCGCTTGGACTGGGCTGCATGGGGATGTCGGAGTTCTACGGAACGGCTGACGAGGGCGAGGCGATCGCGACGATCCACCGCGCGATCGAGCTCGGCGTCACCTTCCTCGACACAGCAGACATGTACGGCCCGTTTACCAACGAGCGCCTCGTCGGCCGCGCGATCGCCGACCGCCGCGATCAGGTCGTTCTCGCGACGAAGTTCGGCAACGAACGCAACGAGGACGGCAGCTGGGTCGGCATCAACGGCTCGCCCGAGTACGTTCACAAGGCCTGCGACGCGAGCCTCGAACGGCTCGGCGTCGATCACATCGACCTCTACTACCAGCACCGCGTCGACCTCGACACGCCCATCGAGGAGACCGTCGGTGCGATGAAGGAGCTCGTCGAAGCGGGCAAGGTGCGTCACCTGGGCCTGTCCGAGGCAGGGGCCAACACGATCCGGCGCGCGAACGCCGTGCATCCGATCACCGCACTCCAGAGCGAGTACTCGTTGTGGACGCGCGACCCCGAGGACGAGATCCTCCCGACCGTGCGCGAGCTCGGGATCGGCTTCGTCGCCTACAGCCCGCTCGGCCGTGGCTTCCTCTCAGGGCAGATCAAGTCGATCGACGACCTGGACGAGGACGACTACCGGCGCCGCGCGGAGCGCTTCCAGGGCGAGAACTTCCAGAAAAACCTGGATCTCGTCGAGCAGGTCGAAGAGATCGCGAGCGAGAAGGGCGTCACGCCAAGCCAGCTCGCACTCGCGTGGGTGCTGGCGCAGGGCGAGGACATCGTCCCGATTCCCGGCACCAAGCGCATCGCCTACCTCGAGGAGAACGTCGGTGCGCTCGACGTGGAGCTCTCCGAGGACGACCTGCGTCGGATCGACGCAGCGTTCCCGAAGGGCGCGACGGCAGGCAACCGCTATCCCGACATGTCGACGGTGAACCGATGACGAAGGTTCAGAAGACCGAAGCGGAGTGGCGCGCTGAGCTGACGCCGGAGCAGTACCACGTGCTGCGCGAGAAGGGCACCGAGCGTCCGTTCGAAGGCGAGTACGACCACACCTTCGAGCCCGGCACCTACCACTGCGCAGGCTGCGGCAAGGAGCTCTTCGCGTCCGACGCGAAGTACGACTCGGGCTGCGGGTGGCCGGCGTTCTACGCACCGGCGTCGGCGGACGCGATCGACGAGGAGACCGATGTCAGCTACGGCATGACGCGCACCGAGGTGATGTGCGCGGATTGCGGCGGTCATCTCGGTCACGTGTTCCCGGACGGGCCGCACCCCACGGGGCT
>Ga0247666_1000390_pt1 | contig 11688 bp, 11 predicted proteins | sample CNK07_metaG_FD_183025 | JGI IMG/M metagenome (GOLD analysis project Ga0247666, IMG submission 183025) | Soil microbial communities from Purdue University Martell Research Forest, Indiana, United States - CNK07 | ecosystem: Environmental > Terrestrial > Soil > Temperate forest > Bulk soil...
CTCCTCGTCGGCCAGGACGCCGTTGCGGAAGAAGTCGGCCGTCACGGCGAAGGTGTGTGCGGTGGCGGCGCCTCCCGCCAACGTGCCCACCGCGCTGCGGCCTTTGATCGTCGATGTCATTTGATTGCTCGAGACAGATCCGACGACTGCACCGTGAGCTGCACGGAATCGACCCTGGCATGCGACCAGGTCGCGGTGGCGGTGAAGGTGCAGGCGCCGTCGATGCTCAGCGTGGGCTGCCAGTAAGACGGCGGAGGCGGCAACGCGACGGCCGGACCGGCGGCAAGACCCAGCACTGCGCTGATTCCGAGTATGAGCGTTGCCGTCGATGCGCACGAGATCCCGTTGATCAGGGTCGTGCCGGCGACGTTCGTCACGGTCCAGGTCGGTGTGACGTCGCCGGGATCCGACGAGGACACGACGTTCCCCTGGTCGTCGACGGCGACGCACAGCGACGTAGACGGGCAGGCGACGGCGGTCAGCACGAGATGGTAGGTGTGGTCGCCGCGGGAACGGCGAGCAGGACCGCCGCAGCCGCCGCGGCGGTCACCGCCAGCCAAATCCACGAACGCTTCATCTCACGTCCTCCGCCGCCCCATGGCCGTGTTCGCGGCAGTGCTCGCCGCCTGGGCTATGAGATCGGTTTACCGATCACTCCGCGGACGTGCTCGACGTACAGGCCCGCACGTCGGGCGGCCTCGCGCACGTCCTCGCCCGACGAGGCCTGGTAGACGCAGAGGCAGGCCTCGTCCTCGGGGATGAAGACCGAGCGCACGAACCGCACTCGGTTTCCGGCAGGCTGCGCGTCACCCGCTTTCCGCGCTCGAAGGATCAGCTCGTCGAGGTGCTGCCAGCCCTCGGCGGGCCGAGCGAGTTCGAGTGCGAAGTAGCTGATCCGGTCGATGCGGCGACGCTAGGCAGCCGGCCGACTCAGGTCAATTGTGGGTCTCCACACAAAATCAACGCAGGTGCCGGGCCAGTTCCGTGCGCGAGCGCACGCCGACCTTTGCGTAGAGCCGCGAGAGGGTCGCTTCGACCGTGCGAACGCTCACAAACAGACGGGCCGCGACCTCCTTGTTCGTGAGGCCCGCGGCGACGAGCTGGCCGATCTCGCGCTCCCTGGCCGTCAGCTCGGCGTTCGCCGGGCGACGACCGGGGAGCCGGGCGAGGTCCGCGGACGCCCTTTCCGCCCAGCGGGCAGCCCCGAGCTGGTCGAAGCGCTCGAGAGCGTCGGCGAACGCCGCGCGTGCGGCGCCCCAGCTACGCGCAGTCCGCTCGACGCGCCCGGCGAGCTGGGCCGTCCGCGCATGCTCGAACGGCTCCGGGAGGTCCGCGTGCGCCTGGAAGGCCAGTTCGATCTCCCGGCGCGCCTCGACGTAGTCGCTTCGCTCGGCCGCCGCGAGGGCCATGATCCGGCTCGCCATGGCGCGGCACCACGGCTTGTCTCCGACCGGACAGGCGCGCAGCGTCTCCGCGATCGCGACCGCCTCGTCCACGCGACCGACCGCCAGGAGCGCCTCGCCGAGCACATGGCCGACAGGAAAGATCGAAAGGTCGCCGAGCCGTCGCTCGGTCATCAGCTTCCAGGCGGGCTCGAGTGCCTCGACTGCCGCCTCTGGCTCATCGTCTGTGAGCGCGACCAGCCCGAGCACCGCGCGACCGCCGATCGTCCACCAGAAATCCGTCAACTCCTCCGCGGCCGACAGCCCGGAGGCGGCGAGCGAACGCGCCTCTGCGTGGTGGCCCAGAACAGCCTCGGCCATCGCTCTGATACAGGAGGCGGCGGCGACGACCTGGGGATCCGTGGCCTGCTTCGCGTGCTCGAGCGCAAGCCGGGCGTTCGCCAGCGCGTCGGCCCATCGGCCGGCGCGTAGCTGCACCTCGGACAGGTGGCCGCGGGCCACCACTTCGACGGGCTCGACCCCGAGCTCGCGCGCCGCGGCCAACTCCTGCTCGAACAATTCGGCTGCTTCCTCGAAGCGCGTCGCGTGCATACAGCAGCAACCAAGCTCCATCCGAGGAGAGTTCCCGGCACCGATCGTCCCGTCCCAGCGAGCAAATGCGCTCTGTGCTTCCTCCGGAACGCCCTTGCCGAGCATGCTCTCGGCAAACCCGAGGATCGAGAGCGCAGCAACAGCGGCGCTCGGTTCGTTGGCGTTGTCGGCCAGCCCAGCAGCGGTCCGAGCGTGCGAGACGGCCTCCTCGAGCCGGCACATGCCGCAGGCCACCCCACTCATTTCGATGTGGAGTTTCGCCTGGACCGCCTCGTCGCCCTGGGCATCGTCAAGCGCCGCCTCGAGTTCGGCCATCTCCTCCTCATACGACATCCCCGAGCCAGTCATGACGAGCAGGTGCCGCGCGTGCGCCCGCGGCACACCAGCCGGGAGCCGAGCCACAAGGCCGCGAGCGAGCGAGGTCGCGGTCTCGATGTCGCCCGCGATGCCCAGCTCGGAGCTCGCTCGCAGCTCCCACTCGTCTGCGCGGTCGTCCTCCGGGGCGAGCTCGGCCGCCCGCCTGTAGAGCCCGGCTGCACCCGCGTGATCGGCCCGTCTGGCCGCTTCCGCAGCTGCCGCACCCACGATGCCCGCCGCCCGCGCGTCGGGTCCGACGGTGGCGCGGGAGACGTGGTGGCCGCGCTCGACCGGATCCTCGCTCACCGCCGCCAATCGCTCATGGACCTGACGCCGCTCATCGGGCAGCAGCAGTTCGTACGCAACCGAGCCGAACAGCGGGTGCGTGAAAGCGAGCCGCTCGCCCGCCACCTCGAGGACACCCGATTCGATTGCCGCCCGCACCTCAGCCCGGTTTGCGCCGGCAGCCAGCAGCAGATCCGGTGTCGGCCGAAGTGCCGCAGCGGCCGCGAAGACAGTCGCCTGAACGCCTGATTCCAGCGCCCGAAGCCGCTGCGCGAGGACCCCGACCAACGTCGCACGTTCCTCCCGATCGCCCCCACCCTGCCGTGCAAGCTCGAGCGCAAAGAACGGATTCCCACCTGACGTGGCGTGCACGAGCTCGACGCGCGGTCGCGGCAACGGCAAGCCGAGAACATCCCGCAGCAGACCGCCCAGAACGGTCACCGACAGCGGCCCGACCGCAACCTGGCGCACGTCCTCCCAGGCGGCCAGACCGAGAGGGAGTTCGGGCATCGGCGCGCCGTTCGCGCTCCGCACGGCGACCAGCACACGCAGGCCGACCGGCCCGACTCGTCGTAACGCGAAGGCAAGCGCAGACGCGGTCGGCCGATCGAGCCACTGCACGTCGTCGATCGCCAGGAGCAACGGCCCGGCGGCAGACCAGCCCCGCAACAGGTCCAAGAGGCCGCGGGCCAGCACATGCTCGTTCAGCGTCCCGCCCGCCCGGCCGAGCGCGACCTCCATCGCCTCCCGTTGAGGAGGTGCAAGTGCCGCCAGGCCTTCGCCTTCTGCCGCCTCGATCAGATCGGCCAGGGCGGCAAAGGGCAGCTCCGCCTCACCGGCCGACAACCGGATCGCGAGCACTCGCAAACCGGATGGCTGCACCCGCTCGAGCGCCGCGCGTACGATCGTCGTCTTGCCGATCCCCGCCTCGCCCTCGAGCACGAGCGCGGCCGGTCGACCCCGATCCTCACGGAGAAAGGCGGCAAGCACAGCCAGCTCTGCCTCGCGGCCAGTGACCTCCAGCGTAGGACGAGCCGCGGGTACAGACATAGCTCCGCATTGTCGTACGCAGCTCTGACCGCCTCAACTCCGTACGGCCCGGCCTCAGCCACCGGGAGCGGTCAATCACGCACTACATGCCCATCGAGGGGTGAGAAGGGTGGGATTTGCAGGCGGTTGCATTAAACCCGCTCTCGTCACCACCGAGTCAACACCTCTACAGGCAGGTACAGCAAGGCCGTCAGCCATAAGTGTCGAAGCCCGCGAACCGCTTGCGCAGTCCCCGGGCTTCGACGAAGTCAACCCTTGCTTTGCGCGGAGTGTTGTCAGCTCGCAGGCGTCAGCGAGTAGTACGTGACGTAGGTGATGCCGTTGACGACTGCCGGCGTTCCGACGGGCCCCGTCCATCCGGCCGGTGGCGGCTGGTCCGCCGGGATCGACTTGAGGTGAATCACGGTTGTGCTGGTCATGCAAATGCCTTCGCGCAGCGGTTGGTTCGGCTCGATACCGGTGTTTTGGGGGCTCGGCTCGCCGCCGCCGAGGAACGCCTTGTCCGTCGCGTCCGGGCACTCAGCCGGATCCCCGAGATAGGTTGCAACGGTCTCGCCGAGGATCTGCGGGAAGAACGCGTGACCGGCGCACTGGGAGCAGGTGCCGTCATTGTGGATGTGCCAGGTCGCAGGGAGCTGGTCTTGCGCGAAGTACGCCGAGGCCGTCGACGCGACCACAAGGGCACCCACGAGGACCGCGAGTAGGGTCAATCGCTTCATTCTGGAACTCCTCTCCTTTTCGGGCGGTAGAGACCGCCAAGTGCCAACTTGCTGCAGTGCCCGCGCTTCGCCAGGGGCATCAGGCAGCTCCTTTCATTCCGCGTTCCGTCCCATGGGAGCCAGTCAGAGCTCCGCCAGAACAACACGGTCGATGGGGAGCTCGGCCCGTTCGGCGAGATCGGCGACTGCGGCCGCCGACTTCGCCTCGAAGACGAGGAAGCACATCTCGTCGTCAGGAACGAAGATGCAGCGGACGAAGCGGACGTCGGCGGACTGCTCGGCCGCCTTACGGGCACGCTGCACGAGCGCCGAGCGACCGTCACGGTCGTCGACCTCGGTGAAGAGCTCTGCCAGGAACTCGCGCCGCATCTCGCCCGACGCTACGGCGCGGGCGCCTCAGGCGCTACTGGGGATATCCCCGGTCTTTGCGCGCTCCTGCTCCGGCCAGCGGGCGGCGAGGGCAGTACGCGAGTCGACGCCGAGCTTCTGGTAGATCCTCGAGAGGTGCCACTCGACGGTGCGCACAGTCACCACGAGGCGCGCTGCGACCTGCTTGTTCGAGAGGCCCGACGCGACCAGCTCCGCGACGCGTTGCTCCGCCTCGGTCAGGGTCGCACCGGCGGGACTGCGCCCGCCTAGCCGCGCCAGCTCCTCCGCCGCGCGCTCCGCCCACAGCGGCGAGTCGATCGTCAGGAAGCCGGCCCGGGCGGCCTCGAGCGCCGAGCGCGCCTCGCGCCTCCTCCTCGCCCGGCGCAGGAGCCTGCCGAGCAAGAGCTGCTCGCGGGCACGCCGAAACGGCGCGGGCGACGGCTCGACCGACCGAACGAGCTCGATCGCGCGCTCCAGGTCGCCTTGGGCGGCGGCGAGGCACGCCTCGGCCAGCGGCTTCTCGGGCACGCCGTCCGGCAAGTCGGCGGCAAGCTCCGCCCCCCGCTCGACCTCGCCCCTGGCGGCGAGCGCCTCGATCACGTCGAGTCCTCCGCGACCGCCAGCCACGTTGCTGAGGCGCGACAGCGCGTGGGGCGTGAGCTGCCGGTAGAGCGCCACCGCTTCGTCGATGCGGCCGAGGGAGAGGTCGAGCAGGCCGAAGGCGAGGAGCACTCCGTTGACGGGGGTGACTGCGCGGATCCGGCTCGCCAGCTCGAGCGCCCGCTCGCCGTGCCGGCGGACGGAATCGACCTCGCCGAGCACTGCCGTCGCGTGGGTGAGACACACCAGGGCCGAGCAGATGAGGCTCGGTGAGTCGACCTGCTCTGCGACGGTGAGCGCCTCGTCCGCGAGCTCTTGGGCAAGTCTCGCGTTCCCGGCCGCGAGCTCGACGATCGAAAGATTCAAGAGGAGCCCCGCGTCGTAGACGCCTGAGTCCACGCGAAGAGCTTCCGTCCGCCTCTCCTCAAGGGCATCGCGCGCTTCGTCGATCCGCCCTTCGCGGAGGTGTGCAGCGGTCAAGGGCGCCCAGCCCCAGGCTCGGCGCGGAGTGTCCGCGCCCAGGTCGGCAGCGATCCCGCGGGCCCGTTCGAGCAGATCCCAAGCCGGGCGGTCGGCGGCCAAGCTGCGCGCAGCTGCGAGGAGAAGGGCGTCTTCGAGGAGCGCGGGATCGCCCTGGTCCTCGGCGAAACGGAGATGTTCCCGCGCGATGTCGTCCGCGTGCTCTTGCTGGTCGACCAAATCGAAGAAGCCGGCGAGGAGGAGGGTCACCTCGTAGTGGACGCGCGGCTCCTCGACCTCCGCGAGCACACGCTCGAGAACAGGGATGACCGCGTATGAGTCCTCCCGCGCGAGCCGCAACGCGAAGTGCACGAGACCGCGCTGTCGGAGTGGTCCGGGCGGGAGCCGCTCGAGGTTCGGCTCGAGCAGCGCTCCGCCGGCCTCCGGGTCCCCCGCGAGGACGTGCGCGATTCCCGCCTCTACCGCCCGCCGCGAATGGTCTTCCTCTTCGCATGGTGTCAGCGTCGCCGCCAGCTCCCAGAGTTCGGCTGCAGCCGCGAATGCTCCCCGGTGCGACGCCGCCTGCGCCGCCTCCGCCAGAGCTGCCGCCACGTTCTCGTCGGGCCCGGCCGCCGCGTGCGCGAGGTGGCGCGCCCGCTGCTCGGGGTCGCCGGTCCGCTTCGCGATCTCCGCGTGGAGGGCTCGTCGCTCCGCCTCGGGCAGGAGCGCCACGGCCGCCTCGGCGAAGAGCGGATGCGCGAAACGGAACCTGCCACCGACCTCCTGCACGATGCCGGTCGCGACAGCCGGGCCGAGATCGTCGCCCTCGCCGCCTAACGCGAGCGCGGCGAGTGACTGCCGGGTCTCCTCGGGCAGGATGCGCAGGCGATCGGCGACCAGGTGCTGGAGCGAGGAGAGGAGCACGACGTCGTGGGCGTCCGGGCTGGCACGTGCCAGCTCCAGGGCATAGAACGGGTTGCCGCCGGAAATCGCGTGCAAGCGAAGGAGCGGCGTCCGCCGGAGCGCCACGCCGAGCCGCTCGACAATCAGGTGGTGGAGGGCGCCAACGCTGAGCGGGCCAATCTGAATCGTCTCCGCCTCCACTCGCAGCGCGGGCTCGTGTCCGGTGCGGAGGGCGAGTAGCGCGCGTGTCGACGTGCTTCGCCGGAGCGCAAAGGCCAGCGCCGCCGCACTGGCCGCATCGAGCCACTGCACGTCGTCCACCGCGACGAGGACCAATGCGCCGAGGTTCGCGAGGGACGTGCGAACGGCGACGCCGACGAGCCGGGCGTCGAGCGGCTCGTCGGCGGCCGCGACAAGGAGGACCCGCTCGAGTGCACGCCGTTGCGGCTCGGGCAGCTGCGGCAGCACCTCGTCGGCGACCGCCTCAAACAGGTCGGCGAGCGCCGCGTACGAGAGGCTCCGCTCCGCCTCGCTGGGCTCGGCGACAAGAACGCGGAAGCCCCGCTCGCGTGCGAGGTCCACGCCGGCACGCCAGACGGTCGTCTTGCCGATGCCCGGATCCCCCTCCAGGCGGAGAGCACCTCCCGTATCGAGCTGCCGGGAGATCGCATCTACCTCGTGCCTGCGGCCGATCACGCGCTCGGCCGGGCGAGACTCGAGCCGAGGTCCGCATAGAGCGCGACGCCCACGATCTGCTTCACCGCGAGAGCGTAGAGCCGAGCCTGCAGCTACTCAAGCACCGCAACTGCACGTCACGGACCGTTTAGTGGTATCCGCAGAGCGCGTCGTGACAATCTCTACATGCCCATCGAGTGGCTGCTACCCATCGATTTCCGGGGATTCCTTGTGGCGACCACGCACCATGTCGTCACCGAGTCCTCACCGGGAGACGCCGAGACGGCTGGCCGCGGGCCGGGGCCCGCGGCCCTTCCGTTCGTGGTCGCTTGCGGCGCCCCCAATCCGCACTCAGCCGGTGAGGACCGGCGTGCCGACAAGACGCTCCTGCGGGTCGATCAGCCCGAGGTTCTCCACGATCTCGAAGCGGCCGCTTCGGGCTTGCGCGATGTACATGTTCAGGCGAGCGTGGTGCTGGCCGGGCACCATGGCCGCAGGTCCGCCGGGGCCTTCGGCGATCTGCGCGTGGTCGAGGGCTGCGATCACGTCCTCCTGGCTGAGCGAGCCGGCTTCGGTCACCGCGGTGGCCCAGAGGCGGAGTCCGCGGTACAGGCCCGAGCAGGCGCTGCCGCCCGTGAACTTCGCATTGCCGGGGTAGAGGGCGTGGTATCGGGCGAGCAGCTCCTTGCTGAACGTGTCGTCGACCGCCTGGTAGTAGTCGAGACAGCCGTACAACCCCTCGACGTGGGCAGCCGGAACCATGTTGAGGAAGTTCTCGTCGAAGTACGTGCAGATCAGCCGGCCACCGCGACTCGCGAAGCCGGAGTCGTAGAGCTGCTCGAAGAAGGGCGTGACTCCGGGCGGCACGATCGTGTTGAAGACCGCATCCGCGCCGCTCGCGGAGATCCTCTCGACCGTCTCGCTGTAGTCCGTGTGGTCGAGCGGGTAGTACTCCTCGCCGACGATCGTGCCGCCGTTGGCGGTCACGACCTCGCGAACGCGCGCGTTCAGCACGTGCGGCCAGATGTAGTCGGCAGACGGCAGGTAGAACGTCTTCGCGCCGGCCCGATCCATCAGCCACGGAATGAACGGGTCGACCTGCTGCGCCGGCCCCGGGCCGGTGCAGAAGATGAGCGGATCCGACTCCTGCCCCTCGTACTGCTCGGGGTAGATGTAGAGCGTCTTGCCCTCGACGACGACCGGGCCCTTGATCGCCTGCCGCGTCGAGCTGTAGATGCCGCCGAAGACGACGTCGACCTGGTCGACCTCGACGAGCTTCCTGGCCTTGGCGGCCGCGACGTCGTCGTCGGTCGCGCTGTCCTCGACGTGCAGCTCGAGGTGCCGTCCCAGCAGGCCGCCGTCGGCATTGAGGTCGTCGACGACCATCCTGGCCACGTTCGTATTGGCGAGCCCGACGAACGAGAGCGGCCCCGTCTGGTCTGCGATCAGTCCTACCTTGATGGGGTCAGTTGCCATGGTGTCTCTCCTTCTTGGTGGGGCCCTAGGACCAGAACTCGTCCCAGGCCTGGAGGTCGTAGAAGTGCTCGCGGCCGTCCACGATCCGGCCGTTCTCGAGCTCGAAGACGATGCAGCAGTAGATGTCCAGATGCTTGCCGTCGCGCTCGGCCACGCTGTGATGGATGCCGATCACGCGGCCGTTTTCGTCGGTGAGCACGCGCTTCAGATCGGCTCTGAACGTGCCGCCCGTCTCGGCTACGTACCGGCCGAGACGGGCGAAGACGGCTTCCCTACCGAAGACGTCGCCGGCAAGAGGGCTCCGGCCGGGGGTGTGCCACGAGACGTTGTCGCCGCAGAGCTCGGTGAGCGTCGCCACGTCGCCCGTGTTGAGCGCCTCGTAGCCGCGACGGACGATCGCAGCGTTCCCGGGCATGACTAAGCGTCGAACCGCCCCACGAGCTCGGTCACCTGCGGCTTGCTCTTGTGCCCGGCCTTCTGCATGATCGGCGGCACCTCGGGATCGGAAGCGAAGTTCTTCCAGCCCTCGAGGTCCCAGTCGAAGATGGCCCAGACACGGTCTTCCTCGTTCGGGTCGCGGAAGACCGTCGAGCCCTTCGAGCCATGCAGCTTGCGCTTCTCGGCGCCCGCCGTCGAGTAGATCTCCACCCAGCGGTCGAGATTCTCCACCGTCGTCGTTGCCAGGATCATCTCGTCCTCCTTTCGAGTTGCGCGTCACCTGACGCGATCGAGGACGAGTCTGCGCCCGCCCGGCGGGAGCCGGCATCGGGGAAACGCCCTATTGCCCTACGAACTGTGGACGAGGTCGTGCTCGAAGGCCCAGACAGTCGCGGCGGCGCGGCTGCGGACGCCCGCCTTCTGGTAGACGTGCTGGACGTGGTGCCCGACGGTCTTGGCAGAGATGCCGAGATCGTCGGCAATCGCCTGGTTCGAGTGGCCGAGCACGAGCGCCAGCAGCACCTCCAGCTCGCGCCGCGTCAGGCCGGCCGGCAGCTCGGGCGGTCGTTTCGGGACGCTGTGGCCGGCCGCAGCGAGCACCGCGTCTACCGCCTCCCCGTCGAGCCGTCCCTCCTCGACCTCCCGTCTCAGCTCCTCCTCGGCAGCCGCCGGCTCGAGCGCCGACCTGTACGGCCGCGCCTCCCGCATGGCCACGTAGCAGTCCGCCGCGGCGAGAATGCGCGCCGTCTTGTCGAGCGCCGGTCCGCGCCGAGCGTGGTGGTAGCCGGACCCGTCGAGCCGCTCATGGTGGGAGCCGGCGAGCAGCCCGATCGGAGCGAGAGCCTGCGACTGGGCGAACGCGCGCTCGGTGAAGTGCGGATGCAGCCGCACGCGCTCCCACTCGCCGAACCCGAGCGGCCCGGGCTTCTCCCAGATCGCGTTCGAGACGCCGACGCGGCCGAGGTCGGCCGCAAGCGCCGCACGCCGGAGGAACGCGACGGTCTCCGCCGGTAGGCCCAGACGCCAGGCGGCGGCCTCGGCGAGGTCGGCGACCCCGGTCGAGTGCTCGCGGAGCCAGGGCGACTTGAGCCCGGTGAGCGCGGCGAAGGCGGCGAACCCGGCGTCGATCTCATCGCCGCCGCGACGGATCTGCGGAAACGGCTCGCTCTCGAGTGCGCGCTCCCACATCCGCGTCTCGTCCAGCTCTGCGCGCATCCCGTCGAAGTGGCGCGCACCAAGCTCGGCCAGGCGCGGGTCGTACGCCGCGCCCGCGCGCCGTTCGAGGACGGTGCGCGCGTCGTCGGGGCCGGCGGCGGAGAGGAAAAGCGAGTAGTCCCGCGCCACGTGGAGGAGACGCGCGGGCAGGGGCAGCGCCTCACCGCCGACCTCTCGCGGCAAGCCTTTCCCGTCCCAGCGGGCGAACACGTACTCGAGCGCCGCCTCGATTCCCGGACCGAGCTCGAGCCAGCCCGCGAACCGCTGCGCAACCTCGCACATCGCGGCGAACGACTCGCGCGCCCTGTCCGGACTCGAGAGCGCCCTCTCGATCATCCGCTCGCGCACCTCGGTCGGCCGCCCCGGCCCCACGTGGGTGCGATAGAAGGCGAGCACCTGCTCGGGGTCGGCCGGGTCGAGCAGGAAGAAGGCGGCCCGGTGCATGATGTCCTCGCCGAACAGCTGCGTCGCCTCGTGGCTGTTCGAGGTGCAGCCCGAGGCGTGGAGGAGCGCGACGTAGTAGGTGTCTGCGAGCTCCTCGGCCGACGCTCCCGCGAGCTCGCCGAGGCGGACCGCGAGCACGGCTGTGCGCAGGGCGTGCTCGAGCGGCTGCCCGGTGCCGAGATCGGTGGCAAGCGAGAGCGCCGCGACCAGCTCGGCAGCGCGAATCGGCCGCTCCAGCCGCCGACCGGCTTGCTTGGCCGAGACGTCCGCCGCTTCCATGTCGCGATCCTAGGCCGATTGCCGCTCGGCCGTCCCGGGGCCCTCCCGATGCGGAGAGCGATCGAATCGTGACGAGGCCGCCTAGGTCGCCGCGAAGTTTCGTGCTCGCAGCCGCAATGGCGGTGACCGTCCGTGTACGGCTGTGCCGGCCGGCCCGTGCCGACCGGACTCCGAAAGCGTGTCATCACCGGGACCACACGCCGGTCGCCACAGTGGCCACACGAAAGCGCAACAACCGGATCAAGAGCCGCCGCCGTGCGGAGAAGCGACAGACAATCACGCCGCGAACGTGAGCATCTGAGCCCCTCGCGGCGCCGCCCGAACGGCTTGAACAGATTGCCTGCGGCTCATCGCCGCGTCTCCGCCGGAACCTCTACATGCCCATCGCGTGGTACCCGCTGTCGACGTACAGCGTCGTCCCGGTG
>Ga0247666_1000391_pt1 | contig 11685 bp, 10 predicted proteins | sample CNK07_metaG_FD_183025 | JGI IMG/M metagenome (GOLD analysis project Ga0247666, IMG submission 183025) | Soil microbial communities from Purdue University Martell Research Forest, Indiana, United States - CNK07 | ecosystem: Environmental > Terrestrial > Soil > Temperate forest > Bulk soil...
TGCTTCCGCAACGGCTGCTCACGCTTTACGACGATCATCAAACCATCCTCACCGAGCAGATTGAAATCCGCCGACCGGATACCGGTCCAGCAGACGCGGCCGCCCGGAAAGACTTGGCCGGCCCTAAACTCTCAGCCGAATGGATCGAAGCTTTCCTTCCTCTCGACCTCGAAAGCCAAAAGTACACCGTGGATTTAGGCGTTTTCGGTTGTGGAAAAGGATTTTGTTTCGCCACCGATGGCGCGGGAAATTTCTATTGGACTTCCCTCGGTGAAACGCGCCAACCGGACGCTCCGGTCTTTTTCGTCTGCCACGATCCCCATGGCAACGAACAAGTCGCCGCCTCACTCGACGAATTCTTTTCTTGGCCCCGGACTAGCCACGCGCCTGAGGCGGAAACAACCGCGTGAAGAAAAGACTCTTCGGAGCCATCCTGACGGGGTAGCTCGAAACTAAAAATCTGAATTATTACTTGAGGTTTTCTCGGAAGATTTTGAAATTCCAGTCACTTACGGATAGCTGACCGCGTTTTATGCCCGAACGAATGTGCCAGGTTCTAATGCAGCACTTGCGCTAGAGCGCCCTCGGCCAGGAGGGCCGCAACCGACTCGATCTCTACCCCTAGCGGGCGGTCTTGCGACACCTTTGGCGACTTTGCCCGCACAACCGCGTAGGCCCTCGTTGCCAGAGTCCCCGTTTTCAACGGCGCAAGCAGGTCAATCCCCTGGCAGGCGCAAAGCAGCTCGATGGCGATCGTGTGCCGTAAATTTTCGAGCATTCGTCCAAGCCGCCGTGCGCCGCTCATCCCCATGGAGACGTAATCTTCCTGATTGCCGGAGGTCGAAATCGAATCGACGGAGTGTGGCGTGGCCAGCGCCTTGTTCTCGCTAGTCAAAGCCGCGGCCGTCACTTGCGCGATCATGAAACCGGAATTCAGCCCCGGCTCCGGGGTCAGAAATGCCGGCAGCATGCTCGTCAGGGGATTGGTCATCTGTTCGATGCGCCGCTCGGAAATGCCGCCGAGCGTGGCCAGCGCTATCGCGACTTGGTCCGCGGCCATGGCCAGAGGCTGCCCATGAAAATTTCCGCCGCTGACAATGTCACCGCCGCCTTCCGCTTTCGCAAAGACAAGCGGATTGTCCGTCGCGCTGTTTAGTTCCACCGCAGCGATTTCGCGCGCTTGCGCCAGCGAATCGCGCACCGCTCCATGCACTTGCGGGGTGCAGCGCACGCTGTACGCGTCCTGCACGCGCGGATCTTTTTCCGCGGAGCGGTGCGACTCGCGAATCTGGCTGCCTTCGTTCAAGTGCGCCAGGTTTCGCGCCGTCGTTGCGGCACCGGCATAGGCTCGCGCTTGCATGATGCGCGCGTCGAAGGCTCCGGGGCTTCCGCGCAGAGCGTCGAGGGAAAGGGCGGCGGCAACATCGGCGCTGTCGATGAGAATTTCCGCTTCTCGCAGTGCAAGGCTCAACAGCGCCAGCATGCCCTGCGTGCCGTTGAGCAGCGAAAGCCCTTCCTTCGCTTCCAATGCGACGGGTTTAATTTCCGCGCGCCGCATTGCTTCTCCGCCTCCGAGAATTTCGCCCTTGTACGTTGCGCGGCCTTCGCCGATGACCACTGCTGCAAGGTGCGCCAATGGCGCGAGATCGCCGGAGGCGCCGACCGATCCTTGCGACGGAATCACAGGATGCACTCCCGCGTTCAGCATCGCGCAGAGGGTCTCCACAATGATTGGGCGCACTCCGCTCAATCCTTTTGCCAGCGCATTCGCGCGCAACAGCGTTATTGCGCGCGTTTCGGTTTCGGTCAGAAGAGCGCCCACGCCGCAGCAATGGGAGCGAACCAGGTTCACTTGCAAATTTCGCACTTGCTCCGCCGAAATGCGCACGGAAGCGAGCTTCCCGAATCCCGTGTTGATCCCGTACGCCACAGTTCCCGAAGCGACGACCTTGTCAACCACGGCGCGGGAAGTTTTCATTCGTTCTGCCGCAGAGGGAGCAAGACCAACCGTGGCACCGCCGAGAGCCACGCGATACAACTGCTCAAATGTCAGATCGTTTCCGGTTAATGCAAAACCAGGAGCGACGCTCATGCCTCTCTCCGATCGGGTTGCGGCGCCACGACGGCCTTAAAGACGGTGGTGTATTTTGCCGGAAGCAATTTCGGCCGGCCGTTGCTTCCGCAAATGATGTGCGTTGTCTCGCCCGTCGCAAGTAATTTACTGTCCGCATCGCGAATCACTTCGTAGGAGAACCTGATGATGCGGTTGCGCGATTCCGCAATGCGCGTGCGGATTCGCAAAACTTCATCGTATCGCGCGGATAGGAGATACCGGCAATGCGCATCGGCCACGACGATGTGGCAATCATCTTCTTTTTCCATGCGCGTGTACTCGATGCCCAACGCGCGGATCAACTCCACGCGGCCGACCTCGAACCACACCAGATAGTTTGCGTGGTAGACCACGCCCATCTGGTCGGTTTCGGCGTAGCGCACCCGTACTGTCGCGTCGTGGTATTCGATCATTCTCATGTCCTGTGAATCGAGGCGCTCGCCGGCGTGGATTATTCCACGTCGGTGCTCCAAACAGGTTTGCGTTTCTCGAGAAAGGACGCGAGCCCTTCCTTGAAATCGGCCGTGCATCGGATGCGCGCGTTCTCCAGGATGGCGCGCTCCAGATCGGCATCGACGCTGGCGGCAGCCGCCGAAGTCAGCAGCCGCTTTGCTCGCGTCAGGCTTACGGGGCTCGCGGCAATCAGCACGTCCGCCAACTCGCGCGCGCGTTGCATCAAACGCTCGCGCGGCACAATTTCCGTGATGAGTCCAAGACTCAATGCTTCCACCGCTTCAACCAATCGGCCGGTCAGGAGCAAATTGCGCGCTTGTTTGTCGCCAATTTGCCGCGTCAGAAAAACAGAGACGATGGCAGGCAAGAATCCGATCTTCACTTCCGTGTAGCCAAATTTCGCTTCCGGCACAGCCAGCGTGAAGTCGCACAACGTGGCGATTCCGCAGCCGCCCGCCAGCGCAGCGCCGTTCACCGCGGCGATCAACGGCTTTGAAAAACTCCAAATGCGGCGGAACATTTTCCCCATGCGCCGCGAATCGTCCATGTTTTCCGCGGAAGACTGGCTGGCGATGTCAGACAACATTTCCAAATCCATTCCAGCGCAAAAGGATTTACCCGCGCCGGTAATGATGGCCACCCTCGCGTGGCTGGTCTCGATGTCGTCCAGCGCGGACTGCATCTCGGAGACCATCTTTGCATTGATGGCATTTCGTTTGTCGGGCCGGTTGAGCGTCAGCGTCGCCAGCTGGCCGGTGAATTCCAGGGTCAGTGTTTCAAACATTTGCGCAACTCTCCAAACTTTTGAAAGCTTCGGTGAAATCCGCCGGAGTCACTCTCGTTTGCAGCTTCCACCAGGGTTTGCCCGCGGTCGACATGCAAAATATAGGCTCCGAATACGCTGTCCCCAAAGTTGGAGCTTAATCTCCGAAATGATTCTAATTCACTAGCGGCGCATGTGCATACTTTGCGCGAATCTCATTGGCCATGTCGAGCACTGTTCCCAGCCGCGAGGCATCAATTCCCGGATCGGCGCCGGCTTTTTTCAGAGCGGCCAGAACGTCCTCCGTCGCGATGTTGCCCACAAGATTGTCACCGGCAAACGGGCAGCCGCCGAGTCCGGTCAGTGCGCTATCGAATCGTCGGCAGCCCGCTTCGTAGGCGGCCAGAATTTTTGCTTCGGCATCTTCCGGGCGGCTGTGCAGATGCACGCCAAGCTCGAGGCCCGCGACGTGGTCTTTCACCTGGCGATAGAGATCCCCGATAAGTTCCGGTGAAGCCGTGCCGACAGTGTCCGCAAGGGAAACTGTGCGCACGCGAATTCCTTTCAACCAGTCCAGCGCATCCGCAACGATTTCCGGGCCCCAGGGTTCGTCGTAGGGATTGCCGAACGCCATCGAGATGTAAATGACGAGATCCTTCTTGGCGGATAGAGTTTCCTTGCGCAGTTTTTCGACGAGCAGGCGCGATTCATTTCGCGTCATGTTGGCATTGGCTCGTCGAAAATACGCCGAAATCGAATACGGGTATCCAATCGTGGTTACGCCGGGTGTCGCAAGAGTCCGTTCCAGTCCTTTCTCGTTCACGACGATTCCAATAATTTCGGGTAGTTTAACGCCATCGGGAAGGGAAGCGTTGAGTTTAGCCATAACATCTTCGCTGTCCGCCATCTGTCTGACGTGCTTCGGCGAAACAAAACTCACTGCATCAATATGCTTGAACCCAGCGAGGATGAGTTGCTTCAAATACTCAGTCTTGTATTCGGTCGGGATGAGTTCAGGTAATCCCTGCCAAGCATCGCGCGGACACTCGACTAATTTAACGTGTTCTCCCATGGGCTCCTACCGAGTGCGATTGAAAATCGAGCCAGAGGGATATCAGCGCGGTCAACAAGCTGGCGATTCCCAACAACACCATAACGGTGAAGATACCACCTGGATGGAAATCGAACAGAAATCCCCCGCGCGCCCTTGCCGCGGCTCTGGCGGTTAACCACCTGTGACGCACTATTACAACTGAGATCGGCGCAAGACTTGAGCCAATAAGAAAAAACCAAGATCTTCGCGAAGCGGTCAAGTTTGCAAGACCCCTGTCTTAAATTCGCGGATGTCGGGATTGAGGGCGGCGGCTTCTAGGGCGCTGATGAGCGCATCGCGAGTATGGGCGGGATCGATGATGGCATCCACCCAGAGGCGCGCGGCGGCATAACGCGGATCGGTTTGATGCTCGTAGGTTGCTTTCACGCTTTCGAGCATCTCTTTGCGGGCTTTTTCGTCTACTTTTTTGCCTTCGCGTTCGAGCTGCTTCAGTTTGATTTCAGCAAGAGTGTTGGCGGCGGCGTCGCCGCTCATTACCGCGAACTTTGCTGTGGGCCATGCAAACATAAAGCGCGGGTCATAGGCTTTGCCGCACATCGCGTAGTTTCCGGCGCCGAAGCTGCCGCCGCAGATCACGGTAATTTTTGGCACCACGCTGTTCGCGACGGCGTTCACCATTTTCGCGCCGGCACGGATGATGCCGCTCCACTCCGCATCTTTGCCGACCATGAAGCCGTTCACGTCGTGCAAGAACACCAGCGGAATGCGGTTCTGGTTGCAATCGAGAATAAAGCGTGCGGCTTTTTCTGCGGACTCGGTGTAAATCACGCCGCCAAACTCGATGCGCTTCTGGTCCGAGCCGCGCGCCAGCGTTTGCACGTGCTTTTTCTGGTTCGCGACGATGCCCACGGCCCAGCCGCCAATGCGCGCGTAACCGCAGAGGACCGTCTCGCCGTATTCCGGGCGATATTCTTCAAATTCGCTGGCGTCCACGACGCGCGCGATGATTTCGTGCATGTCGTACTGCTTGGCGGGATCGCTTGAGAAGATTCCATAAATTTCATCGCCCGGATAAAGCGGCTCTCGCGCGGCGACGTGGCTGAAAGGCGAAGGATTCGCCGCGCCCATCTTATCGACCAGCGCGCGAATCCTCGCGATGCACGCATCATCGTCGGGCTCGCGAAAATCCACCGTGCCACTGATCTGCGAATGCATCTTCGCTCCGCCGAGATCCTCTGCGGAGGTGACTTGCCCGATGGCCGCCTGCACCAGCGCGGGGCCGGCCAAAAATAATCCGGAGCCTTCCGTCATCAAGATGTGGTCGCACATTAGCGGCAGGTACGCTCCGCCAGCCACGCACATGCCCATAATGGCGGCCAGTTGAGGAATGCCCATCGCGCTCATCACCGCGTTGTTGCGGAAAACGCGGCCGAAATCGTCGGTATCGGGGAAAACGTCTTCTTGGAGGGGCAAAAATACGCCGGCGGAATCGACCAGATAAATCGTGGGGATATGATTTTCAATGGCGATATTCTGCGCGCGAATCACTTTTTTCGCGGTCATGGGGAAGAACGCGCCGGCCTTCACGGTCGCGTCATTGGCGATGAGCATGAACGTGCGCCCGCAAACTTTTGCGAGGCCCGTGATGCTTCCCGCGGAGGGCGCGCCGCCCCATTCTGCATACATTTCATAGGCGGCGAATATCCCCAGCTCGAAAAGCTGCGTGCCGGGATCGATCAGCTTCGCGATGCGTTCCCGCGCCGTCAACCGGCCTTTCTTGTGCTGCGATTCTATGGCTTTCGCGCCGCCGCCCTGGCGAATCTGCTCTTCTTCGTTCTTGATTGTCGTAAGGAGATCGATGATGCGGCGGTGATTTTTCTCGAAGTCGGGCGACTTCGACTTCGCACTGGTTTTCAGAACGGACGCAGCCACTCGCAGACCTCGGCCAGGGATTCACACGGGCGCGCCGCAGCTCCGTCGCACGCCAAGAGAAACAGTATACGGTCCGCCGCACTTTTCCGCGAGTACACCCCCAGACACATGTGTGTTGACGGTTCTCGGCTGGGTGCATACACTTCTGTCATACGGTGCCGCAAAGGCACTGAATCCTGTTGTGGGAGGCGCCTGTGAACACTTCAGTCAAAGTTATTGCGCGCGGGTGTGTCTCCGGTGATGCTTCGAATTAGCGGGCTGAATTAATCGAGCGATATTGCCGGACGACCTTCCCGCTCCTCCTTTTCGCTGACAACTGAAGCACTGCGTTTACTGAACGGTCTGGGCGTTCGATCAGCGCCTCCGCTTGGGCAAACGCAAAGCCGCGCTGCATCGCTGGAGCGATTCGGCCGCAGCGCACGTGGCTGCTTACGGGCAGCAGGAGGGTTTTCAAGTGTTCATCCAGGATTTTGGTTGGGATCTTTATTTTGAAGAATTGTGGATCGGATGCAGGAGTGAAGATTGCGTGCCGGCGCGCGTTGTGTCGCAGCAACGCGGGTTGTGGCGCGTGGCGGGAGAGTTCGGAGAATGCTGGGCAGAGGCGTCCGGCAGATTGCGAACAGAATCCGAGGCGGGCGCAGATTGGCCCGCGGTCGGCGATTGGGTGGCAGCGGAAGTTCACGCTGGGCGAACAAACGCGTTGATTCAGCACGTGCTGCCGAGGCGGAGCCGATTTGCGCGCAAAGTTGCCGGCAAACAGGTCGCAGAGCAAGTAATCGTAGCGAACATCGATGTTGCGCTAATCGTGGCGGCGCTAGACGGCGATTTCAACGTCCGACGCATCGAACGATACATGGCGCAGTGCTGGGAATCGGGGGCTCGTCCCGCGATAGTTTTGAACAAGTCCGACGCGTGCGCGGAAGGCCAAGAGCGAGCCGCGGAAATAGAGGAGATCGCCAAGAGTGCGCCGGTATTCCTTATCAGCGCAAAAACCGGTGAGGGATTGGAGGCGCTTGAGACTTACTTCCTAAAAGGGCAAACGATTGTGCTTCTTGGATCTTCCGGAGCGGGGAAGTCCACGCTGGTGAATCGTTTGTTGCAAGAGGAGCGGCAGCCGACGTATGCGGTGAGGGAAAGCGACAGCCGCGGGCGCCACACAACCACATCCCGCGAACTGTTCTTGCTGCCGGGCGGCGCAATGATCATCGACACGCCAGGCTTGCGCGAACTTCAATTATGGAACGCCGCCGAGGGATTATCGCAAACCTTCGCGGATGTCGACGAGCTTGCCGCGCAATGCCGATTCACCGATTGCCAGCACCGGAACGAACCAGGCTGCGCGGTGCAAGCAGCTCTCGGTGAAGGAATTCTTGCCGAGGATCGACTGGATAGCTGGCGCAAACTCCAGCGCGAACAGGAGTTTCTTTTGCGAAAAATGGACCCCGAAACTGGCGCTGCACAAAAGAAGCGTATTAAAATAGTAATGCGACAAGTGAGAGAGAATTATCAGCGGCGGGACAAAGGCAAGAACTAAAAACCGAACATGCGAGAGTTGCTTTTGAATCTGGAACTGGCACGCCGGGTGGAACTTGCGGAAGCGCAAGCCGCCGTCGAATGCGCGGAGGCTCTCGGACGCTTCCGGCCGGAAAGCGGCGCGGCGGCCAGGCGAGTTGCCGGAGGCTTCGCGGTGTATTGCGGCAAGGATTCGCCGATTACGCAGGCGGTGGGCATGGGACTCGATGGGGCGGTGAGTGCGGAGGAGTTCGATCGCCTCGAAGAGTTCTACCGAAGCCGCGACGAAACCGTGCGCGTCGAAACTTGCCCGCTGGCCGACCCTTCCTTCATCGAGCAGTTCGGCCAGCGCGAGTATCGCGTCACGGAATTTTCAAATGTCATGGCGCGGCAGGTGAGTCCCGAGGAGACGTGTCCCGAGCCTCCCGCCGGCATTAGCATCGAAAAAATCGGCAAGGATCAAATCGATGTGTGGACTCTCACTGTCTCCCAGGGATTCGCGGAAAAGTTTCCGGTGTCGCAGGAACTGCTCGAAATAATGAAACTGTTCGCATTCGGGCCGAAGACGGAATGCTATCTGGCGCGCGTCGATGGAAAAATCGCCGGAGGGGGGACGCTCGCGCTTCATGACGGGGTCGCAGGATTATTTGGCGCTAGCACGCTGCCCGTGGCGCGCAGACGCGGCGTGCAAACGGCGCTCCTGCAAAGACGCCTCGCTCGCGCATCACAGGCGGGCAGCGACCTCGCCGTCAGCATCGCGCAGCCGGGCAGCAGTTCGGAACGCAACATTCTCCAGCAGGGCTTTCAGGTTCTTTACACTCGCGTCAAATTCGAGAAAACATTGGAGTAGGATACCGCTTCCGCTTGCAGTTTCAGCGAGCCAGGCGCTTGTGGATGAACTCGACGATGTCCTGCGTGGATGTGCCTGGCAGGAAGATCTCGGCGATGCCCGATTGTTTCATGGCCGGAATGTCTGCTTCGGGAATGATGCCGCCAACAAGAACGGTGACGTCGTTCATCCCTTTTTCGTGCAGCAGTTTCATGAGTTGCGGGCAGATGGTGTTGTGAGCGCCGGAGAGGATCGAGAGGCCAATGACATCGACGTCTTCCTGCACGGCGGCGGTGGCAATCATCTCGGGGGTCTGCCGCAGACCGGTGTAGATCACTTCCATGCCCGCGTCACGCAACGCGCGAGCAATCACTTTGGCGCCGCGGTCGTGCCCATCCAACCCCGGCTTCGCTATCAGCACACGAATCTTCTTTTGCATCATAAGGCGATGTCACCATCCCAGGGAATCCGCGGAACCGCGGCCGTCACTGCGTCAGACTGTAACGGCAACTCGGTTCGGTGAGCTTAAGATCGCTGCGCCACTTCAGGTCGACATGCTCGACGAACTCAAAACGCTGGTTGCTCTCCTGCCCGACGATTTCGAGCAAATATCTTCCCGGCAGCGCCCAAATTGCAAACCGGCCTTGACTGTCGGTGCTTTCCTTGCGCTTGCCGGATTTCCTGATCTCATCCAAAACGCTCTCAAGAGCAAAGCAATGTTTCGTATCAGACAGGTTGTTGTATCCCGCCAAATCCGAATCCGTTCGTTGGTCCGCGGCTGGAATCTGAAACACGCGCGAATTTGTGGCTTTCTCTTCGTCGTTTTCTCGCTGGATTTTAGCGAGCGCGCCGGTGATGCGTTGCCGCTGGTCTTCATTCACTGAATAGATGGTCACGCTGGCGCCCGGGAGTGCGGCGGTATTCTGATTGCCGGTGGCAACAACCACTTCTCCTGTGATTCTCGAACTCGCCAGCCAAAAGATGACGACTCCCGCCGCGAGAATCAGGACCAGTAACAAGCCGCCATATCTCTTCATGAAGGAAGCCGTCCGTGACTCAGAAACGGACTGATCTACCGTCGGAGGTGTATTCAAAGGCGGATTCAGAGGAGCCATCCAACTGCCTTTCGATTTCTCAAGTAATTGCTACTTCTTCGTAGGTGCCGAAGACGTCGCGCATGGCGTCGCAAATTTCGCCTACGGTGGCGTAGGCTTTTACGGCGTCGAAGAGAAACGGCATGAGGTTGTCTTTCCCTTCGGCTGCTTTGCGTATAGCGTTGAGGCGGCGGTCGACTTCGGCCTTCGAGCGATCGGCCCGGAGCTTCGAGAGGCGCTCCGCTTGCCGGTGGGCGACAGTCTCGTCAATATGCAGAGTGTCCAGCGGCTTTTCCTGCGCGACGAAATCATTGACGCCGACGATGATTTTTTCCTTTTTGTCCACCGCCACCTGGTAACGGTAGGAAGCCTCGGCGATTTCGCGTTGCGGGTAACCACGTTCGATAGCCGCTACCATTCCGCCCATCGCGTCAATTTTTTCGATGTAGTCCCATGCGCCACGCTCGACCTCGTTCGTCAGCGTTTCGACGAAATACGAACCGCCGAGCGGATCGACAGTATTCGTGACGCCGGTTTCGTGCGCGATGATTTGCTGCGTGCGCAGAGCGATTGTGGCCGCGAACTCGGTAGGCAGCGCCCAAGCTTCGTCTAGCGAATTTGTATGCAGCGATTGGGTTCCGCCGAGAACGGCCGCCAGCGCCTGGATCGCGGTGCGCACCACATTGTTGTATGGCTGCTGCGCCGTCAGGGAGCAGCCTGCGGTTTGCGAATGGAAGCGCAGCGCCCAGGTGCGCGCATTCTTGGCGCCGTAGCGCTCCACCATCGCTTTGTGCCAGATACGGCGCGCCGCGCGATACTTGGCGATTTCCTCGAAGAAATCATTGTGCGCATTGAAAAAGAAGGAAAGCTGCGGCACAAACTCGTCCACGGCCAACCCGCGGCGCATTCCCCATTCGACATATTCCATTCCGTCGCGCAACGTGAACGCTAATTCCTGAATGGCGGTCGAACCGGCTTCGCGAATGTGGTAGCCGCTGATCGAGATGGTGTTGAACTTCGGTGTATTTTTCACGCCGAATTCAAACGTGTCAATCACCAGCCGCATCGACGGCTCCGGCGGATAGATGTACTCCTTTTGCGCGATGTATTCCTTGAGGATGTCGTTCTGTAAAGTCCCCGAAATCTTCTTCCAGTCCGCGCCTTGTTTTTCCGCGACCGCGAGATACATCGCCCAGATGACCGCTGCGGGCGAATTGATGGTCATGGAAGTGGTGACGCCGGCGAGCGGAATCTTGTCGAAGAGCACTTCCATATCGGCGAGGGAACTAATCGCTACCCCGCACTTACCGACTTCGCCCTCTGAAAGCGGATGGTCGGAGTCATAGCCCATCAAGGTCGGAAGATCGAACGCGGTCGAGAGGCCGGTCTGGCCTTGCGCCAACAGGTATCGAAAACGCTGATTGGTGTCTTCCGCCGTGCCGAACCCGGCAAACTGCCGCATCGTCCAGAGCCGCCCGCGATGCATGGTGGAGTGTATGCCGCGCGTGTAGGGAGGCTCCCCGGGAAATCCAAGCTCGCGGTTTGGATCCCAGCCCGTGAGGTCCGCAGGCGTGTAAAGACGCCGGATCGGAAATCCGGAAATCGTGGTGAATTCCGCTTGGCGCTCGGGACTTTTTTCCAGCGTCGGACGAAGTGTGTTTTCTTCCCAGGCACGTTCTTGCGCAGATGGTTTGCGTGAAACGGTTGGAGCGTCGGCGGCGGTTATCGTCGAACTATTTCCCTTGGCATGCTCGCTCATAGTCTGGCGCTCCCCAATCGCCTGCGCCCGGCAAGACAGTTCGAAGGAACGCAGAATTCCATGCTAAGCGAAAGCGAAAAGCGGAGCAAGGGGAGTGGCCACAGTAGTCAGCAGTAGAAAGAAACGAGGCCGGACAGGCCGCGGCTCCCATCCGGCCCGGCAATAGAAGCTAGCGC
>Ga0247666_1000396_pt1 | contig 11567 bp, 8 predicted proteins | sample CNK07_metaG_FD_183025 | JGI IMG/M metagenome (GOLD analysis project Ga0247666, IMG submission 183025) | Soil microbial communities from Purdue University Martell Research Forest, Indiana, United States - CNK07 | ecosystem: Environmental > Terrestrial > Soil > Temperate forest > Bulk soil | place...
CCAGGCGCTCGTCGGCTGGCTCGACACTATCCGTCGCATCGGCAAAGGCCACGGAATTCGGGTATCCCTTCTGCGCGCTGAAGCCGCCAGAAAAATGAGCGAATGCCGTGGGGCCGTTCCCGTCTGGGTCATGCCGCTTTCGCGCGTGGTCGAAAACTTCGACCCGCGTACCACCCGCTTCGACGTTGTCATCATCGATGAAGCCAGCCAGAGCGACGTAATGGCCCTGGTCGCCCTGTACCTGGGCAAGACGGTGCTCGTTGTCGGCGACCACGAGCAAGTCAGCCCGTCGGCGGTCGGACAGGATTTGGGCGTCATTCAAAACCTCATTTTCCAGTACCTCCGGGGAATCCCGAACTCCGATCTCTACGATGGGCAAATCTCAATCTACGATCTCGCACGCCAGTCGTTCGGCGGCACCACCTGCCTCGTCGAGCATTTCCGGTGCGTTCCGGAGATCATCCAATTCAGCAACATGATTTCCTACGACGGCCGCATCAAGCCCTTGCGCGACGCGAGCCGTGTCCATCTCCGTCCGCACACTATCGCGCATCGCGTCTCTGGGTCGAGCCGCGACGGTAAGATCAATCGCCAGGAAGCCCTGACCACCGCCTCGCTCCTTACGGCCGCCATGGAGCAACCCGAATACAAGAAGAATGACGCGGGTCAGCCGCTGAGCTTCGGCGTGGTTTCTCTGGTTGGTGACGAGCAAGCCATCGAGATTGACAACCTCATCCGGGCGCATGTCTCGCCAGACCGCTACGAACTCCATCGCGTTCTCTGCGGCAACGCCGCGCAATTCCAAGGAGACGAGCGCGATGTGGTGTTCATCTCCCTGGTCGATACTGCTGAGCGCGGTTCTCTCTCTCTGCGGGATCAGGAACTCTTCAAACAGCGTTTTAATGTCGCTGCCAGCCGCGCTCGCGACCAGATGTGGATCGTGCATTCTCTCAATCCACACAATGATTTGAAGGCCGACGACCTTCGCCGCCAATTGATCGAGCACGCGGAGGATCCCGCACGCCTCATGCGCGCCCTGGAAGAGAAGGAAAAGCGCCCGCAATCGAACTTCGAGCGGGAAGTTATGAAGCGTCTGGCAACCGCTGGATACCGGGTCACCCCGCACTGGCGGATTGGAACGTTTCGAATTGATCTGGTCGTCGAGGGCGGCGGCAAGCGCCTGGCCATCGAGTGCGATGGTGATCGTTATTACCCGCTCGAAAAGCTCCCTGCTGACATGGACCGGCAATCCGTATTGGAACGCATGGGCTGGATCTTCACGCGCATCCGCAGCTCGGAATTTCTCCGTAACCCTGTCCGCGCGATGAAGCCCGTCCTCGAAAAGCTGCAGATGCTGGAAATACCTCCCGCGGGCGATTCCGATAGCACCGAAGCTGCATCGCCTTTTTCAAGCGCCGTGATCGACCGCATCATCTCTCGCGCTGAGGACCTTCGCAGGAATTGGTCAAACGGCAATCGGGCAGAGACCCGATCGTCCTCGCGCGCCTCGGCCGCTGCCATAGTCTAGCCCGCAAGGCAGGCATCGACCTCAATCCTCCGTACCGGCGATGAACCCAAGGCATCGAAGTCGTCAAAAAGATGTGGCGGTGTCCTCACGCCCTGTTAGCTCTGTAAGCCCCAAAGCTTGTATTGGCACACTCCCCTCGTCCCTGCTACTTTCTAAAGATAGGACCGCTTGAGAAGATGACGTCCGGAGGTCTTCTTCTGTAAGGAGAACAAATTTATGAAATGGACGCCCGGTGGCGAAAGTCAAGACATCGAAGACCGTCGCGATGAAGGCGGAGGTGGCGGCTTCCAATTCGGCGGCAAGCATATCGGAATCGGTGGCGCGCTTATTCTCCTGATTCTCAGTTTCATTTTCAGGACCAATCTTTTTACCTTGCTTGGCGGCGGGACTGGAGATCCCGGCACGGCGGTCAGCCAGCCGGACCCTGCTCGCGATGCCGCTGAGAAGCCACTCGTGCAATTCGTCTCGTTCGTACTCGACGATACGCAGAAGACCTGGACGCAAATTCTGCCCCAGCAGACTAACACCCCCTATCGGCACGCCAAGTTGGTGCTTTTCCGCGACAGCACTCAGTCCGGATGCGGCGGCGCTGCGTCGGCCACGGGCCCTTTCTATTGTCCAGGCGATGAGAGGGTTTACATCGATCTGGGCTTTTTCGATGAGCTGAGCCGCCGCTTCGGAGCACCTGGCCAATTTGCCCAAGCTTATGTTCTGGCGCACGAACTGGGACATCACGTGCAGAAACTGATGGGAATCGAAGGCAAGGTGCATCAGCTTCAGGAAAGTAATTCACGCGAAGCGAATCCGCTCTCCGTGAAACTGGAACTCCAAGCCGACTGTTTTGCGGGGGTCTGGGCACACTCTACGCAACAACGCGGTCTGCTCGAAAGCGGCGATGTGCAATCGGCAATCGGGGCTGCGGCCGCCGTCGGCGACGACCGCCTGCAAAAAATGTCCACCGGCCATGTCAGTCCGGAATCATTCACGCACGGCTCTTCCCAGCAGCGCATGCAATGGTTCAAGGCCGGTCTCGATAACGGCACAATCGCGGCCTGCAATACCTTCGGCCAGTCCGAATAACTCAACCGCGTGAATTCTGCCGACGCTTCCCTGCCCACGCAGAAACGACGACCGCCCCCCACCCGCTCGGCAATCGTGCCACCCGAGACGTGAATTCATCCCGAAAACGACATGTCGGGTTACCCGACAAATCAGGAGTTGACACTTGGTCGGGTATTTCGTTGCGGCCTGGCTGTTAACAATTCTGTACTGAGAGCGTCTCGTTAGGCAGAAGAGAACGCAATGAAGCAACTCTGTCTATTCCTCCTTTGTGTCACTGTCGGGAGTCTTGTAACGGTTATGCCACCCGGCTTCTTTTCGGCACAGGAATCGCGACCCGACTCGTGCCACGTCACTACGCCGAACGGAATCGTCGCGGGCTCATCGGAACGAAACGAAAGAAGTTACGGAAACGCGCTGTTGTCCGTTGGCCCGTTCGGACTGTGGCCAAACGGAACGGTTGTGTTCAAACCGAGCGGAGCCGGATTTCAGACGAAAGAACGGGCGCTGGGAATGAAGTTCGGATGGACGCGGGGCATTCGAGGCAAAATTAACGTCACCGGCCGTCGAATCGACGCCGATGCGCCACCGCTCCGGTTTGAAACGAACCAGACGAACGATGCTCACAGCACCGGCTTCCTCGCGAGTTACCTGCTGTTTTCGACTCCAGGCTGCTGGGAAGTCACCGCCCACATCGGCGACCGCGAGGACTCGAAAATAACATTCGTCACGCGAGTCGAGAAAATCGGTGACGGCCCGGCCTGGCGGCGCTGAACCCCGCCAGGTCCTGGTTAACGATAATCGGAAACTTCCCGTCGAGCACGATGGAGTTTGCAGCATGCATCCGGTGTCGCCTTACTGATTAAAGGAATAAGTCCATTTCACAGCGAAACGCGTTTCGCGAACTTGCGGGGGATTTGCCGGAGCAATGCTGGCGAATTGTGTTCCGACGTTGTAGATGATGTAGAGATCGCTGTCGGGCCGGTAGTTGTACCTCAGCCGAACATTGGCGCTGACTGCCTGTGCGTTCGACGTGTCCACCTGAATCAAGCTCGTGAAAGTCAGGAACCGGCTAAAGGAATAATTTCCCTGCAAGCTGGCCAGCACTACCGAGAAGTTGCCATTTGACAGCGGCAATCGAAATCGATCCCAGGTTTCCGAAGCGGAGATCGAGAATTTCGCGGTTGGACGATAGTTGCCCCGCACTCGAAATTCATTCAGTGTTCCGCCGTAGTACCCGCCAAACCTTTCAAAAAAATTATACGTGAATCGGCGATCTTGACCGGACCCGTAGGTCAGCTGATGCCGGGCAAAGTGGTACAGGCCGTTCGGGATGAACACATTCTTGTACACGTGGAGTGGTGTTGTGATTCGTTGTGTAAATACATCGCTGATGTCTTCGTCGGTGTACCCCCCATTGTTGAACTCGGCGCGAAAAGTTCCCTGCCACTCCTGCGTTTGCACATCGTTTTGAGTGTCAGGGGCATGGAGAATGAAACCTTCGAATTGCAGCTCCCGCACCCCCCTAATTTTGGGCCTCATTTTGAAAGTCAAATCTCCATTGGTTTCATTGGCATCGCTGAGTTCGAGAAATCCTACCTCCGGATTAAAATTCGGTCCGATTTTTCTCCGCTCAAACTTACCCTCCACCCAGTTTGATCGATAGGATAACGAAGCGCCAACATCGCTATTCCCGCTCGAATATCCCGGCGATTGCGTGCCCGCAACATGGGCTTCCACGAACCAATCTTTGAAGAACACAAGACGCGTATCTACTCCGCCCGCCTGATTGAAGCTGTCCAGTAAGTTGCCGGAGCGCTTATCGACGCCCATTACGCCGACGTAGGAACCGCCCCACAAGGATTCCTTAAGCCGCACAACCGCATAATTGGCGTAAGGATTCGGCCCGCTGGAGCGAGTGTCCACGTCCATAATCCCAAACTGCAACCGCCCCACGCTGCCGGTTAGCTTTGCCCCTCCATTTACGGGAACCTGGTTTCCTGTCACCGAATCAATCCCAATTTGCCGGCTGAAGAACAACTGATCCTGTTCGCCAAGATTGAAGTTGAAGATTCCCGCGTTTTCCAAAAAGAACTGCCGCTTCTCCGGAATAAAGATAGGGAACGGCGTTAGATTGAACTGCTCTTGATCTACGTCCGTTGCGGAAAAATCCGTGTTCCCCGTCAGATTCAAAACCACATTTGAGCGAATCCCGTACTTCACATCCAATCCTCCCGTAAGAGGAAATTCCGCGTTTTGGCCCGTCTGTTTGTCGTATTGAGCCAGCCCATAGGGTTTCACCACGAACAGTCTTCCACTTCCGATGTCTGTTATGCCATTAAGCTCCCCGGCTTCCGAGACTTTCATGATCCCGTATGTCCTTTTGTATGCAGCCCAAAGATCTTCCTCGTTCTTGCTGCGAATGAACCGCTTGAAATTCAGTCCCCATATCACATCCTTCGATTTTGTAAAATTTAGCGTCGAAAAAGGAACCTCGATCGTCGCGGTCCAGCCGTCTTGCGTAATGCGCGCCTCCGACGTCCAGACGCCATCCCACCCCGAATCGAAATCGGCTCCTTCGGATCCGCTCTGTTCCTCGACGACCAAGCCGTCGGCTTGCGTCCCCAGCGGATTAGTCTCAAAAACATAACCGCCGCGCCGGTCATGGTTCGAGTTAATAAGAATCTCGAAGTGATCGTCCAGATCCTGGCTTACGTCGCGTCGCAATTCTGTCGCCACGATTCGTGACGGCGTGGAATCGTAGCAATGAATCCCAAAGTAGACAGCGCGTCTCGTGTAAAGGATGCGCACCTCCGTCTTTTCGGTCGCAGGTTCGCCCTCCTTAGGTTCTCGCTGCCGAAAATCGGTGACGGGAATGGCGGAAGACCAGATTGGATCGTCCAGGGCGCCATCTAGCTTTGGAGCACGGTCAACCCGCACCGCCTCTGCCTTCCGCGTTCCTTCCTGAGGCAAAGGACGGGCCGGATTCGGAAGACCCCCAGCAGCAACAGTCCTGGGCGAGACGAACATGGCAATAAGCAGTGTGCAGAGTATAAATCGGCTGGAACAATCCAAGGGTCCATCGTTCACGGCGTCCGCGCCCGCCTTCTGAATAACCTGCATAGTGCATTTCAAAACTTATTTCAACAACAAGCGTTCCCCCGCAAGTTCGATTATTCCCGCCTCGATGAAATGGGTCCGCGCCCGGACTTCCCCAGAAGACCTTTTATCGCTAATCATGGTCTAATCAAGAGACTCCGCGCTAGGCATTGGATAAATACCCTGTACCAATGAATTTATCAGATTGGATGATCACAATGGAGGCTTCAAGCTCCATCGCTTCTCTGGAGGGTCCGGCCAGGGAAGTGGCTGGTTTTTCAAATCGAATCTCTACTGCTATTTGAGGCACTGGCGCAAACTCCTCTAATTGTGCTGTACTTATCTTTGCGAATCCATTTGATCTTGCAAACTCTCTGTGACCACACCACCTTCAGATTCCACAGTGAACAATTTCCCAGCGCCCGTTGATTGGCGCGACCTTCCCCCCCGCGCACGATATTACGTCCCGGTTCTCCCGCGCCCCTCCCTCAAATCGCTCATCCTCGCCGTTGCGCTCTTTCTTGTGACGCTTTGCACCTGCCTTGCCGCAGGCACGCAATTCGCTACCGCCTATGCTCACAATCAGGCCGTTTCCCTCGACGATTTTCTCCGCGCCTTCACTCTCTTCTACAAAAATCCCGCAGGTCTTCTCGCCGGTCTGCCCTTCGCGGCCGCTCTCTTAACTATTCTTCTCGCACACGAATTGGGCCACTTCTTCGCTTGCCGGCATCACCACATTCACTCCAGCTACCCATTCTTCATTCCCTTCCCCTCTCTCATCGGCACCTTCGGCGCCTTCATCCTCATGCGCTCGCCCATTCGCACCACCCGCGCCCTATTCGATGTCGGCGCTTCCGGCCCGCTCGTGGGATTCATTTTCGCCGTTCCCGCCCTCGTCTTCGGCCTTCTCCACGCCAAAATCGTCCCCGGCATCACGGACCCTTCCCACGCCGAAGTCGTTTTCGGCACTCCTCTCTTGTTACGTTTTTTCGCTTCCGTCTTTCGTCCAGGCACGCCCCCGAATACCCTCCTGCTCCACCCCGTCGGCCGCGCTGCCTGGGTCGGACTTTTCGCTACCACCCTCAACCTCCTCCCCGCAGGTCAGCTCGATGGCGGCCACATCCTTCGCTCCCTCAATGCACGCCTTCATCGCTTTTCCACTCTGCTTCTCCCCCTCGTCCTTCTTCCCCTTGGCTATTTCTTCTGGTATGGCTGGTATGTTTGGGCCGCTCTTCTCTTTGGACTGCGCTTTCTCCGCATCGCCCCCATTTACGATCCGTCACCCCTTGATCACCCGCGCCGGTTCGCCGCCTTCCTAACGCTCATCGTCTTCATCCTCTGTTTCATGCCCGCCCCCCTCTTCGGCCTCTAGTTCTCTCATTTCCAAAGACTCGTAGAAAACACGTTCGCGGCGCCAGCACATAAACCCTGTGTTCAGCACGGTTTATACGAGCCACAAGTCACGAGCCACCAATCACTCGCCCAGTTTTTTCTTGACAAACTGTTACTCCTGGCATATAGTAGTTGCTGGATATTATTGCGCCTTTTCCTGGTAGCGCCAGCATCTTGCTGGCGTTTTTGCTTTCTGACGTCCGCCAATCGACGTAAGCCTTTTGTTCGCAACACTTACGAGACTTGCACAATTTTAGTGCAAATTATGCCAATCAAGTCTTTTAGAATGAACACTTGCGTAAAACTATAAAAACAATTGACTTTAAGTGTCTTTAGAATGAACACTTACAAAAAAGGGGGAGGGGGACCCCCACCCTACAAACTTCGCAAGTCACAGCCAAACTTTCGATTGACCGCCCTCTAACTCCGGCTATGATGCATTCCTTGAACACGCACCCCATTATCCAAACGACCCGCCCTGCCGCCTAATGCCCCCACTCCTTCGCACCCTCCGACTCCGCGACCTGTTTTTGCTTTTCGTCGGCTCGGTCATCGGCTCCGGCATCTTTCTGACTCCCGGCTTGATCCTTCGCCAGCTAGACGGCTCCGTCGGCTTCTCTCTCCTCGTTTGGATCGTCGGCGGCGTCCTTTCTCTTCTTGGCGCTCTCACCTACGCCGAGCTTGCCGCCACCAATCCCGAAGCTGGCGGCCTGTACTGTTTCATTCGCGACGGCTTTGGCCGCGTTTCTGCTTTTCTTTACGGCTGGTGCCTGTTCCTCGTCATCGCCAGCGGCTCTGTCGCCGCCCTCGCCCGCGCCTTCACGGAGCACCTCGCCGAAATCATTCCTCTCTCTCCCCTCGGCAAGACCGTCCTCTCCGTCGTCATGATTGCCGTCGTCACCGCCGTCAACGTCTGGGGCACCCGCAAGAGTTCCAACCTCCAGAATTGGACTACCCTCGTCAAAGTCGGCATCATCGTCGTTCTCAGTGCCATCCTGCTTTCGCTTGGCCGCCATGCGGGCGATTTGCCTCCCGCCCTCGGCTCTTCCCAGCATGGCCTCGGCCTGCTCTCCAACTTCGGCCTTGCCATGATCGCCGTCCTTTGGGCTTATGAAGGCTGGCAGTTCGGCACTTACAGCGCCGGCGAGGTCGTCGATCCCCAAAGGGCTTTTCCGCGCGCTTTTCTGTTCGGCTCGCTCACACTCGCGGGCCTCTACGTTATCGCGGTCATCGCTTATCTCGTCGCACTCGGTCCCGCCGGCGCCACCGCCAGCAATACCATCGCTGCCACGGCCATCGGCGTCGTTCTTGGCCGCAAAGCAGAAATCATCGTCGCCCTTACCATCCTCATCTCCACGTTCAGCGCTGCCAATAGCGTCATCCTCACCGCCCCTCGCGTTTTCTACGCCATGGCTAATGACAATCTCTTCTTCAAAAAACTCGCTGAGGTCCATCCGCGCTTTCAAACGCCCGCCGCCGCCATCGTCGCGCTTGGCGCATGGTCCGCAGTGCTGGCGTGTGCCGGCAAATTTGCCGAATTAATCGGCGGCGTCATCTTCATCGGATGGATTTTCTACGGACTCGGCGCGGCAGCCATCTTCCCGCTTCGCCGCGCTGCCAAGGGCACAGCGATCCCCTATCGCGTCCCCGGCTATCCCTGGACGCCTCTGCTCTTCGTCCTCGCTGCCGCCGCCATCGTCGGCAACGCCATCGTCGTTGCGTTTCTCGATCCCAAACAATTTATTAACCTGGCCATCGCCATCGCGCTCTTCGTTCTCGGCCTCCCCGCCTATTTCTTCTGGCGCAAACGCACCGTCGCTACTTAACTCTCGAAGGCTTTCACCAGGATTGGTAAACACGCTTCTTCGGGGGCAGGTGCTTCCTGACCAACTTTCTTCCAGTTTTTCTCGTAGGGGCACAGCATGCTGTGCCCGTCTGGAGGCTGTGCCCGTCTTGAGTCTGCGCCCGTCTTAACGCTGTGCCCGTTTCGACGCCTTGAGCATTCTTGTCTTGGAAAATTCAATCTTGAGGATGCAAGGTCAGCATTCTCAGCGCCACCTCACGGTGTTGGCGAGCCTGCTCGCTCCCGGGGCCGTTGGGCTGCAGTCTCAAATAAATATCCAAGTCCGTTACCTCTGCGCGATAGTCGTCTTTGCTCGCAGCGACATCCGCCAGCGCAAGATAGGTACCCGCGAACCCCGGGTTACGGAGCAACGCCTCTCGCGCGCTTTTTTCTGCCTCGTCCGGCCGGTTGAGCTGCACAAGTGCTTGACTCAGGATTACATAGCCCTCCGGGGCGACGTCCTCGACTTCCAAACCTTTCCGGACGATTTTCTCAGCCTCGGCTGCCTTTCCTTCCTGGCACAGCACGTAGCCGTATCCGAACTGGGCGAGGGCGTACCGTCCGTCGCTGAGATCAATCGACGTCTGGAACGCCCTCATCGCCTCATCAAAGCGCCCCAGCGCTGCATTCGCCACGCCGATATTGTAGTAAGCCTCGAAATACCCTGGGAACGCTTGTGTGGCTTTTGTGAAGTGGCTCAGACTCCCGGCAGGATCATTCTTTCCAAGCCGCTCTAATCCCTTTTGGAATTCATCCCGCGCTTTGCCGGGGATTTTCAACTCTCTGACGGATACCGTGTAACGGCTCTGGCGAATGGCCCCCGATTTGGACTTCAGGTACAACACCAGCTTCGAGGATGGCCCATCGAGCTGCGCGCTGGTCTCCGCAGCTTCGTACCCTTCTTCATCGACCGCGATTTCGTACGTACCCCGTGGAAGGTTTTGCACTTTGAAGCGACCCTCCAGGTCCGTCAAAACGCTGCGAAATATCCCCGCTACGCGCGATTTCAGGCTCACCGCCACCTGGCTCGCGGGGCGCTTGTTCGCGTCCAGCAGCACGGTCCCGGAAATCTCTCCATCTCCGTTCTCGAACTTGGAGACTTGCGCCCTTGCATCTTGTGTCCAAGCAATGAGTGTTAGGTTAAGGAAAAAGTTCAGAAGAAGTATCGGCAGGAACTTTGCCCGCCGGCGTGACATCTCGACTCTCGACACTTCGAGCTGCATCTCGACCTGCTGCGCACTCTTGAGGGGGGCCTCGGGAGATTTGGCGGTTGCGGGAGTTAATCCGTGCGGTCGCTAACAGCTACTTCCATGACTCAGTCCCAGGCTGCGTTCTTGGTTTCGCCAGCGCCGCCGGTGCACCTTAACGCCTCGATGCCAACCGTCGCGTGCAAAGCCATATTCTTCCAAAAGAAAATTCCGTGTCTGTCACATTTTGCACTCGTCTCAAAACATTCCAAACCTCCGGTTGTCTCATCTGCGGTCGATTAGGTCATCATTAGCGGAAACCTTTTCCATCGCCTCGGTGTCCAACGAACTATCCTGGGGTTCGCTCGAAGTCCATCTGCTCGCAGGAAGGCGCCCGATGCTCGAAGCGCGAGGGCTCACGAAGTATTACGGCTCGGTGGTCGCCGTCCAAAGCATCGACTTCTGCCTCGAGCCCGGCCAGGTTCTCGGCTATCTCGGCCCCAATGGCTCAGGCAAGAGCACCACGGTAAAAATGATTATCGGCCTTCTCGAACCCACCCACGGCCAAGTCCTCTTCCAAGGAAAAAATATCCAGCAAGATCTCGTCGGCTATCGAAAACACCTCGGCTACGTCCCCGAAGAAGCCAATCTTTATCCCTACTTAACCGGGCAGGAATATCTCGAGCTGGTCGGCACTCTTCGCTGCATGTCCCGGCCGCGCATGAGAGCAAAAATCGATTCCTTGCTCGAACTCTTTTCCCTCTTTCCCCACCGCCATCTCTCGATTGGTTCCTACTCCAAGGGCATGCGCCAGCGCATCCTTCTCATCTCCGCTCTTATGGACAACCCCGACGTGCTCGTGCTCGACGAGCCCCTCTCCGGTCTCGACGTCACCTCCGCGCTTATTTTCAAAAATCTTATTCAGTCGCTCAGCGCACGGGGCAAAACTATTTTCTATTGCTCTCACGTTCTCGAAGTGGTTGAAAAAGTTTGTTCGCGACTGCTGATCCTTCGAAAGGGCCAAGTTATCGCCAGCGGCACAACGCAAGAAGTTCGCCAGCGCATCGGCGAAAGCTCGCTGGAGCAAATCTTTCTCAACCTCGTGGAAGATCGCGACGTCGCTCAAATCGCTAACAACATCGTCAATGTGTTGATTTCGCCGTGATCGCCCGCGCGAAACAATTCTTCGGGTCCGCGTGGGAAACGCAGTCCCAGCGCCCCTTTGCAACTCTTCTCCGCGTATTCATCGGCCGCGTTTTCCACGGCGGCGGAGATACCGGCGCCGGCGAAATGGACGTCGCTCTGGGCGTCATTCTCATTCTGCTGGCCATGCCCGGTGTCCTAGTCTCTCTTCTCCTCTTCGAAAAATACGGCTCGCTCATCCGCTGGATGCGTGGCGACGGCGTCTTCAATCCTTTCACCGCCACCATCCCCGATGAATATTTTTTCATCGTTCTAA
>Ga0247666_1000397_pt1 | contig 11550 bp, 16 predicted proteins | sample CNK07_metaG_FD_183025 | JGI IMG/M metagenome (GOLD analysis project Ga0247666, IMG submission 183025) | Soil microbial communities from Purdue University Martell Research Forest, Indiana, United States - CNK07 | ecosystem: Environmental > Terrestrial > Soil > Temperate forest > Bulk soil...
ACCAGCCGAAGGTGCCGGCGGTCTCCGGCTCCGCGGCGGACTCGAAGATCCAGGCATGCGCGGCGTCGGCTTCTTCCCGGCCGTGGCGGCCGCGGAGGTCCTCGATCGCCAGGTCGAGCACGGCCACAACCAGGTCGCGGCAGGCGCGGTCGGACCAGACGCGCGGCGTCAGAACCTTCCCACGGCCTCTTTCAGACGCCGCCCGACTTGCGGCCCTCATCGCGCGCAGAGGAACATCGCTGGCCAGCGGATGGCCCGGCCGTCATCGATGTGGAGGTGCAGGTCGCAGCCCGCGAAGCAGCGCAGGCAGCCGTGCACGCTGAAGCGGCCGGTGCGCGATGAGAGCCGGAATCCCTCCGGCGAGTCGATGACTGTGAAGGTCTCCGCGAGACAGTTGGGGCAGTCGAAACGCAGGGCCACCAGGCGGCCCAGGTCGGACCAGGTGGGCTCGCAGACCACCAGCCGCTGGCCATACCGGAAAGTCAGGATTGCGGGGCGCTGGGCGGGCGTGGATGATGCGGGGCGCGCTATTTCGACCGGGATGATCGATCGGTTCCGCTTCTCACGGATCCGGGTACGGCGCTCCACCATAGACAAAGGGCCTCGGGGATGGCGTGGCCCACCACGAGGCCCTTGTCTATGTCCTTAGGAATGAAGGGGTTCCGGACCCCCCCACGGCCGGCGTGCAGATTGTGCGCCTGGCTTCCCGGGGACGCAAGTCCAACCGGTTCGAACATCGGGCAGGGCGGCTACGGTGTCAAGCGGCGCGGCAGGCGGGTCATTCGACCGGCGACATCTTCTCGGCGACCACCCGCTCGGCGTCGGTCATGGGGCGCCGGGCGATCTCCTCGCGCGTGGCGGGGTTCGCCAGGACCGTAGCCCCGGCCTCGAGGTCGTAGCCGACGACCGCGGCGACGGCGATCTTCGTCAGGTCCGACGCCTTCAGCGCGCGCTCCAGGCCGGCGGTGATGCGCTGCTCCTCGGCGTCCAAGCTCTCGTTCACCTTCTTGCGCAGCAGCCGGTGCGCGCGCAGGCGCAGCTGCCAGTCCACCGCGGCGAGCTTCGCGGCTAGGTGCTCCTCGGCCGTCGCCGGGCGATCGAAGATCTCCTGGTTCATCGACCAGCGGATCGGCATGGGCGGCGCCTCCTTGATTCTTTTTGAACTTTCAATCTGCTCGCGGAGCCAGCCGCGGTGGAGCGCCGTGTAGATGTCTTCCTCTTCGTCTTCGGCCTCTTCATCCCACTCATCGTCAGCCATGGAACCTCCACGCGGTCCGGGAACAGCCTCTTGACGAGCGCGTTCTCGCAGTGGCCCCAGCCGACGGTAAACGCCAGGAACACCAGGTCGCGAATTGCCTGTCCCCGTGGGTTGTGCGCGATAACGATATTCGCCGCCGCCCGATCCCGGTCGCTGACTCCGAGGTGATGATAGAAGTCCTCTCTGGCCGTCTCGGCCAAGAGATCCGGGCTCAGCGAGCGGACCGCTGGAGGTTTCTTCCTCTCCCGGCGCGCCATCACAACCCCGGCAGCCTCGCCGCCACCATCGCGGCGCCGGGCAGGTCCTCGATTTCGATCCACGTCGCCGGCGCGACCTCATCGAGCCAGGCGCGCCGCTGCTGCGCCGGCAGCATCTCGACGCAGTCTTCGGCGTCGTCGAGGAGCCAGCCCAGCTGCACCAGCATGTCCACGACGACGAGGTTGAGGCCTCCTTCGAGGTTCCAGCGGTCCATGCGCTTCTCGTGGGCGGACATGATGCGGGTGAAGCGCAGCGAGCGGCGGCCGGAGGCGCGCTGGTCCTCGCGCGGCGCCAGGTCCTCCAGCGCGCGACGCCACTTCCGCTCGTAGCCCTTCCAGCGCAGGTACGCGCTCGGCAGGATGCTCTGACCCATGCGGGTGACGCGCGGGTCCGGGCGCAGGTCGTTCTTGCCGGGGGGCTTGATGGGGATGACGAGGCGGACGCGGGTCATGCGGGCGTCTCTGGCTCCGGATCGTCCACGGCGCGCAGGCCGCGGCGAGGGTCGGCCCTCTTGCCCTCCCAGCGTTCACTCGTGAGGCGCGGGTGGCCGCAGGACATACAGCGATAGCCTCGCACCACGAGCGGCACACCGAAGATGTTCTCCAGCACGATCGGGAACGAGACGCACTCCCGGTGCCGGCAGAGCTTGCGCCGCAGTCGGCGCCGAAGGAGCGGCGCGATCACCGCCGCACCGCATGCGCCCTGGCGCGCCGCGGAAACTGCCGCGCCTGCGGCTTCGGCCTGATGCTCTCCGCCCAGGTGTGCCAGTTGCGGTGCCACGCGTCCGGGAGGAGTTGGCACGGCGGCCCGACGCGGTCGAGCTTCTGCGAGCCGCAGCGGGGGCAGGCGTCGGGAGGTTTGTCGCTCAAGTCTTCACCTCCGCGGCCTGCTGATAGCAGGGGTGGCACGAGTCTTTGTCGCCCATCGGGACCCGGCAGTCGCCGCACATCCACCGACCGCACGGGCGCGGGACCTGGAAGGCGCCCTTGTCGATCACGCCGCCCGGCGCATCGCACTGGAACCACGCCACGTGGTTGCAGCGATGGCACGGCGGCGCCGGACGCGCCTTCCCCTCGCCCCAGCCCTTCACCTTCGGCGGCCCGAGGCCGTAAGCCCTGTCCGGCGTCGGGATTCGGCGGTCGCTCACGCGAACAGCTCCTCCGAGGCGCGCAGCTCGTTGCGTCCCTCGATCAGCTCGAGCGTGCGGAGCCGGGAGACGTAGGTGCTGTAGGTGCCCGAGCGCGGCGAAATGTCCGCGGCCTGGCCGAGCAGCTCATGCGGGAGCGCGCCGGGATAGACGTCGATCAGGGCCTTGAGGATGCGCGCCGCCCCGCCGCCGCCCAGCTCGCGTAGCCAGTAATCCGCGAGCGCTGGACCCTCGGGCAGCGGTTCGAAGTCGCCGAGCGCGCGCAGGCCTGCGTCGGTGATCCGGACGATGCCGGTGCCCTCGATCCACCCGGCCTGCCTGGCCCGGCTGATGTACGTGGAGAAGGTACCGGACCGCGACGAGAGGCCGGCGCGCACGCCCAGCTGCCGATTCGTCAGTCCCTGCCGCCGCTGCGCCAGGGCGACGAGGATGCGATACAGGCCGCCGCGGCCGATGTCGGAGGGCGCCCCGTTCTCAAGGTTGCGGCGCCGCGGCGGGGGCGGCGCCCACGGGCGCTCCGGGGTGACGCGTGGCAGCGGATGCCTCGACGAGACATCCAGCGGGACCGCCTGCTGCGCGGTCGGCTTGCGCGTGAACGCCTCCAGCGCCGTCTGCATCGCCTTCAGGCACGCGAGGGCCTTGGCGTTTGCCTCCAGGCCCTTCTCGGCGACGCGCGCCTCCGCGGCGATCGCCGCCTCGAGGCGCTTCATCTCGGCCGCCTTGATGACCGGGACCTCGCGCATCTTCGTCGCCGGCGCCGGCCCGGGCACGTGCTGCTTCGCCTGTCTCGCTTCCTTCTGCAGCTCGGCGATCTGCCGGCGCAGCTCGCGCGGGTCCTCCGCCTTCGCCCGCTCGATGGTCGCCGCCATCTCGCCGCGCAGCTGCTCGAGGTCGATGGGCGACAGCGCCCGGCCGGCGGCCGTCTTCCCCAGCGTCGGCGTGCTCGAGGCGTCGAAGGTCGTCTTGCGGCTGATGGCGATCTCCTTCGACACGCGCAACCACGCCGGCGACCAGACGTGCGGGTGGCCCACCTTCAGCTTCGGCAGCTCGGCCGCGATGTCCTCGTCGATGCCCTTCTCGGAGATCCAGCCCTCGATCGTTTTGCGCTCCTGCGGGCCGGTCAATTGGAAGCAGAACAGCAGCTCGGTCAGGTTGAGGACCTTCTTATTGACCTCCTGCGGCCGCTGGGAGAGGAGCGACCCGCCGATCCCGAAGTTGCGGCCGAGCTTCCACATCCTCGTGAAGGCGTGCAGCATGCGCGCCTCCTCGCGCTGCGGGTTCTGCGGCACGAACTCCTGGCACTCCTCGATGAACAGGTGCACCGCCGACGGCGCCGCCTTCTTCCTGAAGAAGAAGCGATCGGCGAACGCCTGCGCGAAGCGCGCCTTGTCGGCGTCGCTCTCGAACTGGCTCACGTCGATGACGACGGAGATGCCGCGATCGACGACCAGGTTGGCGATGAGCGCGCCCCCGCCCGGCTCGAGCGGGATGTCGCCGCGCAGGCCTCCGAGGACGGGGATCGGCAGGCCGGGCGTCTTGCCGTCGCCGGCGAGGCGCAGGCCGTACCAGACGCCGACCGGATCGAGCACCACGAACTGCGCGCCGGCGGCGTGCATCTCTTCGGCCAGGCGCTGCGCCGCGTAGGTCTTGCCGCTGCCGGTGCGGCCGAGGAAGCCCAGCTTCTCGGTGACGGCCTCGACCGGCAGCGCCAGGTCGTCCGAGATCCGGAGCTTCACGGCCGCAACCCCGCGCGCCGCTCCTGGGCGCAGGCGCACGGCGGGCAGCTCGCCTGGCGGATGATGACGGTCGGCTCCTGCGGCTTCGGCTGACTGCCTGGGCCGAAGCGCCCGAAGACGAAGCCGACGACCGCGTTCGCGAACACCAGCAGGAGAATGAACGCGGGGCCGATCTCTTTCTTCTTCGGTTTGCCCTTCACGCCCGCGCCTCCGCCCCGCGCGCGCCCTTGCCCTTCGCCCTCCGCGTGCGCACCGTCGGCCGCTCCACCTCTCCCAGCGGCACGGCGCCCTCTTCCGCCTCGACCGCGTCCTGCACGCCGAGCGGCAGCTCGCCCTGCGCCTTGGCCAGCTTCACCGCCCGGCCGACCAGGTCCGCCAGCTGGCGCGCGCCGCCGACCTTGAGCGACACCTGGCGCATGCCCGATCCGCCCTTGGCCTCGGTGAGGGTGATCGATCGCACGTGCCCGGCGAGCCGGCGCGCACCGTCCAGCGTTTCGATCTCGGCGCGCTCGCCCACCAGGCGCGTCATGCCGTGCGCAATCCCGGCCACGGTGACCTCGGCTGAGGCTCCGCCATCCTTGTCCTCCTTGATCGACGCCCCGGTCACGCGCAAGCCGGTGACCGTCGGGTTCGACTTCACCTTCCCCTCGACGATTTCGATCTTCTCGTCGCCGCCGTGGTCCTTCCCGTTGCCCTTGGCCATGTCCTCGTCCCCTCACACGATGAACTGCGGTTTGAACGCTCTCCCGGCCCTGGTGACCGGCTCGCTGCACAGCACCACGCCGCCCATGCGCACGCAGTCGTCCGCGCCGCACGCCCCGCACCGCTCCCCGGCCGCCGCCAAGGCCCTTTCGTCCGGCGCGCAGAAGCTGCACAGGTCCGCCGCCACCCACGAGCACCCGCCCGGGCAGGAGTGCAGGTCGGTGCAGCGGCAGACGCGACAGGTCCGCAGCGGCGGCATCAGCGCCGGGCTTTCTTCTTGGTGGCGGCGATCGCCATCGCGCGGTTCTTCTGCGCCCGCTCCTTCCGGATGCGCCGCTCGATCGCCGCCAGGTTGACGCCCAGGAGCTTGGCGCCGGCGCGCAGCTCCTTCCCGAGCCCGCCGGAGTACTCCTGGGGATAGCCGCGGCCGGCGACGAACTCCGCCAGCAGCCCGCGCATGCGGCCCAGGTCCATCGTCTCGATGAGGCGATCGATCGTCTTGTCGACGTCCTTGCGGGCGTCCGCCTCGAGGCCGCGGCGGCCGGCGACGCGCTTTTTGAGGTCGCTCCACACGTGCGCCGTCATGCCGGCGACGATCCAGCGCCAGACGGCGATCGTCCCGTCCTTCTCGGCCTTGGCCACGATCTCGACGAGCGCGGCATCGTGCACCTGGCGCTCCCGCGCGTTGCGCCCGGTCAGGTCGTTGCGGCCGAAGCGATCGAGCTTGATGCCCGCGGCTCCGAGCGCCTTCACGGCGTCGGCGTGCGGGATGAGCTCGCGCACCTTCCCTTGGCGATCGAGCGCCACCACCGTCTTGGGGATGTTCGCTCCGAGGACCTTGCCCCAGCTGCGCGCTGTCGTCCGGCCGGGCTTCCACTTCGGGTCGGCGTCGCAGAGCTCCGCGGCATCGACGTAGGCCGCATCGCGCTTCAGGGTCACGCCGTCGTAGCGCTCGAACAGCCTGGCCGCCTCGTCCTTCCCCAGGACCTCGGAGCCGGATTCCTGCGCCTCCGCCAGGCGCCGCGCGTTCCAGGCCTCGCCCTTCTTCGCGAAGCAGGCGGGATCCGTGCAGACGTCTGCACCATTCACGTCTCCGAACAGGTCCGGCGCGTTGCCGGTGCGCTTCGGGCACGGGCCGCAGGCACCGGCCGCCGGCACCAGCTGCGCGTCCGCCTTCGGCCAGGGAGCGCCGTCGAGGCGGAGCATGTAGTGCGCCTGCACATGTTCCACCGCGTCCCGGTACGACATCGGCGCGTCGCTCCAACTGGCCGGCTTGATGATTTTCCGCGCCGCCTTCTCGGCCAGATTCGGATCCGGGATGCGCGCCACGAGGAGGGCCGTCGACCGGTTCAGCTTGTTCTCGAAGAACAGCTTGCGGGCCGCTTCCGGCAGGGCGCACAGCTTCATGCATGCGTAGACGTAGGCCTTCGACTTCCCGACCTTCTCGGCAAGCGCCTCGACGCTGTAGCCGTATTGCTCGTGCAGCTGCCGGTATCCTTCCGCCTCCTCGAGTGGATGGACGTCGGAGCGTTGCAGGTTCTCGATGACGATCACCTCAAGGAACTCCGCATCCGTCATCGGCCGCACCATCACCGGCACGGCCGCCAGGCCCGCGGCGCGCGCGGCCCGGAAGCGCCGGCTCCCTGCGGCGATCTCGTATCGGTTCGCCGTCGGCAGCTGGCGGGCCAGGAGCGGCGTCAGGACGCCTTTCGCCCGGACCGACTCGGTCAGGTCCTTGAGCGCCGCCTGGTCGTAATGCCGGCGGGTGTTCATCTCCGATTCGACCAGGTAGCCGAGCGGGAGGGCCGGGAAGAACTCGCCGCGCGGCGCCTCCTGCGCCGTCGGGATCCCCGCGGCCAGCACGGCGGCGTCGTCGGGGGCTGGGGCTGGACTGGCCTTTCTGGTCATCGTGCCTCCTGAGGCGTCGCGCGCCATCTGTCCTGCTTTAAAGTCCGTAGACACACAACAAGGGCTACTACTACCAAGTAAGCAGATCGGACATCCGTGTCCGATCGGATCGGACATCCGTGTCCGATCACGGAGGAGCGGTGGAGCGTCGATGCGGGCCGAACTTTTTCTGATTGTTGACCCGCAGGGTCAGGCCGTATTGGCATCTCCTGACGGTGAGGTACTCGTGGGTCTCCAGCCGTTCCAGTTGTCGGGCGATGTGCCGTACCGAGTACGGGATTCGCTCCGCAATCTGCGCCAGAGTCACGGGTTTCCCGCCGAGGACGAGGCCGTGCGGTCCTGTCTGCTTATCGACGCACCACAAAAAGAGAGCGAGAGAGTCCCGGATGATCCGGAGGTGCTCCCGCGTGAGAAGGCCGGAGGAGACGGAGAACTTCGTATAGCGGTCGGTGCCTTCGATCATCGCAGGCTCGAGGAGCGCCGCCGCGATCACGGGCCGGCCGGCGCGCGCCACTTCCGCCGGCACGAATTCCACCGTCATGCGGTGGCGGCCGAGCGCGGTGAAGGCGCGGGCGATCGGCTCGGACAGGGTCTTGGAGATCCAGTCCCGGAAGATCTCGCTCGGCACTTCGACGCGCAGGCGGTCGCCCAGGAAGTCGAGCTGCCGCGTCGGGCCGAGCCAGGTATCGAAGGTGCGGGCGTTCATGCCGCGGCGCAGCAGGCCGCGCACCTGGTCCCACAGAGGCGCTCCCAGCGCGGCGGCCGGGGGCAGCTGGACCTCGGTGACGGATTCCATCGGCGGCGTTCTCAGCCTTTCGCGGAGAAGACTTCCGTGGGGCGCGCGCCGACCAGGCCGGGCGTCACGCCGACGACCGTGAGGGGAGCGCCCGATACTTCTCTGCCGCGTCGGGCACGCGCGGTGCCGATGGTTCCGGCCTCTCGCATGCGGGCCGCCGCCGGCGCCGACGTCGGCCCTTCTGGGGGTGTATTCGGGGCGCCCGCACTGTGCGGCGGAGCGACCGGGGTCCTAGCCGCGCCCCTTTTGTGCATGGTTGACGGCCGCGGGGCTCTCATCGCCTTCCGCCGCGGCCGTGGCGCGCTGGATCTGCGCCCTCGCAACTGATTGATCCGAAACGCCAGACACCGCGCCTCGAGGAGCAGCTCGTCGAGAAGGACGTGCAGGCGTTCAAAAGGTGCGCCCCCCCCCCCGCACCGTCACGACTTCGACCCCATCGCCACGCTGTACGGCGCGAGGAGGCCATCCGCCAGGCGCGTGGCCGCGTCGATGCGCTCCTCGATGACCAGCGCCTTGGCCGAGCGGATCAGGTTGCAGGGGATGCAGTGCTCGGGCTCTGGATCGTCCTCGCCGAGCGCGCAGAGGTGCGGCGGCTCGTACTCCATCGACGCTTCGCACCACTGCCGGAAGTCGGCGCGCGCCTTTTCGAGCTGCGCCTTCTGGGCGCTCACCGCGGCACCGAGACGTGCGCGATCGCGTGCGCGATGCCGCGTGCGAAGCACCACACCGATGCGGACAGGAAGATCGCAACCAGCATCCAGCCGATCCATGCCAGCCAGGCGGGCGCTCCCGGCTTCAGGAGGCGCGCGCCCTCGAACTCGCGCGGGGTTTCCGGCGGCGGAGGGTGGTGGGTCATGCCGGATCCGCGCCAGCGGCGACCAGGCCCGCCTCGTTCTTGCCCGGCCAGGTATAGCGATAGATGGCGGGAGCCGGGCAGTCCTGCTGATTGCAGAGGGCGTCCGTCATGACCCCGCCACCTGCTCTTTCTTGAACGCGCGGATCCCCGGGATGCTCGCCGGCATCCCGCGCGCTTCGAGCGCCCGCAGCTCCGCCAGAATCGGCGCCCGCTTCCAGTCCACTGCCATCGGCATCGCCACCATGAGCGCGAGCGCATCGATCACCTCGAAGTCCCAGACCATGCGGACGGTCGAGGTCGCGCCAGACGTGCCGACGGTGCTCTTTGCCGGCATCGGGGGCGGCGCCGCCTGGATCACCGGCGGCAGGGGCTTCGCCGCTTCGTCGGCCGAGTAGAGCTGCCCCAGCTCGCGCGCCTCCGCCTCCTTCATCCCCGCGGCGCGCGCCTCTTCCTCCGCCTTGGCCGCGGCCTCCTTCGCCCGGCGCCGCTGCTCCTCCTCGGCCTCCAGGCGCTTGGACTCCGCCTCCGCCGCGAGACGGCGCCGCTCCCGCTCCGCCGCGGCCTCGCGCTCCCGCCGGTCGCGGATAATCTCGGCGTCGATGGCCGCGACCGCACCGGCCAGCGCCTCGCTCATCGGCTTGAACTTCGCGTTGATGGTGCCGACGTGGTCGTTGAGCGGCTTGACCAGGCTGACCCTTGTCTCCTCGATCTTCTTCTGCGCCGTCTTGATCGCGGAGCGGATGTCGGCCGCCATCGACCGCGTCAGGTCGTCGGTGATCCGGTGGCTCTTCGCGCTGTCCACGAGCGACGCCGCAGCGGTTTCGTATTGCCCCACGAGGGCGCGCTCGATGTCGGGGCGGATGAGGACGACGTCGCCGCTCATGACGCCTGCCCGCCGAACAGATCGGATACCGCCGCTTCGGGCTTCGCCGCGGGACCGTCGTTCGCCCCCGGCTCTTCCTGCGGACCGCCGATGCCGAACGCCTGATACACGTCCGTCTCGCCAGCCTCCAGCGCGTTGAGGACCGCCTTGAGGTCGGCGAACTCCTGGCGCGTCGCCTTGTCAAGCGCGTGCCCCAAGTGCGCCTCCAGGTGCGAGCGCTCTACCTTGTACGGCTCGAACGCCTTGAGGACCGCGGCGACCGTCTTGGCGTAATCGATCTTCGAGCCCTTGCCGCCGGTCTCGTGCTCGGCCGCCAGCTCCCGCGCGCGATTCCAGTAGCGGCGCTGCATCGGCTCCGGGATCGCGTTCAGGATGGCATTGCGCACCGCTTTGCTGGCCCCGGCGCCGAGGATCTGCGGGAAGCGGTCGTCGGACCACTTCACCATCTTCCCGGTCTTCTTCGCCCGGTAGTACTTCGAGATCGCCGCCGGCTTGCTGACCCGGAAGCCGGTCTCGAGATCGATGCAGACGCCCTCGACGATGACCGCGTGATCGTTCTCGTCTACGATCCGCGATGCCACGGTCAGGTTCCCGAAGCACCGCGCCAGCGCCATCGCCGCCTTGATCGACAGCCCCTCGATCCAGGTGGTCTGATTCGTCGCCCGGTCCTTGTAGGGGATGCGGTAGTACTGCTTCTCGGCGAACTCGGGGTCCAGCTCCAGCTCGCCGATGGCGCGCTCCAGGCTGCGCTTCGCATCGCGCGGCCGGGTGAGGGCGATCTGCGCGAGGGTCTCGTTCTCGACCTTCGTGATCGCCGCGCCGCCGCGCAGCAGATCGGCCATCGTCTCGCCGGGCTCCTGGTTGAACGCGTCGCCCTGGATGACCTCCGGATCTTCCGCTGTGCCCTTCACCGTGCACCCCCGCCCTTCCGCCCGAACGGGCAGACATCGTCCCAGTAGCCGCACCACTTCTCCGAGCACCACCACGAGTCCGGATTGGTCGGGGGGAAGATCCCCGTCTTGATCGCCGCCAGCGTCACGGACAGGCGAGCCTTGAGCGCCTCGATGTCGGCACCGTCCCGGCGCGACTCCTGGATGTTCGTCGAGAGGTTCCCCTTCTCGGTCATGACCACGGTGTCGAGGGCGACGCCGCGTTCCTGCCGGCCGGTGAGGGCGCGGAACAGGAGCGCGTACATGGTGAGCTGCTGCGACTTCTCGGCCGCGTCCTTGTTCGGCGTCTTGCTGCCGGTCTTGTTGTCGCGGATGAAGTCCTGCTCGTCCGCGAGATCGAGGATCCCGGTGATGTTGATCGGGAACTTCGCCGGGTCCGGGCGCAGGGTGATCGACCGCTCGACGAGCGTGGGCTGGATGGCCGGGGCGATCTGCTCGTGGTGGACGCCGATCATGCGGACGGCGGCGTCCTTGGTCGCGCCGCGCAGGTTCGACAGCCCCACGCTGCGCTCGTCCGGCAGCAGGAAAACCTCCCCGGCGAACTCGGCGTCCACCTTCTCGGCCGTGGCGCCCTGGACCTCGTCCACGGGAAGATCGACCCGGCTGTCCACCTTCTGCCGGAAGTTGTGCGCGATCCCCTCGTGGAAGGCGCGCCCGCGAATCTGCGCCACGCCTGGCGGGATGCGGAGCCCCTTGAGGTAGCGGAATTCGTACTGCTGCGGGCAGCGCTGATACATCTGGAGCGCCGATACGCTGATGTGCGGCTCGCGCCTGGGCGCCGCCGCGGTTGCGGGTTCAGGGGACATCGTGGGCCTCCTTGGTCGTGTGTGAATTGAGTAGGTTCTCGGGCGCGGAGGCCGGCTGGGCCTCGGACGCGCCCCTGTCCTCGACGATGTCGAGGCATCCGGGGCAGTACGTGAACCGGCCCGGCTCGGCGTTGATCTTCGCGGCGCGATCCTGGCGGACGGCGAGCGGGGCCTTCTTCGTCCCGCATACCTCGCAGCGGGCCGGGGGCGCGAGGCACTCGGGGCACGCATCGAGCGGCGCCTTGCGAGC
>Ga0247666_1000398_pt1 | contig 11539 bp, 7 predicted proteins | sample CNK07_metaG_FD_183025 | JGI IMG/M metagenome (GOLD analysis project Ga0247666, IMG submission 183025) | Soil microbial communities from Purdue University Martell Research Forest, Indiana, United States - CNK07 | ecosystem: Environmental > Terrestrial > Soil > Temperate forest > Bulk soil | place...
GCTCCAGCAAGCGCTGCGTGACGCGGCGTACGGTGATGGAGTCGTCGACGACCAGAGCAAAGGTGCGTCGATCGCGCTGGTCCAGAACCACGGTTTCGGTCGGTCGCGCGCGCCATTCGGAACGCACCAACGAGCCCATGTCGAGAATGATGACGATGCGGCCGTCGCCCAAGATCGTCGCCCCGGCGATGCCGCGGATTCCGGATATCTGCGGGCCCAGGGACTTCACGACGATTTCCCGGCTGCCGACCAGTTCATCGGTGACCAGGGCCGTGGAATGCTCGCCCGCGCGGATCAATACCACCGAAATCGAAACGTCCGCTTCAGGAAGTCGCGTCGGACCCAAGCCCACGAACGAACCCAGCTGCTGGAAGCGATACTTCTGTCCGCCATACTCGAACGGCGGCGCGTCCTTGCCCAGATGCCGGGAGACGATATTGCGGGGCAAACGCACCACGCCTTCCACGGTGGCCAAGGGCAAGGCATAAACCTCTTCCCCGACGCGCACAATCAACGCCTGGCTGATCGCCAGGGTGAACGGCAGGCGAATGGTGAAACGCGAACCCTTGCCGGGCGTGGTATCGATGAACAGGCCGCCGCCGAGCTTCTTGACTTCGGTGGCGACGACATCCATGCCGACTCCGCGACCCGCCGCTTGCGTCACGTGGCCGGCGGTGCTGAAGCCGGGCTCCAGGATGAGTTGCACGGCTTCTTCGTCGGTGAGTTTCGCCTGCGGATCCGTCAGTCCGAGGGCGATGGCCTTCTCGCGAATCAGCTTGACGCTGATGCCGGCGCCGTCGTCCGCGACCACGATCACGACCTCGGCGCCGTCGCGCTCCAGGCTGATGGAAATGCGGCCGACATCCGGCTTGCCGAGCGCCGCGCGCCGCTCCGGCGTCTCGATGCCATGGACCACGGCATTGCGCAACATGTGCTCGAGGGGCGGGACCATGCGCTCCAGCATCTGCCGGTCCAGCTCCGCCGCGGCTCCCTGAACCACGAGCTCGGCCCGCTTGCCGGTATCGTTCGCGGCTTGGCGAACCAAGCGCGTGAGCCGCTGCACATGGCGCTGGAAGGGCACCATGCGGGTGCGCATCAGACTGTTCTGCAGCTCGGTGATGACGCGCGACTGTTGAGTGAGCAGATTCTGCGCTTCGCGGGTCAGGGTCTCGAGCAAGCCTTGAATGCTGGCAACGTCGCCCGACGTTTCGGCGAGGGCGCGCGAGTACTGCTGCAGCGACGAGTATCGATCCAGCTCCAGAGGATCGAAGTCGTCGCGCCGCGGTTCCACGTCCTGATGACCATTGAGTACCTGCGCTTCGGTCTCGATCTCCAGGCCGCGTAGCTGCTCTTTGAGCCGGGTCACCGTGCGCGCCAACTCCGCCAGATTGAAGTCGATCGAATTGACTTGTTGGTCGAGGCGGGCGCGGAAGATGCTCACCTCGCCCGCATTGTTCAGCATGGTGTCGAGCAAGTCCGCGTCGACGCGCGCCATTTCCACGCGTTCCGCCGGAGCGCTCTCGCGTCCGGGCAAGACCGGGGCGCTGGAAAGTTCGAGGCTCACTGCGGAATCCTCGCTCAGGGCGGGGGCAGCGCGCAGTTCCGACGGTGCAGCGGAGGCCGTCAGGTCGAGCGAGGCCGCAGCGGCTGGCGGCGCGACGGCCGGCTTCGGCGCCGCTGCCGGCGGCGCTGCGGTCGGCGGCCGCGCGGTCGGTTGGGCAGCGATGCCACCCGGGGCAACAGCGGCGGCTGCCGGCGCCGCAGCAACGCCGGCACTTCGCCCGGGGGTCGCCAGCTCGCGGATTTGAACGATCAGTGACTTGGCACCGGCGGGCAACGTGCCCTTGCTCACCTGGTCGCGCATGCGCGCCAGTTCATCGAGGCTGGCCTGCATGACGGTGTGCGCATGATCGTCGCCCGCCACCGAGCCGCTGTCGATTTGAATCACCAAAGTCTCGAGTTCATGACTCAAATCGCCCATGGCGCTGACGCCCGCCATGCGGGCGCCGCCCTTCAGCGTATGCAATTGACGCTGTAATTCCGCGACCCGTTCCTTGTCCTTGCGGTCGCGGTTCCAGGCGGTCAGCGAGGTCTCCGCCGCCTCGAGCAATTCGGTGGCCTCTTCGCTGTAGATATTGGCGATCTCGTGATCGAATTCCTCGGCCAAGGGCGCGGCCGGCTCCGGGGGTGCTTCAGCGAGCACCGGCACCACGGCCGACGCACTGGTGTCGATGGCCTCGCGGGCGATTTCCGCGTCCAGCTGGGTTTCGATCTCCTGCAGGCTTGCCAGCAGCGACGGCTGCTCCGGAAAGAACGACGTTGATTCGTTGATGTGCGAAATCACGTTGTCGATCGCCCGGACCGCGTCGCCGAGCGTTGCCAGCCCCAATTCGGTCAATCCGTGTCCGCTGTCGAAGACCTTGCGCATGACCTTGTTGAGCGGTTCGGTGATGCGAATGCCGTGGCGTGCCTCGGCCATCTTCGAACTGCCGCTCAAGGTGTGGATGGCGCGATATACCGACTCCGGCAGCTCATGCGGGGCAGGCTGACCGGTGCGCTTGCGCAAATATTCGCGTATCTCGGTCAAATGGCTCGAGGTCTCCTTGCTGTAAATGTCGTGCAGCACGGGATCCATGGCCGGCGGCGCGGCGGCAGCGCGCTCCGCAGCAGCGGGTGCCGCGTCAGCAGGCGCCGCGGAGGGCGCCGGTTCTGGCGCCAACGCCGGCGGTACCGGCGTCGAACCGGTGTCTTCCGGCACCACCGTCACGGTCCCCTGATCCACTTCGCGTCCATCCGCATAGGCGAAGGCTCGGGCCATCAGCGCGTCGACGGGCACGGAGATCTGACGGCCGGTCTCCAACTGTTCCACCAATTGCGGCAGCGCGGAGACCGAGTTGCGCAGCAGCGCCATCATCCCGGGCGTCCGCGACAGCGTCTTATCGATGATCCTATTGAGCAGATTCTCGATGGCCCATCCAAACTCGGCGATCGAGCGGGCACCCACCATGCGGCCGCTGCCCTTCAGCGTATGAAAACTGCGGCGCATGAGGGACAAGGACTCCAAATCCATCGGATTTTGGTCCCACTGCGGGAAGCTCTTCTGAATCGACGCGATTTCTTCCTTGGCTTCCTCGATGAACAGCTCGAGGAATTGCGGGTCGACCGGGTCCGGCTCCGGCACTGCAATCAACGGATGGGTGGCCGCATGCGCCTGCTTGGTGCGCTCCAGCGCAATCGTCTCCGCCGGATCGAGCTTGACCGTCTTGGCGGCTTCGCTGCTCGAAATGCTGATATCCGGGACGCGCGACAACGCCTCGTCCGCCAGCGTCTTGATGCACATCTCCGCGTTGTCGAGCATGTACCATGGATCATTGCGCCCGCTCTGCAGGGTTTCCATGTAGTACTCGATGCTGACGATGGCATCGGCCACTCTTTCCAAGCGGATGGCATCGGGCGCGGGCGCGCCGGGCTCGATCAACTTGCGCACCTGGGCGCCGATCGCGTCCATCAATTCCACCGCCCTGCCCTTGCCGAGCATCAGAAGACCGGCGGTGATGCCGCGCAGCAGCTGCGGCACGTTGTCCAGACCCTGCGGCGGAGAATCGCCCGGCTTCTGCACGGCGATCGACACGGCTTCCTTGATGCGCGCCATATTGACGATGCACTCGCGCAGCACCGCCTCGCTCACCAGTTTGAATTCCAGGTCCTGATCCGCCGGCAATTCAGCGAGCGCGCCATCGGAAGTCGCGGGCAGGATCAAGCGCACCAGCTGATCGTCGAGACTGTCCTCGACCGACAGCAGAACGCCGGCCACCTTGATCAGCGATTCCTCGGGGGGCGTCTTGCCGTCGATGACGATCTCGGACAGCTGCGAGATCTCGTCCTGAACCCGCTGCCGCAGTTCGCCGAGGCCGAGGACGCCGAGCGTGTCGCTGATCTTCTTCAGCAACTCGAGCTGCGGGACGAGTTCATCGCTGCGGCCGCCGCCGCGCCGCACGAAGATGTCGAGCACATCCTTGACCTTGGAGAGATCCTCCTTGATCGCGGCGGCGACCGTGCGCATCAGCTTCACGCTGGGCGCCGACAGGCTCTCGCGTTCGTGCTCGATCGAATCGTCGACCGGCAACAGCTCGGAGAGCTTGAAAGAGGCGCGCACGGCGGCGATGCGGCCGCCGGTGGTCGATGCGCGGGCGACGTAGTACAGCAGGTTGTTCAGGAGATCGACCGGCGGATCCTCGCAGTAGCGGGCCTCGCCGAGTTCATACAGGGTCTTGATTTGCCGGTCCGCCTGTCCCAGCAATCGCTTCAGCGTCGCGCTGCCTTCCAATCCGTTGGCGCGCACCGCTTCGAGAATTGCTCCGGTCACCCACCACAGCTGGAACACGGGCTGGGTGGTGGCCACCTGTTCGAGCTTTTCCGCGACCTTCGACAGAATCTCCAGATTCTGCAAGGTACGTTCGCCGCGGATGTATCCCAGCAAGCCGATCTGAAATCGCGGCCTTAAGCGCCGCGCCCATTGCGCCACCGAAATCGATTGCTCGCCCGACTGCTGCGATTGCGGCTGGGCCGGCTGGTCGGATTTCAGGTTGAGCAACAGCAGCGTGCCCTCGGACAGCAAGGGGCTGCCGCGAACGGACCGCAAATCATTGAGCAGCGGCAGCAGCACCAGGGCCAGATCCCGGCCGCCCGACAAAACCCGCTCGAGGTACGTCGGCAATTGCACCGTGGCACGCATCAAAGCGTCCAGGCCATCGACATGACGCTTCTGGTCGTTGTCCGAACTCAGCAAGTAGCGGGTGACATGCTCCATTTCCTCCGCGAGCAGCGCCGCGCCGTAAACCTCGACCAATCGCAGAACGCCGTGCGCGGAATGTAGTTGGTCGGCGCACTTTTCAAGCAACGCCCGCTGGTCCTGCCGCTCGGCGTAGGCCTCCAGGGAGGCGCGGGCGTCGTTCAAGGTCGACGCCAGCTCTTTGGCGACGATGTGCAAAGTTTGCGAACTGATGTCGGTCATGCCGGAATCGTCTTCAAGCTTCAGGCGCCGAAACCGCTGGCCTTGCGCATCTTCCCGGAATTGCCGGCATTGCTGTTATTGGTGGCTCCGCTGGCCGCCGGTGCGGCGGCCGCCGAACCGCCCGTGCTCGGCACGCCGGCGCTGACGGGCTCTTTCAAGGCAGGCAGGCGCGTGGCCGAGGTGGCTCCGACGGTGGTGGTGCCCCCGCCGTAGTCCGGAAGACGGAACCCTGCGACGGATTTGCGCAGCTGCGCCGACAATGCGGCCAGCTTGGCGATCGATGTCGAAGTTGCGGTGGAGCCCTCGGCCGTCTGCGTCGATATTTCGCGCACCACTTGCATGTTCTTGGAAATGTTCCCGGAGGCGGCGGCCTGCTGGCGCGCGCTGGCGGAAATGTTCTGCACCAGGCTCGCAATTTGATTGGAGACCTGCTCGATTTCCTCGAGCGCGGCGCCGGCGTTCTCGGCCAGCAACGCGCCGCCCACCACGTCGGTGGTGCTGCGCTCCATGGAAACGACCGCTTCATTGGTATCGGTTTGGATGGTGCGCACCAGCACTTCGATTTGCTTGGTGGCGTTCGCGGCGCGCTCCGCCAGTCTCTGCACTTCATCCGCCACCACCGCGAAGCCGCGGCCCGCTTCGCCCGCCATGGAAGCCTGAATAGAGGCGTTGAGCGCCAGAATGTTGGTCTGCTCGGCGATATCGTTGATCAGCTCGACGATGTTGCCGATTTCCTGAGAGCTCTCGCCCAGACGCTTGATGCGCTTGCTGGTCTCCTGGATGGTCTCGCGGATCGCATTCATGCCGTCGATGGTTCGCCGCACGGCATCGCCGCCCTTGTGAGCGATGTCGACCGAATGCCGTGCCACGTCGGAGCAGCGCTCGGAATTGCCGGACACCTCTTCGATCGAAGCCGCCATATCCGCCATCGATTCGCTGGCAGCGGAAATTTGACGCGATTGCGCGCCGCTGGCCTTCGCCATGTGCGCCGCCGCGCCCTGAGTCTGCTTGGCGGCACCGTCCAATTGTATGGCGCTGTCGTTGATGGTGGTGACCAGCTCGCGCAAAGCCTCGATGGCATAGTTGATCGAGTCGGCTATTGCCCCGGTAATGTCCTCCGTCACCGTCGCCTGTACGGTCAGGTCGCCGTCGGCGAGGCTCGACAGCTCGTCGAGCAGGCGCATGATGGCCTCTTGATTGCGCTCGTTCTCGCGCACCCGCAGCTCGCTGTTGCGGCGCACGTTGACCGTTTTTCGATACGTCCATGCCAGAGCGGCGAACAACGCGGCGGCAATCCCCAACAGCGTCAGCACCCAAGGCTTGTAGCCGGCACCGGAGTCGGCGGGCGCCGCAGGCGCCTCGCTCATTGCCGCGGCGAGGGCACTGGCCGCGGCCGGCAGTGTGCGAGCCGCGACTTGCGCCTTGGAAAGCGCCTCGGCGGCGCCGATCGCCTTGCGCACGCTGTTGCCGTACTGTTGGTTGCGGGCCACGACGGTTTTCAACCGCTGCTCGGCGTCGGCGCCGGTGACCTTTGCCAATGCCAGACCGGACTCTTCCCCGGCCAGACCGCGCATCACCTGATTGAGAAATTCCAGACTATCGGCGAGGCGCTGCGCGGCAGGAGCGGCATCGCTCACGCCGGACGCAAGGCCGTTCAAATCTTGTTGGATGCGCTGCACCATGAGCTCGAAACGCTCCAAGTAGCGGCTCATTCCGTCGAGCTTCTGCGCACCGACGGCGCTGGCAAGATCGCCGAGCTCCGACAGCAGTTTCGGCGCCAATTCGCGCGCCTCTTGATTGGCGACCTGAATGGTTTCCACCGCCGTTCGTGCCTCGCCGACCGTGCTTGCACCCGCGGTCAGCTTGGTCCACTCGGCCGAGCCGCCAGCTCCGCCCGCACTGGGCTCCGGCATGGCGCCGCGCAAGGCTTTCACCCGGGCCGCGCTCTTGGCGAGCGCATCGAACGCGCTGGCTTCGCCGCGCAGGGCATTTTGGGCCTCGAAGGGCATGCGCTGCGCCACCAAGGACAGCTCCGCGGGCGCGGCAGGGGGAGTATTGCTGTGCGTGAGCAGGGTCAGCGCAGCCGCACCACCCAGGCAAAGCAGAATGAGCGCAGCCAGCGCCGGCAGAAAGTTCGCCGTGGTACCTGGGTCTTTTCGCGTGGACATTTTCTGTTGCACTGGCTCTTCAGCTCGCAGCCTGTAAAAAGCTTTGGCTCTCCACTAGATTCTTCAAACTCAATACCGGCCACACCTCGCCGCCGCGGCGAAAAGCCCCGGCAAGATAGCTGTCGCAACGAATGACCGTCGGCGGCGCTTCCGCGTTGAATTCCGCCTCGGCGAAACGCCGAAAACCCAAAACCTCGTCCACCATCAGCCCCGCCGGTATGTCCCGGTGATTGACCACGACAATCCGGGTGTTTCGGCCGGCCGAGGTCGCGCCGCTACCCAGAAATTGCCGCAGGTCCAGCATCGGCAACAGCTGGCCGCGGATGTTCGCAAGCCCCTTCACCCAGCTCTTGGCGCCGGGGATGCGCGTCACCACGGCCGGATAGCCCAATACCTCGCGGGTCTCCTCCCGTGCCACCAAAAAAGTTTCACCCCCCATCCGAAAGGCCACTCCCACCCATTCTAGTCCCACGCTGGCCTCGGCAACCGCGCCGGTCGTCACAGCTCGGCTGCGTTTCTCGAGTTCCTTGAGCAATTCAAACGGACGGTCGCGCAAGCCGCGCAAGCTGGTTGCTGGCCCGCTCATGGTCATACGGCCAGTGCGGCCTGCGCCTTCTCGACCAGTGCCTGCGCAGACACGGGCTTCACCAAGTAATCCACCGCGCCCTGACGCAAGCCCCAGACACGATCCGTCTCTTGTCCCTTGGTGGTCACCATGATGATTGGAATCAGGCTGGTTTCAGGATCGTTGATGAGCATGCGGGTGGCTTGATAACCGTTCACCCCGGGCATCACGATATCCATGAAAATGAGGTCCGGCTTCATGGCCTTGGCCTTGCGGACTCCTTCCTCGCCGTTCTCGGCCGCTGCGGTCTTGAAACCGTGCTTCTCCAGGGCCTTCTGCATGACGAATACCTCGGTGGGTGAGTCGTCAACGATGAGAATCAATGCCATTCTTATGTTCTCCGTCATTTACCGACGTGAGCTTCGATCGCGCCCAACAATTCGTCCTTGGTGAACGGTTTGGTCAAATAATGCTCCGAGCCCACGATTCGGCCCCGGGCCCGGTCGAATAAGCCGTCCTTGCTCGACAGCATGATGACCGGGATCTGCTTGAACACCTTGTTGTGCTTGATCAAGGAACAGGTTTGATAGCCGTCCAGGCGCGGCATCATGATGTCCACGAACACGATGTCGGGCTGATGGTCGGCAATCTTGGAGAGCGCGTCGAAGCCGTCGACGGCGGTGAACACTTCGCAACCCTCCTTGGTCAAAAGAGTCTCGGCGGTCCGTCGAATGGTCTTGCTGTCGTCGATCACCAGAACTTTGAGTCCCGTGAGTTTCGGCTTGCCCGTCGTGATCGTGCTCTCCATGAGTCTGCCCTGTGGGGACCTTTCTACTTATGCGTAGGTGCTGGAATCTTGTGGCTTTTTAACATATCCAGGCCGCGCAAGCCACGGTATGGGGTCGACATTTCGCGGTAACCGGTGGCAAACAACGGTGGCGTAGTTCACAGTTTTCGGAAGAGACACGCGGCGCCTCATGCCATGCCGCTTGTGGCGACGTGCGCTAGACTCGAGATATGAGCATCTCTTCCCGTGTTCGTCTCGTCGTGGTCATGGACCCCATTGAAACGATCAAGCCCGCCAAGGACAGCACGCTGGCGATATTGCTGGCGGCACAGGCGCGCGGTTGGCAGCTCTTTTATGCGGAACAGAAGGACCTCTGGCTGCGCGACGGTACTGCCTGGGGGCGCCTCGCGCCGCTGCAGGTGTTCGACGATCTCGAGGCCTGGTTTACGCGCGGGGCGGCGCACAACGCCAAACTCGGCGATTTTGATGTGATTCTGATGCGCAAGGATCCGCCCTTCGACACCGAGTACATCTATTCCACCTACATTCTGGACCGCGCCATGTCCCAGGGCGCCCTGGTCTGCAATCGCCCTCAGGGATTGCGGGACATGAATGAAAAGGTCTACACCGCCTGGTTTCCAGAATGCTGCGCGCCCACGCTCATCACCCGCGATATGCACGCCATGAGCGAATTCCTGCGGGAGCACGCCAAAGCCGTGTGCAAACCCCTCGACGGCATGGGCGGCAAGTCCATATTCGTCCTGGAACAGGGTGACAAGAACCGCAACGTCGTATTTGAATCCTTGACCGGTTACGGCACCCGGTATGCGATCGTGCAGCGCTATTTGCCGGAGATCGTGACCGGCGGCGATTGCCGGATCATTCTCGTGGACGGGGAGCCGGTGCCGTTCGCCTTGCAGCGGATTCCCACGCCTGACGACAACCGCGGCAATCTCGCCGCCGGCGCGCGCGCCGAGAGCCGCCCCCTCAACGAGCGTGACCGATGGTTGTGCGCGCAAATCGGACCCAAACTCAAAGCCGCCGGCATGCTGTTCGTCGGATTGGATGTCATCGGCGACTACGTCACTGAAATCAACGTTACCAGTCCCACCGGCATCCGCGAACTAAACAAGAGGCACGCTGTCGATATTGGAGCGATGCTGGCGGACGCCATCCACAGGACATTGAGCGCTGCGTGACATCCGAAGTGCATGAAGCGGGCGATATGTTTCGGGCCGGTCTGCCCCCGGCGCACGACCGCATGCTGACGACCTGCTTTCTGGCGGCGTTGTTCCACGGCATCGTCATCCTGGGGGTCACCTTCAGTTCGACGGGCAGCAAGGCGGGCGGCAATGAGGCGCCGGCTTTGGAAGTCGTCCTGGTCAATGATCAGGCGCCGAGCGTCGCCAGCAATCCGAATGCGCAGTACCTCTCGGAACGCAGTCAAAAAGGCTCCGGCAATACCCTGAAGCGGGAACGCACGCTGATCCCGAAATCATCTTTGATGCCGGTCGAACGCTCCGGGATACCGAGCGGCGACGGACTGGCGGCACAGCAGGCCGGTACCGAGACGGGCGACGAAGAACTCATTGCGACTCAACGGCCTTCTCAAAAGATCTTGTATTTCGCGGCCCCGACGGCAGCCGCCGTGCCGAGCCAGCTGCCTCTGTTGCTGGAAAAACGGCCCGACCTGGCCATGACCCCCAATGATGACGGGGTCGAGCTGCGCATGCGTGGCGAGGCCATGCACCAGCTTTGGATTGCCGCGGACACCCGGGAATCCGATGTTGCGGTGTACCTGGACAGCTGGCGGCGCAAGATCGAGCGTGTGGGCACGATGAATTTTCCCGACGCCGCAAAGCGCCAGAAGCTGTCCGGCACCCCGGTGATCGAAGTGACCATCGGTTCCGACGGCAAACTCCTGGAAACCGTCGTTCGGCGCAGCAGCGGGCACGCCGAAATCGACGAAGCTGCGATGCGAATTTTGAAGCTTGCCGCCCCGTTTGATCCGTTTCCGGGCGAACTGGCCGGCAAACATGATGAAATACGCATCGCCTACGAGTGGCAGTTTTTGGGCGGCGCCTCGCAGGGCACCAGCGTCTTCTATGCGGAGCCGAACCATTAGCGAATCCGGCTATCTGACCAATCACTTGTTGATCGCCATGCCGGCCATGGGCGATCCCAACTTCGCGCAGACCGTTGCATTGGTTTGCGACCACAGTGCCCGCGGAGCGCTCGGGCTGATTGTGAATAAACCGCTGCCCATGCGCATGGGCGAGATTTTCGAACAGTTGGAAATCGAGCTCGCGCTCGGGCCGCTGCGGGAACGCCCGGTGCTGCGCGGCGGACCGATGCAGACCGACCACGGCTTCGTCGTGCACCGAGCCGGCGGCGAATGGGATTCGACCCTCAAGGTATCCGACCTCATCCACGTTACCACCTCGCGGGATATTCTTGCCGCGATGGCCCGCGGCCAGGGACCCAAAGAGGCGGTCGTTGCCTTGGGGTATGCGGGTTGGGACGGCGGACAGCTGGAGGACGAGATCCGGGCGAATGCATGGCTCAGCGCGCCGGTGGATCCGGGACTGATTTTCGAGCTGCCCTATGAGTCCCGTTGGCTGGCTGCCGGAAGGCTTCTCGGCGTGGAGTTGTCGCGCATCAGTCCTATCAGCGGAAATGCCTGAAGCTGCCGCGTCCGAACCGCGCGACCCGCCCCGGGTCGTCCTGGCATTCGATTTTGGGGTTCGGCGGATCGGTGTGGCCTGCGGCGATACAGTGAGCCGCACCGCGGCGCCGCTGCACGCAGTGCCGGCGGCCTCCGGCGGGCCCCGTTGGGAGAGCATCCAGACGCTGCTGCGCGAGTGGCAACCGGCCCTGGTGGTGGTCGGCTTGCCGTATAATGCCGACGGTTCCGATAGTGCAATGACCGGTGCTGCGCGCAGCTTTGCGGCCGAGCTCACGCGGCGCTTTCTGCTGCGCGTCGAACTGATCGACGAGCGCTATTC
>Ga0247666_1000401_pt1 | contig 11440 bp, 10 predicted proteins | sample CNK07_metaG_FD_183025 | JGI IMG/M metagenome (GOLD analysis project Ga0247666, IMG submission 183025) | Soil microbial communities from Purdue University Martell Research Forest, Indiana, United States - CNK07 | ecosystem: Environmental > Terrestrial > Soil > Temperate forest > Bulk soil...
CGCGTTTTTACAGTTTGTAAACCGCGTTCCGTTTTATGGCGCTGCGATCCTTTGCCTGGACGAACCCAACGTGCAAGCCATTCTTCCGGACGTGAAGCGCCCGATCATTACCTATGGCACCTCGAGCCAGGCCGACTTGGTCATCAGCGACGTGAAGCTCGAAGGTCTGGGAAGCGACTTCCGCCTCACCTTTAAAGGTGAGGACCTCGGCCTCTTCCACTTGATGCATCCTCCGGGGATCCACAATGTCCGGAACGCAGCTGCTGCGGCAGCCGTCGCTCTGTATCTAAATGTTCCAAGCGATTTGATCCGGGAGGGCCTGGCGAAATTCGCCGGCGTCGGCCGCCGCTTCGACATCAAGGGCGTCGTGAACGACATCACGGTGATTGACGACTACGGCCATCATCCGGCTGAGATTCGCGCCACGCTTGAGGCCGCCCGCGGCTGCAAGTTCAACCGCCTGCTGGTGCTCTTCCAGCCCCACCGGTTTACGCGTACCCAACACCTCTGGGACGAGTTCTGCCGGGCTTTCAACCAGGCCGATGTGCTGGTGCTGCTGGACATCTATGCGGCAAGTGAAGCCCCGATTCCTGGCATCACCAGCGAAGCTCTGGCCACTGCCATTCGCGACGCCGGGCACAAAAACGTTAACTACTTTCGCTCCATGCAGGCAGGAATTGAGTTCCTCCTGCGCGAAGCGCGGGCTGGCGACGCGATTATGACCATTGGGGCGGGCAACGTAAGCCGCGCAAGCAACGAATTAATGGTCCTTCTCGGGACGGAGCATCCCACGCACCATGCGCGTTGAAGATCCCAAAATCGTCGCGGCGTTTCCGGAGTTGCGTATTCAGTGGAAGCCAGGAACTTCTTTGGCTGGACTCACTTCTCTCGGCATTGGTGGCACGACCGACTTATTGCGTATCGAGAAGCACGACGCCATACCGGACCTTTTGAACCTTCTCGACGCACAAGGCGTTCCACACAAGTTTCTCGGTGGCGGCTCAAACTTGCTCGTTGGCGACGGCGAATTGCCCTGGGTCGCGCTGCAACTTGTCGCTCCAGAGCCGGATATCGTGATCGAAGGTAATTCTGCCCAAGTCGACGCCGCAGCCGACCTCGGCCGCACCGTGACCTTCTGCGCCAAACACGACTTGGGGGGGATGGAAGGTCTTATTGGAGTACCCGGGACCGTCGGGGGCGCTCTGCGCATGAACGCGGGCGCCTACGGCATGCAAATCGGCAGTTACGTCCGGGAAGTGAAGCTTTACCGGGCGGCCAGCCGCAAAATGGAAACCCTTAGGGGCCATCAAATTTCCTTCGAATACCGGCACACATCTTTTGCCCCTGATGATATGATGCTCGCAGTGAAGCTGGAATTACCCTCCAAACCGTATCGCGAAATTCTAAAAGGTATTCGTATCTGCAACGAAAAACGGCGCGCAAGCCAGCCGCTCGGGCAAAAAAGTGCCGGTTGCATCTTCAAGAACCCGCCAGGCGCTTCCGCTGGACGCATGATTGACGAGCTGGGGCTCAAGGGGCTGAGCGTGGGCGACGCCCGCGTCAGCGATCGCCACGCCAATTTCTTTGTGAATGCAGGTAAGGCATCGGCGAAAGACATGCTCGATCTGATCGCCGATGTGCGCAAACGTGTGCAAAATTCATTTGGTGTGATTCTCGAATACGAGGTGGTGGTTTGGAACGGGTGAAAGCCTTGCAACGCGGAACTGCCGCCGCGGCCTCCGAGCCCTACCGCCCGGAATTGCTCGCGGACGAAGAGCCGCGCTATTTGCGTCGTCAGAAGCCTCTCGAAATCCGCCGCAAAAAGTTTGCCGGGAGAAGTTGGCCGTTCTATCGCCGCGTGTTGGTGTGGACCTTCGCAGGAGCAGCAGGCGTGGCCACGGCTCTCGTCGCAGGCCGCTTCTTGCTGTATTCGCCGCAAGTGTTGCTTCTCAAGCCGGATCAAATCGAGTTGATGGGGAATCATGTCGTGAGCCGCGAAGCCGTGCTTCAACCCTTTGCTCGCGACCGCAACCGCAGCGTGCTCCTCATTCCGCTGGATGTCCGGCGCAGCCAGCTCCAACAACTGCCGTGGGTCGAATCTGCGCGTGTGCTGCGTATCCTGCCAAACCGCATCCGCGTCGAATTGACGGAGCGCACGCCGATTGCGTTATTGCGCAATGGCAGAGATCTGGCCCTGATCGACGCTCATGGTGTGGTTTTGGACCGTCCTGAAGGCGAGGACTTGCACTTCCCCATCGTTACCGGCCTCACCGATAGCCTGCCGCTGGAAGAGCGCGAAAAACGCATGCAGTCCTATCAGGAATTCTTGAGGGATGCGGATTTGGTGCGCCCCGGATCGTCCGACCGCGTCAGCGAAGTCGATCTTTCGAATCCGAAGGACGTACGCGTTGTTATGACCGGCCTCGCATCCGCGGCCGATTCGCAGGCGGTAACCATTCATTTTGGCAACAGCGATTTCACGGGCAAATACCGCATGCTCGTCGAGAATTTCGCGCAGTGGCAGGCGAACGCCGGGCGCGTGCAGTCGATTGATTTGCAGTATTCGCGGCAAGTGGTCGTGAACTCGGACAGCAGCATGAATTCGGCGAAGCTGAAAAACTAGAAGTTGAAAACGTAAGGGTTCCAGAGCGGGGGCGGCGGCTTGGCAAAAAAAGATCGTTACATCATTGCGCTGGACGTCGGCAGCACGAAAACGTGCGCGTTGATCGCGGAGGTGGACGAAGAACAGGTGAAGTTTCTATCTCTCGGCGCGGCGGAATCCAAGGGACTTCGCAAAGGGCTCATCGTCAATCTCGATTCCACCGTGAGCTCGATTCGCCGGGCCGTCGAGGAAGCCGAAGGCGTCGCCAATGTGCCGGTCGAGTCCGCCGTGATCGGCGTGGCGGGCAGCCACGTGCGCGGAGTGAACAGCCGTGGCGGCGTGACGCTCGGCAATCGCCCCCGCGACATCGAGCGCGAGGATGTGCGCCGCGCCGTCGATGCCGCTCGCAACATTACGCTTCCGGAAGACCGCGAAGTGCTGCACGTTCTTCCCCATGAATTCATGGTCGATGCACAGGATGGAATTCGCGACGCTATCGGTATGGTGGGGCAGCGCCTCGAAGCCAACGTCCATCTCGTGACCTCTTCCATTGCGGCCACGCAGAATCTGGTGACCGCCGCGAATCGCGCCGGCATCCTGGTCAACGATACCGTCCTCGAACCGCTGGCCTCCGCCGAAGCCTGCCTTACGCAAGACGAGCGCGACCTCGGCTGCTGCCTGCTCGACATCGGTGGCGGCACGACCGAGTTGATCGTATACGGCGGCGGCGTGGTCCGGCATACGAGCGCGGTTCCCGTGGGCGGCGATCACTTCACGAACGATCTTGCCGTCGGTCTGCGCACGCCGATCCCCGAAGCCGAAAAAATCAAGCGCCGCCACGGTTGGGCTGCCTCTGGGCTGCTCCGCGAAGACAGCGCCATCGAAATTGCCAGCGTGGGCGATCGTCCTCCGCGCACCATCTTTGCCCGCATGCTCACCGACATCATCGAGCCGCGTGCGATGGAATTGCTCGCTCTCATCCGCGAGGATCTCCAGCGCGCCGGCCTTGACAGACAAATCCCCGCAGGATTTGTGCTCGCCGGCGGCGGTGCGAGACTCAATGGCTTGGTCGAGCTGGCCGAAGACTCTTTCCACTTGCCCGTTCGTATCGGGGAGCCAAAAGGTTTGGCTGATCTGCCGGAGCAGGTAGCGCAGCCGGAATATGCAACCGTCGTGGGTTTGGTGATATACGGCGCGAAAATGCGGCGAAACGCGCCGCAGCGCGCTGGAAATCTGGTAAACAAATTGAAGTCCATGTTCGCAGGTGCCTCGTAACCCTGCCCGAGCGCAGCATCGCGAATCTGGAGAAGGCTGAGGGACGTATGACGACGAAAGATGCAGGAATTCGCATGAGCTTCAGCGAGGAGCTGCAGCCCGCGAAGATTAAAGTCATCGGCGTGGGCGGCGGCGGATGCAACGCAATTAACCGCATGATCCGCGCCAAAGTCGAAGGCGTCGAGTTCATCACGGCCAACACGGACATGCAAGCGCTCAAGCTCTCGCAAGCTCCCGTCAAGCTGCAGCTCGGCGCGAAGCTCACCAAGGGGCTCGGCGCCGGCGCGAATCCCGAGATCGGCCGCAAAGCTGCCCTCGAAGACACCGACAAGATTATTGAAGCGCTCGAAGGCTCGGACATGATTTTCATCACCTCCGGCCTCGGCGGAGGCACCGGCAGCGGCGCTGCGCCCGTAGTGGCTTCGCTCGCCAGCGAACTCGGCGCTCTGAGCGTCGCGGTGGTCACCAAACCCTTCGCCTTCGAAGGCAAGCGCCGCATGCTCCAGGCGGAGCAAGCTTTGCAAGAATTGATTGGCGCCGTCGACACCGTCATCGTCATCCCCAACGAACGCTTAATGGATACCGTCGAGCGCGGCACCAGTTTCTTCGACGCCTTCCGCATCGCCGACGACATCCTTCGCCAGGCGGTCCAGGGCATTTCCGACATCATCACCGTGCCGGGCATCATCAACCGCGACTTTGCCGACGTCAAAGCCATCATGCACGGTCAGGGCTACGCCGTCATGGGCACCGCCATTGCCACCGGTACGAATCGCGCCATCGACGCCGCCAACCGCGCCATTTCCAGTCCGCTCCTCGAAGACAATTCCATTCAGGGCGCGCAAGGCATCTTGATCAACATTTCCGGCAGCTCCAGCCTCACCCTGCATGAAGTTCACGAAGCATCGTCGGTCATCCAGAAAGCCGCGCATGAAAATGCAAATATCATTTTTGGCGCGGTCATGGACGACTCCATGAAGGACGCCGTCAAGATCACCGTCATCGCCGCGGGCTTCAAGGAAGCCAACAAGAAAACCGTCCAGCAGAAGCCTTCCATCCTGCCCAAGACGTGGAAAGCCGGCCGCGAAATGGAAGAGCCCCTGCCACAGCAACAACAGTTGCCGAACGTCGTTCACCAGGTGCAGCAGAACGTTCGCGACGTCAGCCGCGACGTTCCCGCCGACGATCTGGATGTGCCCACCTTCCTTCGCCGCCAGGCGCAAAAAGCGTAACCGCCCTTTGACTCTTCACAAGCTGTTGCAGGGGCACGATACATCGTGCCCTTCTTTTTTTGCGCCGCAATCAACAAAAGATTCACCGGCCGCTCCTCGGCAGCCTCAGTCACAATCGCGCAGCGCAGCTGCAAGTTTTCTCACCTCTTCTTCAAACGCGGCGAGGTTGTTCGCGGGACTTGCAATCACGGAACTCAATCCGGCGTGGAATTCGCGTGCACCTGTCGTGCGCGCTACTTTTCGAATATTTCCCGCATGAATTCCGCTCCCCGGCATCACGATCAATCGCTCTCCCGCGATTCGAACGAGTTCCGCGAGCACTCCCAGCGCCTCGGGCGCTGTCCGCCTCCCGCCTGAAGTGAGCAGCCGCGCGGCTCCCGTTTTAATCACGTCCTCCAGCGACTTTTGCAAATCGCGACTCTCATCGAACGCCCGATGATAGGTGACCGGAAGCGGCCTCGCCTGCTCGACGAGTTGCGCGCTGCGCTCAACGTCGATGCGGCCATCGGCCTCCAGCAAACCCAAAACGACGCCGTCCATTTGAAATTCCTTGGCCGCCTGGATGTCCCTCCGCATGATTTCGAACTCCGCATCTGAATAGACAAAGTCCCCAGCTCGCGGACGAACCATCGAGAGAATCGGCAATCGCACGCGTTCGCGCACGGCTCTCAGCAACTCGTCACTCGGAGTCGTCCCACCTTCGCGCGCATTGGCGCAAAATTCAATCCGTTGCGCCCCGCCGCGCTCCGCTGCCATGGCCGCCGCAACGCTCTCTACGCTGATTTCCAGAATGTACCAGCTTTGCATGCTCAAAGCCCTGCGCCGTGCCGTACGTGCGTCAGGCTGCCTTCTGACCAGTTCCAGAACATTCCGGCAATAGCCGCTGCGTTCCATCCCAACATAAACAGGCGCATCTCCATCGGACTATACGGGCGATTCTTCCAAATCAGCATTGCATCCAGCAGAAACCAAGCCGCTCCAAAGCCAAGAAATCCTGTAATGAGCAAGTCTCCGAATGAAACGTAGACCAGCGCGGTCTCGACACACAAGAACGCCGCAATCAGCAACTTGGAAGGCACCGGTCCGATCAACGTTGCCGTGGTGCGCCGCCCGCTCAACCGGTCCGGCTCTATATCCATCACTTCGCCGAAAACATGCGAATGCATTGCAAACATTGCGCCGAACACAAAAGTCTGCCACGGAAGCTGATGCACTCCATTCAGCCAGCCGCTTAACACAAAAATTAGTAAATAGCTCGCTTGGATGAGCACGTCGAAGGGAGGATGGCTCTTCCATCCGAAGCGCGGCGCATTGTAGAGAACGACGGCCAGCAGCAATGCCGCGAACCAAAACAAAATGCGCGGCCCTGTAAGCACAAAGAAGACAAGCAGGAAAGGAACCTGAATGGCCGCGATTTTCCATCGTAACGCGGCGAGTTGGTCCGCCGCGCCTAGCGAGCCGAACAAAAATGTTCCCTTGCGCGGGTTGAGACGGTCCCCCTCGGCGTCTACGATATCGTTCACGCCGTACAATAAAAATCCCAAGGGAAATAATACGTAGAGAAGCCCCAGCCAAACTGTTCGCGAATGCAGAAAGTCCGCGTGGCCAAGCGGCATCAGGTAAAACATCGCAGTCGTGCTCCACAGCCCCGGCCGCGAGACTTGAAGAAGAAAAATCAGCTCGGAAGCCCGAGCGCTCTTCTCCTTCAAAGCTACACGGCCCGCATTCAGCGCTGGCAAGCCTGGTTGCAAATTCGCGACTCCCTGTTTTTGTAAAGTGCAAAAATCGTTGCCGAGAACCACGAGGCAGTCTCTCAACCAGAAGACTATAGAAAAGGGATTCCTCCCAGTGCGCCTTTCGCACCAAGCTACCAAACGGGTACGTGCGCGCGAATACGAAATTGATCCTCCCTTCTGCCCGCCTAGCCGTCACCTGCAGCCGGTAGTAGGTCAGTTTCCGGTTACGCGACAAATCGGGAGTTGACACTTGGTCGGGTATTTCATTGCGGCCTGGCTGTTAACAATTCTGTGCTGAGAGCGTCTCGGTAATCGGAAACTGACCCACCATCCTGCTGCCTCACCAGTTGTACTATGCAACGCTTGTGGTACCCTCTTGCGCCAGAATGTTCGGGTCTCTTGTTTCTTGTCTTCGTCGATCCCGAGCCGCCATTTCTTTCAAAGGAGACCTTCCGTGAAACTTCATCCCAGAAGCACTGCGCTCTTGGCTGTCGCATTCTGCGCGGCGCTGGCCGCTTGCCAGGAACCGTACCATCAGAAAGAGGAGCAATATTATTTGATCTCCGCGAATATCAACTTGCCGTACTGGCAGGAAGCCGAAGCGGGTTTACGCGACGCAGCGACAGTCATGGGCGTCAAGGCGGAGATGGATGGCCCGGCCACTTTCTCGCCCAAGGAGGAGCTGGACGCCTTTCAAAAGGCTGCTGCCCTGCACCCCGCGGGGATTCTTGTATCCGTCACGAACCAGGAGCTTCTCAAACCGGCGATTGACGCCGCGGTCTCCCAAGGCATTCCCGTTATTTGCATCGATGCGGATGCACCCGATTCGCATCGGATTCTTTTCGTCGGAACTGACAACTTCCGCGCCGGTCAGGAAAGCGGCAAGCGCATGGCGGACATTCTCAGGGGCCAGGGGCAGATCGTTATCGTTACAGTCCCGGGTCAGCTCAACATGGACGAGCGCGTGCGCGGAGTGAATGAGGCGTTGAAGAAATATCCCGGCATCAAGATCGTTCAGACCATCGACGACAAAGGTGATCCCCGCAACGCCAACGATGGAATTTCAGCAATCCTCGCAAAAAAGCAAAAGGTCGATGGAGTGATTTGTTTGGAAGCTTCAGGTGGCTCGGGCACCGCGGAAGCTCTGCACCGCCTGGACCTTACCGGCAAGGTCGCTATCGTTTCGTTCGACAAAGACCCGGAGACGCTCGACGGGATTGAAAAAGGTTGGATTAACGCCACCATCGTGCAGAAGCCGTACATCATGGCCTATTACGGCCTGAAGTATGCCGACGACCTCCACCACAACGCCGTGCACGAGTTCAAAGACTGGCGCACCGCGCCCGCGGCTCCTTTGCCGGCTTGGGTCGACACCGGAACAGCTACCGTGGACAAGAGCAATCTTGCCTCGTTCCGGGAGGCTCTCGCGTCCCACCCGAAACCCCTTTAACACCCTTCAGACTTTAAAGAATGTGCCAGTGATCCCGGCTGGTGTGTCTGGGGTTACGCCCAGCCGAACGATGCGAAGGCTGTGATCGAGGCGCAGCCTAGCGCCACTCCCAGAACCATTCCGGCCAGCACGTCGCTCAGGAAATGCATTCCCAGCACAATGCGGGAAACGGCGATGCTGATGGCGAGAAAGAAGAGCGGCCCCTCCAGCGATGGATAGAAATAGCTCACAACCAGCGCAATAGAGAAAGCCGTCATCGTGTGCCCGGAGGGAAATGAAAACCGGTCCGGAGGCAGAACTTTCGACCAACAATGTGGCTCCAACTGGCAAGGTCGCGGCCGCTGGCTGAGTCTTTTCAATGCTTTGAAGACGAAAATGCCGAACACGGCGGAGCTTCCCGCTGCCCCGATTGCGGAGAATCGTTGAGGGCCCCCGTCGATGAGCAGCAGGATCCCCAGCCCATACCAAAGCCAGCCATCGCCCATCCTTGTAGCCAGGATCATCCACAATCGCACCCATCGCGGGGCCCGCCAACGATTCATGCGGCGCATGACCCGGTAATCGCGCCGTTCGATGAACCCCCATAAAGTGCGTGCTACTGTCATGCTCTTAGCCCAACTAGCCCCAGTTTGCCTCGAGGCTGGAATCCATATCCCAAAACATGCGTTGGCTCTTCTCCCGGCCTTCCAAAGCCTCCGGCCACTTCCGGCAAAACTCAATCTCGTTCACCCAATGCACCGCCGTGAATGCGGGAACCAACAGCGACAGCGGCATAAGCGCCAATGTCCACCGTTTTTCCATCCACAAGGACCACACGATACGGAAGACGTCCGCAGTCAACTTCGCATAACTGCCATGCGCGCCATGGACTTGCCCAAGGCCAGCTCGCAGCCCGGCAAAGAATTCATCGGCCGTCCGCGCTAGCGGGACTTCCGTGAACGTGCGTCCAACTCCTGCTAGAGTGTGCGAGTCGCTTCCCCCAACACTGATCTTTCCGAGCCGGGATGCCAGCCGGACAGCGTTTTCGTTGGCCTGATTCCACATCTGGCCGTTACGCGTCTCAAATGCCGGAACATAAGAGGCCAACCAGCAAAAGTCTTCTTCGCTTCGTCGCCCCGTCAACCCAGAGAAAACGTGGTTCACGCTAAAAACTAGCTTTCGCTCCGTGAGGAACATCATCAGCGAAATGAAGTCCTTACGGCGCCTTTGGATCTCCATGTGGTCGCGCTCGGTGATTCCATAGACACCCAGGTGTATCTCGGTTCCGCTGGGCATTTGCACGGTCGCTTCCTCACTAAGGAAAAAATCGGGGTATTTCCGGAGGGTCTCCCCGGCTTCGATCGAGTCATGGTCGGTGAGTGTGACGATGGACATCCCAAGCCGCTTGAGCCGGGTGTAAACTTCCTCGGGTTGGTTGTACGACTCGCGGCAGATCTGGCCAAACATGGGAGTGTTGCACATGCCTGATGCAATCGAGTGAACGTGGAGATCGCAGCGCATGGGACTATTGTCAGTCTGGGATATGAACAGGCCATGAAGAGGTCGCTAATTGTAGGTGAATGTGCCCATGAAACTCATAGAGTACATTGGACTTCCTAAGTTATCCACATGGCATGGAGTTTGCTCTTCTCGGCGAACATTTGCTCTATGGCACAATCAAAACCATGAAGAAAATTCACGTGGTCTTCCACGATGGCGGCGGCGGACACCGTAACGCCGCTGTCGCACTCCAAACGATTGCGGCTCAACAGGGGCGGCCCTGGCAGCTGGAGCTCGTGCAATTCCAGGATTTGACCGACCGGCTGGACGTGCTTCGCAAACTCACCGGAATTCGCATCCAGCAGCAATACAACATCATGTTGCAGAACGGCTGGACGCTCGGCAGTAAGTATCTCCTTCGCGTCCTGCAACTTACGATTCGCCTTTTCCACCGCCCACTGGTGCGCCTGCTCGCGGAGTTCTGGCGGGAGCACCCGGCGGATCTACTCATCTCCGTGATTCCTCATTTTAATCGCGAGATTTGCGAAAGCTGGAACGCTGTTTATCCTGGCCGGCCGTTTGTAACACTCATCACCGACCTAGCCGATTTTCCTCCTCGGTTCTGGATCGAGCCGCTCAAGGATCAGTACGTCATCGCCGGCACGCAGCGTGCCATCGAGCAAGCGCGCGCCTTCGGCCACGACGAAGCCCATATTTTTCAAGCATCTGGAATGATCCTGCGTCCTGACTTTTACGCCGAGCAGCAGGAAGATCCGGCCGTGCTTCGCAAGGAAATGGGCTTGCAGCCCGATCTGCCGACCGCCATCGTCCTCTTCGGCGGGTTTGGCTCCAAGGTAATGTATTATTTAGTGGATCGGCTAAATACGGCGGGTCTCCCCCTCCAGCTCATTCTGATTTGCGGGCGCAACCAAGAGCTGGCGGCAAAGTTGCGCGTCCCAAAATGGAAAATACCCGTGCATGTGGTCGGTTTTACAAACGAAGTTCACAAGCTAATGCGCGCCGCGGATTTCCTAATTGGCAAGCCCGGCCCGGGAAGCATCGCGGAGGCGATGGCGCGCAAGCTCCCGGTGTTGATCGAATGCAACGCCTGGACTTTGCCTCAGGAGCGCTACAACGCGGAATGGGTGACGGAGAAGCGCGTCGGCATTGTGGTGAAAAGTTTTCGCGAAGTTGCTGACGGAGTTCGGCAGATCCTGGAACCGGCGAATCTGGCGGAATTTCGGAAGAATGTCGCGGCGCTCAACAACCGCGCCATTTTTGAAATCCCGGAAATGTTGGCAAAGATTTTGGGGCCGTCGGAGGAAGCCGCAGAGCCGCCCGCCACCACTACAGCAGTACGGACACAATCCACGGCCTAACTCTTTGCTGCGGGTTTCGAGAGCTGCGCTCTCTCGTTCCGGCCAGGATGCTCAAAGCGGGGACCTGCATCGCGATTCTCAATGGGTATGTGCAAGCGCGGCTTTGCACAGCTCTTCGCCCAATGACGTGAAGAATACTTCGGTATTTCACACATTTTGATGCAACTTCGGTGCGCGCGTGATTCCGCACATCGGCAATAGCAGGTGCCCACCGTGGCGGCTCGCAACTGACCCGGGGTGTCCGCCGACAGAATTAGTGATCCGCCGGTCAAACAGGTGAGTAATGA
>Ga0247666_1000403_pt1 | contig 11407 bp, 13 predicted proteins | sample CNK07_metaG_FD_183025 | JGI IMG/M metagenome (GOLD analysis project Ga0247666, IMG submission 183025) | Soil microbial communities from Purdue University Martell Research Forest, Indiana, United States - CNK07 | ecosystem: Environmental > Terrestrial > Soil > Temperate forest > Bulk soil...
CAGGAGCATCGGGACCATATCGGCGGGCGGCGGCCTGGTGTTCTCTTCGACCGTCGGCTCCACCCTACACCTGTTCTGTCCGGCCACTGGAGGCTGGTGGATAGACAGCACGAACGGTAATTGGACCATCCAGTGAGAGCTATACGAGAATGAATCCAACATTGCCTGCAGTAGCCGCCGTCGCTTGCGGTTTCACCTTCGGCGCAGCGACGGTGGTCGACCCACAGTCCATACTCATACCGCTCACCACGGCGCTGGCCGTGGCCGGATCGGTCTGGGCCGCCGCCCGGAGGTTCCAGTCCATCGTCGCCAAGAACGTCGAGGTGGAGAGGCGACTGGGGGTGACCGAGAAGGGGATCGTCGACTTGGTCAGGCAGGTCAAGGAAGGGTTCGACAAGGTGGACAGCTCGCTCAAGGACATGAAGGGCCAGCGCACGCTGGACATCGAGATCCTGCGCAGCGAGATAGCCGAGGCCGCCACCGGCAAGAGGCCGGCCATGGCGCCGCGCAGCAACAAGAAGGTGCTGCTGGTGGAGGACGACGCCAACGACCGGGAGCTGTTCAGGAGGACACTCAGCTCCATATTCGACATCGACGTGGCTACCAGCATGGCCCAGGCTACCCAGATGGCCAAGACCCAGGCCTACGACTGTGTGGTGCTGGACTTGCTGCTGCCGGACTCGTCGGAGGGTCGAACGGTGGAGGAGTTTCTACGAGAGATCCCCAGCGCGGTCTGCGTGGTCATCACCGGCAACCAGAACCCGGCGCTGATCGCGGCGGCCAAGCAGCAGGGGGCCTCGGCATACATCTTCAAGAGTAACCAGGACCGAAAGTACCTGGAGCAGACCATCAACAACGCAATCATGAGGAACCTATGAGACTGATAATCGCATTCATCGCAACGCTGGCCGCAGTCATGCTCGGCTCGGTCACGCTCATGCTCGTCATAGCGACGTGCATCAAGCGCGGGCTCAAGCTGGAGACCATAGTGGTCGTGGCCAAGGCCTACTGCTTCGTCATCATCGGCTTCTTCACCCCGCTCACCGTCGGGCTTGCGCAGTGGGCCAACAGCGGAGAGATGCCGGGGCCGATCATCTGGATCGTCACCGGGGCCTCCTGCTTCGTCGGGGCGGCCGGCCAGCTGCTCTCGTTCCTGTCCGGGTCCTACTCCGACTACACGGCCGGCAGGAAACAGGGAGGGCAGAGCTTCGACACCCAACAGTTCCTGAGGACGCCGGCGCAGCCTCCGACCCAAGCGCAAGCGGCGACTCCCGCGCCGGCTCAACCGGTGGAGGCGGCCAAACCGTGGGCCGCAAAGCCATGAGCGAGGAACACAGGAGAGATTTCCGGCACCTTTTCAAGGCGCTGGAGTTGTTAGAGGAAATAGTAAGAGACAGACACCAACTGAACAAACATATGAAAGAACTGGACGACCTTACAGCACAGGTCCAAGCAAGCAACGACGTGGCGGCCTCCGCCGTCATACTCATCAACGGCATCGCCGCACGCATAGCTGCGGCCGGGGTCGACCCGGCGAAGCTCGCCGCGCTGACCGCCAACCTCAAGTCTGAGTCCGACACTCTGGCTGCGGCGGTGGCAGCCAACACCGTAGCCGCTCCACCGGCGCCGTAGTAGAAAACCAACAACAGAAAGGTAAAAGCATGAAACAGATTGTAAACGTCCTGGCTATCCTCGGCCTGGTGGCGATGTCCGCAGGCTGCGTGCTGGGCAAGAAGACCTCGGTGACGGCCAACCCCAACGGCACGTTCACCACCAACACCACGGTCATCGTCAACGAGGCCAACCTCACGATCGACTCGGCGGCGCTCCAGGCGGCCACGGCCATCGCGGTCAACACGGTGCGCATACAGACGCACAATGACCCCGGCGTGCTCTCGGCGCTGCGCAACGCCAAGGTGGCGCTTGACGGGGTGCTCATGGGCGCCAGCCAGCAGACCACGGCCCAGGTGCTGGACATCCTCAGAGCCAACGGCAACCCGGCGTTACAGCAGCAGGTGACCTCGCTGGTGCAGACCATCAGCGCACTGGAACAGAGCCTGCTACAGAAGTACGGGGTGACGGTGGCCGGGGAGATCACCATCTCGATCCTCAAGAGCGTGGACGCCGGCCTGGCCATCGGGGTGGCTGGACCGTGAGGACCTTCGCGGCCTCACTACTACTGCTCGCCGGATGCGCGGTCCCGCACCGCGCTTCGGTGTCTATGCACGAGCTGCGTACCTACCAGGGTCGGCCCGACGGGATGGTCGCCCTGGAGACCTGGCGCGACACAGAGAAGGGCGGCGGCTGGTTCCTGCTCACGGACCCGAACGTGACCGGGCTGCTGGCCATCCATACCAACCAGACCGCCCTTGGCGGCGGCAGCCAGTTCATGACCGGACAGGCGAGTATTGTAGTGGACCCGCAGACCGGCAACATAGTCGGCGCGGTGGGTACGGCCGCCGGGAACATCATCGGGGCGGCGCTCAAGACCGCTGTCAAACCGTAAATACAATGGAAGTCGCACAAGTAATCTTCATCGGACTAGCGCTCCTGGTGGCGCTGGTCCTGCTGCTCACCGCCTGGAAGAGCAGCCGGGTAAGGAAAGCCTGCAAGCCCCGCGCCTACAGGGGGCGGCTGTGAGGATAGGGCTCTACCAGGGCGTCTCGCTGGTCAGCCGCATGATCCGCTTCATCACGCGCTCGCACTACTCGCACGCGGCCTTCGTGTTCGACCTGCCGGCCTACCACGCGGCCAGCCGGATGTACCAGGCCGGAGAGAGATTCCCAAAGCTCCACTTCTGGAACCTGGGGGCGGTGGTCGAGGCGTGGAGCGGCGGGGTGCACAACAGCGTGAGTGTCTCTTCTCTCCACACCAGTGGTACGAGGGTGGACCTGTTCGAGCCGGTCCTGGGGCTGAGCGACGCGGCCGAAGAGGCGCTGGTCAAGTTCTGTGCTGGCATCGTCGGCGACCCCTACTCCTACTGGAACGTGGTCCGGTTCCTGACCAGGCGCCCCGGCAGGGTGGACGGCAGTTGGTTCTGCTCTGAGGCGGTCTTCTGTGGGTTCCAGGTGCACGCAGGCCTGGCGCTGCTCAACCACAAGCACGCCTGGGAGGTCCCACCGGATTGGCTCCAGATGCCGGCGAGCCTGCGCAAGGTCGAGACGGTCTACACCAGGTGACATGCCAGACCAGCAGCTGGACATACTTATACGCACGTTGGGGGAGACCTACGGGGTCGAGGAGGTCAACCGCCGGATGCACGAGCTCACCGAGCGCACCCGGGAGTCCGGGCACGAGGCCTCGCGCCACAACGAGCACCACCGGGAGATGCACATGCTCTTCCGGCAGCTCAACCGCATCCTCCCGGAGTCAGGGCACCTGCTGCACGGCATCTTCGGCGGGCCGCAGGTCCTGGCGATCCTGGCGATGGTGGCGGCGGTGTCCAAGCTCAACGAGGTGTGGACCGAGCACAAGAAGAAGCTGGAGGAGGTGGCCAAGCTCCAGACCGAGGTGGCTATAGCGGTGTGGACCAAGCAGCGCGACGAGATGCGCGCCGCAAGGGACGACTTCGACAACTTCAACCGGCAGCTGGCGGCCACAGCCGCTGGCTACGACACCCTCAAGGCCAAGCAGACCGAGGCCATGGCGGTCCTGGAGGAGTACAACAAGGCGCTGGTCAAGCAGGGCGGCGAGGACAAGGTACGCACCGAGGAGCTCCAGAAGCAGGCCGAGGTCCGCAAGCAGCTCATGTTGGAGCTCTTCGCCAACCAGGAGCGCGAGGCGCTGGCCACGGCGCAGGGACGGCTGGAGACGGCGCACGCCGCACGCGCGGCCGGGGCTCCCGGAGGCGAGGCGGCGGCCCGCGCCGAGGCGAGCGCAGCTTTCAACAAGGACTTGTTCGAGAAGGCCCAGCACGCGATGGAGAAGGTGGAGAAGGAGCGCGGGGCCAGGATCTCGCCGGAGCTGATGACCAAGTTCATGGGCAAGGAGGTCACCATCGGCCAGATACAGGCCAGCGAGGAGGACTTCCAGAAGCGCTACCAGGCGGCCTCGGCCGCGCTGGAGGCGGCCCGCAACCGCTACGTGGCCGACAACGCCGCCATCGACGCGCATAAGCGCGCCCTGGAGGCGCTCACCGAGGCCGAGAAGCAGGCCGAGGCCGAGGTCACCAAGCGCACCCAGACGCTGCGCTCGGCGCGTGAGGCCGCGCACCAGGCGTTCGAGACCATGGGCGCCAGGCTCAATGCCGGCGACGAGGAGGAGATGCGCGCCGCAGGGCTCAAGCCCGGGTCGGTGGTTGGCAGGACGGCGCTGCGCACGGTGGAGGCCGCGGAGGCCTTCGCGCACGGGGACCGGCTGTCGCTGGCGCAGAAGGAGACGCTGGGGGCGGTGCGCCAGGCGCTGGTCAACGCCCGGGCGTCGACCGAGACCATCAACGCCCTCATGGCCGAGATGGCCGACCTGCACGTGAACCACGACAAGAAGATCCGTGACCTGCTCCAGGCGATGAAGATGCTCAGCTCGCAGGTCAAGTCCACCGTGTTCTGACCCATGCCGACCTTCTACACGCTCGCGACCAGGGAGGTGGAGAAGAGCCTCCAGGACTGGGGTGTCACCCTGGACTTCGAGGTGTTCCGCCAGAGCAAGGGCGCCAACACCGCCACGCTGCGCACGGTGGAGAACTTCGACCCGGTGGCGGCCAACTGGTTCTTCAAGCAGAAGGCGACCATCTACCGGGACCGGGTCGGCCCGGCAGGAGGCCCGTACGGCGGAGGGGCCATAATCTTCCAGGGCTACTTCGACGACCCGAAGATGGAGGCCACTCCGCACCAGCACATCGTCTACGAGCTCAAGTCGGTCTGGTGGCTCTTCGAGCGCAGCCAGTTCAAGCAGTACACGATGCAGTTCACCGGCTTCAGCAAGACCAACAAGCGGGTGATATCGGCCACCGTATCCAACCCCGGTCGCAACTACAAGTCCGGGGACACCGGGACCGTCTCCGGCGGGGTCGGGACGCTGGCGACCTACAAGGTCGTGGCGGTCGGTGCCAACGGGGCGGTGATACTAGTCACGCTCACCAACGGCGGAGGCAACTACACCCAGGCGCCGGCGAGCCCGGCTGGCACCCAGGCCAGCTCCGGGATAGGGGCTGGGCTGACGCTCTCCATTACCACCGGGCCGTTTCCGAACCTGGTGGCCAAGGTGAGCAGCGAGATTTTCCTGGGGGAGGACCTGCACCAGGCCGACGGGTTCACCGAGCTGTGGCCCAACGGCAACGGCGGCCAGGTGGGCGAGGTGGTCGACTGGATCAACGAGACCTACAACCCGACCAAGCAGGGGGCACAGGCCGGGCGCAACGACGCGCTGGACGTGGTACAGAAGGGGACCATCGATCCGCACACCATGATGCCGGTCACCAGGGTCAACACCTACTTCTGCGACGAGGCCATCCGGGCGTGCCTGCGCTGGGACCCGGACACGGTGATAGTGGAGGACCCGACCACGACTCCGCCGACGCTGCACTTCCGCAAGCTTGCCCGCTGGGACTACACCACCAACCCTCCGACCTTCAAGGACTACGCTAACCTGCCGGCCGTGGCGGTGCCGATAACCGCGCAGCGCGAGCGCCAGCTGGTGGTCCAGGGGCAGTTGAGCCGCCGGGTGCCGGGCGTCATCATAATCTACAAGTCGCTCAACGTGGTGGACGGGGCGACGGTGGCCAGTTTCGTGGCGGACGTGTTCCCGCCGGGCGTCACCGACTGGACGCCAGAGGTCTCCACGCACCTGATCGAGCTAGAGGGCAGCAAGCTGGTGCACCTCCAGGCGCTGGTGAAGGTCAACGAAGTATTTCCGCTCTCGCTCCTGGCGTCCGGGGACCCGGCGAGTCAGGCGCAGTGGTGGCTCGGCCACGACAGGAGCTTGAGCGATCCCGCAATCGACCCGGCGACCATAGCGGTCAAGAGCCAGGCGACGGTGGTGGACGACCAGGGCAACGCGATAGACGTGGTCAACGCCTTCACTCAGGAGCTGGCCTCGGCGCTTCCGACCTGGACCGGGCAGGTCTCAGTCCGGGCGCACGTCAGCCAGCAGATATCCTTCACGCGCAAGGCCAAGGCCGGGAGCGTGGTCAACGAGACGCGCCAGGCGACCCGGGTGCACACCAAGACCATAGTGGTGACGACAGCCCAGGGGCAGCTCTACACCGCGCTGGGGAGCTTCACCCAGGCCGAGGCCATACCGCAGAACGTGGCCGAGTCGGTCTTCCGCAGCCTCGCCTTCCCGCAGTACCAGGGGACGATCTCCTTCGACGACTTCCCGCTGCGCTCCGACGTGCAGCTCGGGACCCGGCTAGTTCTCAAGGGGCCGAACCTCACCTTCGGCGACCCGGACGACAAGGTGAATCCGAGCGTGATACTGGTCCAGTCGGTGAGGCAGCGGCCGGCCTACGGGCAGACCGAGGTCACCTTCGGGGCCGGCCCGGCGGTGGACCTGGACGCGTGGATCGAGCTGGCCCGGGCGAGCCGCGGCCGGCTGACCTGGAACCTGCCGAGCAACCGCGGCGACGGCGGCAGCAACCCGAGCGGCAGCTCGGTGAGCGTGGACACCGGGGCTGATGCTCCGTCCGACGACACCAGCCACGGGGTGGGAGGCCTCTCGTTCCTCTCGGTGATAGGGAGCCCACTGTAATGGCGACGGTACCACACGTGGCGGTGGACGGCGACGGCCAGGCGATCACCATCTCGGTCATCGACAACGAGACCGGTCTGCTGGCCGCGGGCTTCGGCTCGATCGTCATCGCGCTCCACGACCTCAAGCAGGGCGACAGCGTGGTGAGGCGCGCCCGGTTCCAGTGGCTGCGCTTCAAGGACGCGAACAACAACTGCGCTCCGATGAAGATGCTGGTCCTGGCGACCGACCCGGAGGCCGACTCCGGGTGAGCGCGCCGCAGATGGACAACTGCTGCGGCTGCGTGCAGCAGGCGGTGCGCATGGCGCTGCTCCAGGCCAACTTCGTCTGGCCGGGGTTCGCCCCGTTCACCAGCCAGGGCTTCCTGGACACCTTCGGAGTGCGCTACCTCACCCTCACGGTCAACTCATACTGGAACATCGCCGGCTCCTCGCAGGTCATCGGATTCGCGGCCTCGATCACGGCCGACCCGGTCAACGGCACCTTCGTCACCGACCCGGTCACCGGCATGAACGTGACCGAGCTGACGAGCCAGGGCTACGACCTGGCCGCGCCGATCCTGGGCGACCCCAACCTCATCGTCACGGCGACGCAGCTGCGGCTCCCGGGCGGGCTCGGGCTGCCGGACATAACAATCACCCTCTCCAACCCGTTCACCCTGGCCCAGTGCAAGGCCGGGGCGATAGACTTGCTGGCCCGGGTCGACCTTGCGACAGTGGACTACGACCGCTTCGAGGAGGCGCGTTGGAAGCTGACCGGCGGCAACGTGGTGGGCGGGCTCAACCAATCCCAGTCGCTCTACGTCATCGCGCCGCAGGCGGTGCAGATGACCAACAACCCGGCGTACTTCAACCCGGCGACCGGTGGCTACGGCAGTATCCTGGCGTGGTCCAACCTGCTGGGCGGGAGCCCGGGCGGGACGCAGAACATCATCACCATCGCTCCGAAGACCGACGCCCAGGGCAACGTCCTGTACTTCGTGCCGGCCCCGTTCACCCACGACCCGCACGTGGTGGTACTGAACGATCTGGAGATACAGCCCGGGACGGTGGTCGGGACGAGTAGCTTGTACGCCCAGGAGTTCTACTGGGTGCTGAGCAAGGCCAAGTACAAGCCGGTCACCGCGGACTTCTGTCAGGAGACCGACTTCTTCTACGGTCCCAACGCGGTCGCGCCGACCCCGCCGAGCGCCTGTCAGATGATCCCGGCCCCCAACGGCGGCGAGTACTTCCTGGACCCGCCGGACCTGGACCCGGACACCCGGGACAACCAGCACATCGCCGTCACCACCCCGCTCTTCGGCTACGTGCTGACCAACGGTGGCTGCCCGTGCACACCGCCGTGAGCGACTGCGCCAACTGCCCCAAGACGGTGGTACAGGCCGCGGCCAAGCTGGTCAAGGTCGCGCTGGGTGTCGGGCTGGTAGACGCCGAGACGCTCAAGGAGCGCGACGCCACCTGCGGGGCCTGCCCGCACCTGCTCCCCGGGGCGGTTCGGATGCTGAGGAAGTGCGAGCTGTGCGGGTGCTTCATCGGGGCCAAGACGCGGCTGGCGGAGGAGCGGTGCCCGGACCAGCCGCCGAGGTGGGAAGCGCTGGCGCAAAATAAATAGTTGACCTCAAGGACCTCTCGGCGCATACTCGCCTTGTGAGTCCGAAAAAGTTAAACAAAATTTCCTCCCCGCTCGGTGCTGCGTCGTTCGGGCTCACACTTCGTCTGGCGCGCCTGGGCGGAGGAGGATTTTGTTTAGAAAGGTCGAAATATGCCACCGAGAAAACCAGCAGGTTCAGGGACTAAGAAAACTCTCTATCAGGGGGAGCTAGTGAAGATGGGTCCGGTCTTCGTCACCGTGAAGAGCGACGTCCTGGAGTCGCAGTTCAAGAAGGGCCAGTACTACGTGGTCCTGGACATCGACGGGGTCGAGCGCACCTACAACATCGAGAACGACAACTGCATGACGGCCTTCGACGGCCAGAAGGGGGCGAGCTTCACCATCGAGGCGCAGGGCTCCCGGGACGAGGCGACCGTGGAGTACATCGGCGACGAGCCACCCGCTCAGGAGCAACAGCAGCAGCGCCCACCGCCACGCGGCAACGCGCCGCCGCAGAGTAGACCGGCGCAGAGGCCAGCGCCACAGACCAACGCGCACCGCCCGGCCAACCCTCCGCAGCGCGACAACGGAGGCGAGGTGGCCACCTGGAGCAGGGCCAAGGTCACGGTGGCGAGGCGGCTGAGCCTGATGAAGGTGACGCTCAACGCGGCGCTGTCGCTGGCGGAGGACTGGAAGGCATGGACGGGGAACGCGATGGAGTCGGACTTGTTCCAGTCGCTGCACGCGCAGCTCTTCATCGCCAGCGAGCGGGCCATGGTCAAGGAGACGGTCAAGTACGCCTTCTACGCCGACGCGATGCCGGCCAACGTGAGCCTGGAGAAGCTGGAGGTGGTGCACAAGGAGAAGCAGGCGGACGCGCCGCCGGCCAAGCCCAAGCAGGCGCGACCGGCCCCGGCTGCGGAACCGGAGCCGGCAGCGGCAGCCCCGGTGGAGGAAGACGACGTCCCGTTTTGACAATTAACCAAAAGGTCGAAGTGAAAAACGAAACACTGGAAGCATTTAAAAACTGGGCGCACGCAGTCACTGCTGAGCTACAGTGCCTCTCCCTAAAGCGAGGCGGCGGTATTGTCACCGTTGACCAGCTTGGTGAGGCAATGAAGATACTGCATGACGCGATTCAAAACGAGGAGGTTTCGTCGTGAGGCTCAAGTCCATCACCGCTACCAACTTCAAGGGGCACCAAAAGTTCCACTACGACTTGGCACCCGTCACGCTGCTCCACGGCGACAACTTCAGAGGCAAGAGCGCGGTGGTCGAGGCGGTCACCCTGGCGCTGCTCGGGTACGTGCCCGGGGTGGCGACCAAGCAGAACGAGCTCTTCGAGCGTCTGGCCTCGGGTAACCCGATGTCGGTCACCGCGAAGTTCGACGAACTGCACGGTGTCAAGGACGTCTGCTGGACGAGGCAGTACGAGCAGGTGGGAGGGGCGGTCAAGCACTTCGGCACCGAGCACGTATTCCCGCCGATAGCGGGGGACGTCTCCAAGTTCCTTGGGCTGAGCGGGCCGGCGCAGACCCGGTTCCTGTTCGAGTGCGCGGAGCTGGGGCCGGAGTTCTCCATACCGGAGCTGTCCAAGCTGGTCAGGGCCAAGCTCAAGAACGTGAAGCTGGACCCGCACAACAAGGAGGCCGAGGCGGCGGTGGACGAGCTGGCCGAGTTCGTGGCTAGCGGCGACGCGCAGGCCGAGCCGCAGGGGTGGCTCTCGGTCCTGGCGGAGAACCTGCGGCTGCGCAAGAACTCGGCCCAGGCTACGGTGGACCGTATGGCCAAGACCGGCCAGGGGCTGGCCCAGGTCGCCCAGGCGCGCCCTACGGCGCCGCAGGACGCGGAGGCGCGGTGGGAGCAGGCCAAGCGCCGGAAAAGCGAAGTAGGGGCCGAGTGCGCGAGGCTACATGCGCAGCTGGAGGCCAAGCGCGAGGAGTGGCGCAAGCTGGACACGGCGGCCAAGGCGGGCCAGGCGGTCGGGGAGCAGGCCGAGAAGCTCAAGGCGGAGCGGGAGGACGCGGAGTCCAAGCTGGCCAAGTGGACGCACGAGTTGCCGGAGACCGACTTCAGGCCGGCGCTGGACTACTACGAGGACATCAAGGTGGCGGAGAAGGCCAGGAGCCGCGCCGACACCGACTGGCAGCTGGTCAAGGCGCGCATCTCCGAGGCCAAGGCGGTCGAGGTGACGGAGGTCTGCCCCACCTGCGGGCACAAGCGCAGCGCGGCGGACGTCGCCAAGTCCAAGGCCGCGCTCAAGAAGCAGCTTAAAGCCCTCAACCTCGACCTGGTAATCGCGAACGAGAAGCACCTCAAAGCGTGCGCCGAGGCGGAGCGGCTGGAGAAGCTGCGCGACGGGGCCGTGGAGCGCGAGAAGCACACCCGGAGCCTGGAGGAGGCCATAGCCGGGGCACGACAACTGATAGCCAGGATCGACAACACTCTTGAGGCGGCCACCCAGACCGATAACTTCAGGCAGCAGGCCGAGAAGGCCAAGGCCGACGGGGTGGCGCTCTCTAGTAGGGTGATCAATGCGCAGAGCCAGCTGGAGGCCGAGACTGAGCTGACCAGGGTTGCCGAGGAGTCCTACAAGCAGCTGCTGGCCGACCGGGCCGACGCCAAGTCCAAGGCCAGCGCGGCCAAGGAGCTGCGGCGCGCCAGGGCCGAGATCGAGGTGGCCAAGCAAGCCTGTGCCATCGTGGCCGAGCTGCAAGGCATGCTGGTGGAGAAGGGCGTCGGGCCGCTGGTGGCTCGGATGAACGAGTTGGCCCACCCGGTCCTGCCGGCGCCGCTGGAGTTCCGGGACGGGGAGCTGGGGTCGGTCAACCAGGGTAACTTCTACTCCTGGCGCACATTCAGCGGCACGCAGCGGGCCATGGCCCAAGCGGCGCTGTGCCTGGTGCTGGCGAGCAAGGCGCCGATGAGGCTGGTGGTTCTTGACGAGCTTGGTCGACTGGACAAGTCGAGGAAGCGCAGGCTGTGCGAGCACCTGGTGGACCTGTGCGCGATGGGCAGGATCGACCAGGCGATACTGGTGGACACCGAGTGCGACTTCTCGCACCGGCTTCTGCCGCAGTGGTTCCAGGCACTGGAGGTCAAATGAGCAACAAGAGACTTGCTACGTTCG
>Ga0247666_1000405_pt1 | contig 11395 bp, 11 predicted proteins | sample CNK07_metaG_FD_183025 | JGI IMG/M metagenome (GOLD analysis project Ga0247666, IMG submission 183025) | Soil microbial communities from Purdue University Martell Research Forest, Indiana, United States - CNK07 | ecosystem: Environmental > Terrestrial > Soil > Temperate forest > Bulk soil...
GGATCAGCACGATCGCGAGAGCGAGGAGGCCGTAGATGCCGCCCGAGGCGAGACCGCTCACGATCTGCTGGATGAAGTTGGTCATCAATAACCGAGGTAACTGCGGCGGACGGATTCGTTCTTCCGGAGGTCTGCGGCGTCGCCGCCAAGGACGACGCGCCCCGTCTCGAGCACATAGGCGTGCTCGGCGTGTGCGAGCGCGAGCATCGCGTTCTGCTCGACGACGACGATCGTCGTGCCGCTCTCGTGCATCCGGCCGAGCACGTCGAAGATCTCGCGCGCCACGAGCGGTGCGAGCCCGAGCGACGGCTCGTCGAGGAGCAGGATGCGCGGCTTCGCCATCATCGCGCGGCCGAGCGCGAGCATCTGCTGCTCGCCGCCGGAGAGCAGGCCGGCCTGCTGCGCGCGGCGCTCGTAGAGGCGCGGGAAGTACTCGAAGACATGTGCGAGATCGCGCGGCGACGCGTTGCCATGCACCCACGCCCCGAGCCGCAGGTTGTCGAGCACCGAGAGCGTGGAGAACGTGCCGCGCCCCTCCGGCACGTGCGCGACGCCGTTGCGCGCCATCCCTTCGGGAGTGCGGCGGAAGATCTTGTGCCCGTCGAGCAGCACATCGCCGCTCGTCTTCACGGTCCCGGAGATCGCGCGCAGCGTCGTCGTCTTGCCCGCGCCGTTCGCGCCGAGCAGCGCGACGAAGTCGCCGTCGGCGACGGTCAGTGAGACGCCGTGGAGTGCGCGGATCTCGCCGTAGCGCGCCTCGACGTCGCGGAGCTCAAGGAGCGACAAGCCGCTCCGTCACGCAGCGGATTCGGCGCCGAGATAGGCCTCGATCACCGCCGGGTTCCGCTGCACCTCGTCCGGCGTGCCCTCGGCGATCTTGCGGCCGAAGTCGAGGACGTGGATGCGCTCGGCGATGCCCATCACGAGCCCCATGTGGTGCTCGACGAGCAGCACCGTGAGGTCGAAGTCCTCGCGCAGCTTGCGGATGAACGTGCCGAGCTCGGAGACCTCCTCGTGGTTCAGGCCTCCGGCCGGCTCGTCGAGCAGGAGCAGCTTCGGCTCGGCGACGAGCGCCCGCGCGAGCTCGACGCGCTTCAGCGTCCCGAACGGCAGGCCGGCTGCGGGGCGCTGCGCGACGTTCGCGATGCCGACGTAATCGAGGACCTCGAGCGCGCGGCCGCGCGCGGCGCTCCCGCGGAACGGCTTCGTGCGCGTGTGCGCACCGACGAGGACGTTGTCGAGCACGCTCATAGTCCGGAAGAGCTCGACGTTCTGGAAGGTCCGCGCGATGCCACGGCGCACGATCCGATGCGGAGAGGTGCGAAGGAGGCTCTTGCCGTCGAGCTCGAGCTCGCCGGTGTCCGGCCGGTAGAGCCGCGTGATGACGTTGAAGAGGGTCGTCTTGCCCGCGCCGTTCGGGCCGATCAGGCCGACGATCTGGCCGGCCTCGACGTCCAGCGAGACATCGTCGATCGCGACGATGCCGCCGAAGCGGCGGGTGACGTTGCGAATCGCGAGCAGCGCCATCGCGAGGACTCTAATGCGTGAGCGCCCGCGGTAGGTCGCAAGTCCCACCCCCCGTGACCGGTCTATACCCTTGGAACGGGGGGTGCTCCTCCGCTTTGTCGGCTTTGCTAGGGCTTGACGAGCGGCACGCACCCCCTTTCCGTTTCTATGTTTCGGACCATAATGACCGGGTAGCGGAACCCAACGCCCTAGCAGGCCGACATCAACAAGGAGGGTTCCGCAGATGAAGCTTCGCTTCAGCATGCTCGCACTCGTGGCGAGCCTCGCACTCCTCGCGTTCGCAACGGTTGCACCGGCGGCGAACGCGCCACAGGCGGCGCCGACGGACGCGCTGACCACGACACTGACCGGCACGGCGACGGATGCCACGGGCGTCGTCGTCGGCACGGTTTCGAGTGTTCTCTCGATCACCGGCTTCAGCAACCAGAACGGCCAGTTGGTCGCGAACGGCACGCTCGTCAGCACGATCACCAACACGCTCACCGGCGTGACTCAGACAGTGACTCAGGCGGTCTCGGTCCCCGTGAGCGGGACGGGCAGTTGTCAGATCCTTCATCTGACGCTCGGGCCGCTCGACTTGAATCTCCTGGGGCTCCAGGTGCACCTGAACCAGGTGGTGCTCGACATCACCGCGCAGTCCGGGCCGGGGAACCTCCTCGGCAATCTCCTCTGCGCCGTCGCGCACCTGCTCGACAACCCGGCGGCTCCGGCCGGCGGGCTCGCGGGCTTGCTCAACAACCTGCTCGCGAACCTCTAACGGCGAGCGGGCGCGTGCGGGGCAGGAGGGGCTGTCCCGCACGCGCTCACCTCGCGAGCTCACTGGGCTCGGTCACCGGCAGAGCGCACGCGAACCGCTCGCAGACGTAGACGGCGGCCTCGCCGTCCACTTCCGTTCGGCCGGCGAGTAGCGGCACGTCGTCTGCGGGGCCGAAGGCGATCACGTCCGTCTCCGCCGCGCCGGCGATCGCGGCGCGGGCGACCTCGGCGTCGGGCGCGCCGATGATCGCGAGCTCACGGTGAGGCGCGAGGTGCTGGTGCAGCGCGACGAGCAGCCAGCCGAAAGCCGAGGGAGCCCTCGGCAGCGCGTCGCGGACGATTCGCAGGACTGAGACAGCTCGCCGTTCGAGGTCGTCGTCGCCCCAGATGCGAGCGAGACGCAGGAGGACGTAGGCGAGCATCGCGTTGCCGCTGGGCGTCGGGTGGTCGTCGAGCTCCTTCTTGCGCGCGACGAGCTGCTCGCCGTCCCAGGGCGTCTGGAAGAACCCGCCCCCTTCGCCGTCCGCGAACAGCTCGACCGCAAGCGTCGCGAGCCGGTGTGCCTCGCGCAGCCAGCGCGGGTCGCCGGTCGCGACGTGCAGCTCCATCAGCCCGTACGCAACGTCGGCGTAGTCCTCGAGGTAACCGATGCCCTTCGCAACGCCGTTACGCCACGTGCGATGCAGGCGGCCCTCCTGCGTCGAGAGCGGGCCGAGCAGGAACTCGGCGAGTGCGATGGCCGGCCCGACCCGGCCGCCCTGCGCGAGCGCGGCGAGCATCAATCCGTTCCACGACGCGATCGCCTTGTCGTCGCGGAGTGGTTGTTTGCGTTTCTCGCGCTGCGCGAGAAGCCGCGCTCGCGTCTCGTCGTCGAGCTCGCCGCGCAGCACGAACCGGCCGTCCTCGAACGGCTCGAAGAGCTCCTCGGGCGCGCCCTCACCGGGCGCCCACGTGAACGTCAGCCCTTCCACGCCGTCGGTGTCGGCGTCCTGGGCGGACGCAAACCCGCCGCCGTCGAGCGCGAGCTCGCGCAGCACGTAATCGATGGTCTGGTCGGCGACGAAGCGGTAGCGATCGTCACCGAACGTTTTCGCCGCGTGCAGGTAGACCGAGGCGAGCAGCGCGTTGTCGTAGAGCATCTTCTCGAAGTGCGGGACGAGCCAGCGCTCGTCGACCGAATAGCGGTGGAAGCCGCCGCCGACCACGTCGTACATGCCACCGAGCGCCATGCGATCGAGCGTCCGCCGCGTCATCTCGTCCTCGCCGCGGCGCAGCAGGAACTCGAGCACGGGCGCAGGCGGGAACTTCGGCGCGCGGCCCCACCCACCCCACTCCGGGTCGAAACCCTCCTGCAGGTTGCGCTGCGCCTCGTCGAGGAGCTCCGAGGTCAGAGGCTCGTTCGACGCCTGCAGGTGGGCGGCGGAGCGGATGTGCTCGACGAGCTTCACCCCCGAGCGGTCGATCTCATCGCGCTGCTCGCGCCACGCGTCTGAGAGTGCGAGCAGCACCTGCTTGAACGACGGCAGGCCGTGCCGCGGCTCCGGCGGGAAGTAGGTGCCGCCGAAGAACGGCTCGCCCGTCGGCTTGAGGAAGACCGTCATCGGCCAGCCGCCGTGCCCGGTCAGCGCGACGACGGCGTCCATGTAGATCGAATCGAGGTCGGGACGCTCCTCGCGGTCGACCTTGATGCTGACGAAGTTGTCGTTCATGACGCGCGCGGTCAGCGGATCCTCGAAGGACTCGCGCTCCATCACGTGGCACCAGTGGCAGGCGGCATAGCCGATCGAGAGCAGGATCGGCTTGTCCTCGGCACGCGCCTGCGCGAGCGCCTCCTCGTCCCAGGGCTGCCAGTCGACCGGGTTGTGCGCGTGTTGCAGAAGGTAGGGCGACGTCTCTTGGGCGAGGCGGTTCACCGGGGTAGCGTAGGTGCGCGATGCGTCACTACGAGGACTTCACCGTCGGCGACACCTACCGCTCCGCGGTCGGCCGCACCGTGACGGAGACCGACAACCTCCTGTTCACGATGCTCTCGCTGAACACGAACGAGCTGCACTTCAACGAGGAGGCGGCGATGGCGACCGAGTGGGGCCGCGTTCTCGTCAACTCCACGTTCACGCTCTCACTCGTGCTCGGCCTGTCGGTGGCCGACACCTCGCAGGCCGGCGCGGTCAACCTCGGCTGGACGGAGATCCGCCTCCCTCACCCGGTGTTCGTCGGCGACACGATCTGGACGGAGACGGAGGTCACGTCGGCGCGCGAGTCGGAGTCGCGCCCGACGCACGGCATCGTCGGCGTGCGCACGCGCGGCCTCAACCAGCGGCGCGAGGTCGTGTGCGAGTTCGCGCGTTCGTTCCTCATCGCAAAAGCCGCGGCGGCGCAGGACTCGTTCCCGGGGACGGACGAGCCGTGGGGCGTCTGAGCACGTTTCGAACCTGGTTCGCTCTTCAACCAGGTTCGAGAGTTTCGAACTGACAGCCGCCTCCCGAGAAACTCTTCAACCTGGTTAAAAAGCGAACCAGGTTGAGCCCTACGCCCGAACGTGATTCCCGACAGGGACCCAGATTCGAGAAGTTTCGAACGTGAATCTGGTTCGGCTGACACCGAATCAGGTTCAGCGCTAGAGCTCGAGCTGCCAGCCCTGTACGCGCTCGACGACGTCGAAGCCGAGGTCTTCGTACGCTTCGATCGTCTCCTCCTCGTCGCCCCACGAGTCGAGATCGGCGGGGCCGGCGCCGAGCACGGCGCACGCGGCGATCAGCAGTGACGCATAGGCGTCGGGCGAGCGTCCCTCCGGCAGCACGCCGGGCCCGTCGATCAGTCGCTCCGCGGGGAAGACGCTACAGAGCCCGACCACCGGCAGGCCGACGACCACGGCGCCTTCGGGCGGCTCCGCCAGCGGCGAGACGTGCTTGTGACCCCAGAGCCCTGCGTACGCGCGCGCGAGCACCTCCGCATAGTCGCGCTCCTCGAGCATCGCCGGCTCGCGCCCGCGCAGCGGCACCTCGTCGGCATGCATGCGCACATACGCGCCCACCGGGTCAAGCCCGTGAGCGGAGAGGTCGTCGTTCGAGTGCACCCAGAGGAGCTGCGCGCCCGCCGCGCGAGCGGCCTCTTCGTCGCCGGGCGCGAACGACTCCGCCTCGACCACGCGCAACCCGTCGACCGACGTCTCGACGTTCAAGGCCATCGCGAAGCGCGGTAGAACGAGCCCTCGAGCTGCCGGCCGAACAGCTCCGCGAGCCACTGCGAGATCGCGACGAGCGCGTCAACGTCTACGCCGGTCTGCACACCCTCGCGCTCGAGCTGCCAGACGAGGTCCTCGGTCGCGACGTTGCCGGTCGCCCGGGGCGAGAAGGGACAGCCGCCGAGGCCGCCGACCGATGCGTCAAGCACCGTCGCACCGCCCTCGAGCGCGCCCCACGCGGACGCGTACCCCGTGTTGCGCGTGTTGTGGAGGTGCGCGCCGACCGGTTTCCCGAGGATCGAGACGCGCTCGACGAGATGCTGAACGCGCCGCGGCGTCGCGACGCCGATCGTGTCGGCGAGGACGAGCTCATCGGCGAGCTCGAGTCGCTCGCACAGAGCAGCGACCGCGCCAGGATCTACCTCGCCCTCGAACGGGCAGCCCCACGCGCACGAGACGGTGACCGTCGTCGGCACCTGCGCCGCTGCGACGATCGCGCGCACCCGCTCGACTGCTTCGTCGAGCGACGCGTTCCCGTTACGGCGGTTGAACTCCTCGGTTGCCGCGAGCGTGCAGTTGACGCGGTCGAGGTTCGTCTGCGCGAACCGCTCGTACCCTCGCTCGTTCAGCACGAGGCCCGAGAGCTCGGCGCCACCGCGATCAGCGGCCGCCACGACCTCCTCGGCGCCGGCCATCTGAGGCACCCGGTCAGCGCGGACGAACGACACGGCCTCGATGCGCGGCACGCCTGCCGCGGCGAGTCGCGAGACCAGCTCGCCGCGCACCGCGGGCTCGAGCGTCTCCGGCTCGTTCTGCAGGCCGTCGCGAGGCCCGACATCGCAGATCGTCACATCCATCGGCCGTAGTTTGTCCCGATGCCGGGTCGAGGGGTCGCTCCTACCGTTGGACCGTGCATCCGTCCGCATCCTTCAGCGCCATCGTTCGCGTCCGGCTCGACGATACTCCCGGCTCCTTCGCCCGGTTCGCGGCCGCCGTCGGCGAAGCCGGCGCGTCCCTCGGCGCGATCGATCTCGTGCGCGTCGAGCGCAGGACGAAGGTGCGCGATGTCGCGCTCCTCGCCGCCGACGCGGCGCATCTCGAGGAGGTCGTCGCCGCCGTGCGCGGGGTCGATGGCGTTGAGGTGCTCCACACATCGGACCGCACCTTCCTGCTGCACCTCGGCGGCAAGATCGAAGTCGTTCCCCGTTCACCGGTGAAGACGCGTGACGATCTCTCGATGGCGTACACCCCCGGCGTGGCGCGCGTCTGCCGCGCGATCGCCGACGACCCCCAGAAGGTGTGGACGCTGACGACGAAGCAGCACATGGTCGCCGTCGTCACCGATGGCTCCGCGGTGCTGGGCCTCGGCGACATCGGGCCTGAAGCTGCGCTGCCGGTGATGGAAGGCAAAGCGATGCTGTTCAAGGAGTTCGGCGGGCTGAACGCGTTCCCGATCTGCCTCGACGCGCGCGACACCGACGAGATCGTTTCGATCGTGAAGGCGATCGCGCCGGGCTTCGGCGGGATCAACCTCGAGGACATCGCCGCGCCACGCTGCTTCGAGATCGAGCGGCGGCTGAGGGAAGAGCTGGACATCCCCGTCTTCCACGACGACCAGCACGGGACCGCGATCGTCGTGCTCGCAGCGGTCCTGAACGCGCTGCGCGTCGTCGGCAAGCGCCTTGAGGACGTGAAGATCGTGACCACCGGTTGTGGCGCGGCTGGCACCGCCGTGACGAAAATCCTGCTCGCGGCCGGCGCACACACGATCGTGGGCTGCGACGAGCACGGCGCGTTGTACGACGGCCGACCCGGCTTGAACGATGCCAAGCGCGAGTACGCGCAGCTGACGAACCCTGCGGGCGAGCGCGGCACGGCCGACGAGGTGCTCGCGGGCGCCGACGTCTTCATCGGCCTCTCGGTTCCCGGCGCTGTCACGCGCACCGGTATCGGTCGCATGGCCGCCGCCCCAATCGTCTTCGCGCTCGCCAACCCGCGCTCCGAGGTCGAACCGGAGGAGATCGAGGATCTTGTCGCCGTGATCGCAACCGGGCGCTCGGACTATCCGAACCAGATCAACAACGTGCTCGCGTTTCCGGGTGTCTTCCGCGGCGCCCTCGACGTCCGGGCCTCCGCGATCACGTCTGAGATGGAGCTCGCGGCGGCGCACGCCCTCGCACACGTCATCTCTGACGACGAGCTTTCCGCCGACTACATCGTCGCGAGCGTGTTCGACCGGACCGTAGCCCCGGCCGTCGCGAGTGCGGTCGCGGCTGCGGCGCACGCCGCAGGCGTCGCCCGCGACAAACTCGAACCGGTCGAGGTCTAGGCAGGCGCCGGTGCGGGGACCGGGACGACGTCGACCGGGTCACGCGGCCGCGCGGGCAGCAGCGCGACGACAAGGCTCGTCATCGCGACACCCACCCACTGCCAGCCCGTCAGCGTCTGGCCGAACTTGAAGTAGCCGACCAGGATCGCGCTGACCGGGAACGCCAGCTCGGCGATCGTCGCGGCGACTGCCGGAGTCACACGGAGGCCGTAGTAGTAGAGGCCGAGCGCAAGGAAGCCGGTGACGACGGCGAGGAGCGCGATGTACCACGAATCGTGCCTCGACGCGAACGCCGGGGCGCCCAGCACGAGCAGCGCGATCGCGCTGGCGGGCAGCCCGAACGCGAAGCGGAGCGTCGCAACGTGCTCGAATCTCATGTCGCGCGAGAGGTAGCGGCCGAGCACGGTGCCGAGCGCCCACAGCACTGCCGCACCGAGCGCGTAGAGCGACGGCCTGAGGCCGTGCACCGAGGGATGAAGCGGGTGCGGCACGCCGATCAGCCACGCGCCGACGAGCGCGGGCAAGAGATAGAAGGCGAACCGCGCTCGCGGCCGCTCACCGAGGATGATCCCAGCCGCGACGACCGCGACCACCGGCTGCACCTTCTGCAGGACGACCGGCGTCACGTAGTCCGTCCCGACCTTGAACGCCTCCGTGAAGAGAATCGTCGCGATGGCCGACGAACCTGCGCCGATCACGAAGGCCGCAATCACATGCCTCCACCCCAGCCGCAGCAGCGCTGCGACCGCCCCGGTGAGGAACGGCAGGGTCAGGGCAACGAGCACGACGTGCTCGCCGAAGACGATCGTCGCGGGCGCCGTCGTATGCGCGAGCGGCGAGCGGATCCACGCGTCCAGGCCCCACATGGCAGCCGCAACCGCGACGAGGATGATGCCGGTCGACCTGCGCACGTTCCTCAGACTAGTCGCGCGAACGGAAGTGCCGCGACGCGCTCGAGCCACGCGGCGATCCGAGGCCGCCCTTCGACCGACAGCGAGCGGCGCATGATGTCGTGGATGTCGTAGTCGTCATCGGGGTTCGTATCGGTCGCGTACTTGAGGAACGGGTAGGCCGCGACGTCGGCGACCGACAGCTCGCCGAAGAGGTAATCGCCCTCGAGGAGCGCCTCGAACCGCTCGAGCGAGCGGTCGAGCCGCTTCGCGGCGCGCGCCTTCCGCTCCTCGTCCTGGTCCCGCCACAGAACGCCGAGCGGGTGCAGCCAGATGCGGTCGAACCACTCGAGGAAGGTGTCGACGAGCGCCCGTTCGCGCGGGTCGTCCGGCCACAGCTGCGGGGCGATGCGTCCGACGATCGCGAGCGACCCGACGACGATCTTGCCGTCGAGCTGGGCGATCGGGACGCCCTTCTGCCCGCTCAGCTCCTCGATCAGTGTCCGGTCGTCGAAGGTGACGAGCGTCCACTCGACGTCGACATCTGCGAGCGCGGCCGCAATCGACACGCGCTCGCAGTTCGTCGACCAGGGGATGCCCCAGGCGCGCACTAAGCGGTAGGCACCGGAGCAGTCGGCTCCGGTCTGTCACCCTCGACTTGGACGAGCTGCTTCCGGATATTCCCGCCGGTGAGGTAGCCGACGATCCCAAAGGCGATGATCACGGCCAGCGTGCCGAGGGTGTACAGCTCGAACTTCGCGCGGGAGAGGCCCCACGAGTCGTGGAAGTTGTAGGGGACGTTGAAGAGCTTCTCGAGCACGCCCGGGAAGATCGCCACCCAGGTCCCGAGCGCGATCCAGCCCGTGGTGAGAATCGTCGAGATCCAGATTCCCGCATTGCCGAAGGGAACGACGTACGGACGGCGGACATCTGGATGCGTGTACCGCAGCTTCAGCACCGCCGGAAAGATCCAGAGGTACGACAGCAACGTCGTCGAGATCGCCATGTAGAGCACGACCGTGAATGCCGCCGAGGTCGACTGGTGCTTCAAGAGCTCGATCGCAGCGATGCAGAACAGCGACGAGGCGACGCCGGACATGACGTTGACGCGCACCGGCGTCCCGAAGCGCCTGTTGAAGACGCCGAACCACGGGAAGAACGCTCCGTCGTAGGCGGCGGCCGCCTGGATCCGGTCGGAGCCGATCATCCAGACCGCTCCGGAGGTGAGCAGCGTGCCGACGAAACAGAGGGTCATCACGATCAGCAGGAAGTGGGCCGCCCCGCCGTACGCACCGTGGAACGTCGTCGTGACAGCGTCGATGAAGCCCGAGATGTTGGAGATTGCCTTGGCAGGCAGGACGAGCAGGATGCCGAGAATCGGGACGACGTAGAGCGAGACGCCGATCAGCCCGCTGTACAGCACCGAAAGTGGCACGTCCTTCTCCGGGTTCTCCATCTCCTCGGCCGCCCCGTTCTGGAGCTCGAAGCCGACGTAGTTGAAAAGCAGGACGGGAACGAGCGCCAGAAAGATCGAGCGCGTCGGCGAGAGATGCGAGACCGGGAAGCCGTGAACGCCGTGACGGAACGCATAGACGACGAGGGTCAATGTGAAGAAGCCGAGCACGAAGATCCGCATGAACCCACCGACGTTCGGGATCCACTTCCCGTACCGCAGCGAGACGATCGCGACGATGATCGAGAGCCAGACGAACGCCAGCTTGAAGACGAAGTCGCCGGGCGAGGCGTCACCGATCTTGAAGATGTTCGCGCTCCAGGCCGCCGTCGCCGTGAACGCCAGCGAGCCGCCGACCCACAGCGGGTTCGTGATCCAGTAGAGGATCGCGGCGATCCCGCCGTGCAGGCGGCCGAACGCGAGCTTCACCCACTCGTAGGGGCCGCCTTCCATCCTGAACGCGCTGCCGACCTCGGACATCATCAGCATGTACGGCGCGACGAACACGATCGCCAGCACGATCAGCCAGAAGAACCCCTCCGGGCCGTTGTTCGCAACCGTGCCGAGCGTGTCGAGGCCGACGAATGCACAGACGGTGAAGAACACCATGTCGAATTGGCGCAACGACTTGATGAGCTTGCTCTTCTCTGCGAGAGCGAAGGCGGTCGTTTGCTCGGCGACGGCGGCCATGCGTTCCTCCTAGTCGGTTAGGAAATGCGTTGCCAGGCCTCGGTGAGGACCTCACCGAGGATTCCCACGATCTGACTGAATTCCTGCTGGTCTGCAACGAGTGGCGGTGAGATCTGCACCACGGGATCGCCGCGGTCGTCGGCCCGGCAGATCAGGCCCTTCTCGAACAGTGCCCCCGACAGGAACCCGCGCAGCAGCGTCTCCGACTCCTCGTCGTTGAACGTCTCACGCGTCTCCTTGTTCTTTACGAGCTCGAGCGCCCAGAGGTAGCCGGTGCCGCGCACGTCCCCGACGATCTCGAGGTCGAGCAGCGACTCGAGCTGCGTCTGGAAACTGTCCTGCGTCGACGCGACGTGCTCGACGACCTTCTCGCGCTCCATGATCTCGAGGTTCTTGAGCGCGATCGCGCAGCCGACCGGGTGCCCGCCGAACGTGATGCCGTGCGAGAACATCGACGTCCCGGTGCTGAACGCGTCGTACACCTTGTCGGCGACGAGCACCGCCCCGATCGCCGCGTAGCTCGACGAGAGCCCCTTCGCGCACGTGATCAGGTCGGGCTTGATGTC
>Ga0247666_1000408_pt1 | contig 11303 bp, 20 predicted proteins | sample CNK07_metaG_FD_183025 | JGI IMG/M metagenome (GOLD analysis project Ga0247666, IMG submission 183025) | Soil microbial communities from Purdue University Martell Research Forest, Indiana, United States - CNK07 | ecosystem: Environmental > Terrestrial > Soil > Temperate forest > Bulk soil...
AACGGGGTAGATAGAAGCGCACTCCTGAATCTTCTGTTCTTTCTCTGCTATTAGACTTTGAAGCCTACAGATTTCTAATTCTCCTTTCTTACGCATTTCTCTTGCTCGTAGAAGTGCCATTGCTTCTTGGATCTTCTCCTTGGTCAATACTAGAACATCTTTATACTTCATTATATTCATTTTGCTCTCCTTAGTAGTAATAGCTTCTTCTTAGATTGTAGGTTTGAGGTTTGGAAGCAACCTGATAAAAACTTTTCCTGCAATTCACTTAGAGGGATGGAAATTCCTTGAGTACCTGGTGCTAATTGATACCTAGTTACCATTAATCCCTTTGGGCAATTACAAATTCCCATAGAAATATTTATTCCGCAAGTTTCGCAATATTCATCTCTATACATTCCTATTGCCCCATGTAACCTTAATAATTGGATCTGATGAAACCTGAAGAGTCAATTCCTGCTCTTCTCCGCAGAACTTGCAACGATGAAATAGGTTCATCCCATTCTCATTACCGTATCCTATAACAGTTTCCCAGGAATGAGTCTTTAGGGACCACGTATTGCACCATTCTAGTTTAGCTTCCTTTGGTACGATTATTGCTTCCATAATTACCTCTTATCTAAACCCTGAGTTAAGTATACATAGAATTTTCTTGAAAATATAGTAGTATATTAAAATCCTCAACCAAGTTTAGGCTAAAATTTTAAGGGAAAGTCGGTTGGGATAGAAGAAAGCTGGATTTATGGGGAAACTTTATATAAGGATATATAAGATGGCAGAAATTAATCCCGGAGATATAGTATTTACCTTCATGGGAGAATCCCTATTGCAGGTGAAAGTTCTTTCCTTGAATTGCAGTTACGATGGGAAGAAAGAAGTTCAAAGACTGGTTGCTGAGGATGAATGCAATACTTATACCTTCTATTCCCAGGATTGCTATTTGACCAAGGAAGAGGCTATAACTGGAATGCTTGATTCGATTGGCGAACTTACGGAATGTGATTGTGGGGAGGATGCGGAAACTATACAGCATATTAAAGATTGTCAGAATTCAGATCTAAAATGGTTGCTGAGTTTACAGGGTAAGGAAGATTAATTTCGGACTGAATTAGATGTCTATAATATGGAACTTCCCGTCAATTACTTTTACCTTCTCACATTCTTCGCAAACAAATTTAACTAGTAATGGATCTTCTTGGACTATTACCAATTTCAGCGGATGGAGGGTGCATGAAAATCTTGGTTCCATTAGGAAGTCTACAGTGCCGGTTATTTCATCCATATTCTTTCCACTTGAATCTTTGGGTAGACTTCTAGATTGTAGCCAAGGAATGGCTTAAACGTACAGCTTGCAAGATATTCTGAGCACTTGGTATAGGCATTCTTCTCCTTGTCATCTATGAAGATTTGCTCTTCGCTTATGAATTCTGCATCAGATACATAGTTTTCGATGGGATCAAAATTTGTTATCGTTAACTTAATTGCTTGGGTCATTATTCAAACCCCCAGAACTTATTCATCTCAGCAATTACCTTTTCACTGGACTGTCTATTATAATCATCTGCTACATATTGCCAGGTTCTTGGGGATTTGATGTATCTTCCCGTGCAGTCGCAGCCATGATCGAATTTGACTTCTTCATAATTTGGACTGAATTGGTATCCTACTGTGTAACCACAAATGCTGCAATTGTGGGAATCTACTTTGCTGATGCCATTTGCTTTGGCTGCTTCTTTGAAGTCTTCTGGGGATTTAATTCTTTCTGCCATGTTCTCTTCCTGCCTTTTCTATATCATCTAGTAATCTGTCTTGGATATATCTATATAAGCACCAGGAGGCCCAGACTGAGCGGCTTAGTAATGGCTCTTTCCCTTTATCGATATTGTCTAATAAGGATTTATATAATTCTATATGATGCTTTAGGCTTTCTCTTGCTTGCGTGATATTTATATTCTCGTTTTGGTTTTCTGGGTCTGTCATTTAGGCAGATCTCGTAAGTGTTTAAGAAGTTCGAATTGGATTCCATTGAGGCAAACTATTTCAGCAGTTAGGTTTCGCATACTATTATTATGTAGCTTTACTTCATCAGTTAGCCTGTCTATGGCATCTACTATTGGTCTGAATAAGTTTTGCCATTCTATGTTATCCAAGATTTTCCCCTTTTTGAAAATTTTTGTGAAAATATTTGGGGTAGATAGTAAACCATTTCGAGGATGTTCTCTAGATGGTCTGGAAATAATATTTTGGGGAAATTTTATTCTTGTGTAAATATTTTGAACTCAGGTGGTAGCCGTAATAGGGGTTTAGATTTAAAATTATTTTGGGATTGCTTTTGGATTCTAATTTTGCTTGCTATCTTTATATTAAGTTATATTAGAAATATGATTGAAATTTTAGCAACACTTTTGGGATTGGTTTGAATGGTGTAGATGGATGCTTTAAATTTAATCATTGGTTTTGAAAATGGTATGGCTGGTGGATATGGAGGGTCCCAGTCCTATCATGGCGGGGCCTGTTTTGCGGGGCATACCCCCTTATGAACCCTTGAGGAAGGGGCTAGCCCTCGGTAGAGCTAGCAAGCTACGTTGGGCTTGCATGGAGTAGAGCATCAATCCCTAACCATGGCCTATGATATCTAACCCGGTTTAATCTGTCAACTATTATTTAATTAATATTTATCCTGTAGTAAAGCTATAGCTTTGGGTCATTCCTCGCTTCACCTGCTTATCTATCCTTAATTATATGTAGTAAATTAATTACATAATCTTTGTTGACAATTGCAGTAAAGGTAATATAAGATCGCCCTCTTTAACTACAAGAGGACTATATATAATGAGTGAATCAATTGGGTACATAAGAGTATCAAGCGAAGGCCAGAACACAGACCGACAGCTTGACGGCATACAGTTAGACAAGCGCTTCGTAGACAAGCTAAGCGGTGCATCGAAGGATAGACCGCAACTCAACGCTTGCCTTAGCTATATTCGCGCTGGCGATACTTTACATATACATAGTATAGATAGACTATCCCGAAGCTTGCGTGACATGGAGGAGCTTGTAAGCGGTTTAGTAACTAGGGGCATTACTATTATATTCCACACTGAACGCTTAACCTTTACTAGCGAGGAGAATCCAATCTCAACCATGATGCTACAACTCTTAACCACTTTCGCCCAATTCGAAAGATCAGTTACAAGAAAGCGTCAACGCGAAGGAATCGAAAGTGCAAAGAAAAAAGGAAAGCATTTAGGAAGACCAAAATTAGACTATTCCAAAAGAGACGAAGCAATAAATTTAAGTAAAAAAGGACTAAATATCAGCGAAATAAGTAGGGCACTAAATATGAGCAGACCCAGTATTTACAAGCTTTTATCCTAGACCTGCCAAGCGGACTCTATTATAGAGTGTCTATGAAAGTCATATCTTATGGGCATTAATAGTCCTTATCAAACTTCCCCTCGAGCTCTTTAACCTTATCCCGAAGAGCTTGAGTTTCATCACTACTCACAGTTTCAACAACTTGACGCTCAACCCAACCATGTGAAGAACCTTGTGTCTTAAGATACAGCGCTTGAGCTTTCCCATCACCTTCAAGTGCCTGTTGATAAACAGTCTTTCCTATTCGCTCAATGGCTACAGTTTTAGCCGTCTTCAATTCCTTGCTATAGTGCTTTCTTAAGGTATCATCGTTAAGATCTAATATTTCACATATGATATGATGAGGCGCACCGGACATGACAAGGTCACAAACTCTTTGTCTCAAAGCTGCCGTTGGCTCATGTCGATTATCTATAGTCATGATTGCATATCCTTATCAACCAGTCTTGCGCTTATATAAAGCCTTTTTGCGCTCAACCTTTATTGTAGTCTCGATGGGTTGTGGAACTTGAACGGGTTCAATGGGCTTTGCTTCAACCGGCTTAGTACTTGTGCCAGTCCAGGGGATAGCTTCTCCAACCCTTTGAACAACTTCTGTCACATTTTCAACTGGCTCGATTATCCTAGGCTTAGGCAAGTCAATCTCCTTAATCTTCCCTACACCAGCGCAAAGATTACACTTCCCAACCATTCCACCAAGTTTCATCATCTCTCTAGCCCCTTTGCATGTAGGGCATGTAACCAGCTTTTCGTCCATTCTTCAACCCAATCCGTTAAAATCTTATTCTACTATAGCGTACTTCGAAAATAATTTCAAAATAATGCGAAAATTCTTGAAAAAGTACTTGCAAGTTAAACCGGGGGTTAGTATACTATCCTCATCTTAACGACAAAGAGGACAAAAAAATGATAAGACTACTTAATAGGCTAAGATTTAGAAAGTACATTAAATCCTGTGCTTTACCACTTAAATCAATTTACGTATGCCATAGCTATTACTGCCCTTTGAATAAGCGCTTAATATCTAAATCCAAGACTTATGCAATTTAACTTTAAGAGGACAATGCAATGACCAGAATATCAATCAAAGATATTGAAGCAAGAATAAGTTACTTAAATAAGATTACAGGAAGCCCCGACACTACCTACAACAAGATAGACAGCAAGTTATCTGCCAATATAGGAAATTATCATCTAAGCCAAGCTTATGGGGGATGCGCCCTTTACCGAATCGATAATGAATCGGGAGGAGTACAAGATATTTCACGTATTGGGTATGCTAGCAAGAAAGACATATACAACTGGATTAATGCATACATAGCCGGTATACAAGATTCTAAAACTTTAAGCAAATAAGAGGGCAATCGAATGAAAAAGTATCAAACATTATTAATTAATTCCATTAACCCCGAGATTAAGGGGACTACAGTAGAGCGCTTAACACAGGTTAAGCACATATTCGAAAGCGAAATGCTACAAAACGGTTTTAAAGGAGATAAGTACCTTATACAACGGCATCTTCAAGACTGGCTGCAAGGATTATGCAGTACAGTTGAAATTCCTTTCGCTGATTATGACATAATGCAATGGATAAAGGCAGAATTAAAGGAACAATCTTATTATCCCGATGCGGAAAACAGATTAGCTGAATATTATTGGCCACATTGCGCTAGAACACTTTATGAACTGCTTTATACCTAGCATTAAGGATTCAAGGGGATAATCATGTACACACAAGAGCAATTAGACATAGAGTTATTAAAAAATACAAATGAAGGAATTTTAAGGACAATTAGCGATATGCAGTCGGCGGTGAAAAGTCAAATAGCTGAAATTCGACAAGACATGAAAAGCCAATTCCATTTACTTATCGGATTAATCCTCGGTATATACGGGGTTATCGGCAGCGCTGTCTTAGCCAAAGCGTTCGGCGCGTTTTAAAGGGAAAAATTATGTTAGAAAAGGATGTCATAGATCACGAAATTAGAATCAGAATGCTTGAAGAACTTACCAAGCAGATTAACAGCAAGATGAATGCCGGGATAATGCTATTATTAACCGGCATTATAATTCCAATAATTTTAAAATACTTAGGGGTTTAGATGAAATTAAGAGAAAGTAGAGAAAGTTACAGGAGAGAAAAGCTAATGCATCAATTTAAAGCTTGGGCAGATGAAATGAACCTTGGGCATATAATTACATGCCCGCATTGTGAAATGTGGTCTAGGGTAAGTCATTTTGAATGGTCGGCTATAACATGTCCAGATTGCAAGAAAGATGTCAAAATCAATGAATGGATAAGAAAGGGAAAGAATGGAAGCTAATGACATGGAAATAATCTATCAAATCAGGAAAGAGAATGCAGACTTTATTCAAAACTTTCTCGACTGTACTTCAAGCTTGGAAGACACAGTTGGGGAAGCATTAAAGGCTACTATCTGCCAATTCTTAAAGCTTATGCGAAGAAACATTGCAAAGCTAGTGCAAGAAACCGGGACCCAAACAATAACTTTTAGTGAGATCTATGAATTCCAGCAAGAGAATTTAAAGTTGTGTCTCTTCGAGGTTGAAAGCTGCTTGAAAGTAATGGGACTTGGTGCTAATAATCCAAGTCTACATTCAATCGCGTATGATAAGGATGATCTACAATGAATCAAAAACGTACAATTATGGGATCTTGCGATTACTCAATCGAGACCTTAAAGAATTTGAAGCGCGACTTGGGGAAGATTGGCAGCCCCAACCAGGAAGTACTTTGGGCGCTTGGTGGGATAGTTTGCGCTTTGACTAGTAACCTATTGCATATATGCGACAAGGTCTTCCATGAGTCGCTTAAGGAAAACGGCACCAACGCACAAAGGGATTTAAGAGCCGTACAGCTTGAATTCAATGCTTTTATCGAGAGGATGCTAAATAATGCAACAGTTTAAGAAATCTTACATAAAATTACTTAGATCACAGGTTGAAGATGAAATTGCTTACTTGCGCCAAGGTGGTCATAGTAAGGAATTTATTAGGGAACCGTGCATATTCTGTTACCGCTTACATTCTCAAGGAACTTACTTGTGTCATAGAATCACCGAACTTGAACGCTATTTAGGATTTATTGCAGATAAGGAGTTAAAGGAATTAGAACAGCCATTAGCAGGTAAGAATTCTTTGAAGCCAACTTTCTTAGCCGGGAATTCTCCTCCATCAATCCCTAATAGACGTGAAATTGGACAAATTATCTCTGAATTTCCACAGAAAGTTCAATCACAGACAAATTTTCTAGAAAATGGGTTGCTTCCTCCATCTCCATCGAACCTTAAATTCTAACTATTTCCCTAAAACCTCCTACGCGCGTTCTAGGGAAGAGATAAAAATTTTCCCTGGCCATCCTATTCCACTTCGTTAAAGTCTTTCCCAAGAGGAGAAAATAAGGCTTCCTCAGGAGATTTAGCTATCTTGCTAGGCTTTTTAAACCATCCATGACTAACTTCAGCGAAAGTTCCTTCATTGAAGGCTAAAATTAATTCAAAAGTGCCTCCAAAGCGATTCTTGCGACACTTTACTACGAACTGGTTTCGGTAATGTAGATCGTCTTGATATAATTCTGGTCTGTCTATACCTAGCCATAGGGTTGAACTACGATGAGAACCGCTTGAATCAGCTGCGTCTTGGGGCCAAGGGCATTGATCGTCCTTTGCTCGCTGCGCTGCTCCCCGATTAACTTGGGATAAGGCGATCACTATGCAATTCAGTTCCAATGCTAACTTAGCTAGCTTCGAAGTATTATCCGCCTGCTTCAAGTCATTGCGTTCAAATTTTCCACGATTTTCTACCAACCCTAGATAATCAACAACGATTACGGAGATAGGTTTCTCAAGGGATCGCATACGCGCAGTAGTCAGGATAAAATCAATATCGCAAGATGAGATACAAGTGGCTGTATCGTAGATTGTAATTGGGACTGAAAGGGATTTCGAAACAGCCTCTAAGCGCTGATCCTTATCTAGCTTATCAAATTGCTTTCCACCGCAGATTCCTACATGACGCATCCAGATGTGTTTAGATTCCATCTCCAGGCTGAAGAATAAGCTTTGAGTTCCTGGCTGATTCCTTGCGATCGCGTCTAAGAGATAAAGAGAAAATCCAGTCTTGCCGACTCCAGCAGCCGCAGCTACCGTGATTAAACTTTTGCTCATTATTCCACCGTTTAATGCTGAATTAAGTTGATCGCAGGTGGTTGGGATGATAAGGTCTTGCTGAAGATTTCCTTCGTAAAATGATTCTGCTAATTGCTCAGAACTTATGCCTGACTTGGATTCCTGATAACTTAAATTTGAAATCTCATTTAAGCTTCTGACTAAGATTTCCTGGGATTCTTCGGGATCAGCGCAATGATTTACTTCCTTAATCATCCTTTCGGAAAGTTGTATCTGCTTTCTAAGTCGCTTTAAGATAATTAATCTATCCACATAATGCTCGAAACTTGCTTCACCGTGATGTAGTTGACAATAATTATGGACCATTTCCTTTAACGCTGAATGAAGATTGTAATCATCGCGCGGAATCATGGTAAGGATGTCTAAGAAGTTAAAGGGTTGCTGAGTATTGAACTTATCTCTAATTAACTCGTAAATCTCTCTGTTCTCCAGGTTGTAGAAGCATTCAGAATTGAGTTTCAGCATCGCCTTTTGCACCCGAAGATGGTTTGGATCGGCAAAGTGCATTAGGGTTTCTAGGACTTCGTACTCAGTCTCGAGGGAAAATTTAATTTCTGTCATGTATAGGCACTCTCTAAGAATTTGACAATCGTATTCCAGCGACAGAATGTTTCCAAGTTATTTTTCTTCCGATTTCCATCTTCAGTCACATATTCACCGAGGGAAAATTTAGGTGCTGTAGTGCGTAAAAGATTGAGATATCGTCGGAACGCATTGATGTCTAAAGGGTTCCCTCCAGGGTCTAACTCAGGCCAGCGCTTGATTAGGGTCTGCATTGTCTTCTGCAAACTGGTTGAAATTACCTTGGGATGCGGTTGCGGATTATCCGGGAATTCATCGCGATAGGCTGCGATCATCTCCTCCATTAACGCCTTTGATTTTTGGGGTTTTTCCTTGCTGCTGCTGGGTTTGCTAGTAATATTATTTATAATATTACTTGTAGTTAGGTCTTTTGGTATAGGTCTGTCGATTTCGACAGATCGTCTGTCGATTTCGACAGGGGTGTACAAAACCAGACCAGACAATGCAGGGAAGTATGCCAAAGCCTTATCTGTCAAGGTGTACCAGTTCGTATTGTCGAATTTTTTCTTATTAAAATTTCCAATAATGAGCAGATCTGCTTTCACAGCACGTTTGATAATTCTGCGGATGGTTTGCTCAGACCAGAAAGGATAAAGTTTCCTAAAAGCGGGGTAAGAATTGTAAGACCAGTAACGTCCTTCGTGAAGATGTTTTTCATTAGCTGCGTTCTTTCGGATCCAGTACGCTAAGTTTTCGATAAAGACGGGAACTTCAATTTCATTTAAATCTGTTGCTAACTGTTCATTAAAGTTGGTAATCATGATATAATTATCCTGTTCTATAGAGTGGAACAAATTTAACGTGATCGGGTCGGCAAAACTTTCACACGTTAGCCATATTTTAGGGCAGGATGCCCTCTTAACTTCTATTCATTTAAGCTTTCTTCTTCAAATGATTTTAAGAAATTTTTGAAAAGTTTTCCTTTTAATGCTTCATTTTCTCCGCAGTAAGCTCTAAATAAGTCTTCGCACTTCCTAAGGAATTCATAATCTCTTAGATCTTCAAAATTTACTCGGCCATCATTGCTGAAAATCATTTAAATTCCTAATTTGTCTTCTAATTCTGCATCAAGATTATGTCTAATTTCGCATAAATCTGTGCAATTCTCCATAATCCCATTATTATAAACTATTTGCAAGAATCCATCCTTTTCGGTATATGCTGAGACATCTTCAGACAATGTGTAACTTCCGGTTTCAAGGTCAAGTCCAACCATCAGCAACCCTTTAGCAGACTTCTTCTTACCATTATCAGTTTTAGGATTCTTGAAGATTGTGCGACGCTCACCATTAATTACCGCACTGGTCGCTTTCATCGCAAACCCGAATGTATCTCTAGTGACATATTGATAGCTGAAGCTACCAACCCCGAAGACAATATTACTTGAAGCGAATTTCATCTCTTCCATAATTTGTAGGATTAATCTCGCACGATCCACCGTGATGCTATCCCCATAGATAAGCCCAATGCGCGGGGAAAGCACTTTATATCCCTCTGGATTGATTGAGCCTCCAAAGGTGTCCCAAAGCATTCTGAGCGCACCCCTATTAGCCGGAGTTCCTTCCGCTGCAAAGAAATCCCCGCAAATAATACCGACGGGATTACCACTGTCAGGGCGAATAACAACCTTGCCAGAACGAGACATAATTTCCTTGTAAAGGCTCGGCAGGATGACATCAAGAACCTCCCAAAAGTTATAGCTATCCGCTACAATCGACACAATGCCTTCGGGATAGACTTCTGTGATTAATCTCTTGATTGTAGCATATTCTCCATCTATGCCATTGCAGCACATTACACTGTGCTCAGTAGCAGGAACACTTGATCCAACGCAGCTTACCGTTTCCGCAGCAAAGTACATTCGATTGGCTAAGTCGATTGCACTTATTGAATCGGTGCCTTGAAAGAGAGCAAGATGAGCAGCTCCACAGATACTTGCATCGTCCCAACCGGACATTCCTCTAAAGCTGAAGTCATGGATCTGATAGGGAATGAAAGACTCATCTGCACCCGTCTTTCTGGCATATTGGGTTAAAAGTCTCTTAAATTCGAAAGCAATTGTGGCGACCGTCATTGGCTTCCAGAGACTTGCTGAAATGATGGTTTCAAGGTAATTAGTGAGCCAGAAGAACTCGGGAAGAGTATTAACGATAGTAAGAACCGGAACACCTATTGGACATCTACTTCCTTCGGGGAGTGCCTTAATGCAGATTGGAAGATAACCCAAGTTATGTAAGGCTTCAATATGCGAGCAATCGAAATCTTCCAGACCAAGTGCTGTCATTACCATGTCCTTGTAAGCTTCAATTACTTCCTTCACGGGCTTATTGAAGAACCCAAACTTAAATCTGGAATATAGGAAGTCGATTAAGAAGTGCTGAATGCCGAATACAACCACTTTATTATCGAAATCTGAGAGCAAATTATGATTATGAATTACCGATCTAGGAGTAAAATTTGAATAGATTTCTGTGGTTCCTTCAGGGTATTGACGACGGTGGTCTACCTTATAGAAATCGATGGCGAAAAGTGGATTTTGAAGCATTATTTTTCCTCCCGAAGTATAGTTAATTTATCATTGGATTGGTAAAGATCGTCATCAAGGACATGGTGGCAAATGATGTGCTCGAAAACCTGACTAAGTTCGTCTAGACCTTTGCTGAATATTCCATGGGTGATGTACAGGTATAAGTTCTCTGCCCCGTTATCCTTAAGAATTTTTGCAGCTTTTAGGAAGGTAGAACCACCGTCACAGATGTCATCAATTATCATGACATTATAACCGTCTATGCTTCGATTATATTTATTGAATTTTAGTTCAGTAATTTCTCCAGATTCTGAACACCTTTCCTTAGCAATATTTACGGGCATAGAAAGATCGAATAAATTGACGATTTCCATAACCCGATTTGAGGCTCCATTATCAGGGGCGCAAAGAATAAGATTAGTCATATCGAAGTCATCAAAGATCTTATATCTTGCGAAAATGTCCGAGGCATCGGTGTGGAAGATGGTCGTATCATTGATTAAACTTAGAGTCAAATTTACATTATGCACATCCCATAGACGGATGGTCATCACCCCTAAACTGTCTAATAGCTTGCAAATGACGGATAGACTAAAAGATTGACCAGG
>Ga0247666_1000410_pt1 | contig 11290 bp, 15 predicted proteins | sample CNK07_metaG_FD_183025 | JGI IMG/M metagenome (GOLD analysis project Ga0247666, IMG submission 183025) | Soil microbial communities from Purdue University Martell Research Forest, Indiana, United States - CNK07 | ecosystem: Environmental > Terrestrial > Soil > Temperate forest > Bulk soil...
GGACGAAGAAGAGTAAAGAGGGATAGCAGCGATCAGATAACGGGAAGCGCTGAGGCTTCGGCGATTCGTCAGGCGCGATTCCCAGTGAGCTTGGTGGGGATAGATCCTGCCACGGTCCCTCCGCTCCGGCCAGCAAAAAGCGCTGGCCTCCGGTCGGGATGACAGAAAAAGAAAAAATTAGCCGCCGGCGATGGCGCCGATGATGAGGAAGGGTTCTGTGCCGGAGGTGACTTCGGGGGGAAGAGGGGTGTCCCAGGATTCGTGGGAGAGGTCTTCGGCGCAGGCGAAGAAGCGAAGGAACGGGCGGCGCTGTTGAGAATCGTGATCGCGGATGGTGCCGCGGAGCATGGGATAGCGGGCTTCGAGTTCATCCAAGACAGAACGCAAGGTGGGTGGAACGGCGAGTTCGAGAGTGACCTCGCCGTTGACGTGAGCCAGTGTGCGGAGATGCGCGGGGAGTACGACGCGAATCATGGCAGTGGTGGCCGCGTGGATTGAGATTGAAGAGTGAACTTCATTTCACAGGTCTCCTCGGAATACCGCAAGAGCACAGGCTAAAGCCTATGCTACATCGGGATGGCGGCTCGCGGCAGAGATTACTTCATCTAAGTGCAACGGCGCCCGCCTCGGAAGGCGGCCGCTACATAAGATAAGGCGCAATCCGGTAAAAAAATCAGGGGATGGTTTGCACCTCGACGGAGAGAACGCCGGGAAGGTCGCGCACGATTGGGGCCCAGGAGTCGCCCGCATTGGGGGAAACATAAACCTGGCCGCCGCTGGTGCCAAAGTAGACGCCGCAAGAGTCGAGAGAATCAACGGCCATCGCATCGCGAAGGATGTTGACGTAGCAATCGCTCTGCGGGAGACCCTTGGTGAGCGCTTCCCAGTCGTTGCCGCCGGACTTGCTGCGATAGATGCGGAGTTTGCCGTCGGGAACGAAGTGTTCGCCGTCGCTCTTGATGGGGGCGACGTAGATGGTTTCGGGTTCGTGGGCGTGCACGTCAATCACGAAGCCGAAATCAGTGGGGAGGTTGCCGCTGACTTCGTGCCAGAGATCGCCAGAGTTGTCGCTGCGCATGACGTCCCAGTGCTTCTGCATGAACAGAGTGTCGGGCTTTGCGGGATGCATGGCGACGTGGTGAACGCAGTGGCCGACTTCAGCGTTGGGATCGGGAATGTATTGCGAGACGAGGCCTTTATTGATGGGCTTCCAGGTTTTGCCTGCGTCGTCGGAGCGGAAAGCACCGGCGGCGGAAATCGCGATATAGAGGCGATTGGGATTTTTCTTGTCGAGAATGATGGTGTGGAGGCACATGCCACCGGCGCCGGGCTGCCATTTCGGGCCGGTGCCGTGACCGCGCAGACCGGAAAGTTCGTTCCAGTTTTTGCCGCCATCGGTGGATTTGAAAAGAGCGGCGTCTTCGACACCGGCGTAGACGAGATTCGGATCGGTGTGCGACGGTTCGAGATGCCAGACCCGCTTGAATTCCCAGGGATGCTGGGTACCGTCGTAAAACTGGTGGGTGGTTAGAGGCGCGCCGGTTTCTTTCGAGACGTCGTACTTGAACTTGTTGCTTTCCCCCTTGGGGGATCCGTCGGGCGTTTTGGTTTCGCCAGGAGGCGTGCCGGGCTGGAACCAGGTTTTGCCGCCGTCATCGGAACGCTGAATGATTTGACCGAACCAGCCGCTGGTTTGCGAGCAATAGATGCGATTCGGATCCACGGGCGAACCCTTGAGGTGGTAAATCTCCCAACCGGCGAAATGCGGGCCGCTGACTTCCCACTTTTCGCGTTTACCATCGGCCGATAAAATAAATGCGCCCTTCTTCGTGCCTACCAACACTCGAACCTTGCTCATTTGCCTCTGCTCCTTTTCGTGCAATTGATGTAAGTGGTTATCGTTGGAGGATCCGGGAAAACTATCCTACTCCAAATCGGGTGAAAATCATGCTGCCTGGACGCCGGCGCGTTCGACGTTGACCATCCAGGGGATGCCGAAGCGGTCGGTGAGCATGCCAAAGCGATGGGCCCAGAAAGTTTCGCCGAGGGGCATGGTGACGTTGGCGTTTTCGGAGAGTGCGCTAAAGATGCGTTCAGCTTCCTTGATGTCGGTGAGGCCGATGTTGACGCTGAAACCCTGCGGCTTTGAGTAGCGGCCTGGAGGGGCGTCGGAGGCCATGAGCACGGCGTGGCCGATATTGATGCGTCCGTGGAGGATTTTCTTCTGCCATTCGGGCGGAACCTGGCAGGAGGCGGGGGTACCTTCGTGGGTGAGCATTGCCTCGATTTTCCCGCCAAAGATTTTCGCGTAGGTGGTGAGTGCTTCCTCGCAGTCGCCGTTGAACAAAAGATAGGAATTGAATTGCATGATTTGCTCCCTGTTTTAGTTTTCAGTTCTAAGTCTTTAGTTCTAAGTCTTTAGTTCGAAGTTCCCAGACTTTTGCCATTCGAAAACGGAAATGAGCAGCGAAGCAAATCTGGCTAGCCGGCAGCGGCGGCGGGATTTGCGTCTGCTGCTTGCTGGAGTTTGTTGATATCGATTTTGGTCATTTGCAGCATGGCTTGCATGGCGCGCCCGGCACGCTGTGGATCCTTGTCGCCCAGCAGTTGGCCGAGAACCGTGGGAATGATCTGCCAGGAGAGGCCGAACTTATCCTGGAGCCAGCCGCAGCGATCGGTGCGGCCGCCAGCGGAAAGTTTTTCCCAGAGGTCGTCAACTTCCTGCTGGGTTTCGCAGTTGACGAAGAACGAGATGGCAGGGGTGAATTTGAATTGGGGACCGCCGTTGAGGGCGAAGAACTCCTGCCCTTCAATCTGAAAGGTCAGCGACATTACGGAACCCTTGGGACCGGGGCCGGTGTCACCATAGCGGGAGATGTTGCCCATCTTTGAATTCTTGAAGATGGAGATATAGAAGTTGGCGGCTTCTTCGGCGTTGCCGTCGTACCAGAGGAAGGGGGTGATCTTTTGCATTGCTCTATCCTTTCGGTCAACTTGGAATTCTGGCTTGGCACCCAAGAGCACAGCCAGGAATGGCTGTGCCACTGCGGAGGAACCAAAGAGCACAGGCTAAAGCCTATGCTACTTCTAGGCAGCCACTACTTTTTGCCAGCTGCGAGTTTTTTGCCGACTTCCTTGTGGTGGTCGACGGCTTTGCCGGGAGCAAAATCTTCCAGCTCGAAAAATTGACGGACCTCGATTTCGCCTTCTTCGTTCGAGTCGTTGGTGGCGGGAATTTTTCTGGCCCAGTCGACGGCTTCCTGGCGTGATTTCACATTAATGACCCAGTAGCCGGCAATGAGCTCTTTGGTTTCGGCGAAGGGGCCGTCGATGATGGATGTTTTGCCTCCGGAAAAGCGCACGCGGAAACCTTTCGAGCTAGATTGAAGCCCGGCGAGGTCGACGAGGATGCCGGCATTGACCAATTCCTCGTTGTATTTGGCCATGGCGGCCAGAAGTGCTTCACTGGGCATCTTGCCGGCTTCGCTGTCCTTGTTTGCTTTTACGATCATCATGAATCTCATGTTTCAATCTCCTGAAAGATTTATTAACGGTTGAGAAGTCGGCGTGCCGGGCGGCCAGTCCCGCTCTCTAACAGTAAGACGAACGGCGGGGCGAGAATTCGACAGGGCGGCTCATTAAATTTTGGGCAAGCCGTTGATTTCGACCAGGGGGCGGATTTCGACGGTGCCCCAGCGGCCGGCGGGGACCCGTGCGGCGATGTCGATGGCTTCGTCAAGATCTTTGGCATCAATCAGAAAGAAGCCGCCGAGCTGTTCGCGGGTTTCGGCGAAGGGGCCGTCGGTTACGAGGCGCTTGCCGTCCTGAAGGCGGAGGCTGGTGGCGGTGGAAGTGGGTTGAAGGGGGGCGGCGCCGAGGAACTTGCCGGATTCGTGGAGCTGGTTGGCGAACGCGGTGGATTCCACGTAGCATTTTTCCCGCTGTTCCTGGGTGAGCGCTCCGTTTTCTTCGAAGTACATCATGAGCATGTATTTCATGGGTTCTCCTGTGGGCTTTGTGCCGGGGCTGCCGAATGTGGGCCAAGCCGGCACTTTTGGTTGAGATCCTTCGAGGCGCAAACAGCGCGCCCCTCAGGATGACAAAGTTATGGGCCCGGGACGAGTGCGAAATTCTACTCATCCTATTTGTTAATCGAACGGGCGAAACAGAAATCGACAGGGTGCCGTAAGATATTGGGGACTATTCATGGGCACCGCCGCAGCCACCGCCGTTGAAACCGTATACCGAGCTGAATGGGGCCGCATAGTGGCGACCCTGATCCGGCTGATTGGCGATTTTGAACTTGCCGAGGAATGCGCGCAAGAAGCTTTCGCGGCGGCGGTGGAGCAATGGAGAGCAACCGGGGTTCCGGCGCTGCCGCGAGCGTGGATTATCCAGACGGCGCGGAACAAGGCGATTGACCGAATCCGGCGACAGGGGAAGTACGCGGAAAAGCTGGCGCTGTACGGCAACTCGGAACTGGGGACGGAGAGCCAGGAGCCGAATTACGACAGTGGCGAAATACCGGACGACCGGTTGAGGTTGATGTTTACGTGTTGCCACCCGGCATTGGCGCCGGAGGCACAGGTGGCGCTGACGCTGCGGACGCTGTGTGGGCTGGAGACGGAAGAGATTGCGAGAGCGTTTCTGACTTCGACGACGACAATGGCGCAGAGGCTGGTGCGAGCGAAGCGAAAGATTCGCGATGCGAAAATTCCCTACATAGTGCCAGAAACGCAGGCGATGGCCGAGCGATTAGACGCAGTGTTGACGGTGATCTACCTGGTGTTCAACGAAGGATATGCGGCGACGCGGGGAGATTCGCTGCTGCGGTTGGATTTGTGCTCGGAGGCGATCCGGCTGGGGCGATTGGTGGCGAATTTGATGGCGCCGCAGACTCCGCGAGAGGCGACGGCGCTGGTGGCGCTGATGCTGTTGCATGACGCGCGGCGCGAGGCGCGGCTGGATGAGGCGGGAGAGATTGTGGTTCTGGAGGAGCAGGATCGGACGAAGTGGAAGCAGTCGCAGATTCGAGAGGGGCTGCCGCTGGCGGAGGAGGCAATGCGCGGGGGGCCGGGGCCGCTGGCTCTTCAGGCGGGGATTGCGGCGGTGCATTGCCGTGCGGCACGGGCGGAGGAGACAGATTGGCGGGAGATTGTGCGGCTGTACGATGCGCTGATGCTGGTGCAGCCTTCGCCGGTGGTTTCGCTGAATCGGGCGGTGGCCGTGGCGATGGCGGAAGGGCCGCAGCGGGGGTTGGAGCTGATGAAGGAGTTGGGGGCGGCGAGCGATCTGGAAAATTATCATTTGTTGCATGCGGCGCGGGCGGATATGCACCGGCGGATGGGGAGTCTGGCGGAGGCGGCGGAGGAGTATGGACGGGCGTTGGCGTTGGTAACGAATGAAAGTGAGCGGAGATATTTGGAGAAGAGGTTGAAGGAAGTGACGGGCGGCGGGACGTAAGAAAAGGCAAGAGGGCCGGGCGAGCCCGGCCCCTACACCGGAGGAGCGGCCCGCCTCGGAAGGCGGGCCCTACGGGACGCAGCACATTCCAATCATAAGAACAGGCGGGTTAGGAAGCCGGCGGCGGTGCCGAGGGCGGCTACTGTGGCGTAGGTTGCGGCGGCTACGCGCCAGGAGAGGGATTTGCCGAGGACAGAGAGCGAATAGACGCTGATGATGCCGAGGGTGCAGAGGATGGTGACGACGTAGGGGAGTGGGACTCCCTTGGTCATGGCGATGTAGGCGATGGCTACGTCGAAAGCCATGGGGACGGGCAGGAATGCGGCGACGAGAGCGACGACGAGAATGCCGCCGAGCGTAACCGGAGCGATGAGGGCTTGCGGCGGGAGAAGTTCGACGACGAGGGCGCCAAGGATGGCAGCGAGAATCATCAGAGGCAGCGCGACGCGAGCCACATACCAGAAACTTTTGAGGAAAGAGCGCGCGACTCCGGTTGCGGCTTGTGGCCAAGTCTCCACGGAGCAGATTTCGATGGGGCACGCGACGGCAGGGGGTTCGGATTTTTGGCGCGCGGCGACAGCGGGGACAAAGACGAGGATTAAGAAAAGCACGGTTGCAAGTTTGATGAGGGCGACGGAAATCGGAAAGAGCGTGAAGGTCATCGCAAGGACCACGACGTTGAGCGCAGGCGAGGAAAACATGGTGGCGAGGACGGATTCGGCGCTCACGCCGGAGGCGAAGAGTCCGCGCGCGATGGGGGCGACGCAGTTGGAGCAGACAGCGAGCGGAACACCGGCCGCGGCGCCGAACAGCGTGTTGAGATAGCGGGAACGGAATCTGCGGCGAGGAAGCATGGCGAGAAAGGTGAGCGCAGCGGGACCGAAGAGGAAGGAAAAGGTCATGCCGATGCGGTTGGCGTCGAGCCAATTGACGGTGGTGCGCCAGACGCGAGTGGCGAGGGGCATCGAACGATCAACCAGATAGACGGTGCCGAAGGTTAGCGCGCCGCTGGCCTTGAGTTGGGTTCCGGCGTGGTAACGCTTGAGGAGGGCGGGATAGCGGGAGTCCATCCAGAAGATTCCGGCGATGGCGAGCATGAGAATCACGGCAAGGATGCGGCTGCGCCAGTTGCCGGCTGTGGCGAGGGATGGATTGAAGTTTAGGGCAGAAGATTGGACAGACATTTCGGTTCTCCGTGGAACGACGCCTGGAATGGAGCAGCAGCGTGAGTTTGGGGAATGTAGCGGGATTGGGGCGAAGGGGGAATAGTGTGAAAGGATTAGGCGGGTTGGGGCGGGGGGCGTGGAAGCAGACAACAGCGATCGGATAACAGAAAGCAAAGAGGAGCGGTGGGAGGGTTGGCGCGCGGTTTGATGGGGATATTTGCGGTCTTGCCACGGTCCCTCCGCTTCGGCCAGCAGAAAGCGCTGGCCTCCGGTCGGGATGACAGATAAAGAAAAAACAAACCCAAGAGGGCCGGGCAAGCCCTGCCCCTACAAACGAAAAAGAGTGGGAACACAGGCTGAAACCTGTGCTACAGGTTCAGGGCTTGGGGTTGGTGTTCCACATTTCTTGTTGGATTTTCCAGTCGCCTTTTGCGTCTTTGTGGAGGACGAAGAGGATTTTGCCGTAGCCTTCCATGGCGGGTTGATTGCCGGGAGGCTGGAGTCCCTGCGTTTCCAGACCCCATTCAGAGGCCCAGTCGCCGGAAACCTGGATGTCGCGGAAATCGATTTTTTCGCGGACGATTTTGTAGCCTGGCATCTGAGCGCTGATGTCAGTGATGAATTTGCCGATCGTGGGGCGGCCGACCATCGGGGACATGCTGGGAAGGAGGCTGACACCATCCTCGGCCCACATGGCGATGATGGCGGGATTGTCCATGCGCAGGTGGGCATTAATGAATTTTTCGTTGAAGGCGAGGATTTCGGATTTGGGATCGGCGGGAGGCGCGGGAGTTTGCGGCGACGAGAGCGGCAAGAGGAAGAGAAATGCGAGGGCCAGGATGGTCGAACGGCACGCGGGATGCATGAGCGTACCTCCTGAGCGACCTTCATATCGGAATTGCGGGAGAAATGGAAGAGGGAGGCCCGGGCGGGCGGTGGCGGATTGAGCATGTTCCAGCAAGGTTGAAGGATGAGCAGTTGAAGGAGGAGCAGTGTGGTATCGGGAGGCATGAACAGCGGAAGAGAAGAGTGTGTCGCCCCTCCGGGGCTCGAGTTTCTTGCGTCTAGCCGACCCAGTGTTCACCCTTCGGCTTCGCTCAGGGCAGGCGCACTGGGCTAAATTCTGCCGCGCCTCCGGCGCTGGGCCAGAAAACATTGGATGCACAAATTGCGGAATTAGAAATGAAAACTGTTTACATCGGGATGGGATCTTTGGCGTGGCGGGCGACATACCAGCAGGGATTGCGTTGGGCGTGGGGAAAGATGGTGCGGGAGCATGGAATATCTTCTTCGGGAGTCACCGCGTCGAGCTGGTATTCCGTTTTGTTGGCCTTGTCGGGAATAGCGAGGAGGCGGACGCGATGGACTGAAGAGTTGGCGGCGCCCAAGCGAGGCGCGGCAATACGCATGTGGTACCAGGTGAGGTCAAACGCATAACTGATGAAAAACAGAACAGTAAGAGCGGCGGTGATGCGGACAATCAGGCGCGCGCCGGGTGAGGAGCGATCGGTCGGGTGAGACATGGAATCGGGCTACGGAGATATTTTGCATCGAGAAGAGTGTCGGAGGAAGCCCGAATTGAGGAGATTTACCCAGTAAGATGAGTTGCCAGACGCAGGGATCTGTAATCTCCACTGAAGCTAAACCATCCCGATAGTTGGCGAAGCATGTAAATAGAGGAGTTAGTGAGCAACTGCAATCGCTGACAAAGTGGTGCGGCACCTGCACTTACATTAAAGGGACCAGTCGGCGTGGGGGAGTTGACCCAAGCTCCTGCCAGATCCTTTCGTGTGCGGATCGGATCCCCCCGCCACGCTGCCGCCGTGCCTGCGCGGCAAACAGCGAAAAAAGCAATGACCGATGCTGCCCCAGGCATGGGGACAAATAGGGCTTGCCCGGAAATGGCGAAGCCGAAGTGGAGGTATGCGATGAAACTCCTGATTGCGGTGGATGGTTCGACAGGATCGGATGCGGTGGTACGGGAAGTGGCATCGCGGCCGTGGCCGGAGGGTTCCGAATGCCGCGTGCTGACAGCGATTGATCCATTTTTCTTTACGAAAGCGCCGCTGGCGCTGGCTGCTGCGAAGCAAGACACACAGAAGATGCTGGACGATTATGCGGAGAATTTGAAGGCAACCGGCATGCGGGTGAGCACGGAAATTCTGCTGGAAAATCCGCGGCGCGGAATCCCTAAAGCGGCAAGCGAATGGAAAGCGGACCTGATTGTTATGGGTTCGCACGGAAGCGGAGCATTCGTGCGCCTACTGATGGGAAGCACGGCGCAAGCCGTGTTGCGGCACGCGGGATGTCCGGTGGAAATTGTCCGCGAAGGGCGAAGGAAGAGCGGTGGGCTGAAGGTGCTGATTCCGACGGACGGATCGGAATGCGCGGAAGAGGCATTGCGGAACGTGGCGGCACAGCCGTGGCCGGATGGAACCGAGGTCCGCGTGATCTGCGTGCCGGAAGTACCTGTACTCGATGGAGCGTATCCCTATTATCCACCGGAAGTGGTGCTGGAAATCGCGGCTGCAAATGATGCCCATGCGAGGGAGGCGGTCCAGAAAGGTGGATGCATTTTGAAGAAGGCCGGTTTGTGTGTGATGCAAGAGGTGTTGGAGCCGCGGGAATCTCCTGTGCGGGCGGTGCTGGGAATGGCGGACCTGTGGAATGCCGACTTGATTGTAATGGGTTCACACGGGCGGAGAGGATTTGACCGCTACGTGATGGGAAGCGTCAGCGAATCGGTGGCGCTGCATGCCCAGTGTTCGGTGGAAGTGGTGCGTGGGGCGGCGAAGAAGTAGAAGTCTTAGGAACAGCAACTGAAGGATGTACGAAGGAGGGCGCGATGAAAGTGAAAGAAGCGATGATGGGGACACCGTACCACGTTCCGCTGGAAGCAAATTTGGGAATGGCAACGGAGCTGATGTGGAAGGGCAATTGCGGATTCCTGCCGGTGGTGGACGCCGAGAAGAAAGTATGCGGCGTGATTACCGACCGGGATATCTGCGTGGCCCTGGGAACGCGGAATCAAACCGCGGGACAGGTGCGCGTGGAAGAAGTCGTTCAACGCAAGGTGTATGCATGCAATCCGGAAGATGACATTCACGTGGCGTTGCAGACGATGAGAGAGGGCCATGTGCGGCGTTTGCCCGTGGTGGACTTCAGCGGGAACCTGACCGGGGTCGTCTCGATGGACGACCTACTGTTGCGGGCAGAGCCGGACCGCGCCGGAAGAGAGCCGGAGCTTTCCGCAGATGAGGTGGTTCGCGGCTACCGAACCATCATGAAGAAGGATTTGCCGGTGAGCGTGAAGAAAGCGGTTGCGTAAGAGAAACACAACCGCTCAAAGCCCAGGCTGCGAGACCAAATCGAACGCCTCCAAATTTGGTATGAAACTTCCGAAAGCCAGGAGTAGGGCGTCCGACCAATGGCCGGCTGCTTTTGCTTGGTTAGAGAGCGGCTGCTTTGGGATCAGTGGCGGACGACGGCAGGGGATACGGATAGTCCACGATCTGATTGATGGAATAGACGGATTCGCGTTCGCAGGAACGGCAGCGAACATTGAAGACGCGGGAAATCAGATGGTAGTGCATATCTCCGGAATCGGTGAGGCCCTGGAATTCGCGTTCTTTTTTGGTGATGAGGCCTGGAACGCGAATAGGTTTACCGCAGTGGCGACAGACGACGGCGCGGAACTTTTCGGACATTGCCGGAGAGGCCATGGAGATTACTCCTTCGATTTTGGACCGGTGCCTAGGGAAGGGCGAGAATACCGGAAGGAAGCGCTGTTGTCCAATCGAGGTTAGGTGGAAAAGCAGTGGAAAACAGTTGGGGGAGACATTTGCGCTGAGGTTCCATTAACTTCTTTTAATTCAGAAACTTGCATAGTTCTAATATGAACAAAAACGGGTCAGCCTCGGAGGGAGAGAGGGGTTGGCCCGAGTTGGGAGCTAAGGGTCGCGATCTGTAGGGTGAAGAGACCGATGCAGAGGTCGGAGAGTATGTTCGCCGCGCCGTCGTAAAGATAGGAAGAATCGCCGACGGCGACGAGCTTGACGGTCTCGCCATTGGTGAGGTTGTCGTCGGTGATGGTGCTGGCGGTGGAGTGGATGGTCAAAGGTCCGGATTGGAATGTAATGAGAAGGAAAAAGCGCCAGCCTCCGAAAGCGGCCGCTACAAATGCTGGCGGAATGATTCGAATCAGAATTGGTGGAGCCGATGGGGTTCGAACCCACGACCTTCCCGGTTTCACCGGGACGCGCTCAGCAGCTTTTCGATCATGTGGCGATCTTTCCAGGATTTGAGCTGGCGTTCGCGCCGCACTGCTTCGCTGCGGGTTCTGTATTGTTCGGTGTACGCGAGTCGCCACGGTCCGCGGTTCTTCAGGAATTTTGAGTAGTTAGCGTTGTGGTAGGCGAGGCGCTCGGACACGTCTTGGGTTTGACCGATGTAGTAGCGACCGGTGGATTCACTTTGAAGAATGTATAGGTAAAACACCGGTATGAAATTGGTGGAGCCGATGGGGTTCGAACCCACGACCTCCTCGATGCCATCGAGGCGCGCTCCCAGCTGCGCCACGGCCCCACCGTTACAAGCTCTTACTTGGCCTTACAACCTTCCCGGTTTCACCGGGACGCGCTCCCAGCTGCGCCACGGCCCCA
>Ga0247666_1000412_pt1 | contig 11255 bp, 10 predicted proteins | sample CNK07_metaG_FD_183025 | JGI IMG/M metagenome (GOLD analysis project Ga0247666, IMG submission 183025) | Soil microbial communities from Purdue University Martell Research Forest, Indiana, United States - CNK07 | ecosystem: Environmental > Terrestrial > Soil > Temperate forest > Bulk soil...
GGGGCGGGGGAGTCGGGAGTCGGGGGTCGGGGGTCGGAGCGGAGGCGGGAGTTGGGCGTCGGGGGTCGGGAGTCGGAGCGAGTGATGGCGCGGGCGCAGCAAGGGCAACCGCATCGGCGGAGTCAGTCGCAATCGGATCGAGAGCAACGGCAAGAGCGCTAGGGGTTTCACTCCGACCCCCGACTCCCGACTCCCCACTCCCGCGACCGCGACCAGTTCCGCTCCCACCCCCCACACCCACACCCTCACCCATTTCGCGCTTTCTCGAACAGCTTCAGCGTCAGCGGCTTCATGTTCTGCAATTCCATTTCGCAGACGCACACGAGCTCGTGGCCGCGTTGGAATCCGGGATTGCGCTGGAGGAAGAAACTCACCTCCTGCCGGGCGAGGTCGGACGGCGCGGGAAGGGCGATATCCGCCTTGAGGTGACCGCGCGAGCGGCGAAACTCCACGACACCGGTCGCGGGGTTGTAGTCGTCAGGGAACATTTCCGTCGCCAGCGCGTCCGCCAGCGGCTTGAGATCGCTGCGGTCGACGCTCCAATGGGGGTGAAACGACTTGCCGAAGAGCGGCAGGTAGCGGTACGTGCGATGCCCTTTGACGAGCAGAAACCAGTACAGCGGCACGTCGGGACGCTCGCGCTTGATGCCTCCCATCCGTCCGATCCAGTCGAACGCGAGCGCCTGCTGCCCCCAGTGCGCGCGATCGACGACGGTGTCGCCGGAGTAGACGACGCGGATGCGCTCCGATCTCCATTCGCGCTCGAAGAGCATGAGCGTCGTGAAACCGACGAGCTGCGGGCCGGAGTAGACGAGAAGCGCTTCGTCCTTTTTTGCCAGATCGCTCAGGAAGAGCGCCTCGGACGTCCCATCGTAGTTGGCGAGGTACAAGCCGGCCATCGCCATCCTGGCCGCTTCATCGAGGGCTGAGATGCGGGTGAAGACGGTCGAGTAGGGGTCCTGAACCATGACCACACACCGGCTGGGATGCTAGCACGGCAGGAAGGCGTGCACCGCAAAGGGATCCTGATGTGCATCTCGTCAAACTCGTCGAGAACCGGGTGTCCTCAAAAGTTGACGATCGCACGGTTAAAAATGGAAACTAGACAAAATCAGAATCCGTTAACGGTAAATCAGAATCCATGAACGGTAAATCAGAATCCGTTCACGGTAAATCGGAATCCGTTAACGGTAAATCGGAATCCATGAACGGTAAAACGGAATCCGTTAACGGTAAATTGGAATGAGTGAACGGGAAATCGGAATGAGTTGACGGGTTCTGCGAATGCATTCACGGGCAAAATCTGATGTCACGCGGAGCCGCGGAGACCGCTGAGGTTCTACTTTCAGCCTCTCAGGGCTCCTGGTGAACCGTTCACGCTCTCCGACCCCCAACCCCCGAAACGCGACCCCCGCAAAAAGAAAAAGGACCGCCGGTCCTGCTGGAACGGCGGTCCGGAAGAGAAGAGAAGGGCTTAGAGCGTTCCGCGGCCGGGGTTGTTGTCGGAGCGGAGCTCGTTGTTGTCCTGACGCAGCGGTCTGCGCTCCGGTTCTCCGAAGCTTTCGCGGTCGCTGGCGTGGCCGATGTAGTTCTGGCGCTCGGTGTCGGTGCCGCTTCCCGTGCTGGCGTTGGCGTCATCGCCCGACATCGGCTGGCGCGTCCGTCCGCGACTATGGCCGCCCTCGCGGCCGATTGCTGACATGTGGGCTCGGTCGCGGCTGACCGCTTCCCCACCCTTCCGCCCGGCGAGGCGAGCCTCGTCGGAAGTAAATTCGTGAGCTGTTCCTTTCGCGTGAGCGGCGCGACCGCCCTTACTGGCGATCTCGCGCTGCTTCGATGTGTCCATCGACGCGAAACCGCGCTTGCTGGTGTTGGCCATGAGTGTCTCCTTTGAGGGATGAGTAGTACAGCGTGAACTGCGCACTACTTGCTTGCGTAGCGAGCTAATCAGGCTTCACGATCTGTGCCAGTAAGCTCCGCAATAACAGGGATGGGGGTGGGGTGTAGGGTGTGGGGAGTGGGAGAGTTGTTTGAGAGTTTTCCAGAAACGACTCGCCACGTCTCCCACTCCCCACACCCTGCACCCCACCCCCCATCCCGTATCTTTGCGCGTCACGGGAATTGACCCCCCTCAATCCGCATTCTGCTGCGTGCATTTGGCACCATCGGTTGAGCCACGGAGAGATGGGTGAGTGGCTGAAACCAACGGTTTGCTAAACCGTCGTAGGGCCTAAAGCTCTACCGAGGGTTCGAATCCCTCTCTCTCCGCCACCGCGCACGGCGCGCTGCACTCTTTTTCAGCGCTCTTCCTTCATGTACGTCAGGACGTTTGCCGATCCACACGCGGGACACTTCATGTAGACATCCGTGTGCGATCCGTCCGGAAAGTCAGCGGTGGTGGTCTCGAGGTAGCCGGCCTTGCAGCTGGGACACGGCACGCGGTCCTTCGGATTCGCAGTCAACCGCTCTGCCGCAACAATCCATCGCCCTGATTTCTCGGAAACCAAACGCAACCTCCCAGTCAAGCTCCTCAATCGTACGCTCCTTCGGCACGTTGCGCAGGATCCCCGCGCAAAGTAGCGCAGGCATCCTGCCTGCAGCCGCTGGGCGTCCCTGCCCAGCGGGATTTCGAAGCGCGAGCCTGCGTACCCTCCACCAGCCCACATCGAATCCGAAGGTGTTACTGGAGGAGAGTCCCGCGACAAACATTCGAAACGCGGCCGTCCGCTCACTCTTTCAACGTTCTCGCACCACCGCTGGGCGAGGACGCCCAGCGGCTGCAGGCAAGAATGCCTGCACTACGTTGCGAGCGCTTTTTCTACCGCTTCGATCGTTGGATCGATCTCGATCGCTCGTTCCGGCGGTATGTTGCGCAGGATCGAGTCAGCATCCTTGAGGAGGTGACCGGTGAGGACGCAGACGATACACTCGCCGTCGCGCATGACGCTGACCCTCCCCCGGCAAAAGGCGCGGGGGGAAAAGGCGCTCGATGGGGAAAGCACTCCAGAGAAAAAGAAAAGGGTTGAGCATTGACGCGAGCCAAGCGTGTGAGAAATGGCGGCTAGAGCTGCGGGCGAGTCAAATCGTCGCTGAGCAAACGTCACCATCGCCTAGGTTTCCAACCTTCCCAGCTAATCGGCGAAGACATGCTCCCGATGGAATAGCAGCGCGGAGTTTTTGGGACGGAGACGCTCTGGCAACTCGATAGCTTGTCCTTCGTGGCGACCAAACCAAACATCCCAAGCTTGATTCGAAACGGCGTCTCTCAATCCCCTTGCGAACACCACACGGTAGTTCTCATCAATCGTCATGAGGCCTCGATCGAAGGCCGCATCGTAGAGAGCGTTGAGAGACAGACCATTTGTCGGATCTAGTCTCGACGAAGCATCGGCCGCCCACGGAATGATGTGACTCGCGCGAAGAAGCTCGCGAACCGATAGCAACGTCACGCAGCACCGCTCTCTGTACGCGGCGAGTGTCGCGTTCCGAAAAAAAGTCTGACCCCTTCGTAGCACCACAGTGCCGGTTGTTTCAGTCAGCTCGACCGTCGACTCCGAACTTAGCCTGTCAGAAATAGTATCGACGGACAGGTTTCGACTTCGACGCCGGTCGATTGCATCGAGGACAGCGACCGGTAGCTCGGCAGCGAGCTGCGGCCAATCGTTGGATGAGTTCGCAAAGACTCTTCGGTCAAGTTGCGAAGCGTTGGCCATGCCGCGACGACCGCTCGCTATGATTGTGGGATCAAGGCTCGCCAAGTTCGCAAGCTTCAGCGCGATCGAACCCGGGGTCCTATCAAGGGAGTGAGCAAGCTCAATTACTGCTCGGTTCTTCTCGTCAATCGCACCAAAAGGAATCTGGTAGTAGAGCGCAAGGGCGCTGACTATTTCGTTTTCGCTCCATGCCCTCCGTTTCACAGCGTTATGGTACGACGAAGGATCGGATCGCGACCGATTCAGGAGCCAGCACTAGCGGCGGTGCACACTGAGCACGAACACCGCAAACCGGGGATGTGAACGGCCGGCCACTCTTTGCCACAGGCCATACAGCTAACGCCACCTTCCCGGTTGATCTCCAAATCGGTCAGCTCGCGTCCCAGAGCATGACCCTTTGCCTCCGCGCAATCGAGACAGTGGATCTCGTTTTCCTCCCGGAATCCCCAGTTTGCAGCGTCAATGGTCCACCACGGATACTCCATAGTGCCTCCGGAAGATCGAAAGGCGTGCGCACGCCGAACGAATGATCCCTCGGATTGGCCCGAATGCTGAAGTCTCTTCACTCCTCTCTGAGAATCAAGAAGAGGTGCACTACTGTCGGTAGATTGGAGTCAAAGCTGCGGCGGCTCCGAACGCGTGATCAGCTCGGCCCAAGTGCCTTCTCGACTGCTTCGATCGTAGGTTCGATCTCGATCGTTCTCTCGGGCGGTACGTTGCGTAGGATCGAGTCCGCATCCTTCAGAAGATGGCCGGTGAGGACGCAGACGATACGCTCGCCGTCACCCATGACGCCCGCGGCGCGGAGTTTCTTCACTCCGGCAAGCGTGGTTGCGGACGCCGGCTCGCAGCCGATGCCCATCTCATCGATCTCCCCCTTGGCGGCCATCAGCTCGTCGTCCGTTACTTCTTCGACGACGCCGTTCGTGCGCTGGATGGCAGTGACCGCTTTGGCGTGGCTGACAGGATCGCCGATGCGAATGGCGCTGGCGATGGTCTCGGCGGTGATCTTGTGGCGGGTGGCAAACGAATCGCGATAGCTGCGGAAGAAGGGATTGGCGCCGCTAGCCTGGATCGAGGCGAGGCGCGGCATCGTCGTAATCCAGCCGGCGTCGAAGGCTTCGCGAAGCGCTTTGCCGAAGGCGCTGGTGTTACCGAGGTTGCCGGCGGGGACGACGATCCAGTCGGGGGCGTTCCACTCCAGATCCTGCAGCAGCTCCCAGACGATCGTTTTCTGTCCCTCGATGCGAAACGGGTTGATGGAGTTGACGAGGTAGATGCCGAGTTTGTCGCAGGCTTCGCGAACGAGGGTCATGGCAGCGTCGAAATCGCCGCGAACGTGCAGCGCGATGGCGCCGTACGCGAGTGTCTGCGCGAGCTTGCCGGTGGCCACTTTCCCGGCCGGAATGAACACGACGGCGCGAATGCCGGCTTGCGCAGCGTACGCGGCCAGCGAGGCGCTGGTGTTCCCGGTCGATGCACACGCCACCGCGCGCGCGCCGAGTCGTTTGGCCTGCGTCATGGCCACGGTCATGCCGCGGTCTTTGAATGAGCCGGTGGGGTTTTCGCCTTCGTGTTTGAAGTAGAGGGAGTCGGTTGTCGGGGGTCGGGAGTCGGAGCTGGTAAGCGAGCCGCGGCCGATTCGCTCCGACCCCCGACCCCCGACTCCCGACTCCCGCCGATACAACCGCGTTGCCCCCTCGGGGTGTGTAACGATGTCGTCTTCATCGATCGACAAAACCGCTTCCCGGAATCGCCACACGCCACTCTGATCGATCGTGCGGCGGCTGGTGCGGCGGGTTTCGAAGACGCCGCGTTCCGGAAACGAATCGCGCTCCACGTTCAGCAGACCGCCGCAGTCGCACGTGTAGCGGATCTCCATCACGTCGTAGCGGCGTTCGCATCCGATGCACTGCAGCCACTCGCTCATACGGCACGCACTCCTTGTCGCGCGATCGGTGAGACGCGGGCGATCGACCGGACCTGTTCGAAGGCCGTCCGCATCGCGGCATTCACCCGATGCGCGATGTCGTCGTCGGCGCAGATGGCGACGAGGGTTGGACCGGATCCACTGATCGTGCACGCGAACGCGCCGGCGTCGAGCGCGGCTCGCTTCACGGCATTGAAATGCGGGATGAGCGCGGCGCGGCGCGGTTCGGCGTAACGGTCGTCGAGCGCGCGTCGGAGCAACTCGCCGTCGCCGGTCGCGAAGGCGTGTACGACGCCGGCGGTGTTCGCCATCTGCTGGACCCACACCGCGCGTCCCGAGGTCGATGGCAATACTTCTCGCGCCGCCTTCGTCTGGATACGCACGTCGGGCGTCACGAGGGCGAGACGCCAATCGGCGGCAACTGTCAACGCAATGATGTCGATGGGACGGACGGAGCGCGAGAGTGCCAATCCGCCGAGGATGGCCGGCGCGATGTTGTCGAGATGCTCTCCGGCGACGGTCATCTCGCCTTGCAGCGCTGCGGCGGCGAGTTCGATCGGCGACGTCTCGCTTCCCATCGCCAGCGCGGCGGCGAACGCTCCGGCGACACTGCTCGCTGCACTTCCTCCGAGGCCGCCGGAGAGCGGCAGGCCTTTGTCGATCCTCACGATCGGATTGCGGGAATCTCCGTGCGCGCGGAGCCAGGCGATGGCGGCAATCGCGGCTGCGTTGCGTTGCGGATCGAGCGGGACGAGCGCAGCGTCGACGCCGGTGATCTTGTCGACGCGTGCATCGCCATCCGTCAACTCTACGGTGACACGATCGCCAATCCCTTCGATTGCCAGGCCGAGGACGTCGAAGCCGGGGCCGACGTTGCCGATGGATCCGGGCGCGAACGCTGTCGCACTCATCGGCTCCGCCTCCGCCGTTCCTCCATGGCGATCGCCACGATGTCGTTGAGAACGCCCGCCGCGGTCACGGTTGCGCCGGCGCCGGGGCCGGAGACGACGAGCGGATTCGTTTTGTAGCGCTTCGAATAGATTGCCACCTGATTAGCGGTCCCGCGCAGGTGCGCGAGCGGCGAAGTATTCGGAACTGCCTCGACACCGACGGAGATCGAACGCTTGCGGATGGTGGCCACGTAGCGGAGAACCTTGCCGCCGCGGCGCGCGCGGTCGACACGCTCGCGATACTCGTCATCGAGCGAGACGAGTCCTCCGATGAAGGTCTTCGCGTCGATGTTCGTGCCATCGCTGCGAACGAGCGGCTCGAGTTTGATCTCGTCCGGCTCCGCGCGATATCCGAGCGTGCGCGCCAGGATCAGCGCCTTGCGCGCGACATCCATCCCGGAGAGATCGTCGCGCGGGTCAGGCTCCGTGTATCCGAGCTCCCACGCCTTGCGCACGGCATCGGAGAACGCAACGCCGTCTTCCAGCGCCGTCATCAGATAGCCGAGGGTTCCGGAGAAACAGCCGAGGATCATCTCGATCTTGTCGCCCGCTTCCTGCAGTTTTGCGATCGTGTCGAGCACGGGCAGTCCCGCTCCGGCCGTGGCTTCGTAGCGAACGGAAAGGCCGCGCTCTTTCGCGGTTTCCATCAGCCGGTCGAATTCGAGCTGCGGTCCGGCCAGCGGTTTCTTATTCGCGCAGACGACGTGGAACCCATATTCGAGCGCTTCCTGCAGCAGCGGCCCTGTCTCTTCCGAGGTGAGATCGACGAGCACCGGGCGGTACGACGGCAGCATCCACAACTCGTCGCGCATCATGGTCTCGAGCTCGCGCAACGTCAGCGGCGAGCCGCGCTCGAAGAGGCGCGCGCCTGATTCCTTCCGTTTCGCGAATCGCTGCAGCGCCGCAGGAGTAAAACCTTTGTCGTCGATGCGAATGCCGGAGCGGTCGGCGACGGCGACGACTTTCAGATCGATGCCGAGGTCGCGGCGAAGGTGAGGCTGCTGGGCGATGAGCTGGCGGGCCAGCTCGCGGCCGATCTGGCCGAGGCCGAGAAGGGTGAGCTTGGCCTCGCGGCCGGTCGTGTCGGCGAGCGGACGGATCTTGTGAAGCTGATACTCGGAATGAAGCGCGAGCAACGCGCGGGTGGCATCGCTTTCGGTCACGGCGATCGTGATGTTGAGCTCCGAGGAACCTTGAGCGATTGCCACGATGTTGACGCCGGCGGCAGCGATCGCGGAGAACGTCCGCGCGGCGATACCGGAAGTTCCGCGCATGCCCAGTCCGACGACCGCGATGAGGGCGACGCGTTTCTCTGCGTCGATGCGATCGATCAGATGGAGTTTGCGCTCCGGCTCGAACGCCACTTCGAGCGCCGCCACCGCGTGATCCGCTTCCGATTCGGGGACGACGAAGCAGATGCTCGACTCGCTCGAAGCCTGGCTGATCATCGAGACGGAATGGCCTGCCTGCGAGAGCGCGGTGAAGGCGCGTCCGGCAACGCCCGGCACGCCGATCATTCCGTTTCCTTCGATCGAGAGAAGGGCCTGACGATGAATCGCAGTGAGCGCTTTCACCGGGTAGGAGCCAGGCTTCACGTCGCCGGCGATGCGCGTTCCGGGCGAGGTCTCGCGAAAACTGTTGCGCACGTAGAGCGGGATGCGCCGGTCGACGAGCGGGATCATCGTGCGCGGATGCAAAACGTTGGCGCCGTAGTAGGCCAGCTCCGCGGCCTCGCGGTAGTGAAGATCGGCAATGACGCGCGCGGCAGGAACGCTCTTCGGATCAGCGGTCATCAGGCCGTCGACTTCCTTGAAAAGGGTCAGTGCGCGGGCGCCGAGGCTGCGGGCGAGGATCGCCGCGGAGAAGTCGCTGCCGCCGCGCCCGAGAGTGACGACGGAGCCGTCGGGCCCGCTGGCGATGAAGCCAGGCATCACGACGACTTGTCTTGCGGCGAGCAGCGGCACGACGTGCTTCTTCGCCGCCCGCTCGCATTTCAGCAGATTCGGCCAGAGCGTTCCCAATCTCCGCTCCGTCTGAATCACCTCGGTGGCATCGACGTAGACGGCATCGATTCCGATCTCGATTGCCGCAATCGCGAAGATCGCGGCGACGAGCCGCTCGCCGCGGGCGACCAGTGCGTCCTGCGCGCGCGGCGTCAGCTCGCCGAGGACGGCGATGCTCTCGGTCATGGAGCGAAGCTCGCGGACGGATTCGGTGATGACCGCGTTCAAGGCATTTGCGCGATCGGGCGATGCAACCAGTTCGGCGACCAGTTCGCGGTGCCGCGATTCGACCTGCGCTGCGGCGTCGTCGCAGCGTGCGCGGTCGCGGCGCAGCGCTGCCTGTCCGGCTTCGAGGAGAAGATCGGTGATGCCGTTCATCGCCGAGACGACGACGGCAACGCCCGGCGCGGCGCGGCTCACGTGCGCGAGCGCGACGCGAATCGCATCCGCATTGCCGACAGCGACGCCACCAAACTTGAAGACCTCCGGACGAGACTGCTTCATGAAGAGGCGGAGTATAAGCGCGAGGAGTGCGAGCGTCTCGCTCGCGGCGGTGAGGCGTCTCGCCTCGCCGTGTGGAGCGTTCGGTAAGCGGGACGGTTACAAACTTCGAGCAGCCTGTTTACGCGCATCACCGTTGGGCGAGAGGGCTGCATTCCATGCGTTCAATAAACGACGCGGTCACAAACTTCGAGCACGTCCGTTTTGTGCGCATTACCGCTGGGCGAGACGCCCATCGGCCGCGGGCGAGACGCCCGCACTCCTTTGCTCGAGCACCGCAAATCGCGCCAGCATCTGTTCGTACATGCGGTCGGTCTTCTCGTGCAGGTGGGCTACTTCCAACTCGGCCTTCACGTTGATCTCGTATTCGACATCGGACCGGACGTGATCCTTCTCGGCCTGACGGTTCTGGCTGACGAGGACGAAGCAGGAGAGGAAGATCGCTTCGAGCGAGACGATCATCGTAAGGAGGCCGAACGGATAGGGATCGAACCATGGCAGTCCTACATGGATCGTGTTGATGATGATCCACGCCACGAACCACATGCCGTTCATGAGAAGGAAGGGCATGCTGCCGCTGAACCAGGCGATCCAGTCGGCCACTTTCTGCAGCGTCGTGAGATGTTCCTCGACCTCTTCGTTGACGTTGCGCGAGACGCGCGTGCGCAAAAGCTCGTCGGCCTTGCGCATCATCCCCGTGACCGCCGCGAGCATGCTCACGGCGCTGTCGGGATGGCGTTGAAAGAGAAGGAGGAGATCCTCGCGGTCGAGCTCGAGCAGCTCACTGTCCGATAGCGCGACCGCGGTTGCTGTCCGCGCGCCGCGATCGAGCAACGCGAGCTCACCAAAAAGGCCGCCTTCGATCGCGTTCATCAGCACGATCTTCTGTCCGGTGTTGTCCTTGATGAAGAGCTCGATCTCGCCGCTGCGGACGACGAAGAGCGACTCGCCGGGATGGCCGGCTTCGAAAAGCGTATGGCCGGCCGTCACATGAATGCAGTCGACGACCGCGGCAAGCGCCGCGCGATCTTCCTCGCTCAGCAGTTCGAAGAGCTTGACGCCCGAGAGTAGCCGCGGATCACATCCCATGCGGGCATTGTAGCTTTGCAGCAGAGACGAGAGATCAGAGATCAGAGACTTATCAGAGACCAGAGATCATCTCTTGTCTCTGATCTCAAGCCACCGATCTCTTCCCCAGCTTCTGCGAGAACACACTCAACCGGCCATTGATCGCGGCGTGACACTCGCACGACTTCGCCTTCAGTCCCACCACATCGCGAACGACGATGTGATTCCGGCGGCTCTCGATCACAGAGTCCTGCGCAAGCGCGTTCACAGCGATGGAAACGCCCGGGCGGTGCACACCGAGCATGTGCGCGAGAAAGTCGTGCGTGAGCTGCAGGTCATCGTTGCCAACGCGCTCCCTGACGATCAGCAGCCACTTGGCCAGCCTCTGCTCGATCGGATGCAGCCGGTTGCAGACGGCGTTCTGCGTCACCTGGTCGAGAAAGATGCTCGTATATTCGAGCAGCAGCTCGCGAAAAGGCTCGTTGGTGCGAAAGAGATCTCTGACGCGGGACGCCTTCACCTGCGAGAAACGCCCTTCGCCCTGAACCAGCGCCTCGCTGCCGGTGGGAGGCGATTGCGTGAGGAGCGAGTGGACATTGAAAACACCCTCCCCGCCGATGACTCCAACCTCGACCATGGAACCGCTTTCGGTCGATCGGATGATCGACACGAGCGCGCCGGTGTGCGGAAAGAAAACGAACTCCGGACTCTCGTCCGCTTTGATCAAAACCTCGGAGAGGCGATGTTCGGATTCCTGCACGCGCAGGCCGTTCCGGACATCGGGCGGAAGGGTATCGAGAAGAAGACTACGGCTGAGAGATGGCACTGCTCCTCCGGAAGCGACGGGTTACGTGAACCGCGACGAGATCAGGAAGAGACGTTCGCTTATGACGTCAGTGCCAAATACCGAAGGATCGGCGGGCCGACCGTGCAACTGCACCGGATCAAAACTGCCCTGCTCATCGCCAGATTCCGCAGCAGCGGCTGAGCCGCGAATGCTCTCTTAATCGGTAGGTTGGATTTTGTTCGATATCGAACAGACGGGGGGGGGGGGGGGGAGGGGGTAGCGTTTTTTATCGTTTCGGCAAGA